>JAABUQ010001257.1_pt1 | contig 55645 bp, 52 predicted proteins | sample 5560001 | NCBI WGS metagenome assembly JAABUQ01 (sample SAMN10711888, study PRJNA513371) | rock metagenome | isolation source: Antarctica rocks | place: Antarctica: Victoria Land, Finger Mt nord | collected 2015-12-18
CGAGATATTGATTGATGATACGATTGAGTTGGTTCAGTTCATCTTCATTCAAATAATTCTTTGCAACTATTGTATCCTGCTTTTTGATTTGTCCGCCCGGATAATTGGTTAAGCCCATATTGGGTTTAGTTGCATTGGCTCTTCGCACAATCAGTTCTGCTGCTGTATGGGCATGTATTGCCCAGTGAAATTTATTTTGAATGGTTGCAAAAAAATCCCGGGTAACATCATTGTTTTGATCGTAGTCGATACTTGTCGCGTAAATATCGCATACTTTGCGATAGAAAACTTTTTCGCTGCTGCGTATATCCCGGATGCGGGAAAGAAGCTCATCAAAATAATTATTTCTTGCTTCTTTCAACCGCTCATCATCCAGCACAAAACCTTTGATGATATATTCCTTTAACCGTTGCGTAGCCCAAATACGGAAATGAGTGCCAACATGGGATTTAACCCGGTAACCAACCGATATGATCACATCAAGATTGTAGTATTGGGTAGGCCGTTTAACCCTCCTTTTACCTTCCAATTGAACTGTCAAGTAATCCTTGACAGTTGAATTTTCATCCAATTCCCCTTCTTCAAAAATATTCCTGATATGCAAACTGATATTTTGCTTTGTGGTTTGAAAAAGCTCAGCCATTTGGTTTTGGTTCAGCCAAACTGTTTCATTCTCTATCCTTACATCAACTTTAGTGTTGCCGGATGAGGACTGATAAATTAATATTTCGCCTTTTTGCTCCATCAGCTAATATTATAGAATTTTTTGTTCAATGCAATATCATATTGGTTTTATTTTTTGAAGTAGTGTTTTTTTAGAAGAATATTACCGGAGTTTTCAACAAAATATGACAGATGCAAACCCATCAGTTTTTGCTCGCCTTCCTCTACACTAACATGACACGCTGTTGCAAAAAACGCCTAACTTTGCGGCTTGTTAAGCATTTATCATGGCTAAAGTTTCAATCAATTTAACAACCGGTTCTATCCAGCAGGAAGAAATTATTGTAGGTATTGATCTCGGTACAACCAATTCGCTGGTGGCTTTTATCAATCCAGACAAACAACCGCAGGTGATCAACGATACCGGCAAAGGTGTGCTCGTGCCTTCCGTTATTCATTTTGGGGATCAGGGCGAAATTACCGTTGGAAATGAAGCTAAAAACTATTTGATCAGCGATCCGCAGAACACTATTTTTTCTGTGAAAAGATTGCTGGGCCGATCTTATAAAGATGTGGCCGATTATCAAAACTTCTTTTCCTACAAAATTATTGACGACGATACCGAAAGCTTAGTCAAGATTAAAGTTGGCGATGCTTTTTATACGCCGGTAGAACTTTCGGGGTTGATCCTGAAAGAACTGAAAGAACGGGCAGAACACGCCATCAAAACACCGGTAAACAGAGCAGTGATAACTGTTCCTGCTTATTTTAACGATTCACAACGGCAAGCCACGCGCGATGCAGGTAAACTTGCAGGATTAGATGTGCTTCGGATTGTGAACGAACCAACAGCTGCAAGTCTGGCTTATGGTATTGGTTTAAACCCCGATGAAACCAAAACCATTGCCGTTTATGATCTGGGCGGAGGCACTTTTGATGTTTCTATCCTTCAAATTCAAAACGGTATTTTTGAAGTTCTGGCCACCAATGGCAATACATTTTTAGGCGGGGATGATTTTGACCGCCTGATTGTAAATTACTGGATCGAGAAAAACAACCTGCAAAAACAGCCTAATTTGCCGCAGCAGGAATTGCGCTTGAAAGCAGAAGAAGCTAAAAAAGCTTTTGCCTACCAAAGCCTGTTCAACGAAAAAGTAGGTGAAATCTGGTGCACGATAGATATTCAAACTTTTGAATCGCTTATCCTGCCAAAAGTAGAAGAAACGATACAAAGCTGCCGCAATGCGTTAAAAGATGCCGGGTTGGAAATCAATCAGATTGATGAAGTGGTGATGGTTGGCGGTTCAACACGCACGGCTTTAGTTAAAAAAATGGTAGGCGAATTTTTTAAACGTTCTGTACATGATGAAGTAAACCCGGACGAAGTGGTTGCCCTCGGCGCTGCAATTCAGGCCGATATTTTGGCCGGGAACCGGACAGATATTTTGCTGCTGGATGTTACCCCGCTTTCCCTCGGCATCGAAACCATAGGCGGTTTGATGGATGTCATTATCCCAAGAAACGCAAAAATCCCAACCAAAGCGGGAAGACAATATACAACATCGATAGACGGGCAAGTGAACATGAAAATTGCGGTTTACCAGGGCGAACGCGATCTGGTAAAAGAAAACCGCAAACTGGCCGAGTTTGATCTGAAAGGGATCCCTTCCATGCCGGCCGGTTTCCCGAAAGTGGATATCAACTTTTTGCTGAACGCCGATGGTATTTTAACTATTCAGGCTATAGAATTACGGTCGGGCGTAAAACAGGAAGTGGAAGTGAAACCGGCTTATGGTTTAACCGATGCCGAAGTAGAGCAAATGCTGATGGACAGTATTATGAATGCGCAGGAAGATGTAAAACAACGGATGCTGATTGAAGCCCGGACGGAAGGCGAACAAATGGTTTATACAGTGGAACGTTTTATATCCAAAAACGTAGCTTATTTAGCAGCAACAGAAATAACCGATACTTTAAAACTGGTGGCCGAACTGAAAGAATCACTGACTTTAGGGGATAAAGATATGATCCTGAAAAGAATTGATACGCTGAATGAATTTACGCGACCATTTGCCGAACGTTTAATGGATTTGGCAGTCGGCACGGCGATGAAAGGCAAAAGTGTAGAATAGGAGGTAATGCTTCTTTTACCGTATAAAAAAAGGTGTCGATTGACACCTTTTTTATATTCAATAAGATTTCAGAAATGTTTATTCGTTTCCGGCAGCTTCCCTGATGGCTTGTTCTTCTTTCAGTTTATCCACATGGTTGGTATCCGCGAATTTATCTGTATTGCCGGCAAAATATTCCAAAATATTGGCAATCGCGTCCAAATTATCTGCAATACGCTGGTGCATGTCTGGCAATTCTTTTTCTAATCTTTTATCACTCAGGTCCATATTGTCAACTTCAATTTTTCCTATTTTTTGAATGATTGCCTGCTGGCTGTTTTTCAGGTCTTCCAGCTCATGGACAATTTTTTCCATGGTGGCAAATTTTTTCAAGGTATCCATTTTGCTTCTTTTAAGTGGTGAATTTTATATTGTATGGTTTAGCAACGTTGCTTTAGCGATAAAGTTTTATCAGGATGATTTGCTAAGTCAAAATGCTGAATATAAAATGAAACGGGTTTGGTTTATTTAGTTTAAAAAACTGAGCCGACGACGGGAATCGAACCTGCGACCTACTCATTACGAATGAGTTGCTCTACCAACTGAGCTACGTCGGCTTTAATTGTGCGTTATTTGTTTAAGCTGTTTATCCGTCTTTGTTGTGCAGAATTTGTTTCGGCATCCATAAAAAGATCATATAATGCAAGATGGGTCCTGAAACACAAAGTTTATCACAACAAAAATGCTTCTTTTATCCTTGTAAAATTAATATTTTGATTTGTCTCTTTCTAAGTTATAATGCAATTTAATTTACTGGGCATGCTTCTTTTAGCCCATATTTTTAGGTGAGGTTTTCATCTTTAAACCAAACTTCATCCGGTAGGGAATTGAAATTACCCAGCATATTTATTAATTCCTGCGGATTATTGCTGCTTAAAACTAATTTACGGTTGGCAGGTTTTAAGAAACGGTTTGCAACCATCACGTCCATCTGCTTTAACAAAAAATCGTAAAAACCATTGACGTTGAGCAAGCCGATGGGTTTATTGTGCAAGCCCAGTTGCAACCAGGTGAGCACTTCAAAAAATTCTTCCAGCGTGCCAAAACCGCCTGGCAGCGTAATGATGCCATCGCACAGTTCATTCATCAACTGCTTCCTTTGGTGCATGTTTTCTACCACGTGCATTTCGGTCAGGCCTTTGTGGCCAACTTCTTTGTTCATTAAAAAGCCGGGAATAACACCGATTGCCTTGCCGCCTCGATTCAAAACAGCATCAGCAATTAAGCCCATAACGCCAACTTTCCCTCCGCCAAAAACCAAGGAAATGTTGCGCTCTACCATCAGTTCTGCCAGTTGATCTATTGCAGCTTTCAACTGTTCATCCCCATTAAAATTCGCCCCGCAGAAAACACAAATTGCATTCATCTTCCGAAAGTCGGGATTATGAAGGAATTGAAAGAATTTTAAATATAAAAGTTGTTGGGGCTTTAATTAGATGACTGAGAAGTAAGCGTATTGATTATTTGGTAAATCATCACCCTAACCTAAAGCAGGCCTTTTTGAATGTTGTAAAGGACAAAGACAGAAAGATAAACAACAGAATACAGCAAACTTGCGTCCCCGGTTTTTGAAGTTGACTGGGACAATTGCCGTTTCCGTCACCAGGTTTTACCCCCTAAAAACAGCATCAACAAACAAAAAAGTTTTTTTACAGACACAGTTACTTTTATGCGTTCTTTTCTTCCGGCCTGTCCGGCTTTTCCAACTTCCGGCCTGTCCAACTTCCCTAACTTTCCGACTGCCTCATCATCTCCACAAAATCATCGAACAGATAACGTGAATCGTGCGGGCCGGGAGAAGCTTCCGGGTGATATTGAACCGAGAAAGCATTTTTGCCTTTTACACGGATACCTTCAATCGAATGGTCGTTCAGATTAATGTGTGTGATTTCTACTTTGTCGGAATTTTTTACGGCATCTTGCACCACGCCAAAACCATGATTTTGGGAAGTTACTTCGCAATGGTTTTTAATAATGTTTTTTACAGGATGATTAATGCCGCGATGCCCGTTAAACATCTTTTCAGTAGGAATATCATTAGCCAGTGCAAGCAATTGGTGGCCAAGGCAAATGCCAAACATCGGTTTATCGGCTTCTAAAATATTTTTTACGGTTTTAACGGCGTAATCCATGGCCGCCGGGTCGCCGGGGCCGTTGGAAATAAAATAACCGGTGGGGTTAAACTCCTGCATTTCCTCAAAAGTAGTATAGGAAGGAAAAACACGGGCAAAAACACCGCGTTCGGAAAAGTTGCGCAGGCTGTTTTTCTTCACGCCCAGATCCAAAACAGCAACACGATACTCGGAATTTTCATCACCAATGTCATAAGTTTCATTGGTGGAAACCTGGGATGAAAGTTCCAGCCCGTCCATCGAAGGTACTTTATCCAGCTTTGCTTTTAATGCCTTCAAATCCAAAATTTCCGAAGAAATAATGGCATTCATGGCACCTTTGTCGCGGATGTGGCGCACCAGTTCGCGGGTATCAATATCCGAAATGGAAACGATGTTTTGCTCCTGGAAATAATCCTGGATAGAAAGATTGGCTTCTTTGCGGCTGTACTGGATGTTGTAGTTTTTGCAAACCAAACCGGAGATTTGTATCTGCCCGGATTCAACCTCATCGTGATGAATCCCATAATTGCCGATATGGGCGTTGGTGGTAACCACGATCTGCCCGAAGTAAGAAGGATCGGTAAAAATTTCCTGATAACCCGTCATCCCGGTGTTAAAGCAAATTTCGCCTACTGTTGTGCCGATTTTTCCGGCAGCTTTTCCATGGTAAACGGTACCGTCGGCCAGTAACAAAACTGCCGGAAGTTTGGTGAAGTTAATCATGTCGTGTTAAAAAAGAGTGGATAAAAGAAGCATTTCCTAAAGGGAAAAAACAGGTGAAGCATGCAGGGGACAATAAAAAAGAAGCTTCGGATTTCACAGGGGCAAAGGTAGTTTTTCTGACGGATTTTTAGAAGCACGTTTTGATGATTTTACAAACGGTTGTCCTACATTTACAGCTTTAGAAAATCCAGCTCAAAAACAGTACAACATGTCTGTAAATAAAGAAATTAAAAGAGTAACCACTAATACTTTACAGGAAATGAAACAGCGCGGCGAGAAAATTTCCATGCTTACGGCTTATGATTTTTCGATGGCCACGATTGTGGAAGCGGCCGGAATCGATGTGATGCTGGTGGGCGATTCGGCCTCCAATGTAATGGCCGGGCACGAAACAACGCTGCCGATAACGCTGGATCAGATGATCTATCATGCTTCTTCTGTCGTGAGGGCGGCCAAAAAAGCACTAGTGGTGGTTGACCTGCCTTTTGGTTCTTACCAGGGCAACTCCAAAGAAGCTTTAAATTCGGCCATCCGCATCATGAAAGAAGCGGGGGCACATGCCGTAAAAATGGAAGGCGGAACGGAGATTGCAGAATCTGTGACACGTATCCTGGCAGCAGGGATCCCGGTGATGGGCCATTTGGGTTTAACGCCGCAATCTATTTATAAATTTGGCACTTATACCGTTCGTGCAAAGGAAGAAACAGAAGCGGTGAAGCTAAAAGCCGATGCCCTGGCTTTGCAGGAACTGGGTTGTTTCGGTGTGGTGCTGGAGAAAATCCCTGCAAAATTAGCGCAGGAGGTAACGGAAAGCCTCACTATTCCAACCATTGGCATTGGCGCGGGAGGTAGTTGCGACGGCCAGGTTTTGGTGATCCATGATATGCTGGGCATGAACCAGGGGTTTAAACCAAGATTTTTGCGCCAGTATTTGAATTTGTTTGATGAGATGAGGGGTGCCGTAAAAAATTATATCAAAGATGTAAAGTCGAAGGGTTTTCCGGGGGAAAAGGAGCAGTACTGATCTGTAGCCGGTTTTCTGTTGCGGATTGCCTGTTTCTGTTGTCGGTTATGGGTCGTCTGTTGTCAGTTTATTTTGATAAGTTTTGTCATCCCGACGATAGGAGAGATCTTCTTCCACTAAAACTTTTTACATATTTTAGGTTGATAAAAGAAGTATAAGCTATTGGCCCTTTTGAAGAAAGGTTTCTGCCGTTCCAAAAACAAACTGATTGAAAATTTCCTGATGCTTCTTTTACTGGTAAAAAACTATTGTTTTCTGTTTCTTGCTAAAGTTTGAGCACGGATTTTGCTGTTATAAAAAATCAGTTATATATCCTCATCATCCTAAAGTCTTATCAAATGAAACGCTGTAACAATAATTTATTTTTGATGGCCATCCTGCTGGGTGCTTTTATGTTTAATTGCAAACCTGCTTCAGCTCAAAACACAAGGGCGCAAAAAACTGCCGCAAAAAAACAGACCATAAAGAAAATGGTGGATAACCAGAACTATGTTTTTATGGCACAAATGGCCATGCCACAAGGTTGGAACACTATTCCTTTAAATTATGATTATGATGTGATTGTCACCAAAGATTCTGTTGAAACTTACCTTCCGTATTACGGACGCGTTTATGTTGCACCGATGAATCCAAACGATCCGGCAGAAACAGGCATCAGGTTTAAATCTAAAAAATTTGACTATAACGGAGGAACTAAAAAAAGCGGCTGGGAAATAAATATCACGCCATATGATGTGAAAGAAACCCGGCAAATGATATTAAGTATTTCTGATCTGGGCTACGCAAATTTAAACATCATCAGCAACAACCGGCAGCCAATTTCTTTTAATGGTTACATTACCGAAAATAAACCTAAAGATAAAAAACAATAGCCGGAATAAGTATTTTCAATTTGAATCTTTAGTTTTCCAGTTCAACCGTATAAAGTTTATTTTCATGGCCTTGCGGCTCATCTTCTTTTAAAGAAACGGTAGAAACGGATGCATCTTTTACCCGGTAAATTTTAGCGCCTTTACTGTTTCTACTTGGATAAGCCCCGATTGCTTTTTGGATCATTTCAACTTGAGGCAAATGTGTAGTTGACAAATTAACCGTTGTGCGGCGGTTATTTGTATTGATGACAATATCGGTGTAATCCGCATCTGCATAAAATCCCGAAAAACGTATTTCGTTGTTATTAAAACCCGGCTGCAGGCGGTAATCCTTTTCCTTTAAAAAAGCAGTAACCAAAGCAGGTTTATTTTGAATGATGTATTGCAGGTCCTGGTAAGTCAACAACTGTTTTTGTGCCGAACACACAAAAACAGTAAAACTAAAAATACCGGTTAAAAGAGTTTTGATCATGAGTGCATTTTTTGGGGAATGGCTTATACTTACAATTTAACAAACGTAATTTTTATATAAAAATATACATTAAAAGAAGCATTGCAATAAAAAATGTTTTTTACAAACAGGCTACTTAACAAAAGCGCAATTCGGAAGAAGCTTACATTTAGTCTTGTCTGATTTTTGATTTATCTGTTGTTAACTTTAATATTCAAGGTTTTTGATTTTCACTGTTTCCTGTTTTTATCCCCCTAAAAAGCAATATTTTATCCTGTATAATAAATTTAACAAATACAATTTGAATTTTAAGAAAAAGGCCTTATGTTTTTAATAAGTTAAATCTTTGTTAAATCTTCAAAAAAGCCTTGCTTAGTGTATTATACACACTATATTTGTGCTCTTCATATTTAGGTTTATAATTGGTTAAAAGGATCTCATTCTCCCCGTTTGAGGTCCTTTTTTGTTTTAACCGGTTATTAGGGTTTCTCTGTCAAAATCATTTCCCCAAACTCAAATTCTAAACCCTTACAAACAATATAGAAAAAGCAGGTGTAAAAGAAGCGTCCGGCTGTCTCTACAAAAATGTTACATAAGGAAATTTTTCAAACGTAAAACATTGTCCCCAAAGTGAAAGTTATCCATCGAAAAAGATAAGCAGTGAAAAAAGACGAAGTAAACAACTCTCCGAATAAAGAAGGGCAATCATCTTTATCAGGAAGCGGCAATAGTCGCCGAAGTTTCCTAACTAAAATAGCAGTTGCAGGGGCGGGGTTATCTTTAGCGCCATTGATTGGTTCTGCTGCTAAAGAGGAGGCTGAAAATGCTGTTGTTGCACCAATCGAAGTAAACAGTGTAACATTAATGGTAAACGGACAGCAACGAACTTTAAACTTAGATTCCCGGGTAACCCTACTGGACGCACTTCGCGAAAAACTGATGCTTACCGGAACAAAAAAAGGTTGCGACCACGGGCAATGTGGTGCCTGTACTGTTTTAGTGGACGGCAGACGGATCAATTCCTGTTTGATGCTTGCCGGAATGTGCCACGATGCACAAATTACCACAATAGAAGGTTTAGAAAGCGGCAAAAAACTGCACCCAATGCAGGAAGCTTTCATAAAACACGATGCTTTCCAATGCGGTTACTGCACGCCCGGTCAAATTTGTTCTGCCGTTGGCATGGTTAAAGAAGGACATGCCAAAACAGATGCACAAATACGTGAAGCAATGAGCGGGAATATTTGTCGGTGCGGTGCTTACCAAAATATTTTAAGTGCCATAAAAGAAGTACAACAAATAAACGCATAATTTATCCGGCTAAAAACAGTATGGAACCATTCAAATTAGTTCGGGCACAAAACAATGCTGCTGCTATTGCTGCAGCTACCCAAAAAGAAACCAAATTTATTGCCGGCGGTACCAATATTATAGACTTGATGAAGTTGTATATTGAAAGCCCAAAGCAATTAGTTGATATTACCGCCTTAAACTTAAACAAGGTTGAAACACAAAATGATGGCAGCATAAAAATCGGTGCGCTTGTTAAAAACAGCGATCTGGCTTATCATCCAATCATTACCAAACAATTTCCTTTTCTTTCTGAAGCCTTGCTTTCCGGTGCTTCTGCACAATTGCGTAACATGGCTTCCGTTGGCGGCAACCTATTGCAAAGGACGCGCTGCTATTATTTTTATGACACTGCTTTTCCCTGCAATAAAAGGGAACCCGGTTCGGGTTGTTCGGCCATATCAGGTTTTAACCGTAACCACGCCATTTTAGGCACGAGTGAAAAATGTATCGCTACACATCCTTCTGATATGTGTGTGCCAATGGCTGCTTTGGGTGCAAGCATCCAGGTTGAAGGCCCAAAAGGTGTCCGGAATATTCCTTTCGGAGATTTTCATTTACTTCCCGGGGAAACCCCGCATATCGAAACCACATTAAAATCGGGCGAGTTGATTACCGCAGTTGTTCTACCGCATTTGCCTTTTGCTGCAAAATCGCATTACTTAAAAGTTCGCGACCGTGCTTCTTATGAATTTGCTTTAACTTCGGCAGCGGTAGCTTTGGATATTTCCAATGGCAAGATAAATGCTTCCCGTATTGCTTTGGGAGGGATAGGAACGAAGCCCTGGCGATCCCTTGCCGCAGAAAAAACACTGAACGGAGCAGTAGCAAACGCACAAACTTTTCGAGCTGCTGCAGATGCTGCCCTGGCAGGTGCAAAACCACAAAAATATAACGCATTTAAAATTGAGCTGGCCAAACGCACGATTGTCCGTGCTTTGGAAACAGTTGGAGGAATGGTATGAACGAGACAGTAGGAAAACCGATAGACCGGGTTGACGGACGACTGAAAGTAACAGGCGGCGCTACATATTCGGCAGAATTCGATATAAAAAACATGGTTCATGGCGTGGCTGTATTAAGTACGATCACAAAGGGCAGGATCAAAAATATCAACACAAGTATTGCAGAAAAATCACCGGGGGTAGTAGGCGTGATGACCTACAAAAACTCAATGCAGCTTCATTTCCCCTCCAGTTCTGATCCCGGTGGCGGTAAATTTGCAGAAAAAGATCTTTTGCCGCTGCAAAACGACCGTGTTTTTTACAACGGACAAATTATTGCAGTGGCCATGGCAGAAACTTTTGAACAAGCCGAACATGCTTCTACCTTAATAAAAGTAGATTATCAGATGGAAGATCCGAATTTTGATCTGGAGAAAAACCTGGCGAAAGCTTATAAACCAGCTTCGGGCTTGGACGGAGCAGAAGTACAGATAAAGCGTGGCAATGCAGATGATGCCCTGAAAACAGCCTCTGTAAAAATTGAACAAACTTATACCACGCCAGTTTACCACCATAATGCAATGGAGCCTCATGCTACTATTGCTTTATGGCAAGGCGAAACCTTGTTGATTTATGATGCCACGCAAAGTGTTGCAGGTGTTAAAAGCCTGATGTCTTCTATGCTGGGTGTCCCAAAAGAAAAAGTAAGGGTGGTATCTTATTATATCGGTGGTGGTTTCGGTTCCAAAGGTTTTTCCTGGCCAAACACAGTATTAGCGGCAATGTCGGCAAAGCAAGTAGGCCGTCCGGTTAAATTAGTGTTGAGCCGCCAGCAAATGTTTACAACCGCCGGCCGCCGTTCTCAAACCATTCAAAAAATAGCTTTAGGTGCAGCTCAAAACGGAAAGCTTTCAGCTATTAAACACGATACTACGGTAGAATCATCATTTGTGGATGAATTTGTTGAAACTGCCGGTGTGGCCACTACAATGTTGTACAGCAGTCCGAACTTAGATGTAAGCCATAGTCTTGTCCGTTTAAACAAAGTAACGCCTTGCCCTATGCGTGCCCCCGGCGAAGCTCCCGGAACTTATGCTTTGGAAGTAGCAATGGACGAACTGGCTTATCAATCTAAAGTTGATCCTGTTCAGTTGCGTCTGATAAATTATGCCGAAGAAGAAGAACAGAAACACAAGAAGTTTTCATCCAAAAATTTAAGGGAATGTTACCAGCGAGGGGCAGACATGATTGAGTGGGGCAAACGCAATCCGCAGCCGGGTTCTATGCGCGAAGGAAAATATTTAGTTGGATACGGAATGGCAACAGCAACCTATCCGGCTAACCGAAGCGCTTCTTCAGCAAAAGCCATATTATTTGCTGATGGACATGCAGAAATAATGTGTGCCACACAGGATATCGGCACCGGAACTTATACCGTGATGACCCAGGCTGCGGCCGATGCTTTAGGTTTGCCTATCGAAAAAGTGATCGTAAAATTAGGGGATAGCGAGTACCCAAAAGGTGCAAATTCCGGCGGCTCCCAGGTAACTGCAAGTGTTGGCCCCGCCATTCGTGCAGCTTCCCTGGGTTTAGTCAGCAAAATTGTTGAAATGGCTGTTGCTGATGCAAAATCACCTCTCCATGGACAAAAAGAACCAGCTATCGTAGCCCAAAACGGAGGGATATACCTTAGAAGTAAACCAGAAACCGGAGAACAATATACCGATATTTTAAAGCGCCAGGGTTTGCAGGATTTACAGGCACAAGCAGCTACAAAAGTTTCTACCAGGCAGCAAACGGAAGCAAACCCGGCAACGGCAGGAAGTGCGGAAGCGGAGATTGAAAAAGAAAGTAAATCCAACCAGGCAGTTCAGCAGGATGAAAAATTAGACCGTAAACCTTTTTCTTTTCATTCTTTCGGTGCCCATTTTGTAAAGGTTTTGGTTGATCCTGATTTGGGAACCGTTCGTGTTGAAAAAGTGGTAGGCGTAATGGATATTGGTACAGTAATGAACCTAAAAACGGCAACAAACCAAATTATGGGCGGAATGATCTTTGGGATTGGGATGGCTTTAATGGAAGAAACCCATTACGATCCGAACCGCGGCCGCCCCGTTACCAGGGATTTGGCCAACTATTTAGTTCCCGTAAATGCCGATATGCCCGATTTTCAAATTGAATTTATTAATAAACCCGATACGATTATTTCGCCGATAGGCGCAAGAGGCATCGGCGAAATTGGCATCACCGGCATTACTGCTGCCATTAATAACGCTATTTATCATGCAACCGGTAAACGTATCCGTAATTTGCCGGTTACCCCGGACAAACTTTTATAAGGTAAAAGAAGCATTTTCGGATTTGGTACTTATTCTGAAAATGCTTCTTTTAGCACCTAAAACTTATAAATAATTATGTCCGAACTGCAACGATTGTTAATAGCTTACGACCGTCAGCGCAACACAAGGAATTCCTGTGCGCTCGCTACCGTTACAGAGGTGGAAGGATCTTCTTACCGCAGGCCCGGTGCCAGGATGTTGGTTACTGACGACGGGCAATTGACAGGAAGTATCAGCGGTGGATGCCTGGAAGGTGATGCGTTACGAAGGGCAAGACGTGTTATGCTGACCGGCAAAAGCGAAATTATTGTTTACGACAGCACTGATATTGAAGAGGACCTGCAGCACGGTGCACAATTGGGCTGCGAAGGCACCATCCATATTTTGCTTGAACCAGTTGATTATGACGATCCAAACAACCCGGTTGAACTGTTACGGAAAACTTCCCTTCAGGATCATTCGGTTGTGCTGATAACAATTTTATCTGCTAAAAACAGCATCAATAATTTAGCCGGAAAACGGGCTTTAATTACTGATCCTGATCAGCAGCAAATTGCTTTGACCGGAGATGCAGAAACAGATCAATTGATTTTGAAAGATGCTTCAACTATTTTCAATTCCAGTCAATCGTTAACACAAGATTATCAAATTAAAGAGGAAAGTTACAGGCTGTTCCTGGAAGTGATTCAACCTGCCCCGCAATTAACCATTTTTGGTGCCGGTAACGATGCCCAGCCTTTGGTACAATTGGCTATAACTTTAGGCTGGCGTGTCCATGTGATTGATGGACGTTCCCCTCAAGCTACAGTCCAGCGTTTTCAGGAAGCAGAAACCGTGGAGGTTGTAAAGTTAGCTGATCTGCAAAATCAAAGGTTTTATCCCGGCTATGCCGTGCTGATGAGCCATAACTACCATTATGATTTTGCCGTATTAAAACAATTAACTTCTTTTAGGCCGGTAAATTATATCGGGATTTTAGGTCCACGTAAAAAGACGGACCGGCTGTTGGAAGATTTAAAAAATGCAGGCGTAGTTTTAAGTGAAGAAGAAACCGAACGTTTGTATGGCCCTGTTGGTTTAAACATCGGGGCAGAAACAGCAGAAGAAATAGCCGTTGCCATCATGGCCGAGCTTTTGGCAGTAAGACATCACAGCAAAGCGGGCTTTTTACGGGAATTAGACGGGCCAATCCATAACCGTAAATTTATTTCGACATCAATAGTTTGAACACGCAGCAACTAATCCCTGATGCTCGGACCGCTGTTGTTATCCTTGCTGCCGGTTCATCTTCCCGTTTAGGAAAACCTAAACAACTGCTTCAATATCAAAATCAAACGCTCATAAAACATACGGTAAAAACAGCATTGCAAACGACACATCAACCAGTAATTGTAGTTACAGGTTTTTTGCATGAAGAGCTGCTCAAAGAGTTGGAAAACCTGCCGGTTCAATTCATCCATAATCCTTTTTGGGGGGAAGGGATGGGTTCTTCCATACGAACAGGAATAAAACTATTGGACGAATCAGAAAATTCAAATCAAATTAATGCCGCCCTGATATTACTATGCGACCAGCCATTAATTACCGCAGAACATTTAAAGCAGTTAACAGCACAATTTTATCGGGATAAAAGAAGCATCGTTACCTGTACAAGTTATACAAATGTAAAAGGTGCGCCGGCTGTTTTTGACAGAAGTTTATTTGGAGCATTGCAAAATTTACCTGGCAACCGTGGCGCGCAATGGCTTTTTGAAAAGTATCAGGATCAGTTAACCGTTGTTCCTTTTGAAGGAGGGGCAATTGATGTTGACACTGAGGAAGATTATTTACGCTTGCTAAAATCAGAAGAAGATAAGCAGGAGTAAACTGATTGTAACGAACCATACAGCATTTACCTAATCTCGCCAGGTAAAGCAGGAGTAACATTGGTAACAGATAAAACGCTGTCCACCAGAAAAGTACTTACGCCACGCCATGGTAAAGTACCGATATATTCTTTGTAATGCAGCTGCACGGTTTTTCCACTGGAAGTTTCCAATTGGTTGGCAATCCTGGCATCTGTTACAGAAAACATAAACTCGTTGGAGGAAATTGAACCTTGCGTGGCCGAGCGGATCCCGGTTTGTATCAACCGCCCTTCATTGGTTTTAAAAATATAGCCTTTTTTAACCATATAATTGAGTTCGCCGGCTTTTACGCCCTCGCCGAAAACAAAAAAGTAGCGGTAATAAAGGAAACCTGCTAAAATCAAAATTAAAATCAGGGAAATGATGGTTGTTATTCGTTTCATAAAATTTCTGTTTAAACTAATTTTTATGGTGTAAAAGAAGCATTAGTTAAAGATAATTATTTGTAAAAATTCCTTTTTTAAAAATTCAAAATCACGCCACTGCTTGCTGCCAAAGTTATGGTTAAACCCTGATAAAGATCGGATGACGAAAACTGATTATTGGTAAGCAGATCTGTGAAAATATAATTTTCAGGTGCTGCAAGATTGAACAAGGCCAGTAGATCATCCGGAAATTTAACTTGAAGCGTTACTTCATTTCGGTTAAAATTAGCAATCACCAATAACCGGTCCTGATCTTTATAACGCAAAAAAGGATAAACTTTATGATTAAAACCGCGTCCCTGGTCGTTTAAATACAGAAGATCGTAAAATCCCCCTTCGCGGATAGCCTCGCGTTGGGCCGTAATGCTTAGTAATTTGCTGTAAAAGTTACGCAGGTCTTTTTGACTGTTTGAAAGTTTTCCACCATCCATCTTACCGCCGTTCAACCATTTCTGATGCTCTGGCATGCAGCAGTAATCAAAAATAGAAGTTCGGCCATCACTGGAAGAAAAACCTGTAGTACCTTCGGCCGGTTCGCCAACTTCTTGTCCGCAATAAATCATTACCGGCCCGCGCGAAAGTGTTGCAAGCGCAATCATGGCAGGAATAGCAAGCCAGGGATTCCCGGCAAAATCGTTGGAAGCAATACGTACTTCATCATGGTTTTCCAGGAAACGCAGCATGTGTTCTGTAAACCCATTATGCTGGCGTTGCCACTGATCTCGGATTTCATACACGTTTGCCTCGTACTCATCACGCATCAGCTTTTTCAAAGTGTCATACAAACCCACTTTATCATACAGATAGTCAAACTTACCTTCAAAAATATATTTGCCGTAATCCTGCGGATTGTAGGCTTCGGCAATAAAAATAATGTTAGGATATGCTTCTTTTACCTGTGTAATTATCCAGTTCCAAAATTCAACCGGCACCATTTCAACCATATCACAACGGAAACCATCAACTCCTTTTGCTGCCCAAAAAAGCAATATATCGCTCATTTTGAACCATAAAGGCGGGATAGGATCAAAATAAGTTTGATGGCCATTTACATAATCAACTCCATAATTTAGTTTAATGGTTTCATACCAGTCTGTAATTAACGGCGCCTCAAAAAAAACATCATTTCCGGTTGCTTTGGCCGGAAATTCGCTAAACATTCCATCTTTTAAATCACTGTTTAATTCATCTCCGCCGGCAACTACATCTCCGGGAACCCAAAATTTTTTGCCCGGTAAATAATAAAAATCGTTTTGCGGACTAAATGCTTTGCTGATATCATCGTCCTGGCCAATATCTTTTGCTTCGGCCGGTTTTGCATCAGAATGATAAGTGCGGGCAACATGGTTCGGAACAAAATCAACGATCACTTTCAGTTCGTTTTGATGCGTTCTTTCGATGAGTGCTTCAAACTCCTGTATCCGCTCTTTTACATCAGAAGCCAGATCGGGATCAACATCATAATAATCTTTGATGGCATAAGGCGAACCTGCGCGCCCTTTCACCACATCCGGGTCATCAGGTTTAATTCCATAATAGGAATAATTGGTCATGGTTGCATGCTCAAGTACACCGGTGAACCAAACATGGGAAAAACTCATTTTCTTAATTTCCTGTAATGCCGGGTCATCGATATCATTGAATTTTCCGCAACCGTTTTCTTCTATCGAACCGTAATATTTATTGGTTGGGTTTTTATTGCCGTAAAGCCTGACAAAAAGCTGGTAAATCAACAGTTTGTGACCGCTTTGCTGGGTATTTTTAATTGATGTGTCCATAATTGTATGAATAACAAGACTTACTGATTTTTATGCCTTAAAAACAGCATTGCCAAATTGGTTTTTAGGGTTTATGAACAAGGAGTTTTGCATGGCTAAAACGTTCTGTTCCTGGTCATAAACAGAAACTTTAATTTCAAGGTTGGATTTATTGTTGATCTCTACCTGGCCCGCACTTACTTTTATCTCTAATAAAACGTTACGAAAGTTAACGTGGAAGGAAAAATACTGCCAGTTTTTAGGCAAAAACGGGTTGAAATTCAACGTCCCGTTTTTTACACGCATCCCGCCAAAACCTTCTACAACAGCCATCCAGGTGCCAGCCATAGAAGTAATATGGCAGCCATCGCCGGTATCGTTGTTGTAATTGTCCAAATCGAGGCGGGCAGTACGCAGATAAAATTCATAAGCACGTTCTTCGTCCCCTAATTTTGCCGCTAAAATAGAATGAACGCAAGGGGAAAGGGATGATTCGTGAACCGTTCTTGCTTCATAAAAGTCAAAATTCCTGCGGATGGTTTCCAGATCATATCTGTCCCGGAAGAAATAGATGCCCTGTAAAACATCAGCCTGTTTGATGAAGCAGGAGCGGAGGATGCGGTCCCAGCTCCATTTCTGGTTGATGGGGCGTTCGCTTTCGGGGAGATCTTTAACCAAAATTTGTTCTTTGTCCAGATAATTATCCTGCTGCATAAAAACCTGATGGGTTTCATCGTAAGGAAAATAAAGATGATCTGCAATTTTGTCGAACAACGATGCTTCTTTTACCGCATCAAAATTTACTTTGATTAGTATTTCGGCAAGCCTTTCAGGGTTTTGTTTTTGGACGATTGCCATCGCTTCCGAAACATATTTTAAGCACCAGGCTGCAATGGTATTGGTGTACCAATTATTGTTGATGTTGTTTTCGTACTCGTTCGGGCCGGTAACGCCCAGCATCACGTATTGCTGCCGCGCTTCAGACCAGTTCACGCGCTGCGCCCAAAACCTTGCAATCCCGATTAAAACTTCCAGTCCATGCGAAGCAAGATAAGCTTCGTCGCCTGTATAACTTACATAGTTAAAAACAGCATAAGCAATGGCTCCATTGCGGTGGATCTCCTCAAACGTGATCTCCCATTCGTTATGGCATTCTTCGCCATTCATGGTTACCATTGGGTAAAGTGCCGCACCATTTTTAAAACCTAATTTTTCTGCGTTTTCAATGGCTTTTTGCAGTTGGTCGTAACGGTAAACCAGCAAGTTGCGGGCAACGTCTTCACCAGCAGTAGAAAGATAAAAAGGTATGCAGTAAGCTTCTGTGTCCCAATAAGTTGAACCGCCGTATTTTTCACCGGTAAAACCCTTTGGACCGATATTTAAACGGGCATCTTTACCGGTATAAGTTTGTTCGAGCTGAAAGATGTTGAAGCGGATGGCTTGTTGTGCAGCTGTATCGCCTTCAATTTGGATGTCGTTCATCTGCCATTTCGCTTTCCAGGCTTCGGCTTGTTCATTCAGCATTTGATCAAAACCTTTTTTACTGATTTGATCCAGCATTTCTTCGGTTTTAAGCTGAAGTTCCCCATCCGGGTGATTTAAGGAAGAAAGGTTTGCAGCATATTTATAAAGCGTAAGGGTTTGTGCTTCTTTTACCGGTGTTTTTATCTCAATGCCTGTAAATTTTTCGCGTTCAATTTGCGTGGAAATTAATTGTATTGGTTTGTGATCTGCCAAAACAGAAAACTGCATACCGGTGCAAACCACAAAGCCGGTTTTCTTGGTTTTCATCTCTACAAAGCTTCCGTTTTTATAGAAGCCTTTTCTGGTTTCGTCCCAAAATTTTTCATCGTAGTTGGAATCCTGGTTTTTTACATCACCGTTAATAAAAGGCATCATAATGATCTCACCAGAAAAGTTAAGCGGTGTTAAAGCATAACGAACGGCTCCGCATTCATCGTCTGCCATACTGCAAAAACGGGTTGCCTGCACTTTAACTTCTTTTCCTAAAGCTGTTTTAGCCTCGAAATTGCGTTCTAAATACCCTTGCTGCATGTTCAGTTCCCTGCGAAAGGAGGATACTTCACATTTTGCCAGATCTAATATTTCGCCATCGATTTTTATTTCGATACCGGCCCATTCCGCTGCGTTCAATACTTTTGCAAAATATTCAGGGTAACCGTTTTTCCACCAGCCCACACGGGTTTTATCGGGATAGTAAACCCCGGCCACATAATTTCCGCGTAAACCTTTTCCGGTATAAGTTTCTTCAAAATTGGCGCGCTGGCCCATCCTTCCGTTTCCCAAACTAAAAATACTTTCAGAAATTTCCTGGTTTTCAGCCTTAAAACCTTCTTCAATAATTTTCCATTCGTGTACCTGCAAATACTTTTTCATGCTTTTTTTACAGTGCGTTTAATTTTTCCAGGTTCATTTCAGCCAAGCCCGGGACCACCAGATCGGCTTTGCTTAAAATTTCCGGCAAACCAATCCCAACCGCTTTCATTCCGCCGGCCAAGGCAGCTTCCACACCTGCAATGGCATCCTCAAAAACAACACAGTCAGCTGGCCGAACATGTACTGCTTCGGCCCCTTTTAAAAAAACTTCAGGGTCTGGTTTTGCTTTGCTTACATCGTTGCCATCAATTATGGCATCAAAAAAAGGCGTAATACCGGTTTTCCCCAAAATAATCCCTGCGTTTTTACTGCCCGAACCCAATACTGTTTTTATGCCTGCATTTTTTACTTCCTGTAAAAACATTTCGGCGCCTGGCAAAACTTCAGCCGGTGTCATTTTACTGATCATTTCAGTGTACCATTCATTCTTACGACTCGCCAGTTCCTGTTTTTCGGCTTCGTTTTTGGTTGTTTTTCCTATTTCAAGGATAATTTCCAGTGAACGCATACGGCTTACGCCTTTTAACCTTTCGTTGTCCTGTAGCGTGAAATTAATGCCCAGCTCATCGGCCAGGCGTTTCCAGGATTTAAAGTGATAAACGGCCGTATCTACAATAACGCCGTCCAGATCAAAAATACAAGCTTTAACTATCATGCTTCTTTTATAAGGTAAAAATGGGGATAATTTATAAAAAAAAACCGGGTGCTTCGCACAAAGACGCTGCATCCGGGAGATGTTTTAAATACGAATGATTTTACAGGTTTTTGTTTACCTGATAATGGTTCAATTTTGCTTCGATAGCTGCAGACTGATTGCTGGAATAGGTGCCAAAAGCACTTACCAACGTTCCTTTTATATGGTACACATCGGAAGATATGCCGTAAAGGATAGACATATCAGAGGGATTGCTTGCGCCTTCGAAACGGTAAAATTCATCGATTTCAAATTCGTCAACAGTCATCTTTATGTCCTTCTCCCTGCATTGCATCATATCCTGGTCAACATTAAAATCTTCTGTATATCCGCGTGCGATAAGATCATTTAAAGCATCCAATAAAGTTTCGTAATTTTTCATGGTTTTGGATTGTTAATGTTATGATAAGAGGATGAAATTTTTACAATAATAAGTTATTATCGCTGATTTCATCGCGGCCGGATTTAAAATTGAAATCAATTTCTTTATCAATGGCATCTTTTAAGGTATCTTCTTTTGATTTAATATAAGCTTTGTTGGCTTCCTGGTTTTTTGTGATCAGATCCAAAATCCTGTCCTTTTCATGCTTGATTTGTTCCGCAGATTCTTTGACCGGTTTTACGTTATAAATAGTTAGCGCAAAATAATCACTATGATCTGTTAAGTAAACCAGTTCTTTAGGATAAATGGTGGTATATTTAAGCGCATCGATATTGCCTGAAAACGGAACTGTGTAAATTGCATAATACAGGGTTACGTAATCGCTTGAAAAGCTGCTTGTTAAACTGGTGCCCATAACTTCGGCAGCAACGCTTTTTTCAAAGTTAAACTCCTGGTTTTGCACGGTAATGGCCGATGTTTTGATATCAAAATCAATCCCGTTCCAAGTGCTCCACAAATCGTGAAAAACATCTTTTTTAATTTTGTTCAGGTTTCCGTCTTCGAGGCTGTTTGACAGCTTTAAAGCTTTGATCATTTGCGGTAACCCTTGAAAAATTGTTTGGTATTTCTCTTCTAAACGATGTTCAAAAAGCGTAAATTTTGGTATGTTCATCATTTTATAAAATAAAACTGTTATACTAATAGAGTTAAGATAGCTTTTTAACTTATTTAAGATTATTATGTTTTAGTTTGATTTTTTTATTTTTTTATTAGATTAAAAATCAATGGCACCTGATATTTGTATTTTACAAACATCTGGGGTATAGATAAGTTTACACTTTTGTAATTTGGGCAGCATGTACAAAAATGAACGGTAAAGGCAGCATTTGTGCTGCTATGCTTAATAAAAGCCTGACCAAAAATATGTTGATAAAGCCCTAAAAGTAATAATCTTTAGAAAAATATGCGTTTAAACGAATTTACAAAACATCCGAAAGTAGTAATTATTGGCGGTGGTTTTGGCGGAATTGAACTGGCCAAAGCCTTAAAAAGCTTAGACGGCGAAGTGCTTTTGATTGACCGGCACAACTATCAGGTTTTTCAACCGATGCTGTACCAGGTAGCCACCGGAAGTATCCAGGCAGACTCAATTGCATTTCCATTGCGCAAAATTTTCCATAAACAGGAAAACGTAACTTTTATTTATGCCAACGTCATCAGCATTAATGCCGCAAACAATACCATTACTACCAGCGACGGCGAAGTTTGTTATGACTATTTAGTGCTTGCAACCGGCTCTGACACCAATTTTTTTGGCAACAAGGAGATTGAACATTATGCGATGCCCATGAAGAATATTACAGAAGCCTTAAACCTACGCAGTTTGATTTTGCAAAACCTGGAAGCAGCTTTTATAGAAGAAGACCCGGATAAAAAACAGGCACTGCTTAATTTTGTAATTGTGGGCGGCGGGCCAACTGGTGTAGAACTATCCGGAGCTATTGCCGAATTCAGGAACCATGTGTTGAGCAAAGATTATCCGGAACACAAAGAAGAAAGCATGAAAGTTTACCTGATAGAAGGTAAAACGGAGTTGCTTGCAGCAATGTCTGAAGAGGCTTCTGTACATGCCAAAAAAAACCTTGTAAAAATGGGCATTGAGATCAGCAATGATGTTCATGTAAAAAGTTATGACGGTGAGGTATTAACGATTGACAATGGCCGGACCATACGTACCAAGAACGTAATATGGGCAGCAGGCGTGAAAGGAAAATTACCTGTGGGTTTTTCCCCGGGCTCAATTACCAAAAGCAACCGTGTACAGGTTGATACTTTTAACCGCGTTCATGGTTACGAAAATGTTTTTGCTATCGGCGATGTTGCTGCCATGATTACATTAGAGAACCCGCAAGGCCATCCGGGCGTAGCACAAGTTGCGATGCAGCAGGGAAAACTGTTGGGCAAAAACCTGATAAAGATTGTAAAGGGGGAAGCTATGGAGCCGTTTATTTATAAAGACCGGGGTTCTTTAGCAACTATCGGCAGGAACAAAGCCGTGGCCGATTTGGGTAAAGTGCACCTGCATGGTTTTATTGCCTGGCTGATCTGGATCTTCGTGCACCTGATGTCGCTGGTTGGTTTCACCAACCGCCTGATCGTATTTTTTAGCTGGGCATCCAGTTATGTTACTTATAACGGCGGAAGCAGGCTCATCATCAGGCGTTTTAACACCAAGGAAATGAAAGTTGATCCTGATGCAGATTGAGATGGATTCTAATCGGGATTTTCTACCTGCTTTCAGATTTTTAGCCGATGCTTCTTTTACAGGCATAAAATCAACAACATCGGCACTAACAGAACCTTTTTTTAGGGGATTGAGGTATATCGGAATAAAAAAGCTATTTTCAAAACAAGTTTAAGCTGGCTTTACTCATTTTACCGGTATAAAAACAGCATTAAGTTTTATAATTTTGTTTAGGTATTTTCCCCTATTTAGATAAATACAAAAAAATTCAGGGGCGGTATTTAAAACCCTCAAATTCCAGCATTTTTCTTTTTTCCCCTTCCGGGATAGGAATGGATTTATACGATTTATAATCATAATGCACACAAACCGTTTGCCCGGTTGTACAAATTTGTTCTTCGCCTGTTTCTGTAACTTTTACAATGATATAATCCATATCAAAACTGCTGTTCCCAATCCTGGAAGTACGCACATAGCAAAAAACCTGATCGTACAATTTTATAGGCTTTAAATAACTTACTTCGGATTTTCCCAAAATAATATTGGTCTCTTTCCAGTCCCATTGGATAATGTGCCGCCAGTAATTAGTTCTTGCAATTTCAAAATAAGTTAAATAAACCGCATTGTTTACATGTCCGAAGCCATCCAGGTCAGAAAATCGAACGTAAATAGGTGTTTTAAATTTGTAATTGGAAGGAATTTCAGTCATTTCAGTCAATGTGTCTTGTCAAAGATGGTTTTAGTGTCATTATGTCGTACAAGGAGTCGTTTTTTTGCTGATGGTATATAGTTTGAACAATAGGTTTTAAGAAGTTAAATAAACAAAAAATTAAATCCATAAAGAAATGACACTAGTAAAATTTAATCCGGCAAAAAACACCTCTTCTGTTAACCCATGGTTTAACGATGTGTTTGAATCAGTTTTTAATGATTCTTTATTGACTGATCGTTTAGTTAGTCGTGTTCCGGCTGTTAACATTGCTGAAACTGACGGTGATTTCCAAATTGAATTAGCTGTACCGGGATTGAAAAAAGAAGATTTCAAAATAAACATTGATAAAAATGTTTTGAGCATATCTTCCGAAAAGAAAAACGAAAACAGCCAGGAAGGTAAAAAATTCAGCAAACGTGAGTACAGCTATACTTCTTTTACGAGGTCTTTTACGTTGCCTGAAACCATAGACCACAACAAAATTGATGCTGCTTATGTTGATGGTATCCTGAGATTGACAATTGCCAAAAAAGAAGAAGCAAAGGTACAATCAAGGGAAATTGCAGTACAGTAATTAAGATTTTTTTTAATTTGGTTGATAGTTTAGTTTGATGAAAGGGTTTGTCCTGAAAAGGGCAAGCCCTTTTTTATTGCAAATGTTTGTTAAATATAACCTGATGCTTCTTTTATCCCTTAAAAAAGAAAGTTGATGATGGCCAGTACTTCGTCGCTTATAACCGGGCACTAATTTTTTAGTGTTAAAAGAAGCATTGCCAACAATCTATTACTTGTTAAAGGGCCGGCAATAAATTTAAACAGGCTTTAAACATTAAAAAAATAACGCTGTTTATTTTGAAACCAAATTTAGAAACGATGAAAAAAAATAATTTGATGATGCTTGCCCTTGCTGCATCATGCACTATTGCTGCCTGCAATTCTAAATCAAATTCAGGCACTTCAAATTCTTCCACACCCACCACCGGAACTGCAACAGATACTTCATCTTCCAGGTCCAACAGCAGTACAACTGCATCCGGGGCAGGTACAACGACCGGAACAAGTTCGGGAACCGGGACAAGCACAGACGGATCTGGAAACAACACTGGCGGAAACAGCAGGGGAACCGGTGCTGGTACCGGATCAGGCGGAACAGGAACAGGTAGTGGAACTGGAACTGGATCTGGCGGAACCGGCAGCGGAACCGGACATCCATAAATAATGTATGCTTAGTAAAAATCAAGGGCCTGGAAGCAGGCTCTTTTTATTAAATTTTAACTGATCCGTTACAAAAAATAAGTTCAGAAGAGTAAGTCGAAATTGTATTTCACCTGCCGGTACACGTCGCGAACAAAGGCTATAAAAATGTTTTCGCTTTGAGTCCAGTTGCTGCGGCTCATGGTGCTGGGTTCATCCGCCGGGTTTATCTGCTTAAACAAAGCTTTATAATCATCATAAAACAATGCCTTGCCTTTTTTTCGGATAAAGGAAACACACATTTTGTATTCGGTTTTATCACCTTTTAAACCTTCTGTATATCGCCCGAATTTATTAAAAAACGAACTGCGGCGAACATGCGGATGATCACTGTAATAATAAATCTTTTTATAATTGCTGAACCAGGGTTTGAACATCATCCTCGAAAAGTCTTTTTTATATGGACTTAAATAAGGATATTTTTGGTAAGCGTAAAATCGGACCATGTCCAAATCGGGTTCTTCATCCAATAGCTGTATCGAATCAAAAAAATGTGTTGTAAAAGAAGCATCGGGCTCAAAATCCTCCTGCACATATAAAGTATAGGGCCGGGTCACTGCATCCTGGCCTTTGTTGATGTTATGGCCCAAACCTTTATTCTGTGCTGTAGTAATTAGTTTAAAATTAAACCTGGCCTGCAGCTTTTTTATGGCATCTAAATGCACTTCCATACTGCCGTCATCCGAAACAACGATTTCGCCAAAACTACAATCCTGTTTTTGAAAAGTGTTTAACAAATGTTGCAGCGACCGGCTTCTGTTGTAATGAGTTATAAGTAAACTAACCTGCGGGAAGTGATAAGCCATAAATATATAATTTTAGGTGATAAAAGAAGCATCAGGTTTGGGCAGACCATAAATCTAAATGACATTTTAAAAGCTTGATTTTAAGGTAGAAATACCTTGCAATCAAAGTTATTTTACTTTTGTTTTGCCGCCAGCTGCTTCGGTTCATCGTGCTGGGTTCGGCTGCTGAATTGTGCTGTTCAAAAAGCGTGTTAAACTGATCGTAAAACAAACCTTTGCCTTGCTTTTTCAGAAAGGAAATGGCCATACGGTATTCTGTTAAATCACCTTTTATACCTTCTGCATACCGCCCGAATTTGTTTAAAAACGAACTCCGGCGCAGATGCGGATGATCGCTGTAATAATAAAATTTTAGATGGTTGAGCATCCAGGTGCTAAAGATCATTTCAGAAAACCCTTTGTAGTAAGGCTTTAGGCAGGGATAAATAAAATAAGCGTAAAACCTGACGATATCTAATTTTTGATTGCTTTGCATCATTTGCAACGCATCCTTAAAATGATGGGCAAACCCTGGCATCGGTATAAAATCTTCCTGTACGTATAAAGTGTAAGGCGTTTTCACGGCATCCTGGCCTTTGTTGATATTGTTGCCCAAACCTTTATTTTTTGCCGTTTCTATCAACTTAAATTGATATACAGTTTGCAATTGTTTTAATTTGATTTGATGTTCTGGCTTACTTGAATCGTCAGAAACAATAATTTCCCCAAAAACACATTGCTGAGCTGCAAAAGCCTGCAACAACCTTTCTAAAGATTGGCTGCGGTTGTAATGCGTGATCAATAAAGAAACTTCATTAAAATGATGTTTGTCAGCCATCTTACAAAGCAGAAGCTTTACTTTTACCAGTGAAATATTCTGAAATGACATTGCCGTGCAGCTTAATCCTGTTGAAAAAAGCCTGGCCAATGCCACCGTCATACATCAACCTTCTGGGCGAAGTAAAAACCCTGGCTTTGCTATTGGCAACAAGTTTTAAACGTCCGCTCTTTTTTAAATGAATTGCCATACGGCCGTCTTCAGATTCTTCTACAAAATATTCGCTATCGGCAACATTATCAAATTTCCGGCCCTTTACAACAATAAAACCGTTTGGATGGCGGCCGGCTTCCGTTATAAAACCCATATTAAAACCCAGCACGTTCATGTACTCCCGGTTTTTTTTCCGCATTCGGATCAACATTCCGGTAATCGTTTCATAAAAAAACAGGCCAAACCTGCTTTTACCTTCCGGCGGAAGGAAAGAATACCGGCCATAAACCCCTACTACATTTTTATCTTCCTGCATCGGTTTTACCATCAGGTTGATCCAATCAGGCGGATAAAAGGTATCACAATCGGCACATAAATGATATTTCCCCCGTGCCATGTCCAAGCCCAACTGGCGTGCATAAGTTATTCCTTGTTTAGGTTGAAAGTAATTGCGGACGCCCAATTCTTCCAGTACTTTTTGTGTTCCGTCTGTCGAGTTATTGTTGATCACTATAATTTCTACCTTAAAAGAAGTATGGTTTGCAGCAATGGAAGATATGGCCCTGAAGATATTGTTCCCCTCGTTCCAGGCAGGTATCACTACAGAAACCTCTGGTTCATCGGCAGAGAAATTTTTAATACGGCTTTTTAAATCTGCAAGTCCGGCTTCGTTGATATCAGTAAACTTTTTTCCCTGATACAAATGCGGGTTGATCCACGAAGGAAGTTTAAACAAGTGCATTTATGATAAAATTTTTATGTAAAGGTTATATCAACTGAAGTAAGACCGGAAGCCAAAGCAGGTGCAACTATAAAAATCAACCATCGTTTAACCACTTGATACTTACCCGAATTTTTACGTGTAAAAGCAGTATTTAGTTGCTTTTGCAATTGGTTGTGACGCTTGAAACATGTTTGCTGAAAAATTCTTCTCCAGGTTTAATAATATTTATTTTTTATCGCTGGCAGGTAACGGGATCATATCAGTTTTGGGTATGGCCACTTACGCTGTTTTATCACGTTCGTTAACGCTGGAAGGTTTAGGGCTGTGGGTTTTTTTTGCAGCAGTTATAGGATTGCTGGACACCTTCCGTTCCGGCTTTATTGTTACTGCTTTTATCAAGTTTTATTCGGGCACAACACCTCAACGCGCTGCCGAAGTTTGCGGTTCTACCTGGTACCTCTCCATCATTCTGACAGGTATTATTTTAATTGTCAATATTCCTGCCTGGTTTTTAATCAACTACATTAATAATGAAGGGTTGATTTTATCTATTAAATGGATCAGTTTGTATTATGTGTTTACTTTACCGGTTTTTATAGCTAATTGTGTGTTACAGGCGCAACAGTCTTTCGGTTTGTTATTATATCTGCGTTTTGTTAATCAGGGCTTGTTTATTCTTTTTATTATTCTGCTGATCGTCTTTAAGGTGGATAGCATCAACACCATTGTTTATGCTTTTTTATCTGCGCAATTGTTAACCAGTATTTTTTCTTTGTCAAAAGGCTGGACAAACATTGGTACGCTGACCAGCAGGACAAAAAGTTGTATAGCTGAACTCTTCCATTTTGGCAAGTACAGTGTAGGCACTACTTTAAGTGCTAACCTGTTCCGCAGTTCTGATACTTTTATCATCAATTTTATGCTTGGCCCGGCTGCGCTGGCCATTTACAATTTAGGGCAAAAGCTAATGGAGCTGGTAGAGATTCCGCTGAGAAGTTTTGCCGCGACAGGGATGCCGGTGATGTCTGTTGCTTTTAATGAAGGTAAAAGGGGCGAAGTGATCCGTATCATGAAAAAATACACTGGCATGCTTACGCTTGTCCTGATTCCCTTTGCTGTTGCTTCCTATTTTTTGGCCGATTATGCCGTTCTGTTTATTGGTGGAAAACAGTATGCCAATACCGAGGCTGCCAATGTTTTCCGGATATTTATCACTTTTGCATTGTTGTATCCTGCAGACCGTTTTCTGGCTTTGACATTAGATGTGATCCATCGGCCGCAGGTTAATTTTATCAAAGTTTTAGTAATGCTGGCCATCAATATTATTGCTGATTTTGTTGGGGTCTATCTTTTCAAAAATATTTACGGTGTAGCAATTGCCACTATATTCCCGGTGCTTACCGGCGTTTTGGTTGGATACTGGGCTTTAAAAAAATACCTGAAGTTTGGTTTTAAAGATATTTACGTCCTTGGTTACCAGGAACTGCAAATATTTACAAAAGCAGCTTTAAAAAAGCTGAACCTAACATAAATAGATCTACTTTTGCTGCAATAGCAATTTTGTCAGAAGTCTGTTTAAACAAGTTGAACAGATTTTACATGCTTCTTTTATCACCTAAAAAACAGTAAACTTTTATTGTTCATGGTTCATTGCCCGTAGCCCGCAGAAAAGCACTGATACTTAGTTTGTATAAACAAACACTAATTTTACAGAACTAAAAGAAGCATCATCAACCAATCCTGTTGTCAATCCTTAAATTGTCCCTTTAACCGCTCCAACCGGTTGATGATCTGGCCGATCTTTTCCTGTTCTGTTTTGATAATTCGCTGGCGGAGGTAAAAAGTAACAAACAATATCCAGCAGGCAAACAAAGTATAAGCAACCACTTCAAACCATAACGAAAGCGGTTTAAGCACTTCTACCAAAAACAAGCCAATGCCAAGGCTCAGCAAAAAGGTGTAAACGTAATACATGCTGCCGTACATTCGGTTTCGGCCGGTCTGGTATTTTTTCAATTTTTCCAGATAAACGTTTACTTCGATGGTAGGGTCATGCGAAGCAATTAATTTATAATCACGAAATACAAGTACCGCGTAAATCAAAATGGTACTCATGGTAATCAAAATACCTGCATAAGTAAGCCAGGAATTGAACAGGAAAAACAGGAACAATACAATCCAGATGATAAATGTTGCTGCCATTACCCCGATCGTCCACAGCAATTTTTGGTTCAATGCCGAAGCTCCTTTTTTTACCTGTTTTAATAATGTATCTGCCGGTACTTGCCCTTTCTGGGGTTGTGTAATCCACAGCGAGCTTAATTCTTCAAAGTTTTTCATAGCGGTTATACAACTCGGTTAATTTTGATTTAATGCGATGGATTTTCACCCTCAAATTTCCTTCGGAGATGCCAGAGATTTCGGCAATTTCCGGATACGGCACTTCATCAAGTACCATGGTAATCAATATTCTTTCGGATTCCTCCAGCCTGGAGATACATTTATATAGCAGGTCAACCTCTTCTTTCTTTTCGGATATTTCTTCCTTTTGGTTCTCTGCAATAAACGGCGTCAGCTCGTCTTTAGCCTGTCGTTTTTCAGATTTTAAATAAGTTAAACAAGTATTTACAGCGATCCGGTAAATCCAGGTGGATATCATAGACTGGTTCCGAAACTTGTCCAGGTTTTGCCAAACCTTGAGAAATGTTTCCTGCATCACATCGTTTGCGGCCGCGCTGTCGCCTGTATAAGAATAGCACAAGCGGTAAATGCGTTTAGAGTTGGCCTCAAAAATTTCCCTGAAAGCACTGTCTTTCGTTTTCAACAGAATTACGACTTGTTTTTAGTGAGATTAAAGCAACAACCATTTGTTACAACATGAATGATTTCTTTTCCAGCCAATACGTTTTTTGTGAGGCATTTTCTATCATTTCGTTATATAAATTCCCGTAGTCGTGCCGAAGGTCTTCATGAAGTTTTTCTATCGAGGCTTTTGCTTTTTCGGCATAGCGGTAAAAAACATTGCGCAAGGGTTTGTAGTTGGTATAAAGATCAACAAAATGAATGTAATTGCTGCAAAAATGCAGGAGCAGTTCGGTTTTAACCACTTCCAAACCTGCGTACCGGATTTGATTGTTCATTTGAGATGCAATTTTACGCAGTGTTTTTACCGCAAAATAACCCTTATTGCCGATCTGCTTAAACTGCCCGTCCATTTCCTCTTTATATTCCCTTACAAAAGCATCAGGGTTATCGGCCTTAAACAACAAATAAGTAATCAATTCTTTGTTTTCTTTTTTAAAACGGGCTAACCGTAAACAAAGCGTGATTATTTCGGGATTGCTTAACTGTTGCAATTCTTTTTTCAGATCAGATGTTGGATAAACAAGGCTCATAGTGGCAAATATATTTCAACAAAATAGTAATTTATTGTAGTTTTAGATTTTTAGGATCCTGAATGGCAAAAAGCAAACTTACTTTATATATCTTTTTAGCATTGATTGCCGGGGTTTTAGCCGGCTATTTTTATAATGTTAAAACGATCAGTTCTTATAACGATAAGATTTACCAGGCAGAAATGCAGGTTAAAACCATCCAACTACAGATGCTTGCAGTAAAAGATACCAGTTCTGCAGCTTATCAATCTTTAAAAACACAAAAATCAGTACAAAACAGCATCCGAAAAGAAAACGATACTGTCCGGGAAAGTAAGCTTCAATATTTTACCCTGTTAAGTGATATTTTCCTAAGGCTCATTAAAATGATCGTTGCGCCGCTGGTTTTTACTACGTTGGTAGTTGGCGTAGCTAAAGTAGGTGATATTAAAGCAGTTGGCCGAATTGGCGGCAGAACGATGCTGTGGTTTATCAGTGCAACGCTGGTTTCCTTGTTGCTGGGGATGGTTTTGGTCAACTTTTTTCAGCCCGGAAAGTCCATGCATTTGGTTTTGCCAGACGAACATTTGCAATCCGGCATACAAAAAACTGCTTTATCGCTAAAAGATTTCCTGTCGCACGTTTTTCCGAAGAGCTTTGTGGAAGCAATGGCAAACAATGAAATTTTACAGATTGTGGTTTTTTCCCTGTTTTTTGGCGTGGCAACCGCAGCAATCGGGGAAAAAGGTGCGATCATCGTCAAAGCAATGGATTCGATTGCGCACATCATCCTTAAAATAACTTCTTATGTAATGTATGTTGCGCCGCTCGCTGTTTTTGGGGCGATGACAGCCATTGTAGCGAAACAGGGTTTGAGGGTACTTTCCACGTATGCTGTTTTTATCAGTGAATTTTATTTTGCCCTGATCATTTTATGGCTGGTGCTGGTATTGGCCGGTTTCACCGTTTTGAAAAAACGTGTTTTTACACTGGTAAATTCTTTAAAGGATGCCATGCTGATCGCTTTCAGTACTTCTACCAGCGAAGCCGCTTATCCACGCACAATGATTGAACTGGAACGTTTTGGTTGTAAAGACAAGATCGTCAGTTTTGTACTGCCCCTGGGTTATTCTTTTAATTTAGATGGCTCAATGATGTACATGACGTTTGCTTCACTTTTTCTGGCGCAATCTTACAATATTCATTTATCTTTTCAGCAGCAATTATCCATGCTTTTGGTGCTGATGCTAACCAGCAAGGGTGTAGCCGGTGTGCCGCGCGCATCTTTGGTAGTGATTGCCGGAACGATTGCGAGTTTTAATATCCCCGAAGCTGGTTTGGCGCTGCTGATTGGTATTGATCCACTGTTGGATATGGGCCGCTCTGCCACTAACGTCCTGGGCAATGCCATGGCAACCGCTGTAGTTAGTAAATGGGAGGGGGAACTGGAAGGCTAACAGTTTTTAGGGGATAAAAGAAGCATCATACTGATTAAGTTTTTGATCATCGGTACAATGCTTCCTTTAAAAATTGAACTACACTATATTTGAAAAAAGTGATTGTAGTTTGAATAGTTTGTGCAATTATATGGCAGGGGTTACAGTTGCATAAACAACTACATCATTAAAATCATGATCACATTTCGGGTCTGTCCTGTCCAGATCTTCAAATCCGATCAATACTTTATTTTCTGGTGTGTAATTAATTAAAACAGCATGTTTTTTTAATTTAGGATCAACCTCAGGATTTAAAGCATCATTACTGCAAAAATGAACAACGCTGTTATCTACTGTTTTTGTGGTTGTATTCCAACCGCCTTGCATCAATACAAAACCAACTGAAGTGCCAACGTCAAAAGTTCCGATCTTAACTTTATCCCCTGGCTGTAAAGTTGTGGTATATCCGGCATAAGGGAAAATATAAGTAATGTTTTTTATATCTGCAGCAGTAGTTGGCGGGTTGTTTGTAGGGTAGGTATAAAAGGCAAGAGCATCCGGTATGTATGTGCCCTGATAAACAAAAGTTATAAACACATCTGATTTTTTAGTCATTGTAATATCAGCAATGGCTTGCGTTGTTAATAACTCAGGGTGCGTTGTTCTTAAGTCTTTACTTTCGGGAAGTGTAGAAGTAACGTAAGACGACAAATTAGGGGAAATATTGTCTTTTGGCAATAGATAATTTATGGGTTTCCCAGAAGCATCATAAGTCCCTAAAAACCCATAAGTTGTGGTGGTAAATTTTACAGGCACAGAAGCCGGTTGGACTGTGTTGTTCTTTTTGCAAGCACCCAGCATTAGCAAAGTAATAAAAATAGGTGTTAATTTTTTCATCTTAAGTTTTTTTAAAGAACAGGTCAAATTTAAAGCCAATAAGTGTTTATACAATATTTAAAAGCATTTATTGTATAGCAAGGACTAAAAGGGGTTGTTTTTCTACAATTTAATGGAAAATATTGCCCTGTTCTTAATAACTGATGCTTTTACCATAATGCAGTAATGGGGTTATTGAAACTACACTAATCAATAAAAATAATATCTGCAAAAACGATTGTTTTGGATAGTGGATTTTTAAAACGAATTTTGAACCTGCAAATTCAAAATAAAAAATGTCTGATCGTTCCAAAAAAATATTTCTCGGTTTAAGTGTGGTCGTTCCGTTTATGTTGTATTGCGTTTATTATTATGGGATGATGATCAGCAATGCCCCGTTTAAATTTTCTGAGTTTGTATCGCTTGATTTTAAATATGGCGAAGGAAATAACCTAAACAATCAATACAATTCTAAAACCGGCAGATATCAGTACGTTGACAATCATGATTCTTTGGTGGTAAAAACAGTACGTTTAAATAAAGATGATTTACTTTACCTGCACCGCAAAGCTGCCGAACTGGGTTTCTGGAATTTTCCAAAGGAGATAACCAACACAACGCCTAACCCGGGCGGAAGAAAATCACTACAGTATTTTATTGCTTTCCATTATCAGCGTAAAAGCAAAGAAGCTTTAGTGGACGAGGCTTACAACGGCGATCCGCGTTTAAGGGATGCCGGCATGCAACTGGCCAAAGAAATTGAACACCGGCTGGCCGATGCGGAAGACCGCTCGAAATAGATTTAAATACTGTTTTTATTAAAGAAAAAAGATGCTATATTTGCGCCTTATTTAAAAAAATTATTTAACAATGTACGCAATAGTAAGTATAGCCGGACAGCAATTTAAAGTTGCCAAAGACCAGAGGCTTTTTGTACACCGTTTACAAGGGGAAGAAGGCGCTAGTATTGAATTTGACCAGGTATTGTTGGCAGAAAATGAAGGTAATTTTTCGATCGGAAGCGGTTTGGAAAATGCCCGTGTTTCGGCTAAGATCGTGTCTCATTTAAAAGGCGATAAAGTAATTATTTTCAAAAAGAAACGCCGTAAGGGTTACAAAAAGAAAAACGGCCACCGGCAGCAATTTACAAAAATCGAGATCACCGGAATTACTTTATAAATTGATTTTTAAAATCTAAACCTTAAAGGTTTATCAAAAATTAAAACAAAATGGCACACAAAAAAGGCGCAGGAAGTTCCAGAAACGGCCGCGAATCGCATAGCAAACGTTTAGGTATTAAAATATTTGGCGGCCAGGCAGCACTGGCAGGCAACATTATTGTCCGCCAACGTGGTACACCGCACAACCCCGACAAAAATGTAGGAATAGGCAAGGACCATACTTTATTTGCTTTGGTTGATGGTTACGTGATGTTTAAAAAGAAAGCAGATAACCGTTCTTACGTTTCTGTAATTCCTTTCGAAACCGCTGATGTTGAAGCACCCGTTAAACAACAACCTATCGCAATGACAGAAAGTGTAGATGTTCATCCAACGGTAGTAACCCCGGAAGGTAATTTGGTGGATGAAGCTATTGCTGCTACAGAAACCGAAGGCGAAGGAGAAGCTGTTTCAGCTTAGATATCTTCCTTATACAAATTTAAAAAGCCCGGACTTGAGAAATTGAGTTTGGGTTTTTTGGTTTTGAGTAGATTTAGGTATATTATTGTAAAAAAAAGTTACATAATGGAAGAGATAAAGTTATGGGAAGTTCAAGCAGATACAGTCAAACAGATTAATAAACAACCTTTAGATTTTGAAAAAAGATTGGAGAATTGGCTTATTCATGATATAACAATCTTATCATCTGATTTAGCAATAATTGGTAGTCAAGTATTAACTCCATATAAAAAAATAATAGATATTCTTGCAATCAATTCTATAGGAGAAGTTATTATAATTGAATTAAAAAGAGATAAGACTTACCGTGAAGTTATTGCTCAGGTATTAGACTATGCGACTTGGGTAAAAGAACTAAGTTATGAGGATTTAAACAATATCTACAATAACGATAATACTACAGAAATAAAAAAAGATATTGGAGATTTATTTTCTAAAACATTTAATAAAGATGCTGAAAAATTAGAAATCAAATCAAATCCTAAAATGCTGATAGTTGGTTCTGAAATTGATGATTCAACATATAGGATTATTAAATATTTAAATGAATCCTCAATAAATATTAATGCTGTAAACTTTAACTATTATAAAGATTCTACCGGAAGAGAATTTTTGGCACAGGCATTCATTATGCCTAAAGGAAATATTACAGAAGAAAGCAAAAATCAAAAAACAAAAAGAGCAAAATCAATAGTAAAAGAATTATTTAGTCAGTCAAAATTGAAAATTGGTGACAAAGTATTTTTTAAACCTGCATTGGAAAATGGATTAACTAAAACCAATCCACAAATATTCGCTGAAATTGTAAACACAGATATTGATTGCTTAAAAAGAGTATCAGATACGGAAACCCATTCATTTAGTAGTCTTAGAAAAATTATTTCTAAAGAGTTGTCTTTAAATGTAAAATATGACTGGGGATTTGGAACTCGATCAGACTGGGTTATTGAAAATGGAAAAACATTATCTGATCTTCTGGATGAAGAATAATAAAACAATAATTGTTTATGAAACATCCTAAGTACCATTATCGTTCGGAAGAGCTTTTTTTATTTTATGAATTTATAAGTGAAGGACCAAAAGGATTATTTAAAAAGGTTGTTGAATATACTGAAACAAGTACAGAAAATGTTTACAATCTTGGTTTTGGTGATTATGATGAAATAACAAAAAGTATTAATGACCTTACTGTAACAAATAATGGCGACAGCTTAAAAGTTTTAGCAACAGTAGCATCTACTGTATATGCCTTTACAGAAAAATATCCAAAAGCATGGATTTTAGCAACAGGAAGCACATCTGTTAGAACAAGATTATATAGAATGGGCATAACAAATAATTTAGCTGAAATTTCAGAAGACTTTGTAATTTATGGTTATAACAATAAAGAAAATTGGGAAGAATTTGTTGTAGGTGAGGATTACGAAGCCTTTTTATTAACAAAAAAAGATAATAAATTTACATCATGAAAATTGAAGAACTAAATCAATCAAAAGTTCCAATAATTGTTTTTGACAAAAAATTGGAACGATTTAGAGGGAAAGTTTTATTTCCGGAAAAACTTAAAAAAGCTAACGAAATCCTGGAAAAAACGGGATTGCCTAAACTCAAAAAGTAGGAAAACAAACTAATTCTCCCGCACCAGCAGCATATCTGCAAACTCAAACAAAGCGTTTTTTCGCAGTTCATCCAAGTGTAAATCCTTCAAACTTTGTAAAGCACGTTGCGCAAAACGGTTCATTTCCTGTTCTGCTTTTTCGCGAATTTCCATTTGATCAAACAGTTTTTTCACGGCTGATACTTTTTTTACCGCATCAAAATGGGTGTTGTAAAGCCAGAAATTTAATTCCTGCAATTGGTTTTCATCTGCTGTTTCCAGCGCTTTGATCAGCAGGTAAGTTTTTTTGTTGGAGATGATGTCGCCGCCAACCTGTTTTCCAAATTTCTCCGGGTCGCCGTAAACATCCAGGATATCGTCCTGTAATTGGAAAGCAATGCCCAGGTATTCACCAAAAGCATAAATCAAATCGGCATCCTGCTGTTTTGCACCTGCAATTAACGCACCTATTTTTAAAGCACCACCCAGAACAACGGCCGTCTTCAAGCGGATCATGTTGATATAAGCATCAATCTTCACGGCTGTCTGCTGCTCAAAGTTCATGTCAATCTGCTGGCCTTCACAAACTGCAATGGCGGTATCGTTAAATATTTCCAATACAGGCCGCAGGATGTTTTCCTTTACCTGCATCATCAGCTTATAACCTTCCACCAGCATGGCATCACCGGAAAGAATGCCCACGCTTGAATTCCATTTTTCGTGAACTGTTGTTTTTCCCCTGCGTAGCGGTGCTTTGTCCATAATGTCATCGTGCATCAACGTAAAATTATGGAACACTTCAATGGCAATGGCCGGATTAATGGCCTGATAAATATCTCCGCCAAAAGCATCGCAACCCATCAGCAGCAGGGCCGGACGAAGGCGTTTGCCACCCAAATTCATCATGTACTGCATCGGCTCGTACAGTTCGGCTGGTTGTTTAGGATATCTTTTGCCGTTAATGGCCTCTATAATAATATTTTGTAGCTGTTGTATAGAATGCATAGAAATTGTAGCGATGTTATTGCTGGACGAGTGAAAAATCAATCTGTTTTTTAGTGAGATCTACACTTTTTACCTTGATCTGTACTTCGTCGCCTAACTGATAAACTTTCTTTTTGCGCTGACCGATAATGGCGTAATTCTTTTCGTCTAACGTATAAAAATCATCTGTAATATCGCGCAGCCGGATCATACCTTCGCATTTGTTTTCTTCAATTTCCACATACATGCCCCATTCGGTCACTCCGGAAATTATACCGGTAAAAACAGTACCGATCTGGTTTTGCAGGTATTCGGCCTGTTTGTACTTTACAGAAGCACGTTCGGCATCAGCCGCTTTCTTCTCCATTTGAGAGGAATGCACACTCAGTTTTTCATAAGTTTCCGCATCCACAGGTTTGCCGCCGGCCAGGTAATGTTCCAACAAACGGTGTACCATCACGTCGGGGTAACGGCGGATGGGCGAAGTAAAGTGCGTATAAAAATCAAAAGCCAAACCGTAATGACTTGTTTTTTTAGTGGTATAAACTGCTTTTGCCATGGAGCGGATGGCCAGTTGCGTCAACACGTTTTGTTCTTTTTTGCCTTCCACATCAGCCATTAAATGATTCAATGATTTGGCAATTTCTTTATCGGTATTGGTGTTGATCTTGTAACCAAAACGCAAGGCAAACTGTGCAAACGACAGCAGGTTATCTTCTTTCGGCGTATCGTGCGAACGGTAAACAAAAGTAAACTTGTTTTTGCCTTTGCCTTTTTTACCGATAAATTCTGCAACCCGGCGGTTGGCCAGCAGCATAAAATCTTCGATCAGTTTGTGTGCGTCTTTGCGTTCTTTTACATAAACGCCTAGCGGTTTACCCTGCTCGTCCAGCTTAAATTTTACTTCTGTGGTTTCAAAACTGATGGCGCCGTTTTTAAATTTCCGGTCGCGCAGTTTGTAAGCCAGCTCATTCAGCAATAAGATTTCTTTTACAAAATCCCCTGCTTGCGCTTCAATGATCTCCTGCACGTCTTCGTAAGCAAAACGGCGATTGGAGTGGATGATCGTTTTACCAAACCACTCGTTTATAATTTGTGCATCCACATCCATTTCAAAAACGGCTGCAAAACACAATTTATCTTCTTTAGGCCGAAGCGAACAAACACCGTTCGACAATCTTTCCGGCAGCATTGGGATCACACGGTCAACCAGATAAACGGAAGTTCCGCGTTCAAAAGCTTCATGATCCAAAGGTGTGTCCGGCAAAACATAATGGGAAACATCGGCAATATGTACGCCAATTTCATAATTGCCGTTTTCTAAAGAACGAAAGGAAATGGCATCGTCAAAATCTTTGGCGTCAACCGGATCAATGGTAAAAGTGGTGGTTTCCCGAAAATCCCGGCGTTTGGCAATCTCTTCTTTCGAAATCTCCTCACTGATCTCTTCTGCTTCGCGTTCAACTTCCGCAGGAAAAGACAAGGGGAAACCGTATTCCGCTAAAATAGCGTTCATCTCCGTATTGTTCTCGCCCTGTTTGCCCAGTATTTGCTTGATACGGCCAATCGGGTTTTTGGCTTCCGGCGGCCAATCTATAATTTCGGCAATTGCTTTGATGCCGTTTTTGGCACCATTTAATTCTGAGATCGGGATGAAAATATCACGCAACATCTTGCGGTCATCCGGGATAAAAAAAGCAAAGCGTTCTGATAGTTTCACAATCCCCGAAAATTCCATTTTAGCGCGTTGGATGATTTCGATCACTTCACCTTCTTTACGCTTTCCTTTGGATTTTCCGTACACATAAATTTTTACCCGGTCGCCATGTAAGGCATTACGCAATTTGCGTGGCGCTACAAAAATATCCGTCTCCGCTTCGTCATCGGTAATGATAAATGCCGAACCATCAGCCGTTAAATCTACTTTTCCTTCAACAAAAGTTTTTAGTTCTATCAGTTGAAAGTTTCCACGCGATACTTCTTTTAGCACCTGTTTTTCTGCTTCCTCTTCCAGGATTTCCAGGATGGTTTCCCTGGATTCAGGATCTTGAATATTCAGTTTAGCCGAAACCTGCTTGTAATTATATACCTGGTTGCCATTCTCCTCGAAAACCTGCAGCACCAGCTGACTGAGTACCTGTTTTACCGAATGGCTGGTTTTATTTTTTGATGCCATAAATATCTGTAAAGATACAAGGATTTAGCTTTATAAAGTGTTTTTAGGGGAGTATCAATTTTACAGATATATGCCAGAACCCGGTATCGAATCAATCAGTTTTTGTGTATAAGCTTCTTTTGGATGCTTGTAAATTTCCTCCGGATCGCCCATTTCTATAATTTCCCCTTTGTTCATCACCATCATCCGGTCGGCAATGTGTTTCACCACCGAAAGGTCATGCGAAATGAAAATATAAGTGAGGTTGAATTCCCGCTGCAATTCTTTCAGCAGGTTCAAAACCTGCGCCTGTACGGAAACATCCAATGCCGAAACGGATTCGTCACAAATTAAAAACTCGGGTTGTAAAGCCAATGCCCGGGCAATTACGATCCGTTGCCGCTGTCCGCCTGAAAACTCGTGCGGATAGCGGTCAAAATGTTCCGGCAATAAATTTACACGGTCTAATAATTCCAAAACTTTCTTTTTTCGTTGCTTTGGGTCAGCATACAACCGGTGTACTTCCATCGGTTCTAAAATTGCCCGGCCAACCGTTTGTTTTGGGTTGAGGGAAGAGTAAGGATCCTGGAAGATCAACTGCATTTTTTTGCGCATACGGCGCATATCGTTTGTTGGAAGCGATAAAATATCCTGACCTTTAAAGCTGACCTTACCAAGATTTGGTTCGATTAGGCGGATGATACTGCGGCCGAGCGTTGTTTTTCCGCAGCCCGATTCTCCAACCAAACCCAGCGTTTCCCCCCGAAAAACCTCAAAACTGATGTTTTTGACTGCTTTTACTGTTTCGGTTGACCGTTGCAGAAAACCTTTTTTTACAGGGAACCAGGTATTTAAATTTTTGATTTTTAATATAGGTTCCTGACTGTAAAGCTTATTTTGATGCTGTTTTTTCTCCTCATCGCTTAACGCGTACCGCTCCCGGATTTCCTCAATGCTTAGGCCGGAAGATTGGATTTCCCCATGCAGGTCAACCTTTAAAAAATCGCTGATGACCGGTAATTTCCTCAATTGGAATTGTGGGGAAGGACGGCAGGCAAGCAAGCCTTTGGTATATGGATGCTGCGGCGAGTTGAAGATAGTTTCCGTAGCAGCTTGTTCTACGATTTTGCCTTTGTACATCACGATTACTTCATCTGCAATTTCCCGGATCACGCCCAAATCATGCGAAATAAAGATCAGACTGCTGTTGCGCTCATTTTTAATGCGTAAAAGAAGCTCCAGGATTGATTTTTGCACGGTCACATCCAGTGCGGTTGTTGGTTCATCAGCGATCAGGATTTCCGGGTTGCAGCTTAAAGCCATCGCAATCATCACACGCTGTTTTTGTCCGCCCGAAATCTGGTGCGGATAACTGTCAAAAATTGCTTCCGGCCTTGGCAACTGTACTTCTTTAAAAAGATCAATTGTTTTTGTTCTGGCTTCTTTTTTATTTGCCTTTAGATGTAATTGAATCGCTTCGGCAACCTGATGGCCGCAGGTCAAAACCGGATTTAAAGAAGTCATCGGTTCCTGAAAGATCATGCCGATATGGTTGCCGCGGTAAGTCTGCATTACTGCTTCCGGTAGTTTTAATAACTCCTTGTCGTCTAAATAGATATTCCCGCTTATCTTTGCCCTTTCTTCATCCAGCAAACGCATCAAAGCCAATGAAGTAACCGATTTGCCCGAGCCGGATTCGCCAACAATCCCAATTACTTTCCCCGGTTCCAGTTCAAACGATACTTCTTTTACCGCATTAAAATTGGTGTCGCCGATTTTAAAACATACTTGTAATTGGTCAACTTTTAATCCCATCCGGTCAATCAATATAAGTAATATTTTCTTCCGCAATCATTTCTTCACCACGAAAACGCCTGATCAAATTTGCAGTTGTGATCACGTCTTTCTGGCAATAGGTTTTGATTCGTTCCTGGTCGTTTTCTTCCCAATAAACACGGCCAACCTGGCTGCCGTCAATATCATCTTTTGGGGTAGGAATATTAAAAATAGCAGCCAGCAAACTCAAAGAAGTATAGTTTTTATGGTCCCCGAACTTCCATAGTTCCATTGTGTCCAAGTGGTTTACTTCCCAGGGTTTTTTGCCGAAACTTTGTAGTTGCGGCGGAATGGTAATGCTATTGATCAGCATCCTTCGGCATAAATAAGGAAAATCGAACTCTTTGCCGTTGTGTGCACAAAGGATTAGCGTTGCCGGACGCTTGCCCAGCATCGATGCAAAACCTTCCAGCAGTTCTGCTTCCTCACCACAGCAATAAGATTTGATCCGAAGGGAAGTGTTTTCTGCGGAAGTAAAAACACCGGCAGAAATACAAACAACTTTGCCAAATTCGGCCCAGATGCCGGCACGTTCATAAAAATCTTCCGCTAAAACCTCTTTGCGCTGGTAAACCGTTTTTTGCTCCCACAGATCCTGAAAATGCGGCGGCATTTCCAGGTAATTTCTATATTGAGGCACGGTTTCAATATCTATGATCAAAAGGTTTTGTAGGTCAAGCTGTTCGAGCATGCTTCTTTTATAATACTTTTTTTGGTAAAGGTTCCCTTATCTTAAACTGTTGCTTTTTGTCGTGTTTATTAGTTGATAACCAACCAGTTCTTCATATCGGCTTCCGGTACGCCTGTAATACACCAGGATCTCGTAATCATTTTCGGTCTCAAAGTGGCTGCCGTCAATTGCTGTTTGGTCGATTTCGCTTCCGTTCTTTAAAATGTAATGATAATCATAAATGCCTTGCTTTAAATACAAGTTGGCATAAAAAAAACCTCTACCGGCATCGTAAGTCATCTTGCTGCTTTCATCCAAACAGTAATCATTAAATTTTCCGGTGATAAAAACAGCATTGTTAGGGCCAGTCGGACTATAATTCAAATTGAAATAAACGTGCGCATAATCGGCATCTAAACTTGGGTTTCTTCCATCCGTATTCAAAATAAAAAATTTACCATCGTTATCGTACTGAAAAGTATAATTAGGCCGATCTAAAACCCGGTCTGTCATCAGCATTACCGTGTTCACTGTATCACGATAAATTTTATTGATCCGTTCCCCTCCTGAAAGCAAAGTCCTCAGGTCAAACCTTCTAAATTCATTTCCTCCTGCAAAATCATTGGTTTGAAAATCATTGTATTGCAAAATATTGCCCTGGACAAATTGTGGCCGTGTGTTCATCCGGCTTACATCTGTCCTTCCGTTTTGCAGGATCAAAGCCCGCACTTCTGCATAAGGGTTCTGCACGCCTAAAGTAGTTACATCAACACTGAAATTGATTTTCTGGTTGGTAGTGCGGTCCACCACATTATTGGAGGCAACAATACCGGCCGCCAGTCCGGCTTTGTTATCTACCACATAAAACTGGCGTGTTATAATTGGTGCCGATGGATTTCCTTCGGGATAAACTTTTAATATGTAATTGCCGGAAAGCTTTGGAACGATATTGTAATTGGGCAACGTAACCTGGTAATGTGTGTATTTTTGTTTTGTGTTGAAGGAATAGCGGTAATCCATAATCCGGTCTTCCGAAAAGCTTTGTAAATATTCGGAAGGGGAGAGGTTGGAAGGTTTCCAATCTGCGTCGCAATGTTCAATGGTGTAAGCATAAGTTTTAGAACCGCCGTTTAAATCATCAAAACTTAATAATAAAACATCATTTGTGCGTAAACCAATGACGGGGAATGAACCTTCCTGCTGCGTGTTGTATAATTCAACCGTTTTAATGTTGGATTGGTAAACCTTGTTTTGATATTGGATTTGTGCAGTAAGGATTTTGCATGATAAAAGAAGCATTAGTAATAGTCTAAATTTCATTTGCTTCTTTCTTGTTTAAGATTTCCTGTTAAATGCTGTAATAGGAGATATGAAGATTGATGATCTGACTGGCAAAAACCACAAAAAAATCCCCTGGCATTTCGTAATACCTTTCCGGTTCCTGCTTGTCGTCATTTTTAAGATAACGCCTTCGTGCATTACTTAAATAAAGACGGTCAATACCGGTAGAACTTGAAAGCACATAAGCCGAAAGATAGCCGCTGTAAATTACACTTCCTTCCGAAGTATTTACCAGTGCATCTACAAAAGTAAGTTCTACCGTTCGGGCACTTCCCTGAATTTCCGGAAAATCAAGTATTTCACCGCTAAAAAGATAATGCCATTCATTTTGAAAACGGAAAAGTTTATACCTGCGGTCAAGTTTGTAAGTCCGGATCAAATACTTTGCAAAAAAACCTGTTAAAGCACCGGTTAGGCTTGTAAACAAGAAATAAGATAAACCCGGATAAAGGTTGAGGAACAATGTTTCAATGGCGGCAGAGACACGGCCGCTGTCTGTTGTTCCGCTTAACAATACTGCAATTGCAGAAACCGCATTGGAGCGATAGCCTAACAAATAAATAACACTGTAACAAAAAGTGTTGATGACACCGCTGAATATCAGCGATGGTAAAATAAGATCGGTAAAGTTTTGCTTAAAATATTCCCTGGAAAATTCCCCGGAATAGTAGAACCTTCTAAATAGGAAGCCTGGTATCAGTAAAATCAGCAGGACCAGTGTTGGCAGGGCAATGTTCATTCATTATTTACCCGAAAAAGCGCCTACGCGGGTAACTTTAATTTTGCCATTTTTAGAAGTTCCTGTACCAGACTTATTGCTGCGTTCGTCATAAACAGCTTCCATAATTTCAGGCAAATGGCCTTCTTTTGCCATTTTAATAAACTTATCGCTCAGTATTTTAGGTGCTGTGTTGAATAGTGAAAAAGCCATAATCTTATTTTCTTGTTTAAAATTAGTAAACAATTCTGAAATAAAAAATATTGCAGAAATGTTTTTGCTGTTTTTATGCCGGTAAAAACAGTATTACTTTTCTTCCATTTCCAGGATCTGGCTGGCCAAAGCTTCCCATTGGTCCTGCTGTTGCTTTAATTCCTGCTGTTTTTGCTTCAGGTTTTTGTTCACTTCCTGCAAACGGTTTTGCTGTTTGTATATTTTTTCATCGGATAGTTCGGCTTCCAATTGCTTCACGGTTTTTTCCAGTACGGCAATTTTTTGCTCCATGCCCGAGAGGTCCTGGTTCAGTTTTTTCAACTGTTTTGGCTTTTCATCCGTTGGTTGTTTTGCAACAACCGGTTCCTTTTTTTCTTCTTTTTTAGGCTGGGGGGCAGGAGCGGATTTGGCTTCCAGTTTCCGTTTTGCCTGCCAGATTTCGTACTCGGCATACGTTCCGGGATAAACTTTAATCTGCTGATCTTCAATAAACCAGATTTTGTTAGCTACGTTATCTAAAAAATACCTGTCGTGCGATACGGCAATCAGCGTGCCTTCATATTGCTGCAAAGCCTGGATCAGGATATTTACCGAAGCAATATCGAGGTGATTGGTCGGCTCGTCCAGGATCAAAAAGTTCGCATCTGCAGTTAAAGCTTTCGCTAAAGCCACGCGCGATTTTTCCCCTCCGGAAAGCACTTTGATCTTTTTGAAAACATCATCGCCGGTAAACAAAAACGAACCCAAAATAGAGCGCAGTTCCGTTTCGTTATGTTTTGGGGCGAAGGCTTGCAATTCCTGCAAAATCCCGCTTTCCAGATGCAAAGCCTCCAACTGATGCTGGGCAAAAAACGTTTGGGTAACATTATATCCGGTTTCACTTTTGCCTTCAAACTCCTTGTCGGCACCGGCAATGATCCGCAAAACGGTGGATTTTCCACGGCCATTCGCACCGATCAGCGCAATTTTATCACCTTTTTCTATAATCGCATTGGCCTGGCTCACAATATCAATGGCCGGGTAGCTTTTATTTAAATTTTCGATGTTTATGACATGGCGGCCGGATTGTTTGGAAAACCGAAAACTGAAGTTAACAGACGGATTATCATCGTCCACATCGTCCACACGTTCCAGTTTGTCCAGGGCTTTGATGCGTGATTGCGCCATTTTTGCTTTGGAAGCTTTGGCCCGGAAACGCTCGATCAGCCGTTCTTCCTGCTTGATCTTTTGCTGCTGGTTTTTAAATTCGTTCCGCTGTATTTCTCCCCGCATCTCTTTTTCTTCTACATAAAAAGAGTAATTGCCCGGATAAACGTTCAGTTTTCCTTTACGGGATTCAACCGTTTTGTTGATGACTTTGTCTAAAAACCACCTGTCGTGCGAAACGATCACCACAGCGCCTTCAAAAGCTTTTAAATAATCTTCCAGCCATTGGATCGAAGGCAGGTCCAGGTGGTTGGTTGGCTCATCCAGCAGCAAAATGTCAGGTGCCTGCAGCAGTATCTTGGCCAGCATGACACGCATACGCCAGCCTCCGGAAAAGGTACTTAATTTACGTTCGGTATCGGCATCGTTAAAACCAAGCCCGGCCAGGATTTCGTGTGCTTTGTATTCGATGTTGTATCCGTCCAAAGCTTCAAACTCGCTTTGTTTATCGCTTAATTTATGTAAAACATCTTCCGAATAATCGGTTTCCAGTTTTTTCAGTAAAGCCTCAATTTCATCATGCAAGTTGTTTTGCCGCTCGAAAGCTTCCATTGCTACATGTAAAATACTTTTATCAGAAGCATAAGAAAGCAAATCCTGGTTGAGGTAACCAAGCGTGAGTTCTTTCGATTTGGAAATCGTACCGGCAGTAGGTTTCAAATCGCCTACAATCAGCTTCAGCAACGTCGTTTTTCCGGTTCCGTTGGCACCTATCAAACCGATTTTTTCTCCTGGTTTGATGTGCCAGTTGGCTTCGTCGTACAATGCCCTGGAACCAATTTCGTAAGTTAAATTATTAATTGCAATCATTGGGCGCAAATGTACGTGTTATCAGGCACATTTACGTTTTTTGTGCCCAATAGGTACATGAATATTACCGGAAGCAAACAGTTTTTATGATTGTTGCCGATGCTTCTTTTATCGGGTAAAAGTTTGTGTTTTGACAAAATGACTGGAACAAGCTTTATGTTTGTTGTTAGAAGTAAAGCTGTTGCATAATTCCATGGATCAGAAAAGGATTGATTTTTTATTATACATTCTGAAATGCCTTATTGGTGCTGTCATTGGTTTTTTTATTTACCGGGCGTTTCCGGAAGGCGGGGCCTGGGGTTTAATTTCCATTCTCTTAGTGCTTTCTCCCGAAGGAAAAGAAGCTATCAACCTGGCAGAAGTGCGGATCAAAGCCAATTTGGTAGGGGCGGGCACTGGTTTGATCTTGTTTTTCCTGCATCCATCAGCCTTTGTCATGCTTTGTCTGGGAGTAGTGATTGTGGTTGTGATTTGCGAATTGCTGAAACTACAAGTTGCCACACGTTCTGCATTGGCTGCCGTGGTCATCATTTGTATCCATGAAACAGGAAAATACTTTTGGCAGGTAGCTTTAGAACGGGCTGCAGGCGTGATCGTTGGTTGTTTAATTGCTTTGCTGATCACTTATCTGGTTCATTACAAAACCCTGATCCATAATGTGCGGGAAAGAAAGGCAAGGATTTCCTGGAGGAGAAATCAATTTAAAAAAACGGAAGAAACAGAGGCTTAGGCCGTAAAAAAATTTGATTGCCAATTCAAATCTTGCTTTCGGTACTTTCCATAACCTTAACTTATAATCCGTTTGCCCTTACCGTAATTTCAGCAATGTCCAGTACCTGTATTTCCTGCTCTTTTTCTTTGTGTTTAACGCCATCCCTCAGCATGGTCATGCAAAAAGGACAGGCAGAAGCCACAATTTGAGCATTGGCTTGCAGTGCATCCTCAATACGTTCGGTACTGATCTCTTTTTTACCTGGTTCTGGTTCTTTAAACATCTGTGCGCCGCCGGCACCGCAGCACAAGCCATTGCTGCGGCAGCGTTTCATTTCTACCAGTTCGGCATCCAGTACTTCAAGCGCGCTGCGTGGAGCTTCGTAAACGTTGTTGCCCCGGCCGAGGTAACAGGCATCATGATAGGTGATGCGTTTACCTTTGAAACTTTCGCCATCCCGGGTTTTTAACTTGCCTTCGTCAATCAATTGCTGGATAAGTTGTGTATGATGGACCACTTCGTAATTACCGCCCAACTGAGGATATTCGTTTTTAAGGGTATTAAAACAGTGCGGACAACCCGTTACGATCTTTTTTACTTCATAAGCATTTAATACCCCGATGTTAGCCATGGCCTGCACCTGAAACAAAAATTCATTTCCCGCGCGTTTGGCCGGATCGCCGGTGCAGCTTTCTTCGGTACCTAATACAGCATAGCTAATACCCGTATAGTGCAATATTTTACAAATACTTTTGGTGATTTGTTGTGCCCTTTCATCAAAACTTCCGGCGCAGCCAACCCAAAATAAAATTTCCGGAACTTTCCCTTCGGCCGTCATTCCGGCCATAGTAGGAACAACCCCATCCCACTTGTTCTTGGGGAAGAGTGAATTATTATCTGACTGGTTATTTATTTCTTCCATGTTTTACAATGATTTTTATTCTTCCCCGAAAGAAAAAACCTAATTAGCTTTTGCCCAGTTCAGCCTGTCGGAATTTGAATATTTCCATGGTGCGGCATTATTTTCTACGTTGCCGAACATGTTGTTCAGGCTGGCCGGCGCCTGAGATTCTTCCATCACAATAAACCTGCGCATTTCGGTAATGATATTTAAGGGATCAATGTTAACCGGACAAGCTTCTGTACAGGCGTTGCAAGTTGTACAGGCCCAAAGTTCTTCCCGGGTAATGTAAGTATCCAACAAAGTTTTATTGTCCTGATGACCCTTGCCGTGTTTATCTAAGTTATTCCCTACTTCGGTAATACGGTCGCGGGTATCCATCATGATTTTGCGCGGCGACAGTAATTTGCCGGTGATATTGGCCGGGCACACGCTGGTACAACGGCCGCATTCCGTACAGGTATAAGCATCCATCAGGTTTTTCCAGGTGAGGTCGGTTACATCTTTGGCACCAAAACGCCCCGGTTCTGTGGCTTCAGGTACAAAAGAAGGATCGAGCATTGCTTTTACTTCGTTTGTAACCGATGGCATATTACTGAACTGGCCTTTCGGTGTAAGCTTGGAATAGTAAGTATTTGGGAAAGCCAGGAGGATGTGAAAATGTTTGGAGTAGGGCAGGTAGTTTAAAAATGTTAGTATCCCAACGATGTGAAACCACCAGCAACTGCGCTCGATTATTTCCAATGATGGGGCACTTGCAGGCAAAAAGGGACTAAGCCATGAACTTGTGGGGAAACTGCCTGCTTGCAAATAATGCCCGAAGTGCAATTGCTGTAGTTTGTGATCCGCAGCATTCATGGTCAGGAAGGCGGTCATTAAAAGGATTTCGATGATCAAAATGTAATTTGCATCCGAACGCGGCCATTCGGTCATTTCCCTTCCGCTAAACCTTTTCAGCTTCAAAATATTCCTTCTTGCCAAAAACACAATGCAGGAAAAAAGCACTAAAAAGGCCAGCACTTCAAAGCTACCAATCAGTAAACTGTATAAGCTGCCCAGTGGCTTTGAAAAAATACGGTGTGAACCAAACAATCCATCGATCATGATCTCCAACACTTCGATATTGATGATCACAAAACCTACATAAATGAATAAATGCATGATGGCCGCCACCGGCCGTTTAACCATTTTGCTTTGCCCCAAAGCTACTTTTGCCATTGTTTTCCAACGTAGGGCAGGGTTATCGCTGCGGTCGGTATCTTTTCCCAACAGAATATTACGCCTGATCTTGCCTGCATTTTTGATGAACAGAAAAACAGCCGTGGCCAGTATGATCAAAAAAATTAGTTGGGCAATCATTTGTATATTTTTGTAAATCAGTATTTATTGCAGTTTCAATTTTGTTGGATGTATTCTAATGCTTCTTTTATCCAACAAAAAACAACAAAATTATCTATTTTTAAAAAGGTACAATACCAGCACTAATTTTATACCGATAAAAGAAGCATCGGCAACATCAACTTCCTTTTGCTGATCTGGTTAATTGTTCAATTTTGTCCCACATTTCGTCCGTCACCATTTCCAGTCTGTTAAACTGACCGGCGCCTTGCAGCCATTCCCCGCCATCAATCGTAATTATTTCACCATTGACATAAGCTGAAAAATCAGAGACTAAAAAAGCGGCCAGGTTTGCTATTTCCTGATGCTTGCCCACTCGTTTAAGCGGGACACGGTTTTTAAAATCAAATTTTTCAGCCATTTCCCCGGGCAGTAAGCGCTCCCATGCACCTTTTGTGGGAAATGGCCCCGGGGCAATGGCATTTGTGCGGATCTGATGCCTTCCCCATTCAGCCGCCAACGAACGTGTCATGGCCAGCACACCGCCTTTTGCACAAGCCGAAGGTAAGACATAGCCGGAACCGGTAAAGGCATACGTGGTAATAATGTTGAGGATATTGCCCGGGAGGTTTTCTTTTATCCAGTATTTGCCTAAGGCAAGTGAACAATTGACCGAACCTTTCAACACAATATCAATGATGGTTGAAAATGCGTTTGCCGATAAACGTTCTGTAGGTGAAATGAAATTGCCCGCCGCGTTATTGATCAGGGCGTTTACACTTCCAAAAGTTTCAACAGTTTGATGAAGTACGTTTTCTACTTCGCTATAATTCCTTACGTCACAAGCTAAAGCCAAAACTTTGCCGCCTGTTTGGGCTTCCATTTCAACAGCTGTTTCCTGCAGCACGTTTAGCTTGCGACTTGTGATTGTTAAATTTGCCCCTAATTGTAAAAAATAAGTTCCCATAGCTTTTCCAAGACCGGTGCCGCCGCCAGTGATAATAATGGTTTTATCTTTGAATGTGTTTTCTTTTAACATATTGATGGTTTCATCGGCGATGCTTCTTTTATCCTATAAAAACCTCTAACTTGTAATTTGAATAAGATCTAAACTTGGATTTTTATGTGTTAAAAGAAGCATGCAACTTTGTCTTTTAATTGGATCTGAATTTAATTTTTAACGGTTGGTTTATTTAACTTTTCAATTGCTTTTTGTAACGTTAAACGGATTTCCGGCGACCACCATTGCCGTAACATTTTATCCAATACTTCAGTTGGGTCTTTTTGAAAATGGGCAGAAAGTTCTTTTCGTAAATTCAATTTGCTTTGCTGCCACGTTATTTGATTTAGTTTCATGTAAAGCCGGACTTTTTGTTCTGCAACGGCCATTACATCTTCCGGCCCGGTTACTTCATCAATTAATCCGTCCCTAAAAGCTTCATCAACATTTAATAACTTGCCTTCCATCAAATATTGGTAGGCTTTACGTTTTCCAATCCAAAAGGAATACAAGTGAAACACAGCATCAGGTACAATAACCCCTACCGGGATTTCGTTTAACCCAATGATAAATGCGCCTTTTGCCATTACACGATAATCACAACACAAAGCGAGAACGCAACCACCAGCAGGACTGTGGCCTGTTATGGCAGCAACAAGCGGCTTTTTGAAGGCTACTAAAATAGTTTGCAGCGATAAAAAACTACTCCAAAAACCCTTGCTTTGTTCCTGGTTGTAATTATAAACTTCCATCAGATCAATACCGGCAGAAAAAAACCCTTCTTTGCCGGTTATAATTAAACCACCTAAATCATCATCATCTTCAATCTCTTTAATTGCTGTTGTTAGCTCTGTAACCATTTCGGCATTGATCGGATTTGAGCGCCCCCTGTTTAAAGTAATAACTGCCAGTTTATCTTTTACCGTTAACCGAAGTGTTTTCATGGGATGATATAAAGCTATAAAAAAAGCAATCAGGAAGTTGAAGTCATAGTTCCCGGGATTTCATGAAGTGGCAGCGTTGTGTTGCCCGTTTCCCCGTCATACATTTTTTCTATTTCCGCTTTGTATTTCTCCAGGATGATCCGCCGTTTCATTTTTCCGGTAGGGGTTAGTTCCCCGCCGTCAATGGTCCATTCTTCAGGAAGCAACGTGAATTTTTTTACCTGTTCAACATGGTTAAAATCAACATTAAATGAGTTGATGATGGATTGATACAAAGCGATTACTTTAGCATCATTTACACTTGCGGAATTTGATGAAAAACGGAGCTTATTCTGGTCGCACCACAATTTTATGTTGGGACGGGACGGAACGATCAATGCCGAAGTGAATTTTCTTTCGGCACCTATAACCATCATCTGCTCGATAAACGGGCTCTCCTTCATCCGGTTTTCAATTGGTACCGGCGCAACATATTTTCCGCCCGATGTTTTAAAGATTTCTTTCTTTCTATCTGTTATTTTTAAAAAGGAATCTTTATCTAATTCACCAATATCGCCTGTACGAAACCATCCGTCTGTAAATACTTCGGCCGTTAGTACCGGGTTTTTATAATATCCGGGCATAACACTTGGGCCTTTACATAATATTTCGCCGTCATCGGCAATTTTAACTTGCATGTTTTCCAGTAGTGGGCCAACTGTCCCAAATTTTCTGCCTTTTTTTTGATATTGATTAACAGAAATAACCGGCGAAGTTTCAGTAAGTCCGTACCCTTCTAAAACAACCATTTTTGCAGCGGTAAATATCCTTTCCAATCTTACCGGGCATGCAGAACTGCCTACTATGATCGCTTTTACATTTCCTCCAATTGCATTTCGCCATTTACTATAAACAAGCTTGTCTGCAATAGCCAATTTAAACTTGTACCACAAACTTATGTTTGTATTTTCAAATTGTTCTGCAATTTTAACAGACCATAAAAAGATGCTTTTTTTAATGCCCGAAAGTTTTTGTCCTTCGATCATTATTTTTTCAAATACTTTTTCAAGAAGCCTTGGCACTGCCGTAAACAGGTAAGGTTTTGCTTCCCTCATATTGACGCCAATGGTGTCCATATTTTCGGCGTAGTAAATGGAAAATCCGTAAAAGAGATAAATGTAGGTAACCATCTTTTCGAAAATGTGATTAAGCGGTAAAAAGCTTAATGCGCGTTTTTGGTCCAATGGAATCTGCCGTAGCACTTTGCCCGCAGCTTTAACGTTGCTCAGGATGTTTTTATGGGTAAGCATTACACCCTTTGTACCGGAGGTAAAAATGATGGTGGTTACATCATCTTCTTTGATTTTGGAGCTGATTGCCGATAGATTTTCGCGATCTTTTTCCCTAACCGCTTTCAGCAGCGTTTCCCACTTGGTGCAACCTTGTACTTCGTCAAAACAAAAAACAGATTTTAAAGACGGGGTATTTGCGCTTACAGAACTTACCTTTTCAAATAATTCTGCATTGCTTACAAACATGCATTTCATTTCTATTTCCTGCAGTATCTGTTCAATTTCTTTTACGTTGGTATTTGGATATAGCGGCACTAATATCGCACCGGTCAATTGTACGGCCAGGTCAATAATCAGCCATTCAGGCCTGCTGTTGCTGATCAGTCCTACTTTATCGCGGCCTTCCGTTGTCCCGTCACCGGCAGAGATGCCCATTTCAAGAAGTGCGGCAGCTAACTGGTAAATTTTTTCATGCACCTCATCCGTACTGTATAATTTCCATGCACCGCTAACTTTGGCACTTAAAAAATCTTCTTTTTTCCCTTGTTTTTGGATATCTATACAATCAAATAATCTGGTTGCACTCTTCATATAAGCATAATTTAAAGGATCTGAAATGAAGATGAAAGGTTTGTTAAAGAATGTTTAAATTTTGTTTGATGCTTCTTTTATCACCTAAAAAACAGTGAAACGTTCATGGTTTATTGTTCATAGTTCATTGCTTAAAGCCTGCTGCTGATGGGCAAACACCAATTTTATAGTGATAAAAGAAGCATTATAATTTTTAAGGAGTAAATTTAAACAAGCTTTAGAAACAGTATTTATTTTGTTCTATCAGTTTTGCCGCAATCCGTCTTCTTGCTGCCGTGGTGTTGATGTCGTCGGTTTTGGTAAAACGTTTCAACCCGGTCATCATCATCCTGCGCTCATCGCCTTCTGCAAAAGAGTTTAAAGCTTCTTTGCCCGCTTTTAAAATTTTATCGCCTGCATCGCGGATATAAACCTGCATTATGTCAATCTGCCCTTTCACGCTTTCTTCACCGCGTTGCCCCACTAATTTTTCTACCCTTAATTGTAAGGATTCGCTCACGTATGTTTCAATCAGCATATCGGCAAGGTACATCAAAACCTCTTGTTCTTTGGCCAGATTCGTCATCAGTTTTTGCACCGCAGCACCGGCAACCAATAAAACTGCTTTTTTAAAGTTGGCGATATACTTTTTTTCTTTGCTGAAAATATCCTCATCATCAGTTGTGTTAAAATCGGGGATGCCCATCAATTCAGCAGCTACTTTTTGTGCTGGCCCCATCAAATCCAGTTCACCTTTCATGGCACGTTTCAGCATCATATCTACCGTTAACATACGGTTAATCTCGTTCGTTCCTTCAAAGATACGGTTGATCCTGCTATCGCGGTAAGCCCTATCCATCGGTGCTTCTGCGCTGTAACCCATGCCACCGTAAATTTGTACGCCTTCATCCACAATATAATCCAATACTTCTGATGCATGCACTTTGATGATGGCAGCTTCTATGGCAAAAAGTTCGGTGCCTTTAAGCTTTGCTTTAGAAGCTTCCATGCCGTTCTCTATTAAATTATGTGTGGCATCTTCTATGTTCTGGCTTGCCCTGTACATGGCCGCTTCTGCTGCATACGCGCGAAGGGACTGCTCGGCCAGTTTATAACGAATGGCCCCGTATTTTGAAATAGGGCGGCCAAACTGTTCGCGTTCATTGGCATAACGAATGGATTGGGTTATAACTGCTTTAGATGCACCCAGTGCCGCCCCGCCTAACTTCATTCTTCCCAGGTTTAAGATATTTACGGCGATCTTAAAGCCATTGCCCCTTTCGGAAAGCAGGTTTTCAACAGGAACTTGGCAATCATTAAAAAACACCTGACGGGTTGAGCTTCCTTTAATGCCCATTTTATGTTCTTCAGGATTGAGGGAAAGCCCTTCAAAACCTTTTTCAACAATAAAAGCGCTCAGGTTTTCATCGTTGTCGATCTTGGCAAAAACGGTAAATACATCTGCAAAACCAGCATTGGTGATCCACATTTTTTGTCCTGTAATGAGATAGTTTTTTCCATCAGCAGAAAGGGTTGCACGTGTTTTGCCCGAATTTGCGTCAGAACCTGCGCCAGGTTCGGTTAAGCAATAAGCGCCTTTCCATTCGCCTGTAGCCAGTTTAGGTATGTATTTATTTTTTTGATCTTCGTTTCCGTAGTAAAGGATAGGCAGTGTGCCAATTCCGGTATGCGCCATAACCGCGACAGAAAACTATGCGCCCGGACCTGTTTTTTCGCTGATGAGCATAGCTGTGGTAAAGTCTTTGCCAAAACCACCATATTCTTCGGGTATAGAAACACTTAGAATGCCCAATTCGCCTGCCTGGTCAATCAAATCAACCATCAAACCTTCTTCCTGTGAGTCGATTCGGTTTAGGATAGGAACTACTTTTTGATCAACAAAATCCTGGCAGGTTTGCGCGATCATCAGTTGTTCTTCGTCCCAGTTCTCCGGGATAAATATGTCTTCGGCATTTGTTTCCCTGATCAGAAATTCGCCGCCTTTTAAATGCTTGTTTTCTACTGCTGTGCCCATAACTATCTGTTTAATGTTTTCAACCGTTTAATTTAACAACTCAAATATTCCTGCGGCACCCTGGCCAGTGCCTACGCACATCGTGACCATGCCATATTTTTTATCCCGCTTTTTCATTTCATCAAAAAGTTGGACGGAAAGTTTAGCACCGCTGCAACCTAAAGGATGGCCTAAAGCAATGGCACCACCGTTTACGTTTACAATTTCTGTATTCAGGCCCAAACCGTTGATGATAGCCAGGGATTGCGAAGCAAATGCTTCGTTTAGCTCTATTAATTCGATATCGTCCTGCTTCATGCCAGCCATTTTCAACACTTTAGGAACCGCTTCCATCGGCCCGATACCCATAATGCGCGGAGGCACTCCTGCAACCGCATAATTGACTAAGCGGGCAATAGGTTCCAGATTGTTTTCCTTTAAAAAACGCCCGCTCACTACCATTACAAAAGCTGCCCCGTCACTGGTTTGGGAGGAATTACCTGCGGTTACCATACCCCGGGCATCAAAAACGGGTTTTAGTTTTGATAAAGCATCAATTGAAGTATCTGCACGCGGGCCTTCATCTGTATCGATTACAAATTCCCTTTTCTTCTTTTTTCCGTTTTCATCCACATATATTTCCGTTACATTAACCGGAACGATCTGGTCTTTAAATTTTCCTTCTGCTATGGCACGGATTGCTTTTTGGTGGGATTGATAAGCAAACTTATCCTGCCCGTCGCGACTGATCTTGTATTCTTTGGCAACTGCTTCTGCTGTTAATCCCATGCCCCAGTAATAATCAGGATGTGCTATGGCAACATCGGCATTCGGTACAATCCGCCAGCCGCCCATAGGCAGCAGGCTCATGCTTTCTACTCCGCCGGCAATAACACAATCTGATATTCCCGCATGTATTTTTGCTGAAGCAATTGCAATGGTTTCTAATCCGGATGCGCAGTACCGGTTCACTGTCATCCCTGGAACTTTGTCCGTATCCAGTGCCATTAAGGAGATCAAACGGGCTACGTTCAACCCTTGTTCGGCTTCGGGTGTGGCATTTCCTACAATAACAT
>JAABUQ010001258.1_pt1 | contig 55635 bp, 58 predicted proteins | sample 5560001 | NCBI WGS metagenome assembly JAABUQ01 (sample SAMN10711888, study PRJNA513371) | rock metagenome | isolation source: Antarctica rocks | place: Antarctica: Victoria Land, Finger Mt nord | collected 2015-12-18
GCCAGCCACCGCTCTCCTCCTCGTGGAGCGTCCCGTCCGGGCAGGCGCCGTCCGGTCTGCGCTTGCTGAAGCTGAAAAGGCTCAAGGAGGCGTAGCCCGGTAGCCCGGCGCCGGTGGCCCCGCGCCGGTGGCCCCGCGCCGAGCCGCGGGCCATACTGTCCAGCATCGCGACCGCTGTCACCCCTGATCAGCCGGCCCCCGTCGGGCGGATCTGCCTCGCCGAGAACCTCGATCTCTTGCGGACGCTGCCGTCTGGCAGCGTCGACCTCGTCTATGTCGACCCGCCTTTCAACACGGGGAAGCAGCAGGCCCGCACCCTTCTCAAGACCACCCACGCGGACTCGGACACCGGCGACCGCACCGGATTCCACGGCCGGCGGTACGCCACGGTGCGCCTGGGCACGCGCAGCTTCGCCGACGTGTTCGACGACTACCTCGCGTTCCTGGAGCCGCGGCTCGTCGAGGCGCACCGCGTCCTCGCCGACACCGGCAGCCTCTACTTCCACGGCGACTACCGCGAGGTCCACTACTGCAAAGTCCTGCTCGACGCCATCTTCGGCCGCTCCTGCTTCCTGAACGAGATCATCTGGGCGTACGACTACGGCGGTCGACCCCGCTCCCGCTGGCCCCCCAAGCACGACACCATCTTGCTGTACGTCAAGCGCGCCGACAGCTACTTCTTCGACGCCGAGGCGGTGGACCGCATCCCGTACATGGCGCCTGGGCTCGTCGGCCCCGAAAAGGCAGCCCGCGGCAAGCGTCTCACCGACACCTGGTGGAGCACCATCGTGCCCACCAACAGCCGCGAGAAGACCGGCTACCCCACGCAGAAGCCGCTGGCCATCCTGCGCCGCGTCGTTCTGGCGTCGTCCCGACCGGGCGACCTGGTGTTCGACTTCTTCGCCGGCAGCGGCACCACCGGCGCCGCCTGCCTCGCCCTCGGCCGCCGCTTCCTCCTGGTCGACAGCAACCCGCAAGCTCTGGAGGTGATGGCGCGCCGCTTCGCCGCCGTCGACGGCATCGTCTGGGAAGGGTTCGACCCCGCGCCGCATTTGCTCTAAATTGAAATCTAAAAAGGGGAGCGGCTGGCGCTACTGGATGGCCGCGCGCAGCAGCGGCGGCACCTCCGCCAGCGCCGCCACCGACGCCCAGGTGTCCACGCCGCGGGCGGCCAGGTCGGCCGCGTCGGCGCGGAAGGCCACGAACCGGGCGCCGATCGCCGCGCGACCCGCGGCTAGGCCGTCGATGTACGAGTCGCCCACAACGAACGTCGGGCCGCCGCCCAGCTGCGTGTGCGCCTGGAGCACGCCTGCTCCAGACGGCTTGAGCGCCGGCACCACCGAGCGCGCCAGCACGAGGTCCAGCGGCGCCCGCAGGTCGAAACGGTCGAGCGCCGCCACCGCCGACAGCAGCGAGTTGTTCGTCAGGATGGCCAGACGGTAATCGGACGCGCGCAGGTCGTCCAGCGTGGCACGGGCATCGCCCTCCACGGTGCCGTCGAGCATCCCGGCGCGCTCGAACGCGTCGACGCTCGCCCACAGCTCGGCCGCGAGGTCCGGGTCGAACGCCGCGGCAAAGTCCAGCCATTCGGGGATTGCCCGAACCCGCGGGTCCGCTGGTGGCTCCGCCAGCGCGCCCACGGCCAGAAGCCGCTCGATGATGACCCGCCGGATGCCGAGGAAGTCGATGCGCGAGTGGACGAGCGTATTGTCCAGGTCGAACACGACGATCGGCCGCGCCACTACAGCCGGGTCGCTCCGAACCAGTGGCTCGCCCAGTACCCCGAGGTCAGGTCGGAGACGACGACGCCGGTCGCTTCATCAGCAGCGCTGATGAAGGTGCCGCCGCCCAGGTAGATGCCGGCGTGGCTCAGGCCGGCGGCGTAGGTGTTCTGAAAGAAGACGATGTCGCCGGCCCTCAGGTCGTCGCGGCTGGGGTGCCCACCACTGTTGAACTCCCCCATGAGGCCGCGCGGCGTCGGCTTGCCGGCCTGGCGCGCCACGTAGAAGATGAAGCCCGAGCAATCGAAGCCGGCCAGGCCCGTTCCGCCCCAGACGTAGGGGGCGCCGACGAACCGGGCGGCAATGGCCGCCAGACCGTCGCCCGAGACAGCCGGCGCCGCCGCCGGTGTCGGCTTGGCCGCTGGCTTCGGGCTGGCCGTGGCGGTCGCCGCGGTCCTGGCTGGGGCCGCGGCCGGAGTGGCGGCGGGGGACGGCGTCGCCGTGCGCGCCGTCGTCGCTGGCTTCGGGCTGGCCGTGGTGGCCGTGGTGGCCGTGGTGGCAGTCGGCGTCGGCGTCGAGCTTGCGGCGGCCGTCGCGGCCGCGACCGGTGTCGAGGGGGCGCCGGGCAGGCTGACGCTCGCCGCCACCACCTGGCCCGGCACGGGCACGAGCACCACCTGGCCCGGTCGCACCAGGTCCGGGTCAGCCAGCCCGTTGAAGTCGACCAGCGAGCCCAGGTCGACCTTCTCCTGGGCAGCGACGTCCCGGAGCGACTCGCCGTCCTGGACCACGTGCTCGCGGGCTGGCTGCGGCACCTTCAGGACGGCGCCAGCGCCGATGTGGTCGGCGTCGCTGAGGCCGTTGGCGGCCACCAGCGCGTCGGTCGTGATCCCGAAGTCGCGGGCCACCACACCGACGGTCTCACCCGGCTGCACCGTGTAGGCGGTCAGCACGCTCGTCTTGGGGCCCGCGGGACGGGCCGTGGCGGTCACCGGAGCGGCTGGCGTCGCGATCGCCACCGCGCTGGCCGGCAGCGTCAACGACTGCCCCACTATGAGAGTGTCGGAGTCGGTGAGGTTGTTGAGGGCCGCCAGCGCGTTCGCGTCCACGCCGGCCGCGCTGGCGATCGCCCAGAGCGTCTCGCCCGGCTGGACCACGTGGGTGGACCCCGCTTGCGGGCTGGCGAGCGCGGCGGGAGCCAGCGGCAGGAGCAGGAGAACGGTAACCGTAACCGTAGCGGCGCGGACGAGCAGGCGGTGCAGCCGTCGGTAGAACATCTCACGCCGAGTCTAGTCCCGGACCCGGCGGCGACGGCACGGGCCCACCTTACAGCGGTATCACGGGCCCGTAACAGGCGAGGCCTGCAGGTTGCGTCGGGCAAGTCCCGGGCCGCCGAGCGCCCGAGTGTTACCATTGCGACGCGGCGTTGGCCGACGAAAGGGGGCAGCGTCCACCGGACGTAGAAGTGCCAAAAAACGACTCCATTGAGATGGACGGGACCGTCATCGACGCCCTGCCGAACACACAGTTCAAAGTGAAATTGGAGAATGGGCACGAGCTGCTGGCCTACACCGGCGGCAAGATGCGCAAGTTCCGGATCCGCATCCTGCTGGGAGATCGGGTTCGGGTAGAGATGAGCCCGTACGATCTGACCCGCGGTCGGATCAGTTACCGCTACCGCTAGCGCCCCAGCTCTCTCCACAGGCAGCCGGTTGGCGCGGCAGCTACAACCGCTGGGCGCACCCCACTGGGGACCCAGGCCCCCGCGTTGCGCGGGTGGGCGCGCGGTGGAACAATCGGCGGCGTGGACACACGTGCTCGTGACATAACCGTCGCCCGTGGGCGGCGCCTCGAGGGGCGGGTGGCGCTGGTTACCGGCGCCGCTGGCGGTATCGGCAGCGCGACCTGCCGGCGGCTGGCCAGCGAGGGGGCCGCCGTGGCCGCGACCGACCTGCAGGAGTCTCTGGTGGCGCCGCTGGTCGCCCAGCTCAGGGACATGGGCGCGCGCGCCATGGCGCTGTCGCTCGACGTGCGCGACCCCGCCTCGGCCCAGAGCGTGGTCCAGCAGGTCGTCGCTGAGCTCGGCTCGCTCGACATCCGGGTCAACAACGCCGGCATCTTCGCCCAGACGCCGATCCGCGACATCGACCCCGACCGCTGGGACAGCCTGCTGGCCGTGAACCTGCGCGGCGTGCTGGTCTGCTCGCAGGTGGCGGTGGCCGCGATGGCGGCCGGTGGCCGAGGCGGCGCCATCGTCAACCTCGGGTCGCTGGCCGGCCAGGTGGGCGGCATCGTGGCCGGGGCCGACTACGCCGCGAGCAAGGCCGGGGTCATCGCTTTCACCAAGAGCCTGGCCAAGCAGGCGGCCGAGTTTGGCGTCCGGGTCAACGTGGTGAACCCAGGCGTCATCGACACGGCCATGCCGGCCCAGTTCCCGCCGGCCGAGCGCGAGCGGATGATCGCCAGCACGCCGCTGAGGCGGATGGGCCGGGCGGAGGAGGTGGCATCGGTGATCGCGTTCCTGGCGTCGGACGACGCCAGCTTCGTGACGGGCGCCGGCGTGGACATCAACGGCGGTCTGCACATGTGATCGTCGGCTGTCAGCTGTCAGCTGTCAGCCTCAGCCGAGCGAGCTCCTCCTCTCCAATCTAATAGAAACTCTACAACACTCCTATCAAGGTTTATGGTACAGTGTCGGTAGGCTGATCCTGGAGGAGGCGCTGCGTGGCGACGACGACGAAGCGCGACTACTACGCGGTACTCGGCGTGCCCCGGTCCGCGTCCGACAAAGACCTCAAGAGCGCCTACCGCAAGCTGGCGCGCAAGCACCACCCGGACGTCAACCCCGGCAACAAGGCGTCCGAGAGCCTCTTCAAGGAGATCGGCGAGGCCTACTCAGTCCTGTCCGACCCGGAGAAGCGCAAGAAGTACGACCGCTGGGGTCCCGACTGGGAGAAGATCGACCAGGCCCAGGCGGCCGGCGCTGGCGCCGGCGCTCGCCCAGGCGGCGCCCGACGCACAGTCACCTGGTCGGGCCCCGGCTCTGGCTCGGGATCCGGATCCGGATCCGGATCGAGCCCGGAGTCGGCCTTCGACTTCGAGGGCGAGGACATGGGCGGCCTCTTCGAGCAGCTGTTCGGTCGCTCTGGCGGTGGCGGCCGCTCGCGCGTCCGCGTCACCGCCCGCAAGGGGACCGACCTCGAGCAGCCGATCGCGATCACCCTCGAGGAGGCGTTCAACGGCACCCTCCGCACCTTCCAGCTGCACGACCTGCAGACGGACACCACCCGCGCCGTCGAGGTCAAGATCCCGGCCGGTGCCTACGACGGCCTGCGCGTACGCGTGGCCGGCAAGGGGAACCCCGGCGTCGGCGGCGGCCCCGCCGGCGACGTCTACCTGATCGTCTCGGTTCAACCGCACCCGCTCTTCAAGCGCGACGGCGACGATCTGACGGTCGCGGTGCCTACGCCGCTGTACTCGGCCCTCCTCGGCGGCGAGGTCCTGGTACCCACGCTGAAGGGCAGCCAGCTCGCCCTGCGCGTTCCCCCCGAGACGCAGAACGGCCAGCGCATCCGCCTCGGCGGCCAGGGCATGCCGCGGCTCAATGGGACGGGCCGGGGCGACCTGTACGCGGAGATCACCGTCCAGTTGCCCAGGAGCCTGTCGGAGCGCGAGCGCGAGCTTTTGGCCCAGCTGGCGGCGCTGCGCGCGGCCTCCTGACCCTTTAACCCGATTAACCCGAGAAGCCGCGGGAGGCAGATCCAACCATGACCCTGGAACAGATGGCCGAGACGGACAGCCCCTCTCTGCCAGTCAACGCGGCGTTCGTCATCAGCGTCGCGGCCCGGCTCGTCGGCGTGCACGAGCAGACGCTCCGCTACTACGAGCGGGCCGGGCTCGTCGAGCCGGCCCGCTCGAAGGGCCGCATCCGCCTGTACTCGCTGCACGACCTCGAGCGGGTGCGCCAGATCCGCCGGCTGACGGAGGACCTTGGCGTCAACCTGGCCGGCGTCGACGTCATCATGCGGCTCACCGACCGCATCCGCACACTCGAGCTCGAAGCAGCCGAGCTGCGGGCTGAAGTGCGCCGACTCAAGAACCACAAGAGGGAGGAGTAAGGGAGTCACCATGAACCTGAATAAGTTGACCGAAAAGGCGCAGGAGGCCATCGCGGCCGCGCAGCGCCTGGCCGAATCCCACAGGAACACCCAGGTCGAGCCGGAGCATCTGCTCGCGGCGCTGGTGGCCCAGGACGGTGGCGTGGTGCCGGCGGTGCTCGAGAAGCTGGGCGCTTCCACGAGCGAGATCACCCGCCGCATGGAGACCGCCATGAGCGGCTTCGCCCGTTCGGCCACGCCCAGCCAGATCTACGTGTCCTCGCGCTTCAAAGGGGTGTTCGAGGCGGCGCAGGGCGAGGCGGAGCGTCTCAAGGACGACTACGTCTCCACCGAGCACTTCCTGCTGGCGCTGACCGACGACGCCGAGGCGGGCCAGCCCGCCGGCCAGGCCCTGCGCAGCCAGGGCGTCAACCGCGACCGCCTGTACGCCGCCCTCCAGGAGGTCCGCGGCGGCCAGCGCGTCACCGGCCAGAACCCCGAGACCACGTACCAGTCGCTCGAGCGCTACGGCCGGGACCTCACGGCGCTGGCCCGCCAGGGCAAGCTCGACCCGGTCATCGGCCGCGACGACGAGGTGCGGCGCGTCATCCAGGTGCTCAGCCGGCGCACCAAGAACAACCCCGTGCTCATCGGCGAGCCGGGCGTCGGCAAGACGGCCATCGTCGAGGGCCTGGCGCAGCGGATCGCCCGCGGCGACGTCCCCGAGGGCGTCAAGGACAAGCGCGTCATCGCGCTCGACATGGGCGCCCTGGTCGCGGGCGCCAAGTACCGCGGCGAGTTCGAGGAGCGCCTCAAGGCCGTGCTGAAAGAGGTCACCCAGTCGCAGGGCCAGGTGATCCTGTTCATCGACGAGCTGCACACGGTGGTGGGCGCCGGCGCGGCCGAAGGGTCGATGGACGCGGCCAACCTGCTCAAGCCGATGCTGGCGCGGGGCGAGCTCCACACCATCGGCGCCACCACCCTCGACGAGTACCGCAAGCACATCGAGAAGGACGCCGCCCTCGAGCGCCGCTTCCAGCCGGTCATGGTTGGCGAGCCGACCGTCGAGGACACGATCAGCATTCTCCGCGGCCTGCGCGAGCGGTACGAGCAGCACCACAAGGTGCGCATCAAGGACGCGGCGCTGGTCGCGGCCGCCGTCCTGTCCCACCGCTACATCGCCGACCGCTTCCTGCCCGACAAGGCCATCGACCTGGTCGACGAGGCGGCCGCGCGGCTGCGCATGGAGGCGACCAGCGCACCGGCCGAGCTCGACGAGGTGCGGCGGCGCATCATGCAGCTGGAGATCGAGCGCGAGGGGCTGCGCAAAGAGAAGGACCCGGCGTCGCGCGAGCGGCTGGAGCGCATCGAGCACGAGCTGGCGAGCCTCAAGGAGCAGGCCGACGGTCTGGAGGCCCAGTGGAAGGACGAGCTGGACCAGCTGAACCGCGTGGGCCAGCTCCAGGAGCAGATCGACGGCGCCCGGCTGGAGCTGGACCAGGCGTCCCTGCGGGCCGACTGGGAGCGGGCGGCGCGGCTGAAGTACGAGATCAGCCAGATGGAGCGGCAGCTCGTGGACGCCGAACAGGCGCAGCGCAACCGGAACAGCGATGGCCGGACGCTGGTCAAGGAGGAGGTCGACGAGCAGGACATCGCCGAGGTCGTGAGCAAGTGGACCGGCGTGCCGGTCAGCAAGCTCATGGAGGGCGAGGTCGAGAAGCTGATCCACATGGAGGAGCGGCTCCGCCAGCGGGTGGTCGGCCAGGAGGAGGCGATCGCGGCCGTGGCGAACACGGTGCGCGCCGCCCGGGCCGGCCTGCAGGACCCGAACCGGCCGCTGGGCTCCTTCCTGTTCCTGGGACCGACCGGCGTCGGCAAGACGGAGACGGCGCGCGCCCTGGCCCAGTTCCTGTTCGACGACGAGCAGGCGCTGGTCCGCATCGACATGAGCGAGTACCAGGAGAAGCACACGGTGTCGCGGCTGATCGGCGCGCCGCCAGGCTACGTCGGCTACGACGAGGCCGGACAGCTCACCGAGGCGGTGCGCCGTCGGCCGTACAGCGTGGTGCTGTTCGACGAGGTCGAGAAGGCGCACGCCGAGGTCCTGAACGTCCTGCTGCAGCTGCTGGACGACGGCCGCCTGACCGATGCCCAGGGACGCACTGTGGACTTCCGCAACACCATCGTCATCATGACCAGCAACCTCGGCAGCAGCTGGATCACCGAGCGCGGCTTGAGCTCGGACGAGATCCGGGAGCGCGTGATGGACGCCGTTCGGGAGCACTTCCGGCCGGAGCTGATCAACCGCATCGACGAGATAGTCATCTTCCAGGCGCTCGGCCTGGACCAGATCGGCCAGATCGTCGACATCCAGATGGGCAGCCTGCGACAGCGGCTGGCGGAGCGGAAGATGGCGCTCGAGCTCACCAACGCGGCCAAGCTGCTCCTGGCCCAGGAGGGCTTCGACCCGATCTACGGGGCGCGGCCGTTGAAGCGCACCATCCAGAAGGAGATCGTGCAGCCGCTGGCCATGCGTCTCCTGCAGGGCGACTTCCACGACGGCGACACGATAGGCGTGGACGCCGAGGCCGGCGAGCTGCGGTTCGACCGCGAGCCGGCCGCCGTGGTGGCCTGAGCACAGCGCCCAGAAGTTCCGAGTCTACCCGCCCGCTCATGGTGAGCCTGTCGAACCAGGAGCGGGAAGCGCGCAATGCGCTTCTCATCCTTCGACAGGCTCAGGACGAGCGGTGGGGCAGTAGCGCGTCAATTGGCAGCGGAACTTCGGAATTCAGTACCAAAAGAGATACACGAGGGCGAAGGGATGACGGGATGACAGGATGAGGCGATGAGGAGACAGCGGCCGCCCTTCCCCTCCATCGCCTCGTCACCTCACCCCCCCATCGCCACGCCGGCCAGCGGCGCCCTCCCGTGGGTGACCACCGCGCTCGTGCTGGCCAACCTGCTCGGCTTCCTCGTCGAGCTCCGGCTGGGCGCGGAGCTCGGTGCCTTCATCCAGCGCTGGGGCGTCGTCCCGGTCGACGTCGTCGAGTCCCTCAGGCAGCGCGACCCAGTCGTCCTGGTCACGCTGCTCACCGCGACGTTCCTGCACGCTGGCTGGCTGCACCTGCTGTTCAACCTGCTGTACCTGGCCGTGTTCGGCGGCGCCGTCGAGAACCGCCTCGGCCACGGCCGCTACCTGGCCCTGTATCTGGCCAGCGGGGTCGTCGGCGGGTTGACCTACAGCCTGGAGCAGCCGACCATCTCGACGCCGGCCATCGGCGCCAGCGGCGCGACAGCGGGCGTCATCGCGGCGCACCTGGCCCTGTTCCCCGGAGCAACCCTGGGGTCCCTGGCTCCCGTGTTATTCTTGCACGTCGTCGAGAACGTGCCGGCGCTGCTGCTGCTGGTGCTCTGGCTCTTCACACAGCTGTTCAGTGGGGTCGCCAGCATCACGGCCAGCGGCGCCGTCGCCTGGTGGGCGCACCTGGGCGGGTTCGCCACCGGGCTCGTGCTCGCCCCGACGCTGCGGCCGGAGCGCCGCCGCTGAGAACAGAGAACAGAGAACAGAGAACGGGGAAAAAATCTGGACTGGAGACGTCAGTGAGCTGGGTCGTTCAAGCGCCTGGGAGTGACCTGAGGGGCGACGAGAAGAAGCTGTTTTCGCGCGCCCGCCAGACGCTGTGGGATTACGAGCCGCTGCGGGCCTCACACGCCGAGATCAACATCGGCATCCGCGGCCACGTCGTGCACCTCCTCGGGCGGGTCAGGACGCTGAACCAGAAGGTGCTGGCGGAGCTGTTGGTGCGGCGCATGTCGGACGTCGCCGACGTCGTGAACGATCTCGTCGCCGACCCCGAGGTGGTCCGCGCCGTCGCCGACGCGCTCGCCGCCGACCCGCGCACCGCCCCGTCCATCGTCCAGGTCGACGCCCGGCACGGCGTGGTCTTTCTCCGCGGCCAGGTGCCCGACGCGGCGACTGCCCGGTCGGCCATCGAGATTGCCTCGCGCCTGCCGACGACCGCGCTCGTCCGCTCGCTGCTGACCATCGGCGGGCCCGTGTACCCGCCCGCCGCCGTCGTCCAGCACCACGGCGCCGCCGCGCTCGCCCCGGAAGCCGCCGTACACCCGTAGACCGCATGGCCCAGACGTCACCGACCGAGCAGCGGGCCGAGCGTACCACAGCTCGCCAGCGGCGCATCGAGGAGCAGCGCCAGAAGATCGAGACCATGCGGCGCGCCCAGCGGCGGCAGCGCGCCGTCTGGGGCACCGCGATCATCGTCGGCATCGCCGTTCTGGTGGCGCTGGCGTTCCTCCTGTTCAAGCCACCGGCGACCGCCCAGGGGCGCCAGATCCCGATCGAGGGCAGCCGCACGCACCTGCCCGCGGGCAGCGACATCGCCTACAACAATCGGCCGCCGTCCTCCGGCGACCACTACGACGAGACCGCCGGCTACGGCGTCTTCACCCGGGCGTTCCCGACCGGCAACTGGGTCCACAACCTGGAGCACGGCGGCATCGTGGTGCTGTACCGGCCCGATCTGTGCGATAGCGCCTGCGTGGCGGTGCTTCAGGACACGTACTCCAGCGCGCCCAGCAGCCAGTACTTCCCCGGCGTGCACAAGATGATCGTCCAGCCCTACGAGGACATGGACCACGCGATCTCCGTCGTCGCCTGGGGCTGGCTGGACGAGATGGACGCGCCAGACAAGGACCGCATCCTCGCCTTCTACCGGGCGCACGTGGACCGGGGACCGGAGATCGGAGCGCTCTAGCGGGACGATGCAGCTGGAGGCATCCCAGGAGATCCGCGCGCCCGCGCCCGTCGTCTTCGCGCTCATCAGCACACCGGAGCGGCTCCCCCAGTGGAACCGCTCCGTCTCTCAGGCGCACCGCCTCGGGAGTGGGCCGGTGGCGCTCGGCTCGCGGGCGACAATGGTTGGCCTCGTGCTGGGCCGGCCCCTGACGAGCGAGACCGAGGTCGTCGGCTTCGAGCCGCCGCGCTGGTTCGAGACCCGCGCCCTCAGCGGACCGCCGCTGCTGACGACGTTCCGACTGGAGGCGGTACCGTACGGCACCCGGCTCCGGGTGGCGGTCAGCGGCGAGGTGCCGGGCGGCAAGGTGGGCGGCTTCGTGGCGGAACGCATCCTGCGCACGCAGCTCGGCGAGTCGCTGCGCCAGCTGGCGGCGCTGTGCGAGCACGAGGCGCGCCAGGCGGCGACAGGGGAGCCACAACAGGAGGGGAGCGACCCGGCGTGCTGGCTGCACCTCCAGCCAGACGTGGCGGCGGACCCCTCTGGGACGGAAGCGGCCGCGGAAACGGGTGCGGATAAAGCGGACAAAGCGGATAAAGCGGACAAAGAGGTGGAGCGCGACTGACATGCTGACAGCCACACGCGTCGTCGTCACCGGGCTCGGCGCGGTCACGCCGTTGGGCCTGGACGTCCACCAGACCTGGGACCGGCTCGTGGCCGGCTGCTCGGGCATCGGCCTGCTCACCTCTTTCGACACGTCGGCGTTCAAGGTGAAGATCGGCGGCGAGGTGAAGGGTTTCCGACCCGACGAGCACCTGGCGGGCAAAGAGGCGCGCCACATGGACCGGAACACGCAGTTCGCCCTGGTGGCCGCGAAGGAGGCCGTTGCCGACGCCGCGTTGGCCATCACGCCGGCCAACGCCGAGCGGGTCGGCGTCGTCATCGGCACGGCGGCCGGCGGCGAGGCGCGCCTGGTGGCCCAGCAGAAGATCCTGGACGAGCGCGGCCCAGACCGGGTGTCCCCCATGTTCCTGCCGCACTTCCTGCCGGACGCCGCCTCGGGCGTGGTCGCCATCGCCCTGGGCGCCGAAGGTCCGAACATGTCGGTGTCGAGCGCCTGCGCGACCGGGACGCACGCCATTGGCGCCGCCTTCGAGAGCCTGGTGCTCGGCGACGCCGACGTCCTCCTGGCCGGCGGGACCGAAGCCAGCATCCTGCCAGTGATCTACGCCGGGTTCATCAACATGCACGCCCTGTCCCCGCGCAACGACGAGCCCGGCCGGGCCAGCCGACCGTTCGACGCCGGCCGCGACGGCTTCGTCATCAGCGAAGGGGCGGCCGTGCTGGTGCTCGAGACGCTGGAGCACGCCCAGGCGCGCGGCGCGCGGATCTACTGCGAGCTGGCCGGCTACGGGAGCGGCAACGACGCCTTCCACATGGTCCAGCCACGGGACCAGGGCGAGGGGGCGGCGAAGGTCATGCGGGCCGCCCTGCGCCAGGCCGACCGCCAGGCTGGCGTGGCGCCGGAGGACATCGGCTACATCAACGCCCACGGCACCTCGACGCCCTACAACGACCGCTTCGAGACGGCCGCCATCAAGGACGTGTTCGGGCCGCACGCGCGGCGGCTGGCCGTCTCCTCCACCAAGAGCATGACCGGCCACATGTTCGGCGCGGCCGGGGCGGTCGAAGCGCTGGTGTGCGTCAAGGCGCTCGAGACCGGCTGGCTGCCGCCGACGATCAACTACGAGGTGCCGGACCCTGAGTGCGACCTCGACTACGTGCCGAACAAGGCGCGGCGCTGGCAGCCGACGGCGACGCTGAGCAACAGCTTCGGTCTGGGCGGGCACAACGCCTGCGTCGTCCTTAAAGCGGGCCCCTGACCGCGGCCAGCCCGCTCACCCTGAGCCCGTCGAAGGGTCACCCTGAGCCCGGCGAATCCATGAGCGGCAGCGCCACGTCGCCGCGCTCCCCGGCCGCGGCCGGCTGGGCCGCTGCCTGCCACGCCGGCCACATCGGTCGGAACATGTACCACTGGTCCGGGTACTCCCGAATGACTCCTTCCAGCCAGGTCATGATCTGTTGCGCCAGGGCCTGAACGTCCTGGGCCGAGCGCCCCGCCCCAGCGATCGCCAGCGGCGCGCCCAGGTAGCCGATGTAGCCGGCGCCGTTCGGCGCGTGGACCAGCGCCGCGGGCAGCACCAGCGCGCCGGTGCGCAGTGCCAGCGTCGCCGCCCCGCTGGGCACGCGGGTCGCGCGGCCGAAGAAGGAGACGGCCACGCCGCCGTCCTGGAGCGGCTTGTCCATCAGCACCGCCAGCCCCTCGCCGCGCCGCAGGGCGGCCAGCATCGGGCGCGGGCCAGCCTCGATGGGGATGGTCTTCATGCCCACGTGGTTGCGGATGCGCTGCACGCGCTCGTTCCAGCGGGGCGGCTTCAGCGTGTCAGTCAACACGCTCACCGTGGGGCCGAGGCGGACGAAGTAGGCGCCGGCCAGATCCCAGCTGCCGATGTGGCCCGTGGCGATGACTACCCCGCGCCCCTGGGCGAACGCCGTTTCTAGATTCGCCCGCCCGTGCAGCGTCACCGAGCGCACCAGATCGTCGAGGTCCAGGTAGGGCAGGCGAATGAGGTCGACCATGTACCGGGCGTAGTTGATGAACGCCGAGCGGGTCATGCGGCGGACGTCGCTCGGGCGCGCGGCCGGGCCCATGACCTGGCGCATGTTCGCCTCGGCCCGGCGGACGTACCCCCGGGCGAACACGGTGAGCGCGAGCGGCGTGCCCCATTCGACCAGCCGGTAGGCGAGCCGGACCGGCACGTACCGCATGAGGCAGGACACCACGACGTGCAGCGGGTAGATCACCCCGGCACCGTACGCGCCCAACCGGCGCACCCGCAACATGGTTCGACAAGCTCCCCATGAGCGGGTCTTGACAAGCTCACCATGAGCGGCTCTTAGCAGCCTGACCATGCGCTCCGCTCACCCTGAGCTCATCCTGAGCCGCGGAAGCGTGGCGGCTGCTCCCGCCACTTGCCGAAGGACGAAGGGCCGCGTCAGATGGGCGGCTCGATACTGATCGGAGCGTTCCAATCGGAGAACGTCAGCGTGACCAGCCCAGCAGTCGGGGTGGTGACGGCGATGCGGTGGGGCAGGTTGTCGTCGGTGCCGACGCAGAACGTGGCCACCGGGCCGCCCGCGACGCTGGCCTGGGTCCACTCCTGGCACGGGACGCCCTCGACGGTGCTGAGCGGGCCCTTCGTCAGCTGGTTGCCGGTGGCGGCCGCGGCCTCGAAGCTGCGCACCATGTCGTCCGGGCGCACCAGCTGGCCCATCGGCAGCGGCAAGCTCGTGTCGTTCTTCGTCCACTGGCCGAACAGGTTGGCGTAGGTGTCGGACCCGATGTGGATCACTTCGACGGTCTGCGGCCCCATGGCGATCCGCAGCCGCTCGCGGTCCGGCTTGACCTCCTCGATGGTCATGTCGAAGGCCTGGCCGGCGCTGGTCGCCTGCGCCCGCATGCGGTAGCTCCTGGCGTCCGCCCAGGCCTGGCCCATCCGGCGCACCTCGCCCGCGCCGACGGCGGGCGCCCGGGTCGGCACCGGCGCCCGCGTCGCCGTTGGCGCCACCGTCGGCGCGCGGGTGGGCGTCGGCGGCACGGGGGTGGCGGTGGCGGTGGGCGGGCTGGTCGGCGGCACCTCCGTCGGAGCCGGTGGCGGCGCGCCGCCGCAGGCGGACACGGTGAGCCAGGCGCCCATGGCCAGACCAGCCAAGAGGGGGCGCCGCCGGCTGGCGCTCGTTGCTGCCCTGTCGGGCTCACGCATGGCGCGTGGCCGATCGGCTGGTTCTGGTTCCGGCTCCATAGGGCGCGTCAGCCGTTGAGCACCAGGTCGTGGATGTCGCGGTTCTGGACCCCCGTGGCGTGCCAGCTAGCATACGGCTCGCGCAGTGGCTGGCTCACGATAACAGGCACGATCTGCTCGTGGCGCCCGCCGTGCGACCGTAGGCCCGAGGCGACCAGCGACAGGTCGTGGTGGTCGAGCGACTTGCCCAACGCGGTCCGCCCATCCGCCGCCACCGACAGGTCGCCGATGCGGTCCGCCGGGTGCTCGTAGATCACCGCCGCCTCCTCGCGGGTAAAGATCTCCTCGACGCCGGCCAGCGCCGCCAGGCGCTCCCGAGCCGCCGGCAGATCCTTCTGGTTTGCCAGGTGCAGCCAGGCGAACGAGCCGAGCGCGCCGTGGTGGCGGACGTACGGGTCGGTGATTGGCAGCACGACGCGCACGGCGCGGAGGCCGGCCGCGGCGAGCACGTCCTCCAGATAGTGGACGCGCGGCGAGCCGTCCGGCTCCTGCTTGGCGTTCATGCCGTGGTCGGCGGTGATGCCGACGGCGAAGCCGGCGCCGAGGTACTGGCCGAGGAGCTGGTCGAACCGCTGGAAGAACCTGTCAGCGAGCGGCTCGCCGGGCCCGTGCTTGTGCTGGACGAAGTCGGTCAGGGACACGTAGAGCAGGTCGAGCCCGCCGACGTGGCGGTGGACGGCCAGGCCGATCTCCATGGCGTAGTGGCTGAGGTCCCAGTCGTACACCCCCGGGTTGGGGCGGCCGACGATGGCGCGCACGTCGGGCACGCCAAGCTCCGGCAGGCCGACCTCATGGGCGCGCTCGGCGCTGATGGCGGGGACGTCGCCCACCGCCAGCAGGCGCCGCAGCTTGTCCTTGGCGGTCACGGCGAGCACCCGCGCCCCGCTCTGCCGCATGGCCGCGTGGATCGTGCCGGCGTGCAGGAAGCCCGGCTCGACCATCTGGACCTCGTCGCCCGACGGCGCCAGGTAGTGGTTCCCGGGGACGCCGTGCGCGGCCGGCGCCACGCCGGTCACGATGGACAGGTTGTTCGGATTGGTGAGCGTCGGCATCTGCGCCCGACCGCGGTGGTACGCGCCGCCGCCGGCCAGCATGGCCGCCAGGCGCGGCATGATCCCGCGACCGAGCGCGTCGTCCAGGTAGGCCGGGTCACCACCGTCGACGGTGATGACGACCGTCGGCCGCCGCGGCCGCCGGTAGGCGCGCCCATTGACCGAGACGCTGTCGTCCACGAGGCTGTAGGCTACCGCGTCTGCCCGACGCCGGGTCAGCCCCGGCTGGTGGATACTATCCCTGACAGCACACCCTCATACTCAATACTCAGACTCGTAGCAGGTAGCAGGAGGCCCCATGGTTGTCGAAGGACGTGGCATCGTCGCCTGGGAGGTCGGCGCCGCGCTGGCTCCCGAGCCGCTCGTGATCGACCCGCCCGGCCCCGGCGAGGTGCTCGTCCGGATCGAGGCCAGCGGCGTCTGCCACACCGACCTGCACGTGCGCGACGGCGCCATCGGCACCCTGCCCATTCTGCTCGGGCACGAGGGCGCCGGCATCGTCGAGGCGGTCGGTCCCGGCGTGCCGGAGCCGAGCGTCGGCGACTACGTCGTTCTCGCCTGGCGGGCGCCGTGCGGGACGTGCCGCTTCTGCCGGGTCGGCTTGCTGCACCTGTGCGCGGCCAGCCTGAACGCCGCGCCACGCCAGCACACGCCCGACGGTCGCTTCCCCACGCCGATCCTGGGCATCGGCACCTTCGCTACCCACTGCGTCGTCGCCGCCAAGCAGGCGGTTCCCATGCCCCGCGCCGTGCCGCCCGCGCAGGCCTGCCTCATCGGCTGCGGCGTCATGACAGGGGTTGGCGCCGTGCTGAACACGGCCCAGGTGCGTCCCGGCAGTACCGTCGCGGTGTTCGGCGCCGGCGCCGTGGGCACCAGCGTGATCCAGGGCGCGCGGCTGGCACGAGCGTCGCGGATCATCGCCGTGGACCTCGAGCCGCGCAAGCTGGAGTGGGCGCGCACCTTCGGGGCGACCGACACGGTGAACGCCAGCGAGGGCGACCCGGTCGAGCAGATCCGCGAGCTCACCGGCGGCCACGGCGTGAACTACGCCTTCGAGGCGGTCGGGCAGCCTGGCGTGCTGCGCCAGGTGCTGGCGTGCCGCGACCTGGCCGGCGTGGCCACCCTGATCGGCGTCCCCGGCCGCGGCAGCACGCTCGAGCTGGACCTGCCGCGCTTCTTCGACCTCGGCGGCTCGCTGCGGGTCAGCTGGTACGGCGACTGCCTGCCCACGCGCGACTTCCCGCTGCTGGCGGACTGGTACCTCAAGGGCGACCTGCTGCTCGACGAGCTGGTCACCCGCCGCATCGCGCTGGCCGAGGTGGACGACGCCTTCGGCGCGATGAAGCGGGGCGAGACGCTGCGGAGCGTGGTGATGCTCTGATGCCGAGGACGACGTCGGTGTGACGGCGCCGCGCGATGCCACGGCTTTCGAGGTGCGCGAGGCGCTGGATGGGCAGGGCTGCCCGGTCTGTCGGCTGACGCTGCGCGCGGTCGACCGCTTCATGGCGGCCATCGCCTACGAGAGCGTGAACGACCGCCCGCTGCGCGCCGAGCTGCGGGCCACCAACGGCTTCTGCAATCCGCACGCGCACCGCTGGCTGGTGGTCGCGCGCAGCGTGTTGGGAACAGCCGTCATCTACAAGGACGTGCTCACCTCGGCCCTGCGGGAGCTCGCCGGCCAGAGCCGCGAGCGCGGCCAGTGGGGCGGAATGCTGCGCGGCTTCTTCGGGCAGGGCGACACTCGCTCCAGCTCCGGCTCCGGGCCGGCGTGTCCCGCGTGCCGCGCCCAGCGCGATGCCGAGCGGCGCTACCTCGAGGCGCTGCTGGAGTCGCTCGGGGATGCGGCGACGGCGGCGGCGTTCGCCGCCGCCGACCCCCCCTGCCTGCGCCACACGCGGGCGGCTCTGGCTCAGGGCGGCCCGCGGGCCGAGCTGGTGCTGGAGCGCACGCGGGCGGCGGTGGGCGAGCTGCTGACGGTGCTGGACGAGGTCATCCGCAAGGAGGACTACCGGTACCGCCACGAGGAGCGCCTGCCGGCCGAGCGGGTCGCGCCGGCGCAGGCGGTGGCCTGGGCCGCCGGAGCGGCCGGCCTCACCGGCGGCGAGGAGCCGCGGCCACCCGAGTAGCCGCCGCCGCGGCCCCACGGCACGGAATATGCATCGCCGAGTGCGTCGCCCGGGCCCACGGCGACTCTACCCGCACCCGCACGTGTCTGGCAAATCCGTCCTGGTCGTGGACGACGACCCCACCATCCTGGCCGCGGTGTCCGAGTTCCTGGACATCGAGGGGTACCGTGTCGCCACCGCCACGAACGGGGCCGAGGCGCTGGACGCCGTCAAACAGCGGCACCCGGCGGTCGTCATCTTGGACATGCGCATGCCCGTGCTCGACGGCTGGGGCTTCGTGCGAGCTCTCGGCGATCGCGGCATCCACCTGCCCATCGTGGTGATGACCGCGGCGCAGGACGCCAGCACCTGGGCGGACGAGATCGGCGCGGCCGGCTTCGTGGCCAAACCTTTCGAGTTCGACGAGCTCCTGGACGTCGTCGGGCGTCTGGCGGAGGGCGATCCGAAGCCGTAGGTTCACGGTCCGGCGCGGTGCTGGGGAGCCGGGCCGTCCGCTACGATGACGGCTCCGGAGGTGTCGAGCCCCATGACTACGACCATCGCCACGGACAACCCGACCTCGGCGCGCCAGTCCGAGCTTCTCGAGAGCGCCAACAGGAACCTCGCCGGCGGCGGGCTCGGCCTCTTCGTCCTGCCCCCGGAGATCAATATGGTCATCGCCGAGGGGCACGGCAGCCACGTCACCACCGTCGCCGGGCGCGAGCTGATCGACTACCACCTGGGCTCCGGCCCGGCGCTGCTCGGCCACGCCCACCCGGACGTCGTCGCCGCCGTGCAGCGCCAGCTGCCGAAGGGCTCGACGTACTACTTCCTGAACGAGCCGGCGATCCGCCTGGCGGAGCGCATGGTGGACGCGATCCCGTGCGCCGACGAGGTCCACTTCACCGGGTCGGGGACCGAGGCCACGTTCTTCGCCATGCGCGTTGCCCGGGCGGCGACCGGCCGGTCGAAGGTGCTCAAGTTCGAGGGCGGCTGGCACGGCATGAACGACTACGCCCTCTGGGGAACGGTCCCCAAGGAGGCGAGCGCCTACCCCCAGGCCGAGCCCGACTCCGTGGGTATCCCCGACGCCCTGCGCGGCCAGGTGCTCGTGGCGCCGTTCAACGACGCCGAGCGCGCCGTCCAGCTGATCGACCAGCACGCCGCCGAGCTGGCCGCTGTCATCGTGGAGCCGCTGGAGCGGGTGCTCGTGCCCGTCCCGGGCTTCCTCCAGGCGCTGCGCGACGCGACGCGCCGTCACAGCGTCGTGCTGATCTTCGACGAGGTGGTCACCGGCTTCCGCATCGCCTGGGGCGGCGCCCAGGAGCGCTACGGGGTGCAGCCGGACCTGGCGACGTACGGCAAGGCGATGTCGGGCGGGTTCCCGATGGCCGCCCTGGCCGGCCGCCACGACGTCATGGCGTCCCTCGACGCCCGCCGCACCGAGTGGTCGCGCCTGGTGTGGGCCAGCGGGACGCTGAACGGCAACCCGATCAGCGCCTCGGCGGGCCTGGCGGCGCTCGACGTGCTCAGCCGCCCCGGCACGTACCAGCGGCTGCACGAGGTCGGCGGCCGGCTGCGGCGCGAGATCAAGCGGCTGGGCACGCAGTACGGCTTCGCGGTCCAGACGCCGGGCGAGGACGCGGTCTTCGGCGTCCGCTTCACCGACCGCGAGCCGCTGCGCACCTGGCAGGACCTGCTCACGGCTGACAAGGATCTGGGCCTACGCTGGGCGATCGAGCTGATCCGCCGCGGCATCCTGGTCAACCCGAACGAGAAGTTCTACATCTCGCTCGTCCACACGGACGAGGACGTCGACATGACCCTGGCAGCCGCCGAGGCAGCGTTCGCGGAGCTGAAGAGGACTCGCTAAATCCGGAATACGGGGTGCTGGTGGGGAACCTGGCGGCCCGCACCGGCACCGGCGACTCATGGCAAGGTGCTCAGAGCTGCTCATGGCGAGCTTCAGGAACCCGCCTGTCAGTGCTCGCGCAGCTGCTGGGTGTAGAAGGCGTTCAGGAGCCCCTGCGCCTCGTCTCGTGTCGCCGCGGCGATCTGGGCGTCGGACCAATGCAGCGTGTCGCGCAAGAACCGCGTGAGATACGTAGGCAACGGCGTTGGTGGATCGGCGGCCGGCAGTATCTCGTACTGCACTGGCTGACCCGACAAGCCTTTCCAGAACTCCTCCTCGCCGGCCAGCTTCAGCTGCTGCTTCCACACGCGCCCCCACAGCTGCGCGGGAATCGTCTCCCCAGCCTTGCCGAACGAGACCATGGTGCCGGAGCTGAACCGGTCGCGAACCACCTTGATGTAGCGAAAGTGGTCGGTCCGACGCTCCTGGTAACCCTGGGCAACGCAGAACTGGCGCAGCTGACCCCAGGTCGGGCGCATCCGCGTCAGGTCGCGCTGGCGGGAGTGGAGTCGCTTGGCGCGCCAAAGAGCAGCGCGATGAGTTCCCCGTCGTCCAGGGCGAGGCTCAGGCGGAGCACGTACGGCTCCTGGGCGGCCATGTCTGTGAGGTGCCGATAAAACCCGAATTGCTCGCGATAGTCCCGCACGTAGGACCGCACGGCCGACAGAAGGTCTTCTCGGGCGGCTTCGAGGGTCTGGCCTGATCCGCCGACGTTCAACTCCCGCAGCCATAGGGTGAAGCCCCCCTCGTCTTCGGGCAGCAGGTCGACGTGCAGACGAAACGGCGTCAGCACGCGCCGCATCACCTCGCGAGCTATAAGCACACCATGCTCGCGATTGCTGCGCACGATCATGATCGCCTGCTCGTCGCGAACCGCCTCATCGAACAACGGGCTGAGGTTGCGCGCGTCGGTGAATTTGACGGTATGGAGACTAGGGTCGCGAACCGTTGGTGCCAGTATGACAGGTCCTCGCCAAAGGGTCGAAGCGCCGGAACACACCGGCACGACGCGATGGGCTTACGTTCAGACTGCACAAAGTGTACACCCTGTTGGGTCCGTGCACTACCAGAAGTCGGAAAGCCGTCCAGCGACACACCACCAGGGGGTGCCTTACGCTACCCGCTTGCGTGTCGCATGGCCGTCGAAGACGAGCTGAGGCGGGCACAGGAGGACGTTGGATGAAGGTCACGCAGGTGCGCTGCTTCGAGGTCTCGGGGCCGGCGACGATCGAGGCGTCGGAGGAGCGGCAGCTCCAGATGCTCGACGTCTACCCCGAGCTGGCCCGCCGTGGCCCGGGCGGCGGCGCCGATCGCGTCACCGGCACGTACGTCGAGGTAGCCGCCGACCAGGGAGCGACCGGCCTGTTCGGCCCGATCTTCCCCGAGACCGCGCCGATCATCCTGGCCAAGCTCGCCGGGCACGTCGTCGGCCAGGACCCGCTCGCCTTCGAACGGATCTGGGACGTTCTGTACCGCCAGGACCGACACGCCCGCAAGGGCTACGAGATGATGGCCATCTCGGCCGTGGACTGCGCGCTGTGGGACATGCGCGGCAAGCTGCTCGGCCTGCCTGTCTACAGTTTGCTGGGCGGGCCAACCCGCCCGCGGGTCGACTGCTACGCCTCGATGCTCGGCCACTCGCTCGACCTCGGGCTGGTGCGCGCGCGGGCCCAGGCGGTCGCCGCGCAGGGTTTCAAGGCCCAGAAGTGGTTCTTCCGCCACGGCCCGAGCGACGGCCTCGAAGGGATGGAGCGCAACGTCGCGCTGGTGCGCACGGTCCGCGAGGCCGTCGGCCCGCACGTCGAGATCATGTTCGACTGCTTCATGGGCGGCGACGCCACGTACGTCATCCGCCTGCTGGAGCGGATTGCCGAGTACGCGCCGCGCTGGGTCGAAGAGCCGATCCCGCCCGACCGGATCGCCGACTTCGCGCTGATCCGGCGCGCCACCCGTGTACCGATCGCGACTGGCGAGCACGAGTACACGCGCTGGGGCTTCCTCCAGCTGCTCCAGGCAGAGGCGGTCGACGTCCTCCAGGCCGACCCGGACTGGTGCGGGGGCATCAGCGAGCTGGTCAAGATCTGCACACTGGCGTCGGCCTTCGGCCGGCCGGTCTTCCCCCACGGCCACTCGCTTTTCCCCGCGCTGCACGTGATCGCCGCCCAGTCGCCGGCCGTGTGCCCGATGGCCGAGTTCCTGCTGCGGCCGCAGGTGGCGAAGCAGGCGCTGCACATGAACCAGTCCTGGCCCCAGGATGGCGCGCTCCCCCTGCCCACCGAGCCCGGCCTCGGCGTCCAGCTCGACCCTGACAGGATCGACCGCCAGACCGAGCTAGGCGCGGTGGCGAGCTAGAGGTTCCAGAGATGTGCGTCGAACCCGTCGGAGAGCGGACTGATGCGGAACGAGACCGATACCAACGCCGAGTACACCGACATGGAGCTCACTCCCGAGCAGATCGACGCCGCGCGTCGGATCGACGCCGGCGAGGATGCGCCCGAGGGCGGGCCAGCCAGGATTGAGGTGCGCAAGCCACTGCGCTTGACTCGCGTGCCGCGCAAGCAGCCGGCCGGAAGTTGATCGCTCCGCACTCACCGTGGGCCTCCTGCCGACAAGGACCCGAGATGGACGGCTGGGAGGCTCACGCGCGCTTCCTCGAGCATCCCGACACCGTGCGAATCAGCGCGACGTCTCAGTGATCCTCGGGCGACGCGGGCACGTACTCCTGGCGACGGTTTGGGTCTAGTCGCGAGCCAAGCCGCTGGGTTAACGTAGCGCGGGGAGTCGATGCCACGGACGTGACTGGGGACGACGTAGGACAGCAGGTCAGCCGCGCGTACCCGTATCCGTTGGCCTTCGGGTACAGCCTGCTGCGCGGCCAGGTTCGTCCGGTAGAGCTGTACCGAGAGCAGCTCCGCGTCGCCGAGAACATTCTGGCGTTCCTCGGATCTCTGTCGCTGGCGCTGGTCGAGAAGGGCGACCGAGCGAAGCTCGACGTCGATCTCGAGTCTTGCTGGCGGGGCGGTATTTCTCCTGGCCATTGGAAGACGATCGTGGACAAGTGCTCCCGAGTATGCGGCGGCTACGGCGATCAACCCCTAGCACGCGACATCGCCAAACTGAACGTCGGCAGCGACACACGTGGCTTCGGCAAAGTCGTGTGGCACTTGATCCGTGCCAAGAACGACTTCAAGCACGACCGCGGCCCCTCGACCGACGAGGACGTGCTCGAGGCGACGCGGGCCGTTGGCGAGCTGCTGCGCTCCTGCCTCGAGGCCCTTGCCTTCCTCATGGATCACCCAGTTCGCGAGGTCCGCGATATCGACGTCGACCGCGCCGACCGCACCATCAAGCTGACCTGCCTGCGTCACATGGGAGAATCGCCGGGGCACGAGATGGAGGAGCTGCGGCACCCCATCCCGCAGCCGCGCGGCGACCTGTACGTCGAGGTGGGGCCGGCCCGCTGGGTCTCGCTGTACCCGTTCATGCTGGCGATCAACTGCACCCGCTGCAAAGCGCCCGAGACGAGCTTCGTCGACCGCTGGTCCCGGCGGGACGCCACGGCCCTGCTCAAGAGCTTCGAGCGGGGCCACACGCAGGAGAACCCCAGCGTCGGGGCCGCGCTGAACCTCTGGCAGGGTCAAGTACAGGAGGCGGCCGCACCCGAGACCTCTGCCAGACCGGCACCGCCCACCCCGGCTCCCCCGGCCAGGGAACGGGCACCCGAGCCGACGCCCAAAATAGCGTCCGGCGTCAACGGGCACACTGCGCGGCCGCTGGCGGGTCTGTCGCTGGTGGTAACCGGTCGACTGGGCAACTATACGCGCCACGCCATCCACCAGCGCATCGCCGATCTGGGCGGCTCAGTACGCACGTCGGTGTCCCGTGACACCGACTACGCGCTGGTCGGCGCGGACCCGGGCTCGAAGCTGCGCCAGGCCCAGGACCTGGGCATCCCCCTGCTTGACGAGGCCGGCTTCGAAGCCCTCGTGCGGCAGCTCACCAGGCAGGCCACGCCAGCACCTCTTTCAATAAAGACTCTCTGAACCTGGAGACGCAGCCACACATGGTCCGAGTCCGAAAGATTTCTCCAGAGGCGTTGCAGCCAGCGCTCCTGCCGCGCCAGACGCGCGGCCAGAACGGCCGGGGCGAGCTCCGCTTCGAAGCGACCCTCTGGCAAGCCGCCGACAAGCTGCGCGGCAACCTCGACGCCGCCGAGTACAAGCACGTCGTCCTCGGGCTGATCTTCCTGAAGTACATCTCGGACGCCTTCGAGGAGAAGCGGCACGAGCTGCGCGAGCAGCCGGCCGAGTACCACGTCAACCTCGAGGATCGCGACGAGTATCTGGCCGACAACGTCTTCTGGGTTCCCGCCGAGGCCCGCTGGCCGCGTCTGCAAGCCGAGGCCAAGCAGCCGACCATCGGCAAGACCATCGACGACGCGATGACCGCCATCGAGCGGGACAATCCGCGGCTCAAGGGCGTGCTGCCCAAGGACTACGCCCGTCCTGGCCTGGACAAGCGTCGTCTCGGCGAGCTGATCGACCTCATCGCCACCATCGGCCTCGGCGATGCCGAGAACCGCTCGAAGGACGTCCTTGGCCGGGTGTACGAGTACTTCCTCGGCCAGTTCGCGTCAGCCGAGGGCAAGAAGGGCGGCGAGTTCTACACGCCGCGCCACGTGGTCCGGCTCCTGGTCGAGATGCTGGCGCCGCACGAGGATGCCCGAGTCTACGACCCGTGCTGCGGCTCGGGCGGCATGTTCGTGCAGAGCGAGAGCTTCGTCGAGATGCACGGTGGCCGACGCGGCTCGGTGTCGATCTACGGCCAGGAGTCCAACCCGACCACCTGGCGCGTCGCCGAGATGAACCTCGCCATTCGCGGCATCGAGGCGCAGATCGCCCTGGGCGATACCTTCCACGACGACAAATTCCCCGACGACAAGTTCGACTACGTCCTGGCCAACCCACCGTTCAACGTGAGCGACTGGGGCGGCGAGCGCTTGCGCCACGACGCGCGCTGGAAGTTCGGCGCGCCGCCGGTGGGCAACGCCAACTTCGCCTGGGTGCAGCACTTCATCCACCATCTCAAGCCGACCGGCACGGCTGGCTTCGTTCTCGCCAATGGCAGCATGTCCAGCAACACGAGTGGCGAGGGCGAGATCCGCCGGCGCATCGTCGAAGCCGACCTGGTGGACTGCATGGTCGCCCTGCCCGGCCAACTGTTCTACAGCACGCAGATTCCCGTCTGCCTGTGGTTCCTGGCCCGCGACAAGCAGAACCACCGCTTCCGCGACCGCCGGGGCCAGACGCTGTTCATCGACGCCCGAAAGCTTGGGCGGTTAACCGACCGCATCCACCGCGAGCTCACGGACGATGACATCGCGCGCATCGCGAGCACCTACCATGCCTGGCGCGGCGACTCGGGGGCAGGCACGTACGTTGATGTGCCGGGGTTCTGCAAGAGCGCCACGACGGAAGAAACGACGTCCCATGGCTTCGTGCTCACACCGGGGCGCTACGTTGGTGCCGAGGACGCAGAGGATGAGGCCGAGCTGTTTGAAGACAAGATGCAGCGGCTTGTAGCGACTCTGGAGGAGCAGTTCGCGGAGTCCTCGCGACTGGAGAATACGGTCCGCTCAAGTTTAGGGACGCTTGCCGGTGGTGAGTAGGCAAGCCTCGGTGCATCTTCCGCCAGGGCTACCAACGCTGCCGAATGGATGGGACTATGCCTTACTTGAGGAGTTGGTCGACCAAGTACGGGGCATCTCGTACGGAGTAGTACAGCCGGGCAATCCCCGGGCGGATGGTGTCCCTATCCTGCGAGTGAATAACGTCCGCGAAGGCCGAGTGATCACAGACGACGTGCTGCGCATCGCTCCTGAAATCGAGAGAAAGCACGTCCGAACGCGCCTCCAGGGTGGCGAGGTCCTCCTGACGCTTGTGGGCACCCTTGGAGAGGTGGCGGTGGCGGCACCTGCTCTCAAAGGATGGAATACCGCGCGAGCAGTTGGCGTGATTCCCGTCCGCTCCGATGTTGGCGCCGGTTGGGTCAGCTTAGCACTCCGTTCGCCTCTTAGCCGCCACTTCGCCACGGTCTGGGCCACCACAACGGTGCAAGCCACGCTGAATCTTCGTGACGTTGCTCGCCTGCCCATACCAATGCCGCCGCCTTGGGAACGTGAGGCCGTCTATCGAATATTCGGCGCACTCGACGACAAGATCGAACTGAATCGCTGCATGAATCGGACGCTGGAGGCGATGGCGGCGGCGCTTTTCAAGGCGTGGTTCGTGGACTTCGAGCCAACTGGGGATCAGACCAGCATAGACGGAGTATTCACGACCATAGAGAGTCCAAGCGCGCAGCGGCTTTCCGTATGGCGGGATGCCACAGCTGGAGAGCCCCCACCAGGGTGGCGGTTCGGCCAAATGAGCGACGTTGCCCAGCTGGGGCGGGGCACAATGGATCCTGCTCAGTTTCCGACCGAGCCATTTGATTATTACAGCTTGCCTGCGTTTGACCTGGGCAAGGTGGCTGCGGTGGAACAAGGCAGCTCGATAAAGAGCAACAAGACCACTCTCTCCGAGGATTGTGTGCTTGTATCTAAGTTAAATCCACACATCCCACGAGTGTGGCTTGTGCGGCGCAGGAGGGGAGTGAGATCGGTCAGCTCCACTGAGTTCTTGCCGTTGACCCCAATGGCTGGAACGAATTTAGAGTTTCTTTACTGTCTTGCGACGTCCGCTGGGTTTGCCCGATCTCTTAAGGAGCGTGCCACGGGCACAACGGGCAGTCATCAACGAGTGCCGCCGGACAGCTTGCTCGCAATACCGGTGGCCATTCCCCCGCGCCCTGTGATGCAGGGTTTTGGTACCCTGATGGGTCCGTTGTTGGCAAAAATTGCACAGAACCGCAGCGAAGCTCAGACGCTTGCCACCTTACGGGACACTCTGCTGCCTAAACTTCTCTCTGGCGAGATCCGCGTGCGCGACGCTGAGTCGCTCCTAGGAGCAGCTGTATGATACCCTCACAGACGCCTCCCTCGGCGAAGCCGTGGGGCTGGACCTCCCGGTAGAAAGCACGGAGAGGGGCGTGGGACCATTCCGGGCGGACATCCTGTGCAAGGAGACCACCAGCGGCCACGTCTTGGGTCTGACACGGCTTGACGCCAGCGATTACGCGCCGCCGGTGTTCGACGGCGAGGAATAGAGCGTCACATGGCTATCGCCGCGGCGAGGTTCGTGGCCGAGTCGGATGTCGAGGAGGCTGCCCTCGAATGGTTCCAGGGGCTCGGGTACGCCGTTGTGCACGGGGCGCACATCGCGCCGGGCGAGGCGGCAGCCGAGCGGGCGTCCTTCGCGGACGTGGTGCTGGCGGGACGCCTGAAGGCAGCTATCGCCCGGTTGAACCCGTCCATCCCCGCCGATGCCCAGGACGAGGCGTTCCGCAAGGTCATCCGCCGCGTCTCGCCGTCGCTCGTCATGGACAACCGCGCCTTCCACCGGGCGCTCGTCGACGGCGTCGAGGTCGAGTACACCACCCGCGAAGGCACCATCCGGGGCGACCGGGTACGGCTGATCGACGTCACCAATCCCGCGGCCAACGACTGGCTGGTGGTGAACCAGCTGCCGATCGTGGAGAGCGGCAAAAATCGCCGCCGGCCAGACATTTTGGTGTACGTCAACGGGCTGCCGCTGGCCGTGTTCGAGCTGAAGGACCCGGCCAGCCCGAACGCCTCGATCTGGGGCGCCTTCAACCAGCTCCAGACCTACAAAGCGGACATCCCGTCCTTGTTCCAGTTCAACGAGCTCCTGGTGATCTCCGACGGGCTCGAAGCGCGGGTTGGCTCGCTCACCGCCGACAAGGAGCGCTACATGCGCTGGCGGACCATCGCCGGTGAGGATCTCGCCCCGGCCACCGTGCCACCACTCCAGGTGCTCATCGAGGGCCTGTTCGCGCCGCGGCGTCTGCTGGCCTTCGTTCGCCACTTCGTCGTGTTCGAAGAGGACGGGGCGAAGATCGAGAAGAGGATCGCCGGCTACCACCAGTTCCACGCCGTCCAGCGGGCGGTGGCGGAGACCACCCGCGCCACCGGCGAGCGCGGCGACAAGCGCGTCGGCGTGGTCTGGCACACCCAGGGCTCAGGCAAGAGCCTCACGATGGCCTTCTACGCGGGCCGCATCGTGCTCGAGCCCGCCATGGAGAACCCCACCCTGGTCGTGATCACCGACCGGAACGACCTCGACGACCAGCTCTTCGGCACTTTCAGCCGCTGCCACGAGCTGCTCCGCCAGAACCCTGTCCAGGCAGGGGATCGGGCCGATCTGCGCCGGCTGCTCCAGGTCGCCTCGGGCGGCGTGGTGTTCACCACGATCCAGAAGTTCTTTCCCGAGGAGAAGGGCGACCGCCATCCGCTGTTGACGGATCGCCGCAACGTCGTGGTGATCGCCGACGAGGCGCACCGCAGCCAGTACGACTTCATCGACGGCTTCGCCCGCCACATGCGCGACGCGCTGCCGAACGCTTCCTTCATCGGCTTTACCGGCACGCCCATCGACCAGACCGACGCCAGCACCCGTGCCGTCTTCGGCGACTACATCAGCGTCTACGACATCGAGCGGGCGGTCGAAGATGGGGCCACTGTCCCGATCTACTACGAAGGGCGGTTGGCCCGGCTCGCGCTCAATGAGTCGGAGCGGCCGAAGATCGACCCCGAGTTCGAGGAGGTGACCGAGGGCGAGGAGCAGGCGCGCAAGGAGCGGCTCAAGAGCCGGTGGGCCCAGCTCGAGGCGGTGGTTGGCACTGATAAGCGCATTGCACAGGTCGCGCAGGACCTTGTGGACCACTTCGGGGAGCGCCTCGACGCCATGGAGGGCAAAGGCCTGGTCGTCTGTATGAGTCGCCGCATCTGCGTCGACCTCTACAACGCTATCGTCACGCTCCGCCCCACCTGGCACTCTGACGACGACGCTACCGGCCACATCAAGGTCGTCATGACCGGCTCCGCCTCGGACCCGTCGGACTGGCAGGCGCACGTTCGCAACAAGGGCGGTCGCAAGGCGCTGGCCGACCGCTTCAAGGACCCCGATGACCCGCTCGAGCTGGTGATCGTCCGCGACATGTGGCTGACGGGCTTCGACGTGCCCAGCCTGCACACCATGTACGTGGACAAGCCCATGCGAGCCCACGGCCTGATGCAGGCCATCGCCCGCGTCAACCGCGTCTTCCGCGACAAGCCTGGCGGGCTGGTGGTCGACTACCTGGGCCTGGCGGACCAGCTGAAGAGTGCGCTGGCGGCCTACACCCAGGGCGGCGGCCGCGGCAAGCAGACGCTGGACCAGGCTGACGCCGTGGCGGCGATGCTCGAAAAGTACGAGGTCGTGCAAAACCTCTTCCATGGCTTTGACTACACGGTTTACCTCACGGGTAGCGGGGCTCAACGCTCGACCGGGCTCCAGAATGCTGTGAACCACATTCTGGGCCAGCGGGACGGCAAGGCGCGGCTGTTGCCGGCCGTGCGCGATCTATCGGCCACCTTCGCCCTGGCAGTGCCGCACGAGGAGGCGCTGCGCATCCGTGACGAGCTTGGCTTCTTCCAGACAGTGCGCGGCAGGTTGGCGAAGGGCTCGGCGGACCGCGCGCTGGCCGACGAGCAGCTCGACCACGCCGTGCGCCAGCTGGTGTCGAAGGCCGTCACGCCCGAGGGCGTCGTGGACATCTTCACCGCCGCCGGTCTGGCCAAGCCGGACATCTCCATCATGTCCGACGAGTTCCTGGCCGAGGTGCGCGACCTACCGCAGCGCAACCTGGCCGTCGAGCTGCTCGAACGCCTGCTGACCGACGGCATCAGGACCCAGGCGCGGAAGAACGTGGCCCAGGCGCGCTCTTTCGCCGTGATGCTGGAGCGGGCCCTGCGGGCGTACCAGAACCGTGGCATCGAGACGGCGCAGATCATCGAGGAGCTCATCCAGATGGCCAAGGACATGCGCGCCGCCCAGGACCGTGGGCAGACCCTCGGGCTGAGCGACGACGAGATCGCGTTTTACGACGCGCTCGGCACCAATGACAGCGCCGTGGCCGTGCTCGGCGACGAGACGCTCCGCACAATCGCCAGGGAGCTGGTCGAGACCGTCAAGCGCAACACGACCATCGACTGGATGCTGAAGGAGAGCGCCCGGGCCAAGCTCCGGGTGTACGTCAAGCGTGTGCTGAGCAAGCACGGCTATCCCCCAGACAAGCAGGCGAGGGCAGTGCAGACGGTGATCGAGCAAGCCGAGCAGCTCAGCTTCGACTGGGCCGCCAACATGGTTCCCGGTTGACAGGGGACCGCCTACTACCGCCCGGCCTTCCCGAAGGAGGACCTCGACCTGCTTGCGGACCAGGGTGTTGCCCTCTATCGCGGTGGAGTGGTGGGCCTCCTGGTACCAGATGCCCATCCAGATGCTCTCGGCCTCTTCCGGCGCGGGTAAACCGCCAGGGCGAGCGCGCAGCTCGGCAACCTCCGCCGCGAGACGAGCGTGGCTGGCAGCCCGTGACGAGCGACCGCGGGGCACGGCTTCGCTACATGTGTCGCAGGCACGCAAATAAAATCACGACACGACAATTTTAACCGCTTGAACTGCCAGGACGAGGATCAGCGGTCAGTTTCAGGGCTCAAGAGCGGCGGGAGCGCATGGCTTTCAGTACTGTCGTGCCGCTCGTCGTCGACAGGCGCGCGTAGTCGTTCGAGCCGACGGCGCACAGGGCGACGCGGCCGGCGCTGTCGAAGTGGAGGCCCCAGCCGTACTGCTTCGGGAGTGGTGATGCCCTTAGGCAGGCGCGGGACTGGGAGAAGAAGCCCGCCCGCAGGCTGGCCGGGTCGCCAGCCGGCGGCGGGTCCTGCTGGCGGCGCCACGTCTCGAACAGCACGTCCTCCTGCGTGAGCGTGTACGGCTGCTCGGCGATCAGCTCGTACTGGACGACGGCGACGGTCTTACGCCCGCTCCGGGGCGCCGGGACGACGCCCGTCGCCGCCGGGCAGTCGTCCGCCACGGCGATGAAGGTCTCGTAGTAATTCATGCCATAGTCCATGCCAGCAAGTATGGCACCGCGTCCCGCCGCGCGGGCGCCGGCACACAGGTATCGGAGCTACGGGACCGACCGGGCGTTGGGGTGGAAGGCGTCGCCGTCAATGCCCCAGCTGACGATGCGGCGCGGCCGAACGCGGAACATCTCGGGGTCGAAGCCCGGCTGGACCGCCTGCCCGCCAGTGCTCAGCACCTCGGCGTCGCCGCGAATCTCGATGCCCCGGGGCGTCCACGGCGTGACCGAGGCTACGTCGTCGACCACGAAGGCGACCCGGCCATCGCGCTGCACGTCGCGGAACTTCTTGCGCTGGGCGAAGTCGTGGCCGCCGATGTCGATGGTGTCCTGCTCGGCGTTGTAGCGGAACGATACCGGCACCACGTGCGGCTCGCCCTTGGCGCCGACGGTGGCCAGGCGGCCGAGCACCTGGCTCTGCAGATAGTCGATCTCCGTAAGTGTGAAGGCGCTCATGGCTCGTTCTTCCTCCTGCAGGGTGATCGTATGGGGCTCGCGATCCCACGCGCCGCCGCCAGGCGTGCCATCCTTCTGGTCTGGAGACCTATGCCTCTGCCCCGCGGGCTCGCTCGCTTCAACCGCCACGCCACCAACCTCCTCGGCCGCCGGGTCGCCCGCTGGCTGCCAGGCTCCGCCATCGTCGTCCACCGCGGGCGCCGCTCGGGCGCGCTCTACCGGACCCCCGTGGCCGTGTTCGGCCGGCCGGGTGGCTACGTGGTCGCCCTGACCTACGGCCCACGGGCCGACTGGGTGCAGAACGTCTTGGCAGCCGGCGCCTGCGACCTGGAGATCAGGGGCCGACGCGTGCACGTCGCCCAGCCGCGGGTCGTGCGCGACCGCCGCCGACAAGCGGTGCCCATCGTGGTCCGGCCCATCCTGGGCCTCATCGGCGCCGCCGAGTTCCTCGAGCTCACCACTGCCTGTGCCTGAAGCCGACGCGACTCTGGTAGCCTGCCGGTGTGCGACGGAACCTCCCGCTCCAGGAGCTCGGCGACCTGCTCGACCAGCCTATCGTCTCCACCCTGGCCACCTACCGCCGGGATGGCACGGTGCTCCTCTCGCCCGTCTGGCACGAGTGGCACGATGGCGGGTTCAACATCTGCGCTGGGACTGACGACGTGAAGGTGCGCCACGTGCGGCGCGATCCGCGGGCCAGCCTCGTGCTGTACGACCAGCGGCCCCCCTACCGCGGCGTCGAGGTGCGCGGCGTGACCCGGCTCGTGGACGGAGGCGCGTACGCCGAGGCGCTGCGGCGTATAGCTGTGCGCTACCGGGGCCAGGCGGCCGGGACGGCCTACGCGGACGCCTTCAGCGGCCAGGGCGTGGTCATCCGCCTAGAGGCCGGCGCCATCGATCTGCGCACCTGGGACTTCGCAGACGATTTCGCCGCCGACGCGACGCCCTGACGGGGCAGAACGGGACAGAACAAGTCGTCACGGACGCGGCCGACGACCCGCAGCCGGAGCCGGCCCACCTGTTCGAGCAGCTGCGGGCCTTCGACGCCTGCGACCAGATAGCCACGATCCCTCAGACCGCGGTGCCATAGACGAGGCCGTGTCAGCGCTGGGCGCGATAGTGGCGCGCGGGTAGACCGCGCCGGGTCAGCGGCGGGACCGCCCGGGCCGGCGATTGAACCGGGCGCCGCGGCCGCCGATGCTGCCCACCGAGCCGGCGCTGCCGATGCTCAGGATGCTGCCGGCGCTGCCAATCGACAGGATGCTGCCGGCCGAGCCGATGCTGAGGATGCTGCCGGCCGAGTTGACGCTCAGAATGCTGAGAACGCTGCCGATGCTCAGGATGCTGCGGGCGCTCAGCAGGCTCAACTGGCTGGTCGCCAGCCAGCCGCCGACGCGGGCCAGCAGGCCCGTGCTAGGCGCCGCCCCGTTCTCGGTGGCTCGGACGGGACCGGCGGCGGCGAACGAGGCTGAAGGATCTGGGTTCACGGGGGTGGCTCCTTTCGGGCGCCCTGGACGGACGGGCGCGTGGTGAAGAATCCCCGGGCGGCCAGGGCCGCGTCCAGGGCGGCCGCGGAGACGAACGGGAAGGCGTCGATGCCCACCGCCCGGGCGCCGGCAACGTTCCTGTCGCCGTCGTCGACGAACACGCACTCCTCGGGCGCCAGGCCGAGCCGCTCCAGTGTGCCCAAGAAGGCTCGGCCATCGGGCTTCACGGCGCCAGCCTGGTACGAGAAGCACAGGTGGTCGAAGCGGGCGGCAACGTCCGGGAGCAGGTCGCGCACGACTGCATGGACCAGCGGGCCGTTGTTCGTCAGCAGCGCCGTCCCCGCGGTCAGGCGGACGCGGTCGACAACGCCCAGGACGTCCCCGTCCGGCTCGAACGCCTGCGCCCAGAGCGCCGCCAGCCGCTGCTGGTCCCAGGCGACGCCGAGGCGAGCCCGAATTCCCTGGCACTGGCCGTCGAGGTCGTAGCGCCCGCGGTCGCAGTCCTCGTCGAAGCCGGAGGCGAACAGGCGCTGGTGCACCTCCTGGGCGGACAGGCCACTTCCCGCGGCGAGGACGGCCAGGCGCCGCGCCGCGGCGAAGCGGCAGACCACCCCACCCAGGTCCAGGATCAGCCAGGGCTTTCGGGCCCGTGTCTCGGGGTGTCGCACGAGCTATCAGCTATCAGCTATCAGCTATCAGCTATCAGCTATCAGCTATCAGCGGGAGAAGCATACGGCGGTCTCATGGTCACGCGTAGTGGCCCGGCCTGCTGACGGCTGACGGCTCGTTAGCTGACGGCTCGTTATCATCACCACGGTGACGGGAACAGTTTCCTCCAACGGGGTCGGGACGGTCATGGCGGTCAGCCTCAGCGGGACGCACACGATGGCCAAGGGGCACCAGCCAGAGATCAGGCTGCTCCCAAGGCTCGGCGTCGAGGGGGACGCCCACGCTGGCACCACCGTCAAGCACCGCTCACGGGTCGCCCGCGACCCGCTCCAGCCAAACCTGCGCCAGGTTCACCTGATCGGCGCGGAGCTCCACGAGGAGCTGCGCCGCTGCGGCTTCGACGTCGTCGCTGGCCAGATGGGCGAGAACGTCACCACCCAGGGGATCGACCTGCTCGGGCTGCCGACCAGCACGCGGCTGCGGCTTGGCGACGACGCGGTCGTCGAGGTCACCGGCCTGCGCAACCCGTGCGCCCAGCTCGACGGTATCCAGGCCGGTCTCATGGCGGCCGTCCTGGATCGCGACGAGCACGGCAAGCTGATCCGCAAGGCGGGCGTCATGGCGGTGGTCGTCGCGGGCGGTCTGGTCCGCCCGGGCGACCCGGTGGTCGTGGACCTGCCGCCAGCGCCGCACCGCCCCCTCGAGCCTGTCTGAGCCCGCGAGCTTCGGCGTATACTCCCGTCACCGACGTTTGCCGTCCTAAGCAGGTGGGCTGAAGTCTTGCTTGTTTCCGATCATCGGAGCTCCACCTGCTTAGGCCTGCCTTTGTTCGCGCTACGCTCTTAGGGGGATGCCATGCCGACGTATATGTACCAGGCAGCCTACAGCCCGGAATCGCTCGCGGCGCAGATGAAGGACCCGAAAGACCGGGTCCAGGCCGTCATGCCGTTGCTCAACGCCGCCGGAGCCAGGGTTCTGGCGTCCGGGTATCCGTTCGGTGAGTATGACGTCCTGGTCGTCTACGAGGCGCCGGACGACGTAGCCGCGGCCAGCATCGCACTGGCTATTGGCGGCGGTGGGGCGGTGAAGTCGGCCAGGACGACGCGGCTCCTGAGTGGCCAGGAGTGGGTGGAGTCGTTGCGACGCGCCCAGGGCGTGGTGCCCCAGTACCAACCGGCCCGCTAGCCCCGCGCCTAAGCAGGTGGTCTTAAGACTTAAGGCCTAAATCTTGCTTGTTTTGATACCTGAGCTCCACCTGCTTAGGCTATTGTCTTTGTTCGCGCTACGCGCTTAGTCCGCATCCCGCGCCACCTGCTGCACGTCGGCCTGGACGATCTGCCCGGGCTCGGTATCCCGGAGCCGGCGCGCGTTGCGCTGCGCGCCCTGCTGGCCGACCTGCCGGCCGTGCCGGACGCGGCGCTCAGCGCTCAGCTCATCGGGCCGCCAGAGACCACGCTGCCCTGTCTGGCGGTCCTGGCCAGGCACGTCGGCCAGGGGCTGCGCGACCACAACCTGACGCTGGCGCACGACCGGCCCCGGCTGCGCGCGGCGCGTGGCAAGCTGGTCTTCCTCGATGGCGCGGCACTGGCCGAGGTCGTCGCCGCCGGCGACGACCGGCCCGCACGCGAGGCGGTCCTGTGCCTGGCCGGGGTCACGTCCGGCCTGTGCCAGCTGCTGGCGGCCCGCGAGGCGAGACAGCTCGTCTCGTTCGTCACGGCACCAGCGCCGATGCCCTGCCTGTCCCACTGGCGCCGCGTCCACCTGTCAGGCGACGAGCGTCGGGCACCAGGCAGGTGAGAGATGTCGATCGGTCGGCTACGGGCGAATAACCATCGTCCCGCCAGCCACTGGGCGCTGGACGCTGGACGCTGGACGTAGGTGCCCACCCTGGCCCTGGCCAGAGCCCCACCGGCGGCGTAGGCTGAAGAGCATGGCCAACGAACAACCGTCCCCTTCCAGGCGGTCGCCTCCAGCAGCGACGTCCGCGGTGCGCGCTACCGCGAGATCTTCGTCGTCGATCGCCACCTCCTCAAGCTGAGAGGCAGGGTCTACAACACGCTCGGCTTGAACGACTGCCCGGGTGCGCAGTGGTCGGCCATCAGCGCCGAGCGGCTCAAGACGGACCTGGGCGCCGAGGCGATCGTCATGAACGGACCGCGCTTCTTCATGATGGACCGCATCGCCTCAGAGAACATGAGCAGCGAGGTCGTGTCGTTCGACGGCCTCACGATGCGTTTGGTAGCCGTCGTTCAGATCTCGCCCCGCCAGAAGGCGGGGTTCGCAGCCGTACACCGAGACAACTATCGAGCGCACGACGGAGTACACGCCGACAACGTTCGCCTAAAGCCGTCAGCGCCTCGCCCAGTAGACCGCCCGGGCCGGAACCGAGACGAGGCTGTTCTCCGGGTAGCGCAGGGCGGTCAGGCGGCCGCCGCGGGAGCAGTCCGTGTCGATGTTCACCGTGCGGCCGATCCACAGCGGCGCCGCGCGCGCGGCGTGGCCGTAGACCACCAGCGCCTGGCCGCGGTACCCGTGCGCCCACGTCGACGGAGTCGGCCTGACCCGCTCGGGGAAGCCGTACGCGTCGCGGCGCCCCGTCGACGGGCCGTAGATGGCAAACTCGCGCGCTTCTGGCGAGTCGCTCCCGTGGAACGCCTCGGGCAGCCCGGCGTGCGCCACCACCAGGCGACCGTCGTCCAGGACGAGGTGCGCCGGCAGCCCCGCCAGGAAGGCGCGCACGCGGTCGGCGAACTCAGGCCCCCGCGCCGCGATCGACGACAGCGTCGCCTCCCGCTCGGGGACGGGCTCGACTGCCCGGCCGCTCAGAGCCCAGCGCAGCCCGTCGTCGTGGTTGCCCACCACGCAGTCGGCGACCCCGGCCTGGCACAGCAGCATGACCGTCTCGAGCACGCGCGCCGAGTCGGGCCCGCGGTCGACCAGGTCGCCGACGAACGCCAGGCGGCGCTCCGTCGCGCCGTCCCCTGGCGTCGCGTACCCGAGGCGGGCCAGCAGGTCGGCCAGCTCGTCGGCACAGCCGTGGACGTCGCCAACCACGTCGATGCCCGGCACCGCGCGCAGACTCTCGGACGTCATCCATGCCTGAGAGTACACAGCACGCCCCGCGGCTGACGGCCACCTCGTCCCAGATCCCCGTGGCCCCAGCGCCGACGGTGACGACTGGTCAGCGGCTGGTCGCGGTGCGTGCGGGCGTGCTCCAGCAGCATGCGGGCTAGCATCGTCGGGGGAGGTCGTCGGTCGGCATCGGGGCCTTCCTGCGACCCGTTCTTGCGCTCACAGGGACGGGCCTTTCTGCGTCGATCGCCCTGCCCTATCCTGCCTGCCTCTCCGGTAGCCCCCATACATCTTCCGGTCACACCCGGAAGACTGGAGCAATTGCGCACCGAGAAGGGCCGTAGTATGGTGCACTCGGAGCGTCGGGGCCACTCTGAGACACCACAGGGGGAAGGATCGAAATGCGCTCACCGATCAGTCGGCGGGCCGTATTCCGCCGGGCGCTTCGGGCAGCAGCAGTGCTCGGCGCCGCCCCGCTCCTCGGGGCTTGCCAGACCACAGCCACAGCTCCCGCGGTCACTCCCGCCACCGTGCCGCCGGCCGCGGCCGGCGCACCGGCAGCGGAAAAGTCGACCGGCGCTGCGTTGGTGTACCTCAACCAGTCACGTGGCCAGGCCAAGGCGCTGGAGACTTTGGCCGACAAATACCTTGCGCAGTCCGGTGTCAAGGTGACTATCGACTCGCCTGGTCCGACAGACTACCCCAAGAAGCTCCAGGCAGCCTCGCAGGCGGGCAACATGCCCGACACGTTCTATGCTGTCGGCCCTTCGGACATGGCCCCGTACTACAAGGCGGGCTGGGCGATGAACCTGGCGCCGGAGCTCGACAAGGGCTGGAAGAGCAGCTTCTCGCCCGCCGCGCTCAAGCTGTCCGCGTGGCGGGATGGCAATCCCGCCGGCGTGCCGGCGGGGATCTACAGCGTGCCCTGGGAAGTCACCAGCTACGCCGTCCTGTACAACCCGGCGCACTTCGAGAAGGCCGGCGTCGACCCAAAGGCAGCGCCGGCCACGATGACCGACTTCATCACCGCGCTCAAGAAGATCAAAGCAGCCGGCATTGGCCCTTTCCTGGTTGCCGCCGAAATAGTCCCACGCCTCATCCAGTCCCATGCGTCGAACTGGCTCACCGACGACGAGATCGAGGCGACCCACACCGGCCAGGCTTCCTGGAAGGTCGACGGCTGGCGGCGCGGGCTGCAGCTGTTCGAGGAATTGCGGGATGCCGGCGTGCTCTTCAACGACGCATTGCCGACTGGCAACGTGACCAACCCGAACATGGAGAAGTCGTTCTTCAACGTGCAGGAGCTGGCGTGCTTCTACACGGGCACCTTCTCCGTCGGCGTCCAGCGTACGACTGCTCCCGACTTCACCAGCTTCGCCTCCTTTCCTCTGCCGAAGGCCGCGGACGGCAAGATCGAGCCGCGCGCCTACGGTGGGCCGGGCAAGAGCGGGGTGGTCAACGCCAAGGGCCCACACACCGTGGAGGCGCTCGCGTTCCTCAAGTGGCTCACCGACACGCCTCAGGCCGCGTTCTTCATGACCGAGGTGCCGTTGGTGCCCGCTAACCCCGCGGCACTCGACCCGAAGAAGGTCTCGCCACAGATCGCTGGCTTCGCCGCTCTCCTGGACAAAATCCAGATTGTGCCAACGGATAGCACTGCCCAGGTCAACGAAGTCCTGACCAAAGGCGCCCAATCGATTGTGCTCAAAGAGAAGTCGGTCGATCAGGTGCTGGACGAGGTCGAGCAGGCGCAGAAGGGCTGATCACAGCTGTGCGTGCCGCCAGCGGGCTCAGGCGAGCATGCTGATCCCGTCGGTCGTGCTCCGCGGCGTCGGGCCGGAGGGTCGGCGGTTCCGGCGGGCCGTCACCGGGTACCTCTTTCTGCTGCCGGCGCTGGCCCTCATCGGCGCCTTCACGCTGATCCCTTTTGCACAGGGCATCCTCCTCAGCTTCCAGAGCTGGGACGGCGTCGGGCGAGAGACCCCCTTTGTCGGGCTCCGCAATTACGAGCGGGTCCTTGCCGACGCGATCTTCTGGTCGTCACTGGGCAACGCCGCCGTGTTCGGCGTGGTGGGCTTCGTCGCCGGCAATGCCCTGTCGCTCGGCATGGCGCTCGCCGTGGGGCGCCTCCGCCGGGGCGCGACGATCTACCGGACCGCGTTCTACCTGCCGGGCGTGTTCTCCGTGGTCGTCGTTGGCATGATGCTTGGCTGGCTCCTGCAGCCAACCGTCGGTTTCATGAACCGAGCTCTCGAGGGCGTGGCGCTCGGCGGGCTGAAGCACAACTGGCTCGGTGATCCCGCTACTGCGCTGCCCACCGTGGCGGCCGTGTATGTCTGGTACCACTGGGGCTTCGGCTTCCTGCTCTTCCTGGCTGGGCTGCAGGGCATTCCGCGCGAGCTGTACGACGCTGCGTCGATCGACGGCGCCGGGGCGCTCCAGCGCTTCCGGCACATCACCTGGCCGCAGCTGATGCCGGTGACCAGCATCGTCGGCGTCCTCACGCTGCTGGCGGCGCTCCAGATCTTTGGTACGGTCCAGGTGCTCACCAATGGGGGGCCGGGATACCACACCGAGGTGCCGACGCTCCGGATCTACAAGGAGGCGTTCCAGTCCAACCGGTTTGGCTCCGCCGCCGCGATGTCCGTTGTCTTTGGGGTCATCCTGGTGGCTCTCTCGCTCATCCAGATCTGGATCGGCCGCCGCTTCACCACGTCGGAGACCGACTGACCGCCGTGCTGCGCCCCACCACGATCGACTCACGCCGCGTCGCTACCCCGGAAAGTCGGCATGTGGCGGGGAGCCGCCTGCTGCGGATCGCCACGGCGATGTTCATCCGCGCGGCCTTCTATGGCCTACTTGTCCTCGTGGCGATTGTGGCACTGTTCCCGATCGCCTGGTTGCTGACCGGATCGCTCCAGACGATCCACGAGTTGTACGACAGCGTCCACTTCTGGCCGGCCGTCCCCCAGTGGCAGAACTATGCGCGGGCGTGGGACCAGGGCAACCTACACACGTATCTGCCGAACAGCCTGCTCTACTCCGTGGCGGCGGTCACCGGCATCCTGATCGCCTCGAGCATGGCGGGTTACGCGCTGGCTCGCATCGAGTTCCCGGGCCGGGGAGTGATCTTGCTCCTGCTTCTGGCGATCATGATCGTGCCGCTCCCTGCCTCGTTTATCGCCATCTACAAGCTGCTCGTCGGGGTGGGACTGGCGAATACCCGGGCCGGCTACATCCTCGTGCTCGCCTCCAGTGGGCTGCCGATCTCCATCTTCATCATGCGCGGGTTCTTCGTCCGACAGCCCCGCGAGCTGGAGGAGGCGGCGGCTCTGGACGGCTGCTCGGCCTTCGACGTGTACTGGCGGATCATGCTGCCGCTGGCCCGGCCCGGCCTCGCGGCTGTGGCCATCATCCAGTTCTTGTCCGCCTGGAACGAGTACTTGATGGCTCTGGTCACCTTCAACAGCGAGACGCTGATGCCTGTCCAGCGCGGGCTCACCAAGTTCGTGTCGTCCGACACTCCCGAGCAGCACATCCTCTTAGCCGCGACGGCTCTGTCGGTCCTGCCGATCATCGTGCTCTACGCGTTCGCCCAACGGAGCATCATCCAGGGGATCATGGAAGGCGCCGTCAAGAGTTGACCCGGAATGAGCGCGACCATGCCGGCGGATCAAAAGCGAGAGCGCCCGGCAGCAGAACCAACACGTCAGTCGGGACGAAATGAGCGGCACTGGGTCCTGGCGCCCTAGTACGCTGGGACTCTCCAGGACGCGGCACCGAAACAGCGATCAGGCGAGAGCAGACGAGGAGGTGAGCGATGGCCGACCTGTCCCCGGCAACGGTACAGCCCGTGATGGCATCGTCCTTTGGCACCCGACGGCCGCGGATCTCCTACCGCACCGCGCAGAAGGTCTGGGGGGTCCTGTTCATCCTGCCAGTCCTCCTTCTGTTCCTCGGCTTCCGCCTCTATCCGATGCTGCGCGCAATCGAGATCTCGTTCGAACGGTACGACCTCCTTTCGCCGCCGCGGTGGGTGGGCCTCGACAACTACGGCTTCGTGTTCTCCAACGAGCGCGTGTTGAACTCCTTCCGGGTTACCGGAATTTTCATCGTTCTCCAGACCGTTCCGCTCGTCCTCATGGCACTGATCCTGGCGATTGTCCTGTTCTCGCTGCCGCGTTTGCGCCATGTGTTCGAGCTGACGTTCTACTTCCCCGTTGTCATGACGGGGGTGGTCGCCGCGCTGATCTGGCTCACGCTCTTTTACCCACGCGGCCTGCTGGACCAGCTGGTCGCCCCCTGGTTCCCCCAGGGCGTCCCGTGGCTGACGAGTCCGCTGCTCGCGCTGCCGAGCATCGTCGTCGTCGATCTCTGGAAAACGACCGGCTATTACATGATTATCCTGCTGGGAGGCCTGCTCGCGATCCCGCACGATTACCTCGAGGCTGCCGCGATCGACGGTGCGGGCCTTTGGGCGCGGGTACGCCACATCATTCTGCCCCTGCTGCGCCCACAGCTGCTCTTCGTGGTCATCATCGCGCTGATCAATACGGTCCAGGCGTTCGATTCCTTCTACGTGCTCACCCGCGGTGGTCCAGCCGATGCGACGCGCATCCTGCCAATCGAGATTTACCTGCGCGGCTTCCAGCAGCTCGAGATGGGTCGGGCCTCGGCCGTCTCCATGGTGCTCTTCGGCATCCTGGTGGTTCTGTCGCTGCTCCAGTTCAGGCTGTTCAAGATCGAGAGCGTATGACCGCTACCGCCCAGTCAGGGGTTCTGCCGCGGCGCCGACCCCCCCTCGCTCTCCGGCGCACCGCTGGCTACGTCGCGCTCTACGTGATCCTGGCCCTGTTCTCCCTGTTCACGCTGCTCCCCTTCGTGTTCGCGGTCCTCGGGTCGCTCAAGCCGGAGCCGGAGGTCTTCGCCGTCCCGATGCGCTGGCTCCCATCCGAACCTCAATGGCAGAACTACGTCCTTCCCTTCCAGAAGACGGTTGGCCGCTACTTCGTCAACTCGGTGATCGTCTCGGGGGTCCAGACTCTCTCGCCGCTGCTGCTCTGCTCGATGGCCGGTTACAGCCTCGCCAAGTTCAGGTACCCCGGCCGGACCCTGGCCTTCGCCTTCATCCTCAGCACCATCATGTTGCCCATTCAGGTCACGCTGGTCCCAACGTTCCTGATCATCAAAGAGCTCGGGTGGGCCAACACGTACGCCGGGCTGATCGTGCCTGGTCTCGCGACGACGTTCGGCACCTTCTTGATGCGCCAGTTCTTCGTCTCGCTGCCGAGCGAGTACATGGACGCCGCCCGCATCGACGGCGCGAGTGAGCCGCGCATCTTCTGGACCATCATGCTGCCGATGTGCCGCCCCGTCCTGTCGGCGCTGGCGGTCTTCAGCTTCACCGGGTCCTGGAACTCTTTCCTGTGGCCACTGGTGGTCGTGAACGCCGACGACATGCGTACCATCCCGCTCGGCATCGTTTTCTACATTGGCGAGCAGCGTGCACCCGAGTACGGCCAGCTCCTCGCCGTCGCGGTGCTCGCGTCGCTTCCAGTCCTGGCGCTATTCCTGGCGATGCAGCGCGAGTTCATCCGGGGGGCAGCCATCTCCGGCCTGAAGGGGTAGGATGGGGATGACGACGGAGCCGTGCACTGACGAAAGATCACCACTGCCCGGGGTAGCGGGGTGTGCCGCGGAGGGAGACAGACGATGAGCGATCAAGGTTCGTCCATGGTGGGCCGTGGGCTATCGCGCCGCGTCCTGCTGCGCCGGACGCGCGACCTGTGCCTCGGAACCGTGCTGCTGGCCGCCTGCGGCCAGCCCGCTGGCTCGGCTGGCCAGCCGGCGCCGAAGGGAGAGCCCGCGGCCAACGCGACGGCGCCCACGACCGCGGCAGCGGCGGCCCCGACGACGCCGGCCGTCGCTGCCGCGACCCGGCTGGTCTTCTGGCGCCACCAGTACGATCCAACCGACAAGGTCTTTCGGGAGATCGTCTTTCCCGACGCGCAGGCCAAGTTGAACGTCGATATGGACTATCAAATTCAGCGCGGCGACGACTACAACACGAAGATGCTGCCCCAAATCGCTTCTGGCGTGGGTCCGGACATCTTCGAGGCCGCGGAGGGGTTCCGCGTCAAGTTCGCCCGGGCCGGCCTCTATGCTCCGATGGACTACACCCCCTGGGGCGGCAAGGACAAGTGGGAGGCGTTCTGGGAGAAGGGCGTTCTCGAGGCATTGCGCGTCGACGGCCAGGACTTCAACGTCCCGCTGGAGTGGACCGCCATCCCGATCAACCTGTTCGTCAACGCACAGCACGCCGAGGAAGCCGGGATCGCAGCCGACATCGCCAAGTATCAACAGACGCCAATCTCCTGGGCCGACCTCGGGCCCTGGGCCGCGAAGATGACCAAGCGCGATGCCAGCGGCCGGATCATTCGCGACGGCTTCATGATCCAGCACGGCTACGGCCCCGACCGGACGTACGCCTTCTGGGAGCCCTATTTCCGGCAGGCAGGCGGCAAAATGGTGTCCGACGACGGCAAGACCTCGCTGTTGAACTCGGAGCAGGGCATTGCCGCGATGCAGAACCTCTACGACTACGTGTTCAAGGACGGTGCCTCGATGCTCCGGCCGCAGGACAAGGAGTCTGGCTCGGCCAAGCTCCCGAAGGAAGAGACGTCGTCGACCACGGGCATGAGCCAGTGGGCGTACGGCACGTTCAAGCAACTTGCCCCGGACAAGTGGCAGAACATCAAGTCGCTTCTGGCGCCGCAGTTCGACCCGACGAAGCCACGGTACTACAGCGGGCCGGGCAACAGCTACGGCGTGTTCGCCAAGTCTCCCCAGCGCGAGGCGGCCTTCAAGTTCCTGCATCTCGCCGCGGCCGAACACGGCTCGGATCTATCCGACGGCGGTATCGTCACGCCGGTGGCTGGGTGGACCGAAAAATATGCCGGCCTCAAGACGCTTCCTGACGCCAATGTTTGGACGAAGATGTCGCGGGAGGCCATCCCGCTGGTCCGGTCGGAGCCAGAGGTGCTCACCGATGTCCAGCGCACAGAGGGCTTTCAGCGCGCGTTCGAGGCGATCATGTTCAACAAGGCGGACATCCGGGCGGAGATGGACCGCTGGAACAAGGACGTCCAGGACGCCCTGACCAGCCTCTGACCCGACTCGCCGCCGCCTGCCCCCGCTTCGGCTCGTCATCCCTTCAGGCCAGTCATCGCGATGCCCCGAATGAAGTGCTTCGAGGCCACCACGTACAGCGCCATCACCGGTATCACCGTCAGCATTGCCCCGGCCATCCACATGTCGTAGCGCGTCCAGTACAAATTCTTCAGTCCCGCGAGCACCAGCGGGATCGTAAAGCGGTCCGCGCTACTGAGCACGATGCTCGGCCACAGGAAGGCGTCCCAGCTCGTCAGGAAGGTGATCACAGCCAGGGCCGCCAGCGGTGCCGCCGAGAGCGGCAACACCACTTGGCCGATGATGCGCCACTCGGACGTCCCGTCGATCCGGGCAGCATCAAGCAGCTCACTGGGGATCGTTTCCATGAACTGGCGCATCAAGAAGATTCCGAACGCCGACCACAAACTGGGCAGGATGACGCCGAGCAGGTTATCGGACACCCCGATGTCCGAGATGAAAATGTAGAGCGGCACGAGGAGGACCGCGAACGGAACCATCATCGTCGCGAGCAACAACGCGAAGAGGGCGTTCTTGCCCCAGAAGCGGTATTTCGAGAACACGTAGCCACACAGCAACGACGTGAGCATGACGGCGACCGTCTGGGAGGCTGCGACGACGATGCTGTTGCGCATTGCGTCGAGAAAGTTTACCCGGTTGATGATCTCTGTGTAGTTCGTGAGCGTCCACACGTGCGGCAAGAGATCGCTCGAGCTGACCAGCTCCCTGAAGTTCTTGAAGGAGCTGAAGACCATCCAGATGAATGGCCCGACAGAAACTATCGCGAAGACTAGCAAGATGGCGTGGAGAAGAACCTGCCCGCCCCAGTGCCCTCTCTTCACTGAGTGGCGCCTGGTGGTGACGGAAGTGATAGGGATGCTCCGGGGAACGGTCACGGCGTCTTAGCCCTCCGCCTAGTAGGACCATTTCGGGGTGATCAGCTTCAGCTGAATGAAGGTAATCACGACGATGATCGCCAGCTGAATACATGCAGCCGCGGCCGCGACTCCGAATCGGAAGTTGGTAAAGGCTTCCTGGACAATCAACAAGTTGAAGACGTAGGTAGCAGTACCAGGTCCGCCACCAGTCATCACGTAGACTGACGTGTAGACCTGGAGGCTGTTGATAGCGTAGAGAACCATCACCATGACGAGCGTGTGCCTGAGTAGCGGCAGGGTGATGTACCAGAACCGCGGCCCTCGTTGACGCCGTCGACACAAGCGGCATCGTAGAGCTCGGCCGGAATGTTGAGCATACCGGCCGTTAGCAGGATGCTGGTGAAGCCGAGGCTCTTCCAGACGTCGATGCCGGCCAGCGTGAGCAGGGCCGAGTCGGGTGACGACAGCCACTTTGAGGTAGGCAGCCCAACTGTGGCGAGCGCCGTGTTGAAGATGCCGATGTCAGGGTCCATCAGGACGCGGAACAGCAGAGAGATGGCCACCAGGGACACGACGACTGGCAGAAAGATGGCGGCCTGATAGGTCCGCATCCCGCGCCTCACATTGACGAGACAGGTCGCGACCAGAAGACCCAGCGGGATCATGGCCGCGAACTGCACCGCGGCCAGTACGGCGGTGTTGCGCAGCGCCACGAAGAGCAGCGGGTTCAAGAAGAGCTTGCGGAAGTTCTCCAGGCCGACGAAGCCTGTGGACGAATGCGAGAGGAAGTCATAGTCGACAACGGCGAGCGAGAGGCCGCGAGCGATCGGCAGGTAGGCAAAGGCCGCGTACCACAGGATGGTGGGGACCAGAATCACCGCGCCGCACCAGAACTGCGGCCGGCGCGCGGTGCGACGCATCTCCGCCGCGAGTGAGAACGACCGCGACCGCCCGGCGAGCGCTCCGGCCAACGGGACTGTCTTGCTCACTGCGTCCTCCCTGCCTCCGCGATCGTGCGGCACCGTGTCCGGCGCCGCCGCAACGCGATCCCCAGCTAGACCGCCTCGAACAGCACCAACTCGGAGGTTAGCGGTCGCTCTAGGCGGACCGGGAAGCCATTCCGAGCCAGGTCGTCGCCGGTCCGCTCAACGACCGCCCCTTCGTTCTCGAAGACTACCCGGTAGCGCCGCGCGCGTGACAGCCCGCGTGGCCGAAATTCAAAGACAGGTGAACCGACCGGGTTCAGCCGAAACAGGCCGGCGTATCCGCGCGCCGCGTCTGGGGCGGCGTACTCGAGGCCAAAGAGCGGCACGCGCAGCTGGGTCTCCAGGCTCCCGGCCGATGCTGTCGGGCCACCGACGAGCGCGAATGCACGGCTGCATACCTCGGGTGGGAGCGTCAGGGTCACGCCGTTGAGGATCTGAACGGCCCGCGGCGCTCGCATCCAGTCGGAGATCCAGGTGGTGTGGAAGCGGGCCATCATCCCCAGGTCGGTGCGCCCACCGCCGCCCGCGCAGTTCTCGAAGACCACGTTCGGGAAGCGAGCGCGCAGCCGGTCGAAGATACCGAAGAGCACCTCACAGTGACGCCAGAGGGTATGCTATTGACCGAGACCAGGATGGCGGCTGGCAGAAGCAGGCCTACGAGAGCGACGTCGACGGCTTCAAGTCCAACAACCCGAATATCAAACCGGTCTTTAACCTGGTCCCAGGTTACACCGACCAGTACTGGCCGAAGATCTTCAGCTTGGCCTCGACGGGCCAGCCCTTCGATATCATCTGGTACCCGGCCCTGCACGGCGGCCAGCTCGCTTGGGCCTCTCGTTATCAGATCGTCCAGCAGACGCCCGGACTGATGCTTCTCAAAGACCTGATGTCCAACATTGAACCGGACTTCATCATGGCCAACTGGCAGAGCACGAAGTTCGACCAGGCGTTCTCCAACACCGTCCAGAAGATGGACGTGGGGCAGGCAAGTGTGAACGACACATACGGGAAATTGGCGCAGGATCTCCAAGGCATTCTCGATCTGTCTCCCGCCTAGAGGGTGACCGACGGCCTGGCCCGCCGTACTCGAGCCAGGCCAATTCCGGGCGCTCGGGCGGCCGCTGGCGTTGAGACGTGATCGAGTTCCCAAGGCGTTGGAGGATACAATCCATGATTCCGCTGGGGATGAACAGAGGTGGCCGGGCGGCTAAATGGAAGCCGCGCGACAGGAAGGGCCCGCGGCAACGGCGCCGAGCGTTGGAAGGGTATCTCTACCTTTTGCCCTGGATTGTCGGGTTCCTTGCTTTCTACGCGACTCCGATCCTCATTTCGCTCGCGATGAGCTTCACCAAGTACAGTGTCCTCGCCCCGCCCGTCTTCGTCGGCCTCGAGAACTACAAGTTTGCCCTATTCGGTGATGAACTCGGTGTCTCGTCATTTGTCCGCTCGTTCCAATATGCTGCGCTTGCCGTCCCCCTCGGCCTCGCGGGCTCCTTGCTGCTGGCCATGGCCCTAAACCAGGGACTGCACCTGAACACGCTGTGGCGTACCTGCCACTATCTGCCGACCCTCATGCCCGGCGCCGCGGCGGCCATCCTGTGGCTGTGGCTGCTCAACCCGCAAGTGGGCGTCGTTAACTATCTTCTGAGCCTGGTCGGCATCGTGGGCCCAGCGTGGTTCTTCGACCCGGGTTGGGCGATCCCGTCAGTTGTCATGGTTGCGCTGTTCGGCAGCGTCGGCGGGGCGACGATGATCATCTTCCTGGCCGGGCTGCAGAGCGTCCCGCAGGAGCTACTCGACTCAGCGGAGATTGACGGCGCCGGCCGGTTTGCTAAGTTCCGGTATGTCACCGTCCCCATGATCAGCCCGATGCTCTTCTTCAATTTGGTTGTTGGCATCATCGCGTCCCTGAACGTGTTCGACACGGCCTGGATCGCTACCAAAGGAGGGCCGGCTAATGCGACCTGGTTCATCTCCCTGCAGATTTACGTGTCGGCCTTCCGGAACTTCGAGATGGGCTACGCCAGTGCGCTCGCCTGGCTCCTCACCCTCGTGGTATTCGTGCTGACGTTCATCCAGTTTAGGCTGTCGGGACACTGGGTTTTCTACCAGGGAGGAGGGCGCGAGGATGTCCGGTAACGCAGCTACCGCGGTCGCCACGCCCCGAGTCCGGACCCTGGTTTGGCCGCGTCATGCGTCTCGCGCCTTCCTCTATTTGCTCGTCGGTCTCGGCGCGACCGTCTCGATGTTCCCTCTGTTCTGGACGCTCATGACGGCGGGCAAGGACATCCCTGAGATGTTCTCCTATCCCCCTTCCCTCCTGCCGAGAGAACCACACTACTTCGACATCCTAACCCAGCTGTTCACGGTTTATCCCTTCGCTCGCTGGTTGCTCAACTCTTTCTGGATTACTGGCCTGACCGTGGTCGGAGCCGTCCTCTCGGCTTCGCTGGTCGCGTACTCCTTCGCACGGTTCAGGTATCCAGGCCGAGATTTCTTTTTTTTCATCACCCTCGCGACCATGATGCTGCCGGGCTTCGTGACGCTCATCCCAAGTTACCAGATCTTTTTCTGGCTTGGCTGGGTCAACACGTTCAACCCACTCGTCGTACCAGCCTTTTTCGGCGGCGGGGCATTCAACATTTTCCTGATGCGCCAATTCTTGCTGACGATTCCGACTGAGTTGGACGAGGCGGCGGAGATCGACGGCGCCAGCAGCTGGGTGATTTTCTGGCGGATCATCATGCCCCTGGCCAAGCCGGCGCTGGCAACTATGGCGATCCTAACGTTTGTCACCCAATGGAACAACTTCATCGGCCCACTGATTTACCTAACGTCGGATCAGAACTACACCGCGGTGCTCGGCTTGTTCGTGTTCGTGAATCAGTCGGTCATGGCGAATGCCTTCGACGCGCACCGAACTGGCGTAGCCCTGGACAACGTCATGATGATGGCGAGTTTTCTCACCGCCGTCCCTGGGATGATCCTGTTTTTCGCCTTTCAGAAGCACTTCGTCCAGGGCATCGTCATGACTGGCTTGAAGGGTTGACCGCGGTGGAAGCCGTCCGCCCGCCTTGGGAGAATCTGGATGACGATCAAGGTGCATTAGATGAATGTCCGGCAAGCTAAGCTAGGCTTTGTCCATTTCAGGAGGTGAAGGCGAGGATGTCGGCAACACGGTTCCAGAGGGCGCGGGGAATTTGGACGATGTCGGTCGGTACCGGGGACAGCGAATAGATGGGGACTGGCCAGAGCTGACGGCGGACCACAGTTGGCGGAGCATCGGGCGGCCCCAGTCGGGCAGCGTCTTGTGTCGGAGACCCCGGTCCAGAGCGTAGCGCTCGGACGGCGCCAAGACCGTCAAGAACGGCAAGGCCCACACGCGCCGCGCCCAGGGGGTCGGGGCCAGCAGCTGCATAGACACCCAGCGCAGCCCGCTGGCCTTGACAAAGTGCCCCTTGCTGGAGCGCACGGGATCGCGGTAGATCCCCTTCGCGGCGATCCTGGCTCCCCGGCGACGCTCGATTGTCTCGTCCAGCCCCACCACGATAGGCGCCCCGACGGTCACCAACGCCTGCACCAGCAGCAGGAGCAAGGTGTGGCTGAGCGTGCGACTGCACCATCGCGCACGGTTCAGCACCCGATGATAGGTCTGAAAGTCGGCGTCGGTGCTCAGCCCGAGCACACGCAGCGCTGCCGCCACGGTCCGCGGTCCGGTGGCCAGGATCGTCCCGATCACCAGCACCTGGGCGACGCCCAGGCCCGCTCGCTGAAGGCGTCCTCGAAGGCACTCAGGACGCGTACAATCTGGCTCGGCAGGGTGCCCATGGCTCACCCTTTCCTGACAGTGGGGTGTGAGCCGACCGTACCCTGCCCTCTACGTTTTGTCTACCCGATGGACAAAGCCTAGCTAGTTTTCGGTGCAAAAGGCCCTCGGGGTAGGATGGGGTTGTCCGACTCCAACCTTGCCAACGAGGACCTTTGCGTCATGCTACGAGATCAGTATGCGCCGGTCGACCTGTTCGCGCTGGTGCCGGCGCTCGAACTGCGCTTCGAGCCGGTGCTGGCCGACCAGGATCGACTGCTCGAAGACGACGAGCTGTTCCAACAGATCACGGCCGACCTGGCGCGACGCCGACCGCAGACACCGCGGACCGGCCGTCCATCCACGCCAGTCGAGGTCATCCTGCGTCTGCTGGTGATTCAACACCTGTACGCCTGGAGCTACGAGCAGACCGAGCACTTGGTCAACGACAGTCTGGTGTTGCGCCAGTTCTGTCGGCTGGGACTGGAGCCGGTGCCGCACGACACCACGCTGCTGCGCTGGGCCAATCTGCTGCAACCCGAGACGCTGCACCAGCTGCTGGACCGGGTGACCGCGTTAGCACAGGGCCTCAAGGTGACGCGGGGGCGCAAGCTGCGCATCGACAGCACCGTGGTGGAGACCGCCGTGCACTATCCGACCGACAGCAGCTTGCTAGCGGACGGGGTGCGCGTGCTCTCGCGCCTGGTCGACCGCGCCCGCGATGTGCTCAAAGCCGCCGCGGAGCCGTGCTTTCGGAACCGCACGCGCACGGCCAAGCAACTGGTCCAGCGCATCTATGCCACCGCGGCCGTCCATGCCACGCGCACCGCAACCGCCGAGCGGCCGGAGCTGTACCGCCGCCTGCTGCAGGTCGCCCAGGCCAGTCTGCAGCAAGCCGAGCAGGTCCAGCACCGCCTGGCGCGCTGGTCGGATCGTGCCGCGCAGCGCCTGAGCTCGGACCTGGGGCGCTTTGGCCCCCTGCTGGGCCAGGTGTGCAGGCAGACCGCGCGGCGCGTGGTCGGCGGCGAGGTGGTCCCCGCCTCAGAGAAAGTCGCGAGTCTGTTCGAACCGCACACCGCCGTACTGCGCCGCGGCAAGGCGCGCGTGCCGGCCGAGTTTGGCCGCACGGTGCTGCTGGATGAGGTGGATGGCGGCCTGGTCAGCCGCTATGCGGTGCTGGTCGGCAACCCGCCGGATGCCGACCAGTTGCCAGCGAGCTTGGCGCAGCACCGCGCCCGCTTCGGTCGGCCACCCGCTGTGTTGACCGCCGATCGTGCTTTCCCCACTGCCGCCAACGAGCGTCTGGCTGATGAGCAGCGCGTGCGGTGCTGCGCCATCCCCAAGCCTGGGGCGCTCAGTCCGCGTCGGCGAGCCGTCGAGCGACACCGCGGCTTCCGTCGGGCGTACCGCTTCCGGGCTGGCGTCGAGGGCCGCATCAGCGTGCTCAAGCGCCGCTTCGGTCTGGCGCGCTGCCGCTACCATGGCGAGGCGGGCATGGAGCGCTGGGTCGGCCTGGGCATTCTCGCCCACAACCTCCGCCAGATCAGCCAAGCGCTGGCTACCCGGCAGTCGGCGTAAGCGCCAGCGCTCCCCAAGTCCACCGCCGCGGCCTCACCTTCCATCCCACTTGCCACCACCGAGTTTTGCACCGAAACTAGCTAAGGCTGAAGCAGGAGGAGCCAGGATGGCCGAAGGTATCAAGGAGGTCGGCTTCATCGGCATCGGGACCATGGGGTTCTCGATGGCGAGCAACGTGCTCGCCGGCGGCTTTCCCGTCACGGTGTTCGACCTGAACAGGGCGGCCATGGCGGCACTGGTGGACCGGGGCGCGCGGGCCGCCGGGAGCCCGCGCGAGGTCGGCGCCGCGTGCGACCACGTCGTGACCATGCTGCCCTCGTCGCCGCACGTCGAGGAGGTCCTTGGTGGCCCGGACGGGGTCATCGCGGGCATGGCGCCTGGCGGCACCCTCATCGAGATGAGCACGATCGACCCGGTCACGACCCGCCGCATGGCGGCGCTGGCCGAGGAGCGCGGGCTGCGGCTGATCGACGCGCCCGTCAGCGGCGCACCCCTAAAGGCACGCGACGGCACCCTGACGATCATGGTCGGTGGCGACCCAGCGGTGCTGGCGGAGTGCCGCCCCATCCTCGACCTGCTGGGGGAGAACATCATCCACGTGGGTCCAGTGGGGACGGGCGAGACGGTGAAGCTGGTGAACAACCTGATCGCGGCGGTCTCCATGGCGGCGGTGGCCGAGGCTTTCAACATCGGCGTCCGCAGCGGGCTCGATCCAGCGACGATGTACGAGGTGGTCAGCAAGAGCTCGGGCGACTGCTGGTGCCTGCGTACCCGGGTGCCGTACCCGGACGTGCTGTCCGTCTCGCCGGCCAACGAGGGGTTCGCGCCTGGCTTCATGACGGACCTGATGCACAAGGACATCGGCCTGGCGCTGGCGGCGGCGAAGTCGGTGGACGCGCCGGCCGTCCTGGGAGCGGTGGCGGAGCAACTGTACCGGGCGGCGCGCGCGCAGGGCCACGGCCGGCAGGACTTCTCGGCGGTGGCCACGGTGGTCCAGGCGCTGTCCGGCAGGGACGAGCCGTCGCCGTCGGCAAGCCCACGCTGAGCTCGTCTTCCGATCGCTTGAGGTGGGCGCCTCCGGTTACCTGCTCAAAGACGTTGGGTCGGACGCGTTGGCCGAGGCCGTGCGTGCGGCTAGCCGTGGCGAATCACCGCTCCAGCCCGCGATCGCCCGGAAGATCCTGATGCGCCTGCGGGCCAGCGTCCAGCCGGCGGCAGCGGACGTGGTGCCGGCACTCCCGACAGAGGGACTCACAGTTTGTGAGCGAGACATTCTGCGGCTGCTCGGCGCTGGCGCGACGAACCGCGAAATCGCGAACGACCTGTCCCTGACCGAAGGAAACGGTGAAAAACTACATCTCGGCGCTGCTGGCCCAAGACCGGTCTGCGCGACCGAACGCAGGCGGCGCTCTTTGCCGTCCGCCACGGCCTGACGGGCGATCAACTACTGATACCGAGGCGGGAGCGGTCTGAGTGAACAGAGGCGCGGCACGCGACGAGCGGGTCGCGTCCACGGGGGTTCCGTTGGTGTGTGCTCAAGTTGCTGATCATCCTGAACGCGCTGGTCCAACACGGCACTCCCTGGCAGACATCGGGCGCCGCCGCTCCTACCGCGGAGGCCGGCGCATGACCCCGGCGGACAACCTCGTGCGTTACGGCACCCCTTACGTCTCGACAGCAGCCGCGGCCGCGTGTCCCACCGGTGAGCAGCCCTTGCCGAGCGTGCGGTCTCTTCGGGCGCGCGATTCGGCCTGGGCGGCCTGTGCCCCACTGTGACGAGCCACTCCTGGTCGCCGAGCGCCCCGGCGCCACGCCCGTGTCTTAATGTTTCTCCCCTTCCTTGACAACTCACCACAGTTGCTGCGACTGCTCCAGACGTCGCCGGCCGCAGCCAACGGAACTGCGACCTCGTTCCAGCGGGATGGTCCTTACCAGCCCGGCCGCGGGCTGACGCGCAGCTCTGCCGGCCCGCAGCTTGGCGTCACCCACCCTCGTGTTCAACGTGGATCGATGCCCCGATCGGCGGGTGGCCGAACGCCTCCCAGGCGTTGCCGCCGCGCAGGAACAACTCCATCCAGCAGGTCTGGCCACCATTCGGGCCAGCCCAGCCACTGCTGCCCAGCGCCAAGGCCAGCTGTCCGGGCTCGACCGCGAAACTGCCATCGCTGGCGATCGCCGCCAACTCGACCCCACCAATGCGTACCCGCACGGCTGCACCGGCCGGAGCGGGCGTCACAGCCTGCTCGATGGTTGTCTTCAAGTTGCCATAGCCGTCGACGTAGGCCACCTGGTACGCCGGCACCTCCAGGACGTCCTCCCGCTGGAGCTCGTCGGCCAGAGCATCCGGCTGACCGAGAGCGATGGCCGCCGCCGCCTGGGGGAATAGGTCGCGCGAGCGGAACTGCGAGCCCTCGGCCGCGACGGCCGCCCAGCGCAACCCCTCAGCCGCCTCCCGCACGAAGCTGAAGGTGTGGCCGGCATTGACCCCGATGACCCGAACACCGGTCGGTAGCCGGGCGTAGGCTAGCCGCTCGCCCGCATTGCCCGCCCGCGCGGCCGCGTCATCCTGGCGCGGAGCAATGTTGTGGTAGATAAGGGTGCCCGCGGGGGCGTCGTTGAGCCCCAGTTGCGCGATGCAGAAGCCCGCCGCCAGCGTGGCAAAGGGGGGCACGGGCGTGAGCACCGGCTCGGCATCGGGCAGATGGCGCTTGACCCGCTGCACTACCTCGGCGAAAGCCAGATTGCCCTGAAGCCCCGCGCGGCGGCCTCGACGGGTTGCCGGAGGTAGGCATCGAAGCTACGCGCCGTCGGGTACCGGAAGATGCGGATGTCGCGGCCGGGGTCGATCACGGCACCCGCGGTGTCGAGCACCGGGCCGTAGACCACGGTGTCTCCACGGGCTGGAACCGGATGGAGCCCTTGCGCCGCCTGCGCGAAAGGTCCACACCTCCACGGACCGCTTCAATGGGGTTGCTACATCCGTTGCTACACGAAGGCCCTCCTGGGACTCAGGAGGGCCTTCTGGCGGCGATTCTGAACTTGATTTTGGGTGAGCCCCCTCGGACTCGAACCGAGAGCCGGCTGATTAAGAGCAAGCTCGACAGGAGACCAGCTAACCTGCCCGTTTTCCGCCAGTCAGCGGGTGCGGACCGCCAGATCGTGACGCGCAGTTAGCTGGTCTCAGTCAGCCGGTTCAAGAAGTCAGCCAGTTCAAGATTACCTCGCCGGAGGCTACCAGGCTTGAAGAGAGCTGCACCACCCACGCCAGAGGCGTAGGTCGTCTAGACAATACCGGCAAAGCTGACTCTCAGGGGTGTCCGCCGACTGTTGCCAACCAATCGGCCATGCCAGCCTCGAGCGTGTATTGCGGCATGTAGCCAAGCTCAGTGCGCGCCCGCGTCAGGTCGGACGGGCCGCGCAGATGGGCGGCGGCCGGGATGCCCGGTCCAAGACGAATCCTCGCCTCTGGCACCAGCTGTCGCACGATGTCGGCGACCTCGGCTCGTCGCCGCAGCACTCCACCGGTGACGTTGAACACCCGATGCTGAATGGGCCGGACGGTCAGTGCCAGGACGACCCCTTGCGCGAGGTCCTTCACATACGTGACGTCCATCGGCAGGTCGGCACCTTCTGGCAGGTCGACCGCTTCCCCGGCCAGCACACGGTCCAGCAAGTAGCCTCCGGTGGAGTTGAAGGGGCCGTAGACGTAGCCTGGTCGCACCGCGACCGTGTCCAGCCCAAAGACCTTGTGGTAGCTGACCACCAGCGTCTCGGCCATCAGCTTCGTCGTGTCGTAGATACCAACCGGGTCGGGCGCCCGGTCCTCATGAAGGAGTGGCAGATCGGGATGCTGCCCGTACAGGGTAGCGGTCGAGACGTAGACCAGGCGCGCGTTCACTGAACGAGCCGCCTCAAGAGTGTTGAGTGTGCCCTCGACGTTGATGCGGTACATGCGGCGCGGATCGTGCGCACCGTCCGTCTGGCTGATCACAGCCGCCGCGTGGACAACGCCATCGACTCGCTGGGCCTGGACCGCCCCCAGGATTTCTTCGGGCGCCAGCACGTCGCCCTGCACTAGGGTCAGTCGGTCCACAAGACGGGCCAGGACCGGGTTCGGCTCGGCTCGGCGATCGAAGCAGACGACCTCGTGGCCGTGATCGAGCAGGTCGACGGCGACGAACGAGCCGACAAAGCCCGTCCCACCGGTGACCAGAACGCGCATGAAGAACACTCCTCTCCAATGGGTTAGCCGTAGCGAATGCGTGGGTCGAGCAGACCGTACAGGACGTCGACGATCAGGTTGAACAGCAGCACGACCAGCGCCATCATCAGGATGGTTCCCTGGACAATCGGGAAGTCACGGCTGAAGATGGCGTCGGCCATCGTGCGGCCGATGCCCGGGATCGCGAAGATTGTCTCGGTCACCACGGCGCCGCCCAGGAGCCGGCCCAGCATCAGGCCAATGACCGTCACCACCGGAATGAGCGCGTTGCGCAGCGCGTGCCGCACGACGACCAGCCGCTCGGCGAGCCCCTTGGCGCGCGCGGTCCGCAGGTAGTCCTGTGCGAGGACATCCAGCACACTGGAGCGCACCTGGCGCATGGTGGACGCGGCAAAGGCAAGCCCGAGCGTGACGGCGGGCAGCACCATGTAGCGCAGGCTTTGCAGCGGCTCGCGGAACGGGTCGCGCCACCCAGAGGGGGGCAGCCAACCAAGGCCGAGTGAGATGACCAGGATCAGCAGGATGCCCAGCCAAAAGTTCGGGATCGCGAGTCCCAGCATGGCGAAGCTAGAAGCGCCGAGATCCAGGATCGAGCCGCGCCTGACCGCGGCCAGCGTCCCCAGCGGCAGGGCTATCAGCAGCGCGAGGACTGCGGCCAGCAGGCTCAGCTCGAGCGTCGGCACCAGCCGGTCGTGCAGGAGCGCCATGACTGGCTGG
>JAABUQ010001259.1_pt1 | contig 55605 bp, 29 predicted proteins | sample 5560001 | NCBI WGS metagenome assembly JAABUQ01 (sample SAMN10711888, study PRJNA513371) | rock metagenome | isolation source: Antarctica rocks | place: Antarctica: Victoria Land, Finger Mt nord | collected 2015-12-18
AACCTCACCCCCGTCCCCTCCACCCTCCTCAGCACATCCATCACCACCCCCTGCCTCTCCCCATAATTCGCCCTCCTCACCATCTTCTCCACCTGCCCCCTCCCCAACCGCCTCCCACTCGTCTTCAACCCCTCCAAAAACCCCGGCAGATTCCGCCAATCATTTGGCTCCTGCATCAGCGCCAGGATCCTAGCCACGGAAGGCCGCGTCGCGGGTTCATCGCGGAGATGGTTCAGGGGATGCAGCTGGTGGACTTCGGGGCCGAGGCGCACGGTGGCGGGCTCGTCGGGGTTGGTGAGGAGGGGGGCGTTTTTGGGGCGGTAGAGGAGGGAGCGTTGGGCGTGGATGAGGTGCGAGGGGAGGAAGATGTTGGTGCGGAAGGTGGAGAGGAGGGTGTCGAGTTCGGGGGAGGAGGTGGGGAGGAAGGTGGGGAGGGCGCCTGCGCGGGGTGACTTGTTAGAGCGCGGATAGAGAGACGGTTGGGGTCAGAGAGGAGATGCGGGTGGGGGGGATTAGTATACCGTGTTTACGTCGGGTTGGCGTTGTGGCGAGGGTTCGGCTTGGGGAGGTTTGAGCTGCGAGACGGCGGAGGCAGGGACGGCATAGATTGGAGTGGGAGGGAATGAGAGACGCCATGGTTGTGGGTGAGGAGCTGACGGCCCCGGAAAGGCTTGTGACGCCTGATTCCACAGATTTGACGTTATTGTAGGACCGATGATCTGTAGAAGATTATTGAGGAAGAGCCAGTCTGTCGGGAACCACTATGGTCTTGGCGCAAATCTGCACGAATCAGGCTCAATATACACTAGAGCACCACAGTGAAAAGATTAAAGTAGTATACTAGACTCAGCAGCACCCAAGCTGGGAGATTTGAAAAATTTTAATCCTCACCTCGCCAGAGGTTATATTCAGTTGATTGCTGTGAGCAAGGTTCGAACTTGCGCGGATAAATCCACCGGTTTAATTATTTAACTTAAGACCGGCACCTTAACCACTCGGTCATCACAGCCTTGACACAAACGTTCTCTTAAAGCATTACATAATCTTGAGCCAAGTATTAGGCACAGGCATAGCACAACACGAAAGATCTGGCAGCAGCTCACCCTGAAGATCACCTATGATCGCCCAGGCTCGCGCGACCATGGGGCGGCGCTCACCCTAAAGGGATCCAAAGGGGGCTGATTTCGGGATACATTTTTAAATTCTTCGCTCTGATGTCTCTTGCTCTTCTCACAAAGTCAGACTCCAGTCCCTACCGACTCCCATTCCCGGATCTCTTACAACCGCCCACCTTGCCTTACCGTCCTTGGCTCCCCAACCCTTCAACTGCACCTTCCTGTCCGCTCTCCCATCTTCCTTGACTGCTACGCTCTCCTTCCCTTCCCAACTCGCCGGTGCATTGACAATCACTATCTTCTCGACCCTCACGCCTTCCATGCTCTTCAGATACTCCTTCGCCTTCTTTCCCTTCCCTTCCTCTACTGCCACTGATGACAGCTTGCCGCCGGCGAAAGTCACATTCCGCCAGATGTACGCACCTGATTGGTAGTCGAACGTCTCGCCATCATCCACATACAATTCGCCCGTAGCGCGCGCTTCAGAGTCAAGGACTACGACAAGCGTGTACGGATCCCACTTCATCAATCCACTCGATTTCCTTGGGCGGTCTTTCCGCGGGAAGATGCTGCCTGCACGCATGAACAGCGGGATCTCTTCCAGCGGCGCCGCGACTGTGATCTCCTTCCCTGCGCCGGTGTAGGCTGTGTAATCCCAATACGAATAGTAGACTACGTTGGGCGGGAGGTAAATGGACACAGTAGTGGCATCCTCATCAACGACTGGTCTAGCAAGCAGGCCAGAGGATCCAATGTAGAATTGGGAGTCCAGAGAGAAAGCGGAGGCGTCGGAGGGATGAACGTAGTAGTGCGGTTTGATGATCGGTTCGCCGCTTATGGAGGCAGTATGGAAAGCTGTATACCACGTGGGGAGAAGTTGGTACCTCAGCCTGATGGCTTGCGTGATGATACTGGTGTATGGCTCGCCTGCCAGATATGGTTCTCTGCGCCTCGTATCGATATGTGCGTGCGCACGGAAGAAGGGGTAGAAGATCCCGGCCTGATACCAACGCGTCAAGAGCTCTTTCGAAGGGTTGCCAAAGAAGCCGCCGACGTCGGCGCCAGAAAAGGGGAAGCCTGCGATATTGTTGGCAAGGATCATGGGAATCGAAGCCGCAAGGTGTGACCAAGAAGCCTGATTGTCTCCGGTCCACATGGCGCCCATGCGTTGGGATCCAGCAAAGAAGCTCCTTGTCAGCACGAAAGGCCGCTTGGGATGTTTTGGCTCCCGCGCTAGCAGGGCATTGTATGTGGCATTCACGAATGTGAGGCCGTTGATGTTGTGCAGATCACGGTGTTCCCAGTTTCCGTAATGCAGGTTATCTTTCGGCATCGTCGTCTCCGGACCATTGAAAACAGAGGGCTCGTTCATATCATTCCAGATGTGCACGTTCGGAGCTGTGCCCTTGAAAGACGAGAACTGGAAAAGGCCTGCCCACCATTTATGGGCTTCGGGAGAAAAGCAGTCTATCCAGTGGGTAGATCCCGGCCAACACCAGCCTTCGTAAATGTTGGCGTCTTTGTTGCGTACAGCAAGTCCTTTGGATTTCAGATCGTCTACGATGGGGTAGTCATTAGTATTCTTGATGTGCGGATCGATGAGTACAACGAGCTTGCGGCCGTGAGAGTCAAGTTGTGATTCCATGCCTAGTGGATCGGGAAACGTATGTGGATCAAAGGTAAAGTATTTCTTCTCGTCGGTGTACTCGAGGTCCAGCCAGATGACGTCGTATGGGATGCTGTACTTGTCGAATTTACGATCAACGTCTCGAACATCTTCGTCGGAGACGTAGTTCCAGCGGCATTGATGATAGGCAATAGAAAACTCAGCAGGAAGGGTGGTATAGCCAGTCAAGTCACTGTGGGCATGGACAACATCCTTAGGAGTAGGACCGAGGAAGACGAAGATGTCTAGGAGGCCAGCCTCCGAGAACCAATGGGTCTGAGTGTCTGTCTTGCCTTTGATACCGAGACTTAGAGGATTTCTGGAGACCTTGGACTTGACAATGTCTATCCAAGTCTCGGCTGCATTGAGCCAGAAAACTCCAACAGAGGAGCCTTTTCGGTGGGCTTGCATAAAGGTTATTGCACCATACAGAGTCATTGGGCTGTCCAGCTCGTACTCGAAGACATCGCTGTTATATAGTCTATATGGCTCATCGAAGTTGCCAGAGCCTCCCCTGTACCACGTTAGTCTAGCCTTAAGCTGACGTCCTTTGTCCATACCTGGTCTCCTTCAACGATAGGGGCCCGGTATGTTGAGGAATACCGTAAACATGCTCATAGCCGGGGAACGTAATATCAAGTCCAACGCTTTCGGGGCCTTTTGGCTTCGAGTCTGTGTTTCCTCCAAATGATTCTTCCCACCAAGTGCTCTCATCATCTCTAGCATCGGTAGGTGCTGCCTCAGCTTCCGGGGCAGTGGCTTGTCCTTCCTTGATCTCCTTTTCAGGTACCGCAGGCTTGTCAATCTTTGGCCTCCAATGCTCCATATTCAGAAATCCCTTCCCGTTAAATTTAACTTGGATCTCCTCATCCCGCCAGAAATCAATGGCAAAGGGCGCATGCTTGATCACGGCTTTGTAGCCGTTGTCCGGTCCATATGTGACGGTCGTCGCTTCTGCAGTCAAGGATGGAGCTGCTTTCTTGTCTGTATTCAGGCTGCCGACGATAGCCCATTTCGAAGCCTCGTTGTACCTCTCCTTCCGAGCTACACTCCCATGCCGCAATTCGATATCCCCCTTCTGCCGTTTCTCCTCATCTAATGTGACCCGTGCGACCCCAGTCTCTAAGAATGCGATTGTGAGCGGTAACGAAACCGGACCCATCCCTTCGCCGAGGGACTTTGACACCATGCCCTTAAGAATGCCATTCTTGACATTGATGGTCGCCGGATCTAAAGTATAGGGGCTTTTCCATACATCGCCTTTGGAGGTAGCTTCGTCGGCAAGGGCTCGGTTTCGCTTGCAAAAGCCTGATTGATCGCATCGTTTGAAGTTCTCATACTTCACCGAGACTGTAAAAGCCATTCGTTAGCTTCCATGTAAATCCGAGCATTGTCAATTGCGCGGCTTACAAGCTGGTCTCAGGATATATAGCAAACACAGCAGAAGAGGGAGCAAGCTCGACCAACTCCGTAGGGAGGACATGCTGAACCTCAATAATGTCCCAATGGAGCGTTGCAGAGACGGAAAGTTAGTTCTCCCCAGTTGCTGGGCATGTCTGAAACATGGCTGAAGCTCCAAAGTCGCCCGCCGTATTTCATCCTCGAGCTTACCCCTGGCCCGGCCTCTAGATTAGATCCCGGCTGCTCTAGCCCCTTGAGACAGCCGGATTCCAGCCACCACGAGCTGCTTGCCCCACTTCTAAATGGAGGGAAAAGTCACTGCTCAACCCACAACGTCCTCTTCTTCCACTTCTCCTCACGATCCTCCAATCTTCAGTAAACTTAATCCAAAGACACGAGGTCTCCTGAGCCAGACAATCAAAGCGCAAGAAGCAAAAGATCATTCTGCCAACATGAGCGCCGGGGAGCAGACGTGAGTGTCCCAGCAGTGGTATCCGACGACGCTGTGCTAGGGCTGACCTCTGCTTGCAGCTTCATTGCAATCAAGCCTGATGGCGTCCAGGTATGCTGCCTTCATCAGTCACGAGAGATCCCACGGGCGAATACGTACTGAATGGGACATTGTCTAACAAATTGGGCAGAGAGGGCTCGTTGGCGATATTATTTCACGATTCGAGAAGCGAGGGTGAACTACAGGTCCCGAAAGGGCCATCACGAACGCATGTTGAACGCAATAACAGGTACAAGCTCGCAGCGATGAAGCTGGTCACGCCCTCTAAGGAACATCTCGAGAAGCACTACGAGGATCTGTCTGACAAGCCTTTCTACAAGGGTCTCGTCACTTGTAAGTTTTGGATTCAAGACTTTGCTATAATTACGCATTTGGGAGTAATAACCATTCCCAGATATGCTGAGCGGGCCCATCTGCGCCATGGTTTGGGAAGGGCGCTCTGCTGTCAAGACCGGCCGAGGTACGAAAGAAGCGGCTTGTACTGGCATGTGGAGCCTGGTGAACTGATCCATGATGATAGATATATTGGGTGCAACCAACCCACTCGCGTCTGCTATAGGCACCATTCGTGGCGACTATGCCATCGTACATGGCACCTCATTCTTTCAAGCCGCTTTTTGCTGACTGGATTTTAGGATGTTGGCCGCAACGTCTGCCACGGCTCTGACAGCGTCGAAAACGCCAAGAAAGAGATTGATCTTTGGTTCGGCAAAGGCGAGGTTCTGTCATACAAGAACGCTCAGTTCGACTGGATCTACGAGAAGCCATAGATCGCACCGTTGCATGGGAGCTGAGCTATGAGCCCACAGCTGATGCAATCACAGATGATCACTTGAGGTGAAGGTTCGCTACGAAAGCTGCGGAACCTGTAATATTGCAATGAAGAGCGCATAGAGCAATAGATGAGTCCAAGATAGTCCATGAAACAAGCTTGTTCACGACTTCTGCCTAATTGTACGGCCTTTCTTGGTCGCAACAGAATCATCGTTTTCGCGTAATCGTGAATCGATGTCTCGCCGCCGGCTCATGCAGAGTTTCGGTGGCTGCACAATGTACTTATGAATGCAGGCCGTACCGTTAATTCACAAAATATGGTCAGGAGCCAGCGATACTGGTTGTGGTCATTGATGAGACCGGAGTGAAATAGGGACCTGTTTCAATCATTCTTGTCTTGGCGCGAAACGGAAGCTCGGGCGCTAATTGTAGATTATCGGAACCAAATTCAAGCTTCGAACACCTGCACCCAACGGTGTCAATACGCACATTATGCCGTGGTCCAGTCGCGGGGCTCTCATCGTCGTCGAGGGGCTGGATCGGGTCGGCAAGTCAACCCAGTGTGACTTGTTGTGCGATCATCTCAGGGCTGCCGGGCATCAAGTGAAGCGCATGAGATTCCCAGGTGAGAAGTCCAAGCTGGCTGTTGCTCCCATATTCGTGGCTAAGGCTGAACCATGACGTGACGGCCAGACAGGTCGACCTCAATTGGGAAGTCGATCGATGCCTATCTAAAAGGCGAGACCATTCAAGATGACCATGTGATCCATCTTTTATTTTCCGCGAACCGATGGGAGGCAGCCGTGCAGATTAAGGCAGATATCAATGCCGGACTCACCATAGTCGTGGACCGCTACTACTATTCTGGTATCGTGTATACGGCAGCAAAGGACAGACCGGATCTGAATCTCCAGTGGGCTCGAGAGCCAGAAGTCGGGCTTCCAAGACCGGATATATGCATATTTCTTGACCTTGCGCCCGAAGTGGCTATGACAAGAGGAGGCTTCGGGTCGGAGAAGTACGAGACTAGCGAAATGCAAAATAAGGTCAGAGAGCTCTTTCATGAGTTGCTCAAGCGACCAGATGGAGAAGACATGGTGCTCATCGACGCTGGGCGTTCGTTAGATGATGTTCAAAGAGACATGCGGGGTTTAACAGAAAAAGCTCTCCAGGGAAAAGGGATGCATGAGCCTCTCAGAACCATATCGAGATGGCCTTGATCGCCCCCAAGAGCTCGGACGAACGTGTTTCGGCAACCTGCGGTCAGTCCAAAACCTCGGCTCCATCCCAGTCACTCTCCTCAATCACAGCTTTCAGACGCGACGAACCTGGTCGTGACTGGAATGGACTTGAATGCTCAACAGTACTCGAGATCATTGAGTGGATACTGGTCACAGAGATTGCATCGTCGTCATCCTCGGGTTGGTGCCAGTCGTCTGGCAAAGATTCCTCATACCCACTCGGTCCTGGAAATGTACCTTCGTCAGATTTATTGCTCCTGACTTCGTCGTCGTAATCGTCATCAGTCTCTTCCACGACGATCTGTGACGACAGTCCATTCTCAAAGTTCTTAGTCCTTGTCCCACGTGATCTAGGTTTCTTGAGAAGTCGGTCCAGCTCTTTTGCGCCTCTGGTTCGCAGGCTAAGCTCTTTCACCAGACCAATCCATTGAAGCTTTGCACTGCACTCTGGACAAGCCCCGGAAGTGGGTAGGACGGACACTTCCTGCTCCTTGTTTAAGAATGTGCGTGCCAAACATGCTATGTGAAAGGCGGCGCCGCAGTCTGTTTGCGGGCAAACCAGCAGTGTGGAACCTTCAGACTCGAGAACCTGGGTACAAACGCCACAAGAAGTGGATCCCTCCAGACCTAGCTCGAGGCTTTTGGTGATTTGATATCTTAATGCGCTGTAGCTGATATCAAGGGATGAGATCCTGGCCAGGTTCAGCGCTGCTTGCTTTGGTATTCTATCTTCTTTCTTCCGCGCCTTTTCTTCTTTGGAGTCTTGTGGGTTCTTTTCTTCTGCCGATAATTCCGATGGCGGTATATCATTCATTACGACCTCGATACCGTTACTGATTTGCTCTGTGGCTGTCTTACACGAGGCCTGCCACTCCTGATATACGTCCTTGCAGAAAAAGTGGACCTGTAACGGCCACCTTGCAAACCCTGGCGCGCGGAGTAGGAGGTTCAAATTTGCTAGCTTGAGCCCCAAAGTTGTTCGAGGGCGAGAGGGTCTCTTCCGGCCAGACTTGGTTGGTTTTCTGACCGGGGTAATACGTTGCTCTTTAGCAATTTTCCGAGTCAGGTGCGGATTATGCCAAGCCCACCTGCAAGCGGCTGTTAGAGTCAAAAGCATCTGCGATCTGAACAAAAGCTAGTCACGTGAAAAGGTAGCTCAGAGAAGCGCTTAACATGCAGACTGTCACAGAGCGAGGTCAAGGCTTACTCAAACTGCAAAGCCGCAATGTTGGAAGGAAAGCCGCTCACGATACATGTCATTTCCCAAGGTCGTAGGCGTTTTCCCGATGTCCTCACTGCTCCCCCCTTTTTCTGGCCATTGTGTTGAGCCCACCGCCTTGGGGGATTGGGTGTAGAGCCGATGTAATGAGACGCATGGTGCCGAATAGACCTGAGCAGGTAACAACAATAAAATGCGGGAATAGGCTTTGGGTCCATCTTTATCGTATACAAGAAACCCACAAACGTATCAAGGACCAGATTCTGGATTTACTTTCACGTTGCAGGAAGTCGGGACTCGCGTCATCACGTGCTAGCTTCCACAGCACAACACCTAACACCCCATGTCCACGAATATGTCTGATTTGGTTGCATCATGGTGCTAGCAACGTAGCTGGGCGCTCTTTTGATTCCCCAGGTTCTTGATGGGGGTGAGGCGGCCGGAGAAATGAGTCAAGGCAGTGGAGAGTGAAGTTATGATAACATGGAAGCATGCCAAGCCCTTTCACAAGCGTCCATGCAAGCGGATCTAGATGAGGTGGGCTCTGGGCATGCTGCCGTACTCTAATAGGCTTGGCTCGCTAGGATCCATCGCTACTTCTGCGCCTTACTTGGGGGGACTTGGGCCGCTCGACTAAGCCGTACCTTTCTCGCCGCTCCTCCCCTCCCTCTCTCCTCTCTCTCTCTCATCCCGCTCTCTGCTGATATCTGATGTGGTGAGGTGGTCGGTCTGATTGCTGACGTATGAGAGGTGCAGCCTCGTTCACTCCTTCATTCACTGTCAACTATGCTGCCGAGCATCCCACTTGCATGCAAGTAGCGGCCCATTCATTCCATACTGCCTCAACATCTCTGTCTCCTCCCTTCCCACACTCACTTCTCCCACCCAACATACGCTCTCCGAGAGCATAGTCACCACTGGTTTGCGATCGCCTGAGAATCAACTTCAATCCATTGTCGTTGTGGCTCGCGCTTTGTTCCACCGTCTTCCTCAGCGATGGTCGTTCCTCCATCAGGCGGAGCCCATTCTCCGACCGCCTCGACACAAACAATGCCGTCAACGGGCAGCTTCCAGGTCAACCTTCCCACTACCACGAGCAATGGCCGATACCCAGTCTATGCACCGCACATCCCCTTCAGCGCCCGGCGAGCTCCGCCTCTAGATATGTCGACTGTAGAGCGGAGGGGACACCCCTTAGCGGCCAGAGAGCACAAGAAGAGGACGAGACCGCACGGACTGCAGGAGGCACCGACATTTCGACCGACAGAGGAAGAGTTCGCAGATCCCTTCCAATATATCAAGAAGATTGGAACAGAAGGCCGGAAATACGGGGCAGTGAAAATCATTCCTCCCGATGGGTGGAAACCCCCGTTCTCTGTCGATACGGAGGTATGCGCGTGACTCTTATGTATATATCATGGATCGGACATACCGCCGACCACGCGACAATCGCCGAAGCTTTGGCTAACGATCGTACAGAAGTTCCACTTCCGCACTCGACGTCAAGAGCTCAATTCGGTTGAAGGAGGTGAGAGCGCAAAGCATCTTTTTCATGTCCTGTGGGAAGGAAGGGGGAAAGATAACGGTGTCTAACCTGTTTCAGGTACTCGGACAAATCTCAACTACATGGACCAGCTCCAAAAGTTCCACAAACAGCACGGTATCAACCTCAACCGCTTTCCGAGCGTAGACAAGCGACCGCTGGATCTGTACAAATTGAAGAAAGCAGTGGAGACAAGGGGTGGTTTCGAAAAGGTGTGCAAACTGAAAAAGTGGGCGGAGATTGGCCGTGATCTTGGATACAGTGGGAAGATCATGTCTTCGCTTTCAACGTCACTCAAGAACTCGTTCCAGAAATGGTTGTTTCCGTACGAAGAATACCTCCGGGTCGCGAAGCCGGCTGTCCAGCAGCAGCTGGAATATGAGGCCGGTGGCCCTTTCACTCCGTCATCTGCCAACTCGCCTATGAAACGACCTTACCAAGACACGCCTTCGAGTAATCGGGACGATTCTCCAGCAGTACGTGCTTCCGTGGCACTCAATGCGTCCATCCAGAGCACCGTCGACAACCCAAATGGTAACGTACCTGCCAGCAGCACCCCGATCCCTGCCGATCTTTCCCCACCAGTTGTCTCATCTGGTTTCACAGCAGTCAACTTTGGAGGGTTTACAGCCGTCAACATGACTCCTGCGACATTCCAAGCTGTTAACGCGCCAAATCATCAACCGAGGCGCGAGTCTGAGAATGTTGTACCCAACCATGTCGCACAGACTCCTGGCCTATCTGCATCTATGGCAAAAGAGTCAATCGAAAACCAAGGCCCCACTTTCACACCAACAAATGTCCCAAATGGACACACACCAAATCCGCTGAAACGTACTATTGGACGAGATAGTCCCAATGGCACATCCGAAACCGAGTCCGGTGTTGGTGCGGACGTCGATGACGGGGAGGGTCGGAGGAGCAAGCGATTGAAGAAAGCTCCACCGACCGTCGTGGGCTCACATATGAGCACTCTCCGTCCGTTCACGCTTAGGGCAACCGCAGAGCGTGGGAATTTGAAGCCGGGCGAAATGTGTGAAGCATGCGGCAAAAGTGATGATCGTCCCTCAATCCTCATCTGTGACAGCTGCGATTACGGTTACCATCGGAACTGCTTGGACCCCCCGGTCAAGTTGCCTCTCATCCATGACTGGCATTGTCCCCGATGTCTTGTTGGCACAGGTGAATTTGGCTTCGAGGAAGGTGGAATCTACTCTTTGAAGCAATTTCAAGAGAAGGCCAAGCTTTTCAAGGATAGTTACTTTGCGCCCAAAATGCAATTCGATCCAGTCGCAAATGCCAAGCGTGCAGTCAGCGAAGACGATGTCGAGAGGGAGTTCTGGCGCTTGGTCGAGAGCATCACCGAGGTTGTAGAGGTTGAGTATGGAGCTGACATACATTCGACCACGCACGGCAGCGGGTTTCCATCAATGGAGAAACATCCGCTGGATCCATATTCTCACGACCTGTGGAATCTCAACATCCTTCCTCTCCATCCAGACTCCCTGTTTCGATACATCAAATCGGACATATCTGGGATGACTGTACCATGGCTTTACGTTGGAATGTGCTTCTCGACATTCTGTTGGCACAACGAGGATCACTACAGCTATTCCGCGAACTACCAGCACTTTGGGGATACAAAGACCTGGTATTGCATTCCTGGAGCTGATGCCGAACGATTCGAAGAGGCAATGAAGGCAGCTGTACCCGAACTATTCGAATCACAGCCGGATTTGCTCTTTCAGCTTGTCACCTTGCTACCACCTGACCAATTAAAGAAGGCAGGTGTGAACGTGTACGCACTTGACCAGCGGGCGGGCCAATTTGTGATCACTTTCCCTCAGGCTTACCATGCTGGGTTCAATCATGGTTTTAATTTTAACGAAGCTGTCAATTTTGCGCCTGCAGATTGGGAGCCATTTGGAGCAGCGGGTGTGGAACGGCTTCAAGACTTCAGAAAGCAACCATGTTTCTCTCATGACGAACTGCTCATGACGGCGGCTGGTCGCGATACTACCATCAAAGTTGCCAAGTGGCTTGGACCTGCGCTTGAACGAGTACGCAAGCGAGAGCTAGAGCAACGGTCAGCTTTCATAAAGCGACACCGAAGCTGGAACGAGCACCATTGCAAACTTGACAACTCAGACAGTGAGTCCGAAGCATCGTGCAAGCTGGGTTTTGAGATCGACGACAGCGACGTCCCTGAAGCGGAGTTTCAATGCGCTTATTGTAAAGTCTCTAGCTACCTTTCACGATTTCGCTGTCACAAAAGCGGCAGGGCGATGTGCTTGTTACACGCTGGTAGCTATGAATGCTGCGAGGGCAGCGAGGAGCAGCGCCATAACGATTCGGATCACACACTAAGATACCGACTGTCGGATGAAGGGCTAAAGGCAGCAGTTCAGAAGGTTGTCGATCGTGCCAATGCGCCCGAAGCATGGGAAGAGAAGCTTCGCAAGGTCCTAAAAGACGAACCGCGACCTTCACTCAAGGCCTTACGATCCTTGGTAAATGAGGGGGAGCGCATACCGTGGGATTTGCCAGGGCTTGCTGATCTCAAAAGCTTTGTGGTTAAATGCAACGAGTGGGTCGACGAAGCGACAAATTACATCACCCGTAAACAGCAGAACAGACGCAAGAACGAGCGAGTGTGGCGAAAAGGCAACTCTGCTAAGGCCGCCGAGCAAGAAGAGAGAGAGAGAGAGCTAAGAAAGGTCGAAAACATCCATAGGCTCCTGAAAGCTGCTGAGGACATATCCTTTGATTGTCCAGAAATCACCACTCTTTCGGAACGCTCTGAGGCTATCGCAGAATTCCAACGAGATGCAAGAACCGCTTTGGCGAATCCGGGCCTTCGCTCAACATCGGAGACAGAAGACCTTGTTGAGTTAGGTAAAGGGTTTAATGTAGACATACCTGAGGTCGACAAACTTGATAAAGCGGTTCAGCAAATGAGGTGGAACGATGAAGCGCGTGATTGGCGGAAGCAATTTCACACCTTAGAAGAAGTGATTGACATAATCCAACAAGGTACGGCCATCGGCATCCCGGAACACGGAGAACTTATACAGTACCTGCAAGATCAAAGGACCCAAGGGGAGCTCTGGGAGTCGAAAGCCAAGGAGGTTATGGCGGCGGAAACAGTTCATTACCAGCAGCTAGAAGCTCTGTCGTCGCGAGCTAATACCTTACCTGTAACACGCGAGACCTTGAGTGCAGTCGATGCCATCCTTACAAAGCAGCGTGAGGCACACAAACGCATTGTATCGATGTATGAGAGTTGCAAAGACCCGGATCTGCGGAAGAGACCAAGGTACAAAGATGTCCGTGAGGTTCTCGAGTCGCTTTCGGAGCTCAACAGTAAGCCGGCTGGCACCATTGATCTAGAGAAGGAATTGAAACGCCACGAGGATTGGATGAGGAAGGGGAAGAAGCTATTTGGAAAGGCGAACGCGCCTCTTCACATACTGTTAGCTCACATGACCTATGTGATGGAGCAGAACAATTACTGCTTCGACCTTTCGGACAAGCCAAGGATGCCGGTTGAACCTGCGTCGCGAAGCAACACGCCAGACGAAACGGTAGACGCGAGGCCTGCACGGGAGACCTTCTGTATGTGCCGTCGTTCAGAAGCTGGGCAGATGATCGAGTGCGAGCTCTGCCACGAGTGGTACCATAGCCGATGCCTCAAGATCGCGAGAGGCAAGATCAAGGAGGACGACAGATTCACCTGTCCTATCTGCGATTGGCGTGTCAAGATACCACGGGATGCTGCTCGCCCCAAACTCGAAGATTTGGTTGAATGGCAATCAGAAGTTCCACAACTTCCTTTTCAGCCGGATGAAGAGGATGTTCTGGAAGAAATCATCAGCACTGCGCATACTTTCCGCGACTTCATGCGTCCATACACAAACCCCGTCATGACAACGCCGGATGAGGTCACCACGCAACGTTTCTATCTGCGCAAGATCGAAGGTGCCGAAGTGCTGCTATCTTACGAGACCAACTTTCTCCGCCAGGAACTGCACAAATGGGCGCCTGTAGCTCCAACAGCGCCGCCCGTGCTTGACCAATCTTTGTCAACTCGGAAGCCTCGTCCTACGAAGCAACAAAAGCTAATGGCCGAGCTTGGTGTCTCTGATCCGTCCGACCTTCCCGCACAATTCCGTACCAAGCAGCACACCTTTCCTAAACCTCGCAAGTCCAGCGATGCAAATTCTAACAAGAGCCACCACCCGCTACAGCCTGCGCCTTCGCATCGTCACCGCTCTGACACCCCTCATTCTTCCTCTACTGGCGGTGAGAACACCCATACCCATCGTTTCTCTAATACCGTTACCACCTCGCACGTAGACCCAACGTACCCCGCCTACGCAAACCCAGGCCTTTCGAAACATTCCCGCCATCCCGAGTCTCCAAGCTTCGCTGCAGGACCCTACTACAACTCATCCTCTCGAAACCACCATCCCACTCTCCTCGGGTCACACGACTTCACGCCTCGTTCTCCTCTCAGCCGTGCCTCCGGCCCTTCTATCGACCCGGTCCTCTACAGCCCGGCGAAGAGCCAATTTAGTGGGCAAAGCTTCAGTCCTTCCCACATTCCCCAGCAATCAATGGACCAGGTCTTTGATGCTTTCGTTGCTGATCCGGCCGAAGAGCGGAACGAGGCCGCGGAGCAGCTGGACGACAGGAGGCGCGATGAGGACGGGGAAGAGAGGGAGGAGGGAGGGAGATTCCTGGATGAATTTATGACCTCTCAATGATATGGGCAGAACACACTACGCTACACCCTTCACAGCTTCCATGTCGCCGTGGCAACCACGATTTCGACAGACCCCAAACCTTGACTTCACCAACCTTCTGTACAAAGAACCTCCCATCCGACCTTCCCCACAAGCGACCATCATCATTGTTCGCATTCCGGCGAGCTTACCGACTTACATGTAATACGTATTGCACATGACGCTTTTCCCGCAGAGGCCGACAGTCGATCGAGGATCGAGATCACGGCGAGAGATCGATTATCCTTCCCTCGGGGGCATGACTGGCGCCTGAGATGCACGATTATGTATGTAGAGTATACGTCTTAGATCAGCGGTCTGATATGTAGAGTGGACGTGGCTTTTTGTTGCTTGATGAACTCTCTCTTGCTGGCTTTCCTTCGGATGATTGTAACGGCTTAGCTTGTCATACCTCCCCCCTTCCCTCCTATCCGTTCCGTAATGCCATACTATCTTCCGCTTTCTATTGGCTTCGCATCCTATCCCCTGTCGCATCTTTTTTGCCCCAACTTTCTACCAAACGAATCATGATGATCACTCCCATCTCATCTCCGTACATTCACGCCACCCACGCTACCAGCCGCATCCAATCCCTTCCCTTCCTCCTCTCAACAACCCAAAAACCCCACACCCAGCCACTAAGTTACCCATTGGCCTTCCCACTGCAAGGAGCGTGAAATTGAGATGGGAAGACTAGGTATGAATATATCTCTTAGAGATAAAGGATGTGAGCTCTTTGCATGAATGGAAGGAATTGATATGCGTACTCTAGGCTTTGCTGGCCGGGAGGAGGGAGGGATTGGGGAGGAGGGTGGGAATAGGAGGGGGATGGGAAGAAAAGGGGGGGGGGGGGGTCGGAGTCTGGGAGGATTCATGGACGGTTGTTATTCGTGACTACGGGTCGCTAGTGGGTGATGATGAAGCAGCAGAGAAAGAAGTCAGCATAGTGTGCAGTCAAAACGAGCGATAAAGGTGACGGCATATAAAAGGCTTGTGGAAGCAGTGAAGATGATACTCGGTCAAGGAGTTGCATTATCGTTCGTTAGCTATCTATGAGCCGTGTGCAATCAGCTACGAACGCACGAGCTAAATTGCAGGTGAAGGGGGATGCATGTCAATGGAAATGGGAAAACGCCTGTGCAGATGCTTCTAGATGGACGCCGGTCGCCATGCCAGCACGCATGCTTGTTGCGCTTTCTTTCCATAACGCCTTGAACACCTGAGTTGTTGGATGAATGATCAGTGGAACTCCTCGGTCTAGCTCACTTTGCCTTCTTTGACCCTACCCCTCACCTTTTGACGAAACGATTACCGGTCGAAGTTGGATTAGTCGAGCTCCACAACCTCCGTTGTCGATTTCTCCCTTTTCTTTGCGCTCTTCTTCGTCGATCTCGGGCTACTGCGCAGTGCCCTGGTAACATCTGGACTCCAACTTGGCGAGCTCACGCCATTTGGGGCTATTGGGCTCGAGGCAGGCTCAGGAGGTCTTTCGTAATGCCCACGCGGTGGTGTCGTGGGAATGTCGACTTCCACCCCTTGGAATGAACCAACAGGCTGCGAGTCTTGAATAGTGGAGGGAAGCTCAGGTGCTGCTGCTGCTGCTACAGGTGATAAATTGTCAGGTGCTCTCGAGTGAGGCTGGCTTTGGCTGTCAACTACTACAACCGGGTGCTGCTTCTGGAGGGTAGAATCTTCCTTTGAGCTACTGGGCGACGTGCTGCCTGGTGCGGGCAATTTCGAAACTTCTGCTACGTCGATTGGTAAGGCGATGTCAAGTGCTGCTCTTCGAGTCGTTGGAGAGGGTGAGGTAGATCTTGAGACTTGTTTTGCTGGTTCGCGAATTGTCTCTTTCGGTGGGTCTTTCACCGGTTCGGGCCGAGGAGCAGCTCTGATGGGACTCGATTCAGTCCTCCTTGAGACTGCGGGGACATATTTCCCACTCTTCTTTGCGCTTTCCTTCTTCCCGTCCTCCTGTTCACGGTATAGCTGGAATAGTAGCTCCCTGATATTGGTTCGCAGCTTACTGGGCACTAGAGTCGGCCAGTCTTTGTCAACGTCGAATTGCTTCTGCATAGCCTTCGACATGAAGCCTTGAGGGTCTTCGAGGAATTTCGCCATATAACCCAGAAGAAATGGTCCACAATCGCAATAGTTGTCCTGCCTGGGTATACCAGTTGCATTCATGCCTTTGATCTGCTTCTCGTCAAATTTCATACCACCGCGCTTGGCATCGGCTTCTGCAAGGAGATAGTCCTTGATCACTCGAACGGTAGCAGGATGGGTCCCAGTCAAGGAGTCAAAGGTGACAATAGCAGGCTGTCCGGGATCGAGCTTCCTCCCTGGCGGTAGCGATTTCCGCTTGCCTTTCTTCTTGGCAGAAGTTGGCAGCGACGGGTTATCGTTAGGGGCTTTGGCTTTGCTAGCTGTCGTGGCCGTCTGAAGTGTAGCCTCAGTCATGTCTTCATTTAGCTGTGTATCTAACATTTCTTGATCGTCCGTGGTTTCTTTGCCACTGCTAGCATCGCCCTTTCCCTGATCTCCCTGGGTCCCTACCTTAGATTGCTCAAGGCTAAGTTCAGCAAAAGATGCTCGGGTTTCCTTATCCGTAAATGTCTCGGCTTCCTCAGGACTCGGCGAACGAGTGGGAGAAGGGTTTGGCCTTCCTTCCCCGTCACCCCGCAAGGCAGGATCGATCTTGTCAGACAGTGGCGAAGTAGAATCATCGTCTAATGAAGGCAGCTGGCGGTTGAGGTTGGGCAGGTTGCATATGATAACGACGTACCAATGACAGTCCTCGTTGATGGGCACTACAACATAGTCCTTAGTGAAGATTTCGTCGCCATGCGTCCACCTCTCGACTAGCTCGTAATTACTCCGTCTTTGACCTTTGCCTTTGTGCGTCAAATTCTTGAAAAAGAACGTATTGAAGAAGTGGATCTTCTTGGCCAGCTCTGGCCTCTCGGTTTCGATTTGGTGCTGAAGATACCGTAGGTAAAACTCAATGAGCGTATCGTTGAAGAACTCGCCTTCATCAAGGCGCCCGAGATCTGTCCACTCGACAATGGCCTTCTTCTTACCGATTTTAGGGAATGCCAATGGCTTGGTCCACTCCTTTCCCATATCATGGGTCTTGGAATACCTTTGCGGGCGCGGATCATCAAGGACTGAAGGCAGTGCTCTAGGTGTAGTGAGGGCCTTTTCAGTCTTGGATCGCGTAGAATAGGTAGTCTGGGGTTTGGCGTTGAGATCATTCAAGATATCTGTTATTCTGGAAGGGCTTTGAGAGCGCAGTTTGGAAGACTCGAGTCCAGAACTGGCGTTACCTTTCATGGCTTGACTCAAGTCGTGGTGAAGTGGCTCATCTGGGGGACCGCCACGAGCTCGCGGGGTTTCCCATGGGACTCGTTTGGCCCTGGTTGCATGGGCATCACCTTTCAGCTGATCAACCACACGTGACTCTACACACCTTCGTTTCTGGTTTGTCTTGTCGAGTGGATGCATACCTTGAGGCGCATCTCGCTTCGCTTTGCGTTGCTTCAAGAGTTTTATTTCTTCGCCTTCGTCGACGGCAGCGTTGGTCCTCGAACTTTTACTCATTTTCTGAGATCTCTGTTGGGCGAGTCTGTTCTCGAATTTCTTCCTCATCTGACCCCTAGGATTCTATTAGTATATAATGTGCTTGATCCTACTACTCGATGCCCGGGAGATTTGTGACTTACTCCTCCTCACCCGTAATTCTAAAAGAGTGTTTCTCCTGGAGTTTTCTGGTCAAAGCGGTCATGTCTTTTTCACTGCAAAGCTCGATATCGAGAGTGTTGTCCGTGCCTTCACTCCTTGCGGACTCAAAACGAACCATCGCACCAGACAAGGACCACCAAACTTTCCGCAACTTGGCGGGCTGCACGCGAAAGCTTAAGCTCTGGCTGGCCCAGTTATTCCCGCCATCAATAACGTCGTAAGCATCATCATTGGGACTATGTTGTAGGCCAAGACTGGTTGATCTATGCATGCGGTCTTCCACACTGACCGCAGCAAGCCTAATACCCCAAGGGGCGCTGGCCTCCTTAGCTGATCGCTGTTGCTTAGAGAGATCTGTGCTTTTGCTCTTTTTGGTTATGCCATCGAATGCGGTGCTGGAATAAACGCTCGGTGGGAACCCTGATTGGCTTTCCTTTGTCGGCGAACCCTTTCGTGTCGATGATGAGCCTTTGGATGGACTGACTTGTCGTGATATTGTGCCCACAGTAGTGTCACCGCTGAGTACGTCCGGGCTTGAAGCGAACTCCTGGCTCCGCGCTTTACCATTGGTCGCTCTGAACTTATTGTCGAGTCTGTCGTCTTCCATCTCAACTTCCTGCTGAGGCTGGTTGTCGGGAAGGTCAATCACCGGCGATACGTGGTTGCCGCTTGCTTTGGCGATCTGACGAAAGTGACGAGACGTCCTCCCCGTATTCTGAACCGGCAGGCTTCGCAGTGGATTCTTGTGAGCCAGGAACTTCTTGTGTGCTTCATTAGCCGTACCCTGGTATTTTGGCTGGTGCGTAGCTGCGCTTGGCGGCTTTTTCGTTTCTTCATCATCTGATAGATCGATCGGATTGGCCGCAGAGGTAGCATTGGGTCCTGATGAAATGCTCGTGTCATTGCCATTAGTGTCTTCAGTTGGTGACCTGCGGCCGCGCCGTTTACCCCTGTGCTTCTTGTTTAGACTGCTATTCATCGTATCCTCGACGTTGCGGAACTCTTGAGTACCAAAATAGGTCTTTGGGCGCTCTTTCCCCTGGCTTGGTATGGAGGTCGTCTGGCTTGTCCTCCGATTGTCTCGGACAAGCGATCGGGTGACATCTTGTGACCACCCAAGCTCATCCAAACCATCACTACTGGCAACCTGAGAAATCTGGTCTAAGGGAGTAGAACCCGTCTTTAGTCGCTTCGTAGGCCGCTCTTCCAGCGTCACAGACTCCTTGAGCCCTTTTGTATGTTTGGCAACATTGTCGCCAACGATCACCTCGACCTGAATGCCTCTACTGTTTGACGGCGTTATATTCGCTAAAGGGCGGTGTATTTGGTCTCGTTGGGGATGGCGGTTTGTTTGCGAAAGGGTATTTTTGGGCTGAGGGCCTCTCAGGATGCCCTAGTATTGATGAGCAGCTTCAAGTGATTTGAGTGTGTATCCTTCCATACCGATTTTCCTAATGCGTTTGCTGTCCGGTTGTTCCCAGGAATTGGGATTCCGATCGCGCCAGGGTCACGCTGCCTCCTAATCAACCCATGTCAGCACATAATGAGATCACTGTGGAAATAGGATGTTATACCCATGAGCGCCCAGTATTCTAATTTCATCATCGGTAACCGTGGACTGCCGTTGTGATCCGACATCTCTGGTAGAAATCCCCAAGCTCGCAATGACATTCGTTGCAACTTCCATGCTCACAAGCTGATGGGATCATTGTCGGACGTCAATAGAATCATGAGTGGACGAGTCAAGAGCTGTGACACCATTCGCTTTGTCTCTAGCAAGTGTTTATCAGTGTGAAGGAAACTGACATATCAAAACGCGGCAATTGACGCGCTTGCCGCGGTGATTGCCGGCACAGCTATATCCTTCGATACCTTCTTATAATCTCCAAATACCGGCATTTAGTTCTATCAGATACAATTTTTGTTGCCTTTATCAGATCACTGATTACTCTATAAACTCAATTCAAGGGAGATCAAATAATGGCAAGTCTATCTAATATAGGTTTGCAGCTTCAACTGTAGTAAAACTGTTGCAGGGGGGTAGTGTGCAGCTTGTCCTGGCGCACCGGCTTTGTTCAGGCTTATTTCGAGCTGAGGTCATTTACATATATCTCCGTTCGCATACCGAGCAAGCCTTCAACATGGGTAGCTAAAGCTCATAATCGGGGGAAAGCAAACTCTCAAAAACCCGGATTGTCTTTACTCTTGCCACCACTCTGTTAGGATGTTCAGGGAAGATTGACCTCCTGTTCGCCAGACCATCCCCAGCCAAATTCGCTGAAGCTTGCAACGAAATCCAGCGTTACTGCAATCGCGCAATTATTGATTGCTGACTTTCGAGATTGTGCACTAACGAGAGCGGCCTTAGCGGAATGGATATCTTAGAAAGCAGTAAAGCAATCTCAAGAGGCGGACCCGAAGCGAGAATCGCAAGTGACTAGCCGACAGAAGCAAACCGCATTGTTTAGTCGGCTTGATTCGTAGCAAGCAGTTCTGCCAAAGCGGTAGCATTGATCCTGGACAAGAGTATGCGGCCCTTGATCCAATTAGCAGTATAGAATGTTACTAGTGTGGTGAATCTGTAATAAGAGGATCTAAGGACACGGGATGGGGGAAAATGTGATGATATACCGACAAGACGTCGTGGAGCTGCTAGATAGAGAAGGGCTACCCGCACATTCGGATTGTGGGTAACCCGATGAGATAAATGATAGGACGACACTCTATCCCGGATCTCTTGCCTTCTGCTTGCCAGCCGAAATCTGGTTTTTTTTCTCCTAATAGGGGATCAGGGCGTTCGTCTACCTGACTCGGGTCTCAACTCCCGCTTCCAAAGACTGCATGCGGAGTCTCGACAGGTTGGACATGGAACGTTAACTATGACAACTCTCGGTACCTACCGCCTTTTATCCTTCAGTGTTTTTGTCGCCTCTTCGGCTTCGTCCATATCCCGGTAGATCCCCAGGACTTTCATGGTCCGTTCTTGGTCCATAGACTTTACTGACTGCTTCAAAGCATTGCTGAGATCGAGCAAAATCGTATTCCTCAACCTGGTCACGCGACCTTGCTGCTTCACCAAGAAGGGATGGTCCCTTCCGATCTTGTCCCTTAGCTTCGTGACATACATGTATTGTTGAGCATGTCTTTGCAGCCGTGATGTCGGGACCCCTCCAGACTGCTCATCCTCGGTACCGTTCTCGCTATCACTAGACACGCTAAAGCCTTCGTCGTCTTCTGGTGATTCCGCAGGTCGAATCATGGAGATCGTCAACCTTTCCTCGAGCTCCTGCAAGCGTTGATCGATGTCAAGCAGCGCCCGGCCGAGCTGGATATCTTCACGAATAGCCTTCCTCTCGGTCACCAGCCCCTCGACCTCCTTCTGCTTCGCACCCACCTTATCTTTCAGCGCTCCAACATCCCTCCTGAAGCCGAGTAACCCCAGTCGAACCTCCTCTATCTTTTCTTCCCCACCCTGTAGACTGCCACCGAGCGATAAGAAATCCTGGTAATTCTCGTTGACTAGATCTAGCAATTCCTTATTGAGCTCTTGACTCCTCGACCGCAGCTCCGCCCGAAGATCTTCGAGAGTTTGATGGCGGTTGTGGAGGCTTGAGAGAAAGGTTGCGGGGTCGAAATCCGGGGTAAGGAAGGCAGCGCGGGCGAGAGGCTTGGGGTAGGGGAGATTGTCGTCGCCCGAGTCCGAAGAATCCGAGCCGCCGAACTGTGGGATGCATTAGCTGGATGTCAGAATCCTTGATTAGTTAGCATAGCTCACGTAGAACCTATTCATGTCGACTCGCAGATACTCAGAGGATCAGACTGTTCAACGGTCTTGGCAGAATTTCTCTTTAAAGTAGTTAGGCTGAGAAATGTACCGTAGTCCGAGGATCTCATCCGGGATCATTGTCCGCGCATGACTATCACCGCTGGATCTTTACTGGCCAGTCAGCCAGAATCGCGTTTGGTATACTTATACTTCTTGAAACCCGACGGTGATTACTTCGAGTCAATGATGAATGAAGTTGGTGCTGTTCCAAAAGCGTTCGTCGACGGAAATCTAAAAGGAGCTTGCTGCGGGAGCGGATCGAAGCGAGCCTTGGCGGAGATTAGCCTTACGGATATGCAAGCCACACGGGCACTAATCACTTCGAGGTTGAGCGCATGTGTTCGTCGAAAACACTTCGTCACAATATTAACCTCGCACTCCAGACTCACATATAATATTCACACCACAGCGAACAGGAGAAGGCCACTTCCAACCCATCTCAACCGCGCAGACTCAGCATGGCTTCCCCACCCTATCGCTCACCCGCCGGCTCGCCCCCCTATCCGCACCCAGCATCCCTCCCCAACCCCAAAAAGCGCCCCTCCCTATCCCTCACCTCCAACCAGCCTTCCTCAAAGCGTCGGAAATCCACCTTCCCCTCCGCAGTCTCCACCCCTAGCGGCTCACACCCCCTACGACAGACCTCCTTCCCGCCCGAAGAATCCGCCCTCGACACGGGTGGAGCCCGCAGCCCCAGTATCGAAAGCGACATCACTGGTCTAACAGGCGGACGAAGCACAGTCACTGGCGGTACTGGCGCGAAGGGAAAGAGGGGCAGGAGGAAGAAGGCGGAGGGGAGCGTTATAAGTACTGCTAAGAGCAAAGGTAGGGAGGGTGCGAGCGTGAAAGAGGGAGAGGAGGAAGATGAAGAGGACGAGGATGAAGGAGCGACGGGAGGGATGATCGATGAGGGCGAGAGGATCGACAAAGCGAAAGAGCGGGAAAAGTTGGCGTATGTAAAGCCGATCCTCTGGGACTGTGCCAAGTGGCTAATTGGAATAGGGTCCTTGTCGGTGCCTTCAATGGCGAGCAGGCTGATCGTTACGACATGTTTCGGCGTGTCAAGCTGAGAAAGGAAACTGTTCGAAAGGTCCGGCCCCCTTTCGTCTAATTGCCTCTCAAAAATTGCAATATCTAACACTGAATCTAGATCGCAAACCAAACCCTCTCTCAGTCCGTCCCCCCCGCCGTCATCACCACCATCAACGGCTACACCAAAGTCTTCATCGGCAACCTCATCGAACGCGCCCGCAAAGTCCAGCAGCAAGCCGCTGGTCAACTACCCACTCCGCCCCCCGACGCAAACGCCGATTCTCGTCCAGGTACCAGCTCGAGCACGGATCAGAAATTACAGCTCTCTTCATCGATGGAGACGGTTGATGATATTTTTGCCTCACCGAGCACGACGCAAGTGGAGAGTAGTCAGTCGACGCTAAGAGGTACGCAGGGCAGGGCACCACCGCGGTGGAGGGAGAAATTGGGGCCGTTGCAGCCGGATCATGTTCGGGAGGCGCTGAGGAGGAATAAACGTGATGGCGAGGGTGGCGGTACGGGAGCAGCGGCGATGAGCTTGGGGCTTGGGGTTCCTGGAAGCGGGACGGCGAGGTTGGGAGGGCGGAGGTTGTTTAGGTGAGTGGTGGAGAGGAGTTGTTATCGATCTCCCAAGCTCATCAACCATACTGCATGGATGAAGTCGCTTTAGGATAATGGAGCCTTAGAGGTATATGTACGCGTCATAAATTTGGACTCCAGGATAAACAGAAGAAGCGGAAGCTTTACTGCGGACTGGATTGACGGTTTGATGATGCCATTGACAAGGTCGATGTGATCATTGCACATTGTCTTTCGAGAATATCTATCATATGGTTAAGCGCAGTCCCAATTAGCGCCTCCGATTCGTGGTATATGGCAGGACAAACTCCGTCAGACCCTCGTACCCGAATCCCAGCCAACGCCGCCGCTATGCCTCCAAAGTCCCTTCTGAAATGCCAGAGTAACATTATCCCCTCCAACATCACCTCCTACCTCTCCCCCTCCCAGGTGCTCCACCACCCATGCCTCCCATACCCGGCATCCCGCCCATCCCTGGAAACCCTCCTCCACCGCCTCCACCTCCCAGCATCTTCATCATCGCGCTCATATCCGGCATCCCACCACCGCCTCCACCCCCCTGCCCTAACATCTTCATCATAGCACCCATATCCGGCATCCCCCCAGCACCAGGCATACCTCCCCCCTGTCCTAGACTCTGCATGCGCTTCTGCATCGCCGCCATCTGCTGCCTATTCTGGCCACCCATGGCGCCCATATTCTTCTGCGCCTTACTCATCTTGCTCGCCATGCCGCCCATGACCTTCTGCTGGCTCAGCAGCTCCTCAACCTCCCTAACACTCGTCCCTGAGCCCTTCGCCACGCGCGTCATCCGCGACGGCTGCTCCACAAACATCTTCCCATCTGAGTCGAGTTCCTTCATGGTCATCGAGTCGCAGATGTAGATCATGCGCTTCATCTTCAAGCTCCCCTCCTCGTCGTCCATCCCGCCCATCATCTGCCCCAAGCCCGGGATCATCCCCGCCATCTTCGACAGCGGGCCCATCTTCATAATGTTCTGCAGCTGATCCCACAGGTCCCGCACCGTGAATACCCCCTCGGCAATGTGCTTCATCGTGTCTTTCTGATCGAGCTTCAGCGCCTGCACGTGCTCCACTAGGCCGGCCATGTCGCCCATCCCTAGCAGCTTGCTGACAAACGGCTGCGGTGCGAATTTCTCCAGGTCCAGCATGTGCTCGCCTGTGCCGATGAACACAATGGGTGTATGTGTCGCCGCGACGGCGGAGATTGCGCCCCCGCCAGCAGCATGCCCATCCGTCTTCGTGATGATGATGGACCCGAAATCGGCTGTCTCTTTGAACGCCTTCGACTGCGCTTCCGCCTGCTGTCCGATCGTGGCGTCCAGCACCATGATGGTTTGGTCCGGCTTGATCGCATTCTGGATCTGGGTCATTTCGTCGAAGAGGTCTTTCTCTTGCCGATGTCGCCCTGAGGTATCAACGATGATGATCTCGAAGCGCTCCTTCTTGAATTTCGCCACCCCCTCCGCCGCTACCAATGCCGGGTCTGTAGACGTCAAGGAGCCGAAATACGGTATCTTCGCCTTCGTCGCATTCTGCTTGAGCTGATCGAACGCGCCTGCACGAAAGGTGTCCGCGCACACCAAACAGCTTTTGAATCCGCGACTTTGGTAATGCCTCGCCAGCTTGGTACATGTCGTCGTCTTGCCGCTTCCCTGCAACCCCACAAACATGATGACGTTCGGCTTGCCCTTTTTCGGCTTGAAGGGTTCGGCATGTGGATCCACGAGCTTGACAAGTTCGTCGAAAACGGCTTTCTGGATCAGACGCTTCTTGTTGACAGCAGGGGGGAGGTCTTTGAAGTTGACGCTTGCTTTGAGAGATTTGCGCAGGTGGCCGACGAGTTTGACGTTTACGTCGGATTCGAGGAGGGCGGAGCAGATCTCTTTGAGCATGCCATCGAAAGCCTGGAGGGTTGATTAGCTGAGTGTCTGAGGGAGGGGCAGGGGGGAATTGGGCGACGACCTTTTCATCAAGGTTGGGAGAGCGGGTTAGGTCGGAGACGGCCGCGTTGATACGCCGGCCGAGGTCTTGGAGGACCATGATGGGCTACTTTGAATACAGGTTTTTTGTTAGGAGATGTCGAGATCTGCTGCTCGGAACAAGTCCATAATGAGACATCTGGTCTCGTAACGAACATTACAGCGGAGTACTGTCCAATGGTGGGGCGCTCGGATCTCTTAGCTCCTTGTCTCGGGCCGGGTAATAATCCGTAGCGTCACAGGGTTCGAGCAACTTTATCAGACCTCAAGAGCAAAATCTTGCGTGTTGAGTACCGACGGGACTACCGTGGATTGAAGTTGACGAAGCCATCTGAACCCTGACACTTGGTTCTCCATTCGTTCCTGACTTACCAATATGAACGTCACGAGGTGCATCGAGTGTCTGTTCAAGGATTCTGCCCCGAGACTCCGAAGCGGATGACCACTCATCAACTCTCAACCAGTCTACACCGGCTGGTATTACGTTACTGTCCCTGCTGTGCAGTTGAGGATCTTCTTATACCAAAGAGTCGTACAACGGCGAGGTCGTCCTTAATCTCGCCCCATACAGAATGTAAATCCTCAATGCTGATACGGTTTGGAAAACTTCCATCGATGGCTAAATCGGGAGAGCGCGGCTGCAGCGCTGTGGTAGTGTTGTTATCACTGATAGCGCCATACGGAGCAGTATTGACTGAAGCATGATGTGGCAAAGGGGTACCGCAAATTTGGTCTAGTAAGTCCTTGCCAATGCTTAGGAAGATAGGATTGAAGATTCCCGAGTCCGCAACCGGGTTTTCTGTGTTTCGGCTTGTGGTGATCGGGCTGGCAAAGGTAGACCTAGTCGTTCGTCGACTTTGAATGGGCGTAACATAGAGCCTGACACTTGCTGGAATGACTATAATGGGGACTTAGTGATATGCGACTTACTGTGCTCGAGGGGGAGACATACACTCAGGGGAAGGCATGTTTCTTTCCGTCTCTTCAAAGCTCGCTCTAATCGTTCTGGTTCCACATCGAATCCACTGTACTTGAATCTAGCATCTTTGCCGACCGCATTACGCTTTTTTTATAATGATAACATTGCCGCTAACGCCGACTGGGGAATGTCCTTCTTGATCTGCCATTTCCGGAAACGATCCTTCGATTGGACCTCACTATATTCGATCAGCGTCCATCCGCATCCAGCTCACGTTATGGTAAGGTTACGATTCTCAGCTATGATATTTGGCATGTCCTTGAGTTCTACATCGTCTCGAAAGTAAGTATCGACAAGCTCCCCACGTAGACTGTTCCAGACTTGATCCGGTACGACGAGCTCGTCGAGGTTGCACAGGCGTAGTCATCATAGTCCTTGAAGGCCGAAGATCTGGAATCTTACGATACTATTACATCGCTGCAGTCAATGTCAACAAAAGTTGGGGAGGAATGAGAGGTTATGGGTTGGAAGTAGTTCAGTAAGTAAGCACATGATGCGCCCACGTAAACGCCGATCGCCTGGTTCTTGCCTGCGATTGCCTGATTCGCTCGAAGCTCCACACCTCACTGAATGTGCATGGAATGCTTCCCGTAGCATATCCACCATAGTCGCACACACATGCCTTCGTTCTCTTGATCCATCACTATGGACATCAAGAATTCCCTGCCAGATATCTCTCATTTCCCTCAGCATTCAACGGGCTCGAATGCCTTCCTCTTCTTTCTGACCGGTGGTAACTGCGAAAACCTTGAGATGGTGAGCGAGAATCACCTATGGCTGGGTTCCACAACGTACACTTAACATCTATCCTTTGCGCAGCAGGTACACCAATTTGCCAATCTTCTCCAGGCTGAATATGGACGCTGGGAATTGGGGCGCTGGGAATTTGCACCGTGGTCGTCAGGTTGGCTTGCGGATGATTCGCTATAGCTAGAAGACTATTAGCTTAGATTGAAGCAACAAGTGAGATAGACATCGTACAGAACTCATATTTCCACGGTATTAGAAATGAGAAGATGAAGCCTGTGAATACGAGCACAAGTACAGGCCATATTCTCTTAGGAGTTCTTATCATTGAGGCCTGAAACACGATCGGGAAGGTGAAAAACGCTTGGAGATATATGACCTGGTCCAGTTGTATACTCTTATGAAGCACTATTGAGATCGTCAGGAAGGCTATTGGCGTCCACAACAACAGGACTCCCAGCACGACCAGGGGCCATGAGAGGCGGCTGAACCCCCGAAGGAATAAAGCAAGGTATGTCCAGGTGGTGAGAGTGGTTGTCTGAGCTGTGCATGGGGTCTGAGTTGAGCTGTGGATGGGCGGCGGCGCTTGAGGCATGTCTTGTGGTGGAGTAGAAGCTGCAATGTCTGGGGGCGCTGACGCGTCTGAAGATTCAACCATAATTGATTCTAGATAAGTTAAGTATGGACTGTAAGCGGGCGGATGATGAGTTTTCGAAACTGAAGAGTAATTCTTGGAGTCCATCATCGTTCTTATAGGATAATGATAGAAGTGAGTTGCTAAACTGAAGGAAGGAAGCGACCTCAATCCTCAACCATTCTTTAAGATATTTACCCTAGCCCAATTGGTGGTAGCGCGATCGATTTGTAGGAACTGAACGTCAAAGGAAAAAGACTTGCTATTATTTTGCCTCAGTACTCAGACACTATAGCAAGATTATGTGTGGGCGCCCGCTTCGCAACCCTAGTCTTGATCATTATACTCGCATTCTTCTTTATAATAATCAAGAGAATTGTAAGGCTGTGTACAGACGTGTGACAAGACGTTGCTACACCGGCGCATCAAAGGCGGGACTACATAATATATAGGATTGCAGTTTAGAGAGGCATTAATTCGTGAGGATTTTGAGAGAGAATCCTTAGAGAGAAAACTCTGCACGATGCCAAGTCGCCACTACGATAACTTGACACTAATAACGTGTTCGTTGATTATTGGAGATTGGCATTACAATTGCCTCTCCTTTTGAATCTTAATTCTCAAGATTAATTTGTTATAACAACGCTCTACTTGTGCGATTTCGTCTAGACTAATCGCGTCGATTCGAGAAATCGAATCGAATCGAATCGAAAGTCTTGACAATTCGATTTCTAAAGTTAAAATCGACAATTCGATTCGATTTCAAAAGTTGAATCAAAAATTGAATCAAAAAATCAAATCGAATTGTCAAAACTATTATTTTCAGTAAATTTAATTATTTTCAGTAACAATTAATTAATAATTTAATAAAAATAGTTAATCTATTTAAATTAATTAATAAATATATTAGAAATTTCTTTTTTTAAATGCATTATTACTAAGCATTATCTAGTAATTAATAAGAAAATTAAATTTAAACTTAATTTATATTATTTTTAGTATTCTTGACATTTTTGGCGATTTAATTCGATTTCTAATATTGAAATCGAAAATTAATTCGATTTGATTTAATTCGATTTTAAAATAATTGAAATTAAATTAATTTTCGATTCGATTTCTAAAGTTAAATTGTTAATTAAATTCGATTTCAAAGTTGAGATCGAATATCGAATCGACGATCAATCTAATTTCGTCGATCTCTTATCGAGTTTTCTTCAAAACTTTTTTATAATTTATATATTCTCTTGTTAGAATCGCGAGACGCCTATAAAAGAGAGTTTTTAATCTTTTTCTCTATCTTTTTTAGACATTCAAGAAGAAGTCGAGAAGCGACAATAACTTCTCTCGTGTATTATTGCGAGACGCTATGCTATTCATTTCAAACGTCTTATCGTATATTGACTTTAGATTAACGAACAAAGAGATTTTTTGTTCTTTCATTTTAAAACGCGAATACATTTTTAATTGTTATGTTGTTGCGTCGTTATCGCAACAAATACTCGACAATAGTGTAATCGTTAAGTTAAATTAAACACTTTTTTCTTAACTTAACTTATTCTCTTAAGTCTTGTAGAATTAAGTTAGAATTAAGATGCGAATTCGATTTTAGAGTCGAGTTTCGTCAAGTCAATGTCAAGAACTTAAGTTAACTTCGTCGCATTAGCATTCGCTTATCTTATCTTATTTTATCTATGCGCTAACTCGATTAAGCTAGCGCAGAATTCACGCTAATCACATATAATTAGCGTGAACTCTTGCGCTAATTTAATCGAATTAGCGCGTTACATAACGTCACATAATCGAATAAGTTAAGTTAAATGTTCGACGCGTCTTACGCGTTCGACTTATTCGATTGAACTAGAACTTTTGCTTAATCTTAGAATTAAAATTGAGCAAATCAACTCGTTTAAATTAAAACTCAACTTGTTGATTACGTTACTTAACAATAATATATTGCAATTTATTTAAATCTTATAAATTCTAAGTTTAGCTTAACTTATTATTAGTGTGATCGTTGGGTCGGGTCGGACACTTTTTTCTCAACCCGACCCACCCTCTTGGGCCTCGTAGGGTTGGGCCAGGGTCAAGGCGCGAACCCGATTCTAGGGCCAGGTTTCGTCGGGCCAATGCCAAGAACCCAAGCTAACTTCGTCGCGTTAGCATTCGCTTATCATATCATATCTTATCTATGCGCTAACTCGATTGGGCTAGCGCAGGGACCACGCTAATCGCATATGGTTAGCGCGTCACGTGACGTCACGTGATCGGATGGGTCGGGTTGAACACTCGACGCGCATTCTTCGCCCACCCCACCCTGTTGGGCTAGGAAATTTACCTGACCCCAGGGTCAGGGTTGGGCGGGCCAACCCGGTCGGGTTGAAACCCGACCCGACGGTCACACTACTTATTATTTGAGTAAATTATCTCGATTTTCTTTGTTCGACTTAATTGAATTAGCGCAATTGATTCGTAAATAATATTTATTAATAATATTATTATAATTTCTTTCTTCTTGTATTATTTTTCGATTTATAGTTAATAGATAAATGCGACGTTCTTTAGATTGTTTTGATGCTAACAACGATATTGCGTACAAATCTCGCATTTAGTGTAAGTTTTTTTAGTTATTTTGACATGTTATAATCTCTTTTGGATAGAGATAATTATAAGTTTTTACTAATTTTTTGTTATTGTAGTAGCGAATCAATTACGTAAGCGATACTTTAGCGAAATCTTGTTATAAATAAAATTAATAAAAACAACAACATTAATCGAAATAGCTTTTTTTGCTCTTCTTGTTCGCGCGCAAACGCAACGTTTTTCTCTCTCTTATTTTTATTGTTTGCGATGTCTTGTTTGCATTAACAAAAATGATAATTATTAAATAATGCTTAGTAGTAATAGATTTATAAAAACAAATTTTTAATATATTTATTAATTAATTTAAATAAATTAACTATGTTTATTAAATTATTAATTAGTTGTTATTAAAAATAATTAAATTTATTAAAAATAATAGTCTTAACAACTCGATTCGATTTTTCGATTCAATTTTCGATTCAACTTTTGAAATCGAATCGAATTGTTAATTTTAATTTTAAAAATTAAATTGTCAAGACTTTCGATTCGATTCGAATTAAATCGTCAAGATTTAATTCGATTTCTTGAATCGAATTTGATTTTTCGAATTGACGCGATCAATCTAGTTGCAAACGACAAATTTAAGAGTTTGTAAATTTTGCGTAATCTAATAACTTTGCTAAGAACAATATTATTCGTTTCGTTTTTACTAGTCAAGCTTCTCTAAGAAAGAGCGACGTAAATGTTTAGACAAGACTTCTTTTATATACTATAGTTGTTTCAACAACTTATATGCTTGATTCAACTATGTTAAATTGCTTGTTATTAAACAAGAACATTCAAAGTAAGCAACTTTCTTGTTCAATAACATTAAAATTAACAATTAGAAGATCGAATTTTATCTATATTTTCTCGCGAACATTATATTTTTGCGACTCTTATGTAAGATTTATACTTAAAAGATTATCGTTCAAAATATATTTTTATTATACTTGAAACAATAAAATTAATTGTGTTTCAAAAGATTGCGTTTTTTATTTTTGTTATTAACGATTTATTTTTGCAACGTTTATGTATTATCGAAGACAATTGAGCAACAACAATTAAAAAATCAATTAAGAAAGATACGTATAATTAATCGTAAATAAAATGTTAAATCTTACATTAAATAACACACGTACAAGAACTTTTTATTGACGAAGATTAAATAATGAAAGCAATCAAATTTGAATACACTTTATATCGCATTTTTATAACTTTTAATGTTTAATTAACTTATTGAGAGAATTATAATATTACTTATACGCATTATTTGTGTTATTGCTATATCTTAAGTGTGTGTAATAGCATTAAATTTTACTTTTTATTGTCGAAATTTTTCTTGTAAATACGAAGTTTTAATTTTCTTATTTTCGCAATTAATCTTTTGAGAGACTTATGCGCATCGTATTTCTTAAGTTTTTATCTCGCATTCGCGAGATAATTTCTTAATATTTAATTATTTTCGCATAATAAAAACTCTTTTTATTGAACAAGATATTACGACTTGCTATATCTTAACTTATAATTAAAAATATCTTTTACTTTTTATCTCTTATTCTTATTAATCAATATTATGTTTTTTGAAACAACGATGTTTAAATTACGATAATATAAGTTTAGTAATAAAATATAAAAGACAAGATAAATGCGTTATTTAACAAAAAGACGCAAACAATACGTTTGCAAGTTAATGATATTTTTAATCTTAAACAATCTTATAAATGTTACGAACTTATCAAAGCTATACTAGTGATTTAGGTTCTACGCCTCGAGAGCGAATCTACTATCATGTTCGACATGTTCGAGAAACGAACATCTTAAGCATGATGTTCATTATGCTCGACGAACGAACATTGCGAGCAATCATGCTCGCTATGTTCGACGAACGAACAAGGCGAACAATCAATATTTTCTTTATATATAGAAACTAAAACACGACTTTCTTATGAATTGTATTCAATTTATCTTAAGTTTTGACTTATTATTACGACTACTAAGTTGCAATCTCTTGTTATCAAATGATTGCTTGCATTGTCTAAAGACGTCTACAAATCTTTTCAATAGCATAATTTTCTTTAATATCTTCGTGGGAAGTATTAGCGTAACACTTTGAACACTCTAAGGATATCTATATTAGATTAACGCGCCTCTATTTTGAGCACTAGCTTAACAACATCACGTCGACCCTTTGTTAATAAAGACGACAAAATAAGAATTAACAAACTCGACGTCTATTATGAAGATCAAATCGACTTGAAGAACTAGCTTATGCAAGTGAATATTTATTTCATCTTTTATCTTGTTTTAGCGAACAAGAAGACAATTTTCGCATTCACATTTCTTAGAGAAAGAGTTTAGCATTGGCTTAAGTCAAACTTACGCAAATATTTAAAGAATTATGACGAAAATTCTCGTGTGATGTTCACGAACTTCGACAACTCCGAGAGAGCTTCGAAGAATCTTTGAAACATTTAACGAGAAACAAATCGCGAAAAGAGTAATTTAGCATCTAATTTAACGAATCTTTGCAACAAAATACGCAACAAGATTTCAAAAGTATGTCAATTTTATCAAATGAGACGATGTCGCATTTATGACAATATTTCGACAAGATCTCAAGAACAATCTTAAGGACAAAATTATGCGCGATGGCAAATTCATTAGCGATATGTTTGATTTTATCGAAGTAGTTATCGATTTCGACGACAAGTTGTATGAAAGAGCTATGAAAAAGCGATACGATTAATTTCACGAAAGGGCAAGAATCTTCTTTGAATCAACGATCAAATATTACTTGAAAGAATTTCGTTTCAATTAAAAGTACAATAATTTAGACTATCGTGAGTCTACATCTATGAAACTAGATTCGATTCAACGACGCAAAGAGAAAAACTCTAAAGGAAAGCAAGATAACAAATTCTAAAAAACGTGCTATTTATGTGACAAATCGAATCACTTCGCAAGAGATTATTGATTGCGAAACTTAATAGATCGCTAGCAAATCAATGCTATGTTAAAAGAGATATTTAATAGCTAGAACGACATTAGAAAGCAAGTCAACACAAAGGCGAACACCTTCAAGACTAGATCGAACGACAACTATTATTTGATAAAAAATCTAGATCAATTATAGAAAGTTCTAGATAAAACATCATTAGATAAGGCACTCGCATCTACGTAGAAAGTCAATTAAGCACTCTAGAAGACTATTAAATCTTATAGTCTAGTTATCGACTTAGACGAAGAATATAACTAGAAGAACTTTCACGAATGCATAGAAGACATTACGAAACATCTTAACGCTTTAACTAGCTTATTAAAGAAAAAACAAATTAGTCAAATCGTAAACAAATGCGAGGAAGCGCTAGAAAGCGACGTCACTAAAGAAAAAGATATTCTTGACGAAATCGAACGACAACTAAACAATGTTAGTCTATTTAAACAAAAGATAAAGGAAGCAAAGAAATATAAGACACTTAATTGAATCGTTTGCTATAACAACTTATGTTAAACTTATCTAAAAGACAAAGAAGAAATCGAATAATTCTCTAGAAAGTTATCAACATTTAACTAGCAACAAAAGAAAGCTCAACGCAAAAAGACGTTTGAAGCAAGAGTCGCAACACAAAAAAAGAGAAAAGTTCAAATTTCTTAATAAAGAGCATATTAAAGAAATGCAATATGTTAGTCCAATAGTAGCAACTAAACTCAATAACATACGCACGATGTTTTATCACATTAATTAAGATCAATGATTGTCGACTTATTGCAATGATCGATTCTAATGCGACAAATAATTTTATGATCAAAGCTTTTATTAAGAAGAAAGAATATTCTACTTAGAAGAAGTCTAACGCATATAACCTAATAATTGTAGATGAAAATCCATTATCTAACGAGAATGAAAGAGTGAATAAAGAAACAAAATTACTATCGATAGCTATTTAGCAACATCACGAGAAACTAACTTTTAATATAGTAAGAATAGTTACTCACGATATCGTTCTAGAAATGCCTTGATTAAAGCAACACAATTTAGAAGTTAACTAAAATACACAAGTACTTAGATTCGAACGATGTGATCACGCAATTCACATTTAATCTACGCATCGATAACGTTCGATAATAGATAAAAGATAGAGTCGAAACTTGATCGCAAAATGCGAATTTGCATTTTTGAAAAAAAAAACGATTTAATCAAGTTCGACTCAATAGACATTAATAAAGATTAGCTAGATCACAAAGTTAAAATAAGTGAAAAAAATTACGAATCTTTTGAAAGCCTTAAATTATTTGATACAACGAAGGAATTACTAAAGTACGTATTACGAATATACAACAATTAAGAGCATCTATTTCAAGAAAAGAAAACGATAGAGGCTCTTCCTAAATATTAATCGTAAAATTATGAAATCAAACTTGAATTAAATAAGTAGCTCACATTTGAATTTATATATGCTTTATTCAAGAAGAAGCTCGAAGTACTTCGCGAATACTTGGCAAAAAATGAAAAAAAAAGAATTTATTAGAAAATCCTAATCATAGATAGAATACTTGATTCTCTTTGGACTTAAGAAGAACGAAACTCTTCGTCTATGTGTCGATTATCGAAAGCTAAATTATATTACGATTAAGAATTGATACTCACTATCTAATATTAGCGAGCTTTAGAATCGATTATTCGAAGTCAAGTACTTTATCAAACTAGATCTACAAGAAGCGTACAATTAGATTAGAATAAAGACAAGAAAGAAGTAAAAAATAGTTTTTCGCACACGATATAAATTATACGAATACACGATAATGTCGTTCGAGCTTACAAACGCCTTGACAACGTGTCAAGAAATAATTAATAATGCATTACGACAACATCTAAATCGATTTGTCATAACATACTTGGACGACATCATAATTTACTCAAAAATCTTGAAAGAACATATTAGTTATGTTTTCAAAGTATTGAAATGTCTAAATAAGAGAAACTTACATTTTAAACTAAAGAAATGCGAATTTCATTAAAAAGAAGTTGATTTTCTTGAATTTGTCGTAGAACGACATGAAGTACGCATGAATCTCGAAAAGCTACGAGCAATTAAAGAATGAAAATCATCTATTAGTGTTAAGAAAGTGCAATTCTTTCTAGATTTCATAAATTACAACAAAAAGTTCATTAAAAATTACTTCGTTAATGCGATATTATTGACGAATTTTACGAAAAAGAAGACGTCATAAATATAGAAATTCGCAAAAGAAAAATCATTTTAGGATTTTAAGCTAGAATGCTTGAAAAAATCAATACTAAAAATGTACGATTTACGATTATTAAATAGAATTGAAATTAACGCATTAGATTTAGTTATCGATGCATGCTTCAATCAAGAGCATGAAAACATATAACATCTAGTGACATATCTCTTAAGAAAACTCTTGTTAATTAAATAGAATTACGATGTTTACAACAAGAAACTACTCGCTATTGTAGTCTTCTTGAAGTTATAAAAAGTATACATCGAAGAATTATTAAAACTTACAATTCTTACGAATCATAAAAATCTTGTGCACTTTATTACTATTAAATAGCTTAATAGAAGACAAGTATAGTAATTAGAACGACTTGAACAATACAAGTTCAAAATACAATATATCTTAGAAAAAGATAATGACAAAGCAAACGCACTTAACAAAAGAAATAATTATATAGAAACGAAGAAATCGTTTAATCACAACATACTTAAGATTAACAAAGACGAATTACTATTAACAAACAAACACGAGCTAAATGTTATTTTACTAATATTTCGAGACAATATAGAAGAGTTTTCAATAAAGAAAGGAAAACTCTAGATATTTATCGACAAAATCGATAAATGTATAAGAGAACATCATGACAAATTATTACAAGAACATTTAAGAATGATCAAAACTCTTTAGCTTTTACGCTAGCATTGTTAGTTCTCACAAATAAGACAAGCTATCGAGACATATATTAAACGATGTCTTAGTTGTTAGCAAAACAAACATAATACATATGCGAACTATGACGAAATTTAATATTAGAAATTATCTAAATTGTTATAAGATAAAGTTACGATAAACTTTATTATTAAGTTGTTTAAGTCGACGAATCTAGCAATTGAAGACAAATATAATTTAATACTAATAATGATTGGCAAACTTATCAAGTATTCACATATTATTGCATGCAAAGAAAAGTTCATAGCAAAACAATTAAGATACATTGTATTGAATCGACTTATACGATATTATAATATATTCAAAGAATTAATTAGTAACAAAGACAAGCTCTTTACGTCTAACTATTAAAAGATCTTAATATTAATGTTAGAAACGAGACTTAGAATATTCATTGCCTATTACTTGATTACAAATAATTAAATAGAGCGAACAAATCAAAGTTTAAAGCAATATTTAAGACATTACGTCAACAATACTTATAGCAATTAAGTATTACTTTTATTTATGACACAATTAGCACTAAATGCAAAGGTTTCGAATATCACTAAGATAACTTCGTTCTTCGTTAATTATAACAAAGAACTTAATCTCTTTAAGAAAGAGCGAAAGCATCTATCAACGCAATTAGTTATCGAAAGAATAGTAACGCTAAAAAAGATATACGACAACATCTCGATAATGCAAGAAAGATTAATCAAGTATTAAAACAAAAAACGAAAAACGACATCTTAGCTAAAGAAGAAAAATAAGATTTATCTTTTTACAAAAAATCTTAAAATAAGAAAGTTAAGCAAGAAATTAAATTATGTTAAGATCGAATTGTTTCTTATTAAAAAGATTAAGAAATTAATCAATTACGAACTCGACTTATCTAAGGATGTCAAAGTATTTCTAGTATTTTATATCTTATTGTTAAAATTAGCGAATTTAATCACGCCTTTATAGAACACATTTTATTTTCATTCATAGAAAGAGAAACAATATAAGATTAAGGAAATTCTACGATAGGAAAGTCAAGAGTATCTCGTCAAGTAAAAGAGATATTCTATCTCGAAGAACACATGAGAGCCAAAAAAGAATCTTAATCGCTATCGAATTTTTCTAAGAAAGTTTTATCAAAGTCAAGTAAGAAAGCAATAGCTCAATTTTAATTAGTCGAAAGTTAAAACTATTTGAACGACACATCGAATAGCAACTTGGGGGTCTTCGCAACAAACTTAATAGAGTGTGCTTCGTTCATCTTCAAATTATTAATGTTCTTTCACTTCGTTACGATCATTTCTTTCTTCTTATTCTCTAGAAAGTTAAGTTGCTTTTCTAGTCGACTTAGCTTAGTACGCGCTTCGCGCACTTCTTTCTTTAAGCGCATTCATTTCTCATGAATTCGTTTTATCGAAGCAAAAGAGATTGCCAAATCACAATCACGATTAAATCGCACACACTTCACACACTTCTTAGAATCATTATTCACACAATAGACCTTACTAAACGTCGCACAATTACGACAAGAACGCATTGCTAGAGACACAAATTTTAGAGCGTCAAGAAGATCTTTCTTGCGAAGAGAAGAATTTCTAGTATTAATCTTTCTTGAAGACATGATGAGAAAACATTGGTTTTCGAGACGAAAAACTCTAAAGAAGGGAAATAGTGTTACGAGCTTATTAAAGTTGTACTAGTGATTTAGATTTTACGTCTCGAGGGCGAATCTACTATCATGTTTGACATGTTCGAGGAGCGAGCATCTTGAGCATGATGTTCGTTATGTTCGACGAGCGAACATTGCGAGCAATCATGCTCGCTATGTTCGACGAACGAGCAAGGCGAACAATCAATATTTTCTTTATATATAGGAATTGGAATACGACTTTCTTATGAATCGTATTCAATTTATTTTAAGTCTTGACTTATTGTTACGACTACTAAGTTGCAATTTCTTGTTATCAAGTGATTTCTTGCATTGTCTAAAGACGTCTACAAATCTTTCCAATAGCATAACTCTCTCTAATATCTTCGTGGGAAGTACTAGCGTAACAATAAACTTGTAAGACAACTTTTTCTTCGAACAAATGTTTAAGAGATTTTTGATAAAGAGCATAACTTCGTTATTAACTTAATATCTTTCTAAGATAATTCTTTTATTTTAATCTCGAATTTGCGTTTGTTGCGTAACTTATAAACGACTTATTAATCGATTGCGTTTGTCTTACAAAGATTACATTTGTAATGCCATAGCGCTATCGACGCGCTAACGCCTTAGAATATGATAGGGCACGTGATCTCGACTATCTATGAAAGTCTTAAATTGTACGACTTTCCTTTCGATTTAGAAAGCGAGAAGTAGATTCGCACGTCATGACGAGTATTAGATAGAGAGAAAGCTTCTCTCTCGTTGTTTTTCAACGATTAGTCTTATTACTATCTATTTTATATAGCTAAGGCATAGTAATGAAAGTCTATCATATTTTACGTCTTTCACATTTTAGTGCGTCAACGAATAATAAACGCATTCGCATTTTACAATTTTAATCGTTTTATTTTTCGAAAAGAAAGATTCGAGACGTAATAGCATTATGTCGAATCAAAATAACTCAAATTATGACAATTATTCGACTACTAAATTAGAGTTCAAGAGATTTAATTTCTTTTAAGACAACAATCGTTTACGAAATGTTGACGAAAATAATTGTCGTTAGCGTAATGTCGACGAAGATAATAGCTCAAATACGATTAAGACTTCGACTTTACATTAGTAGATTAAAACGTTAATAACGAAGATTTAAAATCTACGAAACGCTTAATAGACTTAAGCTATAACGATCGAAGAAACGAATTCTTCAGTTTCTTAGATTGCTATCGTATCGTTGTCGATTATGTTTAAGGTTTTAAAGCTTAAAAAACTAAAATTATACAAAAGTTTAATCGTGAGTAAACATATCATTTGATTTCGCGAAATCAACATTAATATAATGCGATTTTTGACGTATTTTATTACGAATAGGAACAAAATTCTCTATTGCATATTATTCTTGAAAAATGACGTCGCTACGCAATGATATTTAAGAACAAACAATGACGCTAAGTTAAAGAGCGAGATCTTTGAAGAATTTAGAAAGTTTCTACTAAATTTGATAGCTAATTTTGTTAATCGTCGTCTTCTCGCTTATAAAAGATGAAAAAACGCTAAATAGAAGTCAAATCAAAAGATAATTGTCTTTAAGAAATATTTGAATGAGCTAAAGACTTATTTATTGTCGCTCTTAAAAAAGCATAGAATCTATATATTTTTGATCAAGCTTAAATCAAATTTAAAAGTGAAATTTTTAGACATCAATAACGTATTAAACATTCGCGATAAGCTTCTAATTATAATTATTATGTAAGAACAAACGCTAAATCGCATTCGCAAAGTAGACTCAAGTAGTTTTGACAATCAACGAATGACAAAAGATTCTAGTGTCTCTTTAGATAGATTTTATCAAAATTGTCGCTCAAATAAGGTCAACAAGTTTATTAGAAACAAGAAGTTCTATACTTTTAAAAACTTGTCGACGTCGCACAAACGAGTTTACGAGATTAATAACGCGAAATATTTGAGTCGTATAAAATGCTTTGAATATCATGAAAAGAAACATTACAAAACGAAGTGTTTCAATAAACACAAATAAGATAAGTCTATCGTTGTTGTTATTATTACAATTGATGCGAAAAAAGATCAAGCTTCGTCAACGTCTCGCAAACGAAACAAAAAAGACAAATAAAAACAATAAACTTGATTTTAGTAAAAGATTAAATTTGACTTTTTGATAACGAACGTCAAGTTATAGATTTAATCGACTTGGAAACTAAGCTAAATCTCATTAATTATATCTACGTAGTGCAATAAGAATTGCAATTCACATTTGTTATCTTATCGATATTAATCTTTCTTAATGACGATAATCGTTATTGTTACGACGTCTATGAATTAATTTATTATCTAATTGACTCGTAAGATTAACATCAAGAATGCATTATCTTATTCTACTTAGTTAAATATATGAGCTCTAATCTTATATTAGGTATGTCAATGCTAATTAAGTAAGACATATTAATTGATTCGAAGATGAAAAGCTAACGATTTAAAATCGTAGATAAAAATTGAAGATAATTAATTTTAAATAGTTTGCCTTAGATCTCGCCAAACATAGCATAATTTATGCTATTATTTGCGCTAGCGTTACGAAGGCGCTAGATAAAAAACTAACGAAGTTTAAGATCTCTAAAGAGTTAAGAAATCTAAAAGATGTCTATAACGATAAATTGATAAAAATTCTATCAAAATTAAGAAGAGAAGATCATGTTATTGAGCTTTAGAATCACAAAGAGTCATTTTTTATATCTCTTTATAATTTTTCACAAAACAAGTTGACGATACTTTGGCAATATTTTGATAATACATTAGCTAAAGATTAAATTAAGCATTTAGTTTCGTTTGCAAACGCTTCTATTCTATTTGTATTAAAATTGAACGATAAGTTACGTTTATGCGTCAATTATAAAGATTTAAATGCGATTACTATTAAGAATTGTTATTCATTGTCTTTAATTATGAAAACGCTAAATCGTCTATGCGAAGCAAAGCGCTTTATCGCCTTAATCTAAAGAACGTCTATTATCGCATTCGCATTAAATGCGATAATAAATAAAAGATGACGTTTTGTACGCGCTATAAGCATTTCGAGTATTAAGTCATGTTATTTGAACTAGCAAACGCATTCGCAACTTTTTAGATTTACATCAATAAAACGTTGCGAGAACTAATTGATGTAACTTGCGAAATCTATATAAATAATATATTGATATATAGCAATAATTCGACGAAGCATTGGCGTTATGTTAGACAAGTGCTAGAACGTCTTCGCAAATATTCGCTATATATCAATCTAAAGAAGTGTAAATTCAACATTATAAAGATTGAATTTTTGAGCTTCATCGTATTTCTAGAAGATATATAAATAAATTTAAAAAGAATTAAAACGATCAAAAAGTAACTTAAATCAAAAACTTATCGTAAGCTTCAAGTGTTCTTGAGCTTCGTAAACTTTTATAGGCGCTTTATACATCGTTATTCGAAAAAAGTTGCTTTTCTTACTAATCTATTGAAAGAAAGTAAGAATAACAAGAAATTTGATTTTTTCGTTTGATCGAATGAAGCAAAGCAAACGTTTCGCTAGCTTTGCGACATTTTTATGTTGACTTCACTACTTTGTCACTACAATTCGAACAAGAAAATTAAAGTAAAGATTGACGCGTCTAACTTTGCAATCGCGAGCATTCTAAATTAACAAAATGACGATGAAAATTGACGTTCGATAACGTTTTAATTGCGAAAGATAATTTCAACAAAGCAAAACTATAAGACGTATAATCAAGAATTGCTAGTTATTGTAGTCGCTTTTAAGCAATAAAGACACTATTTAGAGAGCAATGCTTATTTCATTAAGATGTGATTAGATTACGATAATCTTAGAGAGTTTATAAGTTAAAAGAAGCTAAACTTAAGACAAGCTCACTAGGCGCTCAAATTAATCGTCTATAACTTTGAAATTTTTTATCGCTCAAGTAAAAAAAATTCGACGAATAAGTTGTTAAGACGTCTCAATGATAAAAAGATCTCGTTGTTGAACACAAGATCGCTATCGACGTTGCAAAACAAATTGACATTGTTGTTTGACAAAAATTCGCTAGCGCAAAGCAAGCGAGAAACATCAATTAATTTGATTCTCGTATTTTAAAATGAGCTAACGCTATCGTCTAGCGAAAAGTCGCTAGCGCAAAGCGAGCGAGAGGCATTAAGTAATTTGACTCTTGTATCACAACTAATAAAAGTATTCACTAGTGACGCGAAAATCTCGTAATCATGAAGTAAAAAGAAAGTTCTTAATGAACTAGCATCTTTATTTTAACTAGCTAATGTATAGATTGTTATCTCAAGAAAAGTGATTAAAAATATGTCAAAAAAATCGTATAAAAAATCTTAGAAATTAATAAGATTTTTAATTAAGAATCTTCAAATTAAAGACACTTGAATCAAAAAGATTTGTGTCAAGATCAAAAAGTTGTTTTGTTATTAACGAAAGACATGAGCTTTAAATTAAGAGAGTTTCGTTAAACATAACGAATTGCTCTATGTCTTAGAGAATGCAACTATTAGAAAAAAGTTAATTCGCAAGAATTATAACGATTCTTTGATAAGACACTTTGAAATCAAGAAAACTTTAAATCTATTTTTAAAAAAGTATTTCTAACTCGTTTACGCGAAGCAAATGAAAGCGTATGTCAAAACATGTGATGTTTGTCAACGCATCAAAGTTTTTCGTTATAAGTCGTATAATGAGCTTCAATTCTTACTTGTTGCAAAGAAATTATAAAAGAAAATTATTATAAAATTTGTAACGAGCTTGTTGTCAAACAAACGTCGTAAAGTCGTATATAACTTAATCTTCATAATAGTCGATCGTTGTACAAAAATGATCAAGTATATATTTATAATCACTAGAATCGATGTCGCAAAGCTAGCGAAAATGTTTTTCGATAAAATTGTTTTACGCTTCGAAATGTTAGTTAACATAGTGAGCGATAAAGAATTTGTCTTCACTAGTGTTTTCTAATTTGTTGTATGCTTTCATGCACGAATTAGAAGACAATTAAGTATTGCTTTTTATTCTTAGATAGATAATTTAATTAAGCGACAAAATTAAACTCTTGAGCATTATCTTCGCACTTACGCTAACGCGAAACAAGCGAGATGAGCTAATCTATTATTAATGATAGAATTTGTTTATAACAATAGTCATTACGTCTTAATTAAGGCTTCGTCGTTCTATTTGATGTACAGTTATCATTCGAAGATTCACTATAAAGTTGAGAACAACTTTATCAAAAAAAAGATATTATTAATATAGAAACGCGTAAAATAGCTTTATAATTTAAGAAAAGTTCTAGCGAAACGTCTTGAAAACGTTGTCGCATAATAAACGAAATACTACAATGAAAAACATAGATCAAAGAGCTTTGTTATAGAAGAATTAATTATGCTTTTAATTAAAAATCTAAAGCAAAAGAGACTTAGCAAAAAGATGTCGCACAAGTATGTCGAATTGTTTAAAATTAAAAATAAAAGTAAAATGCAAGCTTATCGCCTCATCTTATTTAACATCTATCAAATTCATAATACTTTTTATATTTTACTCTTGAAATTATATTTGCATTGCGTCGACGACAAGTAGACGAAACAAATGTTACAAGCTTCGAAACTTATTAATGACGAAGTCGAATAAAAGATCGAAGAGATTCTAGATAAAATTAAGTTAAGGAGACAAATATAATATAAGATTAAATGAATAAATTAAGACAAGAAGTACAATCAATAATTAAGAAAAAAGTCTTAAAGAACGAACGCACAACAAACGAAAGCGAAAAGAGTAACGCGATGCGTATTGCGATAACGACGACTATGTTAACAATGATTTGTTCGATAGAATATCGCGCAATCGTCGTCGCATCGTTGACGTATTTAATTGAAATTACGATGAAAAATTTCTTTATTTCGCCACACAAGATGCTAAAAATGATGAGATTGTCTCTCTTAACATGAATGCTTAAAACATGATCTTGAATTTCGTGCGTTGTACTTCATTAACATTAAACAAAGAAAATATATACGCGAAAGCATAACGTATTTGCTTTGTTCTCTCTTAATCGATGACGTATTGCAACGACTTAGCAAGCTCTTAACAACTCGTCAAATTCGTCTTAAACGATTACAAGAAATCATTAAATTTATTCAAAAATAAGTTGTCAAACTTTGTAAAATTATTCGTAGACAAGTCTTCGAAGTTGTTCGAAGCATTCGCGTTCTCTTAAGAAAATTAGACTACAAAAGATTTGCTTCGTTCGATCTTTATTATATTTGTCGCAAACTTGATCTCGCTATTTATACGCATTTTCGCATTCTTCATTTTATATAAACGTGTGAGCGAACGAAGCGCGAACGAAAGTGAAAGAAAAACTTATCACATTATTATCTAACAATCTCGTTGACAACTTGAAATCGTGAAGAGATCTCGTCGCAAAGTCGTAAAACTTCGCAAAAAAGCTTTTAAAGCTTATTTAATTTAGATCGACGACAAGCTTAAAGACGATCTATTTTAACTATGTCTTTTTCGTCTTCGTTAACGACTTGTTCTTGTTTTTGTTCTTATTCTTTTTTAAATCTTGAATGCATGTTAGTGCACTATACAACACATCAAAATAAACAAGAAAATAGATAAAAAAATGTGTCGAAGAGCAAGCGAAAATACTTATAGTCAACACACGCTCTAAAAGAAGATCGATCAATTGTTCTACTTTAATAAGAGCGTTATCTTAATTTTTCTTTGTTTTCTCGAGTTTTTATTTAAGTTCGACTTGACGCTCTAGAGCGCGAGTTAAATCACGTTCGAATTAACGAATACAAGATTGCGCCCAATTCGTCGTCGATAAAATGAATTTTTTATCGCGTCGTCAATTCTTCATATTAAGAATAACACTCTTTCGCAAACGTTTTATCGATTTAATAATTGTGTTTTCGACTTCGAACGTCTTACGATGTTCGTCGACGAAAACTTTTATTTAATCTCGAAAGCGTTTAACGAACTAGTAAACATTAATAGCTATCGCATCGTAAGCGCAAACAAAATATATTATAATGCAATAATTTGATTCACAATAAAGAACTTTGCAATGAGTGCAAACACTCTTCTTCTCGCGAATGCATGCACGTTTGTTCACGCAAGTATACATAGAAGATCATTATAAATTGTAACATGTCAATTCTCGCAAACGATAAAATGTCAGGATTACTTATTCTTTTATTCTTTTAATTCCTCAAAAGATGAAGATAAAGCTAAAGATATGTTGATTTAATTTGCACTATATATATAAGTCTTACGCATCGTCGTCTTTGCGAAAATTTATTTACGACAAGAAAGCAATTGCAATTAAGAAAAGTATAGAGAGAAAGAAAGAAAAGAAAAGAGAAACAACAACATTTATGTTTATGGTTCACCTAGCGCTTGCGCGACGCTAGCTTCACTTTGAACTCTATTTAGAACTTTAACAACAACGACGAAGCGATAACTTATTATGAGTTGCCATTGTTGTCATTACGTTGTTTTACAAGTTGTGTTAAATTAAAGCATAAACTAATTTCTATTAGATAGAAGACTCTTTTTCTTCTAATTTTCAAAGAGATTTGAAAAGATTTTTAACGAGCTCTTGTAACGTTGGCGCTTAATAGGCGCCTTCGCCTTGTGTAAGACTAATATAGCTTCTTACATCATTAGGAACTAGTGCTCTAAAAAAAAAGTAATTGTAATGTTATAGCGTCATCGACGCGCTAGCGCCTTAGAGTATAATAGAGTACGTGATCTTAATTGTCTATGAAAGCTTTAAATCGTACGATTTTTCTTTCGAGTTAGAAAGCGAGAAGTAGATTCGCACGTCATGGCGAGTATTAAATAGAGAGAAAGCTCGTTTCTCGTTGTTTTTCAACGATTAGTCTTACTACTATCTACCTCATATAACTAGGACATAGTAATGAAAGTCTATCATATCTCACGTCTTTCACATCTTAGTGCGTCGACGAGCAATAAATGCACTCACATCTTACAAAATTCGCTTTCGAACAATAGAAATGTTTGAACAATTCTTATTGTTTTAATTAAATCGAAAATTTGCAACAAATTTAAACATCGACTTAAAAAATAATATTTTAGTTAACGTATACAATACGCTATTGTAAGTATATTAAGTCAAAACTAATAATAAATCTTAATTGTTTTATTCATAATTGCAATAGCAACGCAAATAGTATTTTAACATTTAATTTAAGCTTTCATTTTATCTATTAATTTAAGAATAAAAAGCAATACTTAACTTTTGTTTAATACGTATACAATAATATATTGCAAATTAATAGTTATTAATAAAGAGCGAGTTACAATCGAAAACAATTTTACGAATTTCGAAATAAATAAGCAACATTTTCTCGAATAAAGTGTTAGTTAAATCTTTCGTCAATTATATAGATTTGATAAAAATATATAGAGACATTTTGAAGTATTAATCGATTATAATTAAAATTGCGTTAAACACATTATTCTTGCAACAATTAGCAAACAATTTCGTTATAAAATTTATCGAAATCTTGACTTATAATTGAACAAGAATAAAGAGCGACATCAACTTCATATAAAGATAATAGCGCAAAGTCTTATTTCGTTAATAAACGTCGTAATCGTTGATATATATATTAATATTCGCGATTATCTTTAATTAATAGAATTTTTTGTTTATAAGAGTGCGTGTTTTTTTGATTTTAAAATGTCTCGTTAAAGCGTTATTATAATGCAAGCATAATAGTTCGCTCTTTAATAATGTCTTATCGAAAATCAAAACAATATAAAAAAAGAACATTATTTCTTTGTAAATTAATTAATCTTTTTTCGCGCAAATTTGACTTAAGATTTGCGACGTTAATTGCTTTTTAACTTTAAGCGCTATAAATTTTTTTTGCAACTCTTTTATTTTGAACAACAACAAATTTAAAAGAGTTTTTAAATTGTTTTCTTGTTGTATGCGATATAAACGTTGTTGCAATGCATTTGTTAAATTATTGCGCTTTAAGTTATGTTTACAATTTTTTTCTCTCTAAATCTATTAATCGTATTTGTTTTGTCTAAAGCATTTTTATTAAAAAGTTTAATGTTGAATTTTTTTTCGATTTTTGATATTTGAGTCTCGAATTCGTTCTTATTGCGTAATGTTAGCGTCTAGCAAGCGTTTCTCGTAAGTATTGATGTTATTTTAATAATAACAATAGTAATATTCTTTAGCTTATTTTGAAGCGTAAATAGATAACTTTTATTATTTAATTTGTTCTTGTAATTAAGACGTCGAAAGAGTTCTTCAATTAAGTTTATTTTTCTTGTGCGATATTTAATCTTGAAGTCATATTTTATCAACAAAAGTATCTATTGAAATTGACAACAATCTAACGTTGTTATCTTTATAAAATATCGTAAATTATTATAATTCAACAATACAATAATTGAATAATAATTGCTTTCTAAATAGTATTAATATTGCTTAAAGCTAATAACAATAACAAGCAACTCTTAATCGTAAGTCTTGTATTAAGTCTTCGCGAAAATTATTTTCTTTAAATAAAATGTTATTAAATATTATGTTGTTTAATCGATTTTTCTTATAAAATAAATTAATTGCGATAAAATTATTGCAATTGCAAATTTCGAAATAATTATCTTAACGCAAATATAATTTTTTGAGTTAAAGTAAATTAGCATAGACGTTTGCGTAAAAATTATAATAAACTTTCGAAAAATCAAAATAGCATTTTTGTTAAATACAAAAAGATTATTTTGTTTGTCTTGCTAGTTGTTCTTTAAAAGCTTCGTCAAAATTTAAGTAATCTTTGCATAATATTTTACAAATTGTTGATAAAAATTTGCGAAGCTTAAGAACACTTAAAGCTCGCATAAAATAATAAGTCAAAATTATATTTTAATAGATTCCATTTATCGTAAATCTATTGACACGTTACAATTGCTTATAATGTATTTTACTTTTAGAAATTCAATCGAAATTGTTATAAAAGAGCATTTAAATAGCTTTGCGTAAAGCTTGTAAAAGCATAGTTTATTAAATATTTAACGTACGCAATTCTAGTATTTCTCTTGTGTCTTAAAGTAGATCAAAATGTTATTAAGATAAATGATACAAAGATAATTTATTAAATTTTTTAAAACTTTGTTGATTAAAATCTAAAAAGTAGTTAATACATTTATTAGCTCAAACAACATTACTACGTACTCGAAGTATTTATATTGTATTCGAAACGTTATCTTTTATTTATTGTTTTAGCAAATTCGAATTCAATAATAAGCGTTTTTCAAATTTAATTTCGTAAAGTATGCGATGTTTATCAAACGATTTAGCGTCTTCTTTATAAGAGAAAATAAACATCAATTTTTAATTATAATCGCATTAAGATTGCAATAATTAACGTATAATTTTAGACTTTTATTTAGACTAGTCGCGCTAACCTGGAAATATCACGTGCAAATGCCAAGACTTGGGTCAAAAAAAATCGAAGAATCGAATCGCTTAAAGTAGTTTAGTCGATTACTATAAGTAGTTTAGCGCAAAGCGCGGTAAACTACTTTGAGCGATTCGATTTCAAAAAATCGTCGCGACTCGATCTTGGCGCTAGGTCGAATCAAAGAGATAATATTATAATTTAGCCTAACGATTAGTCTACTTTTATCGCTCTTTAACACAAATAATATCGATATCTTAATTTAATTAATCGACTCGCAAATTCTATTTAGAGTCAAGTTTTTCAAAAGATAATTATGTAAAACAATTAACTTTTATTCGAACAAAATATATAACAAATTATAAGACGATTTCTTTTTAAGAAGCAAATCGATCTTATAATTTTTCTCTTTATACTTAAAAAAAATAAATGCATTTTTTGAATCAAAAACATTGTTGTAGTTCTAAATGTTCTTAAGTATAACGCGCATTATTAAAGTTTTATTAACGTCGAAATCGCAACAAATTAAAACAAATATCAAAATTTGTTTTTTAAATTTTAGAAAATTCTTTAAGAACTTAACGACAATAATATTTTTCGTAACTTAATTTTCCTAAATCAACGTATATCAATTAACATAAAAGTTAGCTTTTATTATCTAGAAAAAATTAACAATAATGTCGTATACAATTTTATCGAATGCATAGAAAACTTGTTTTAATATATATTTTCGTTTTTTATTGTTGTAAATCTTCATTTTTGCGATGTAAAATTTTACAAATTAAGTCTTTTAAATTGTAAAAACTTTTATTTCAATTGCGAGTTGTTCGATCTTCTTTAATTATTACATCTTTGTTAAACGTTCGTTAATGCAATTAATATAAACGTTTTTATCGAGAAAATCTCTCTGTCTATATTACTTTTTGTCGACAAATATTGATAGCTTTGTAAAAAGAGTCTTTGTCTTGTATTTTAAATTCGCAATTGCGACTAAAATTCTTTCGAGCTTATCTAATTTTTTAAATTGTTAAAAATCTCTTCAATAAAAGAACGTAATAACGACGCTTTTAAGACATTTGTTTTGAAATTCTTTTAAGAGTTGTCAATTATATTAACTTGCAAGTTATCTTTAACAAATCTAAAACATTCTTTTTAAATATGTTTTTTTGATTACAATTGTAACAAATGCGCTTTTCTCGCATATTTGAACCAACTTTGTCAAAGTTATGCAAGAAAAACTTTGTTGTACTTTTTTGACAATTTCTTGTTGTTAAGACATCGCGAATCTTAGTTGTTAATATAGTCTTTTTTAATTTACAAATATACAAATTTTCTTTAAAGTTATTGCGTAATTTTAAAAACAATTTTTGATTTAAAATTTTGTTCTTAATATTGAATCAAAAGAGTAAAGCGCTTTTTATGCGTTATATTAACGCAACAAAAGCGTTTCTTATCTTAAGAATTTAAGTTACATTATTGATTTTTTTACAAAAGATTTCTCTTAGACGATGCAAGAGATAATTACGTTGTTAACGTTTAATATATTTGTTAAAATTTGTCTTTAATATCTTAATATAAATTATGAAGTTGTTAACGTCTTAAAATTAACTTTGCTTAATTTTCTTATACTTGCGAGAAAAGACAAAACAACAATTTTTTAAGTTCTTAATAAAATTAATTAAATATTGTGCGAATTATTTTTAATTTTACTTTTTTATCTTGTTTGTTTACTTGTTTTTATAATTTTTTTATCGTGTTATCAACGTATTGCGAAGATATTGTTGAGTTTAACGAATCTTTAAATTCTTTGTCGAAAATTAATCTTTATTAATTTCGAAGAAATTTTTTACACTTCGAGTTTAATTCTTTTATTTTTTGAACTTCTTTTTGTAGTAGAGATTTAACTAAGTCGATCTTATAAAACAAGCGAATCGCTATTTCTTTAATACTAATTTGCTAATTTCGTTATTAAAGTAATCTTCGCGTAAACGACGCGAACTCGTCGCTTTAATTTCGTTTTTATAAAGCAACTTTAAAAGTAACGTTCGTCCCTGTGTGGCAAGACGCTCGTCGTGACGAGACAGCGCATATATTTCTCAACACAACAAACCCAACATGCACCCAAGATCATAGAAATTCTCGAAATAGTTGCCTTGAATTGTAAATTGCATTTCTTCTTAATATATCTTGGAAATAACTATTGCTTTTCGTGCAATATTATAATTCGTCGTGAGCCCATTACGAGCGCGTTACTTTGGACGATCGTGAGTGCGTCAAAACTTCATGTATCTTGCCAAAAATTTGTCAAGTTGCGACTCATTGTATAGTTATTCGATCTCGAGCGCGACGATAGCATCCAAAACGCAGTTGTGTATTTGTGCTAATTCAAACTCCACTAGCTTCGAATTGACAAATGAGAAGAATTCGCTAATTTAGCCTAAAACAGCTTAGCTGTAATTTATCGCTACTAACGCTAACTTTCATCACGACTCACGCTAGATCGACCACGCTTAAAGTTCGCTTAAAGCATTACTCGTGCAAACGTCTACTCGTTTGTCGCCCAGCCTGTATCGTGACAAGAAGTATGCTTGTTCTACAAATGAACGCATCAATATAGCATTTTGTATAATATTGCACAATTAATCTCTTCATTATCTATAGTCCTTTAAACGTGTTAAATAAGGCCCATCTTCGCGAGCCCACGTGACAATCTTGATCTCTTGTTCGTTTGTTTGCTTACGCCATTGCGCGAAGTGTCTAGAGAAACGTTAAGTAGATCCTGCTCTTAAGTCGAAAGCATCTATGAATAGTGTTGGCGACATGCGCGAGTAGTTGGATGATACATCCCAAGAGTGGCATTGTACCCTGCGCATGCTCTTTCATACAGCGCAATAGATTCATCGTAACGATGCCCACTTGCAAGAAGATAAGCGAGGTAGTACACGCTTGTTAGCGTGTTTGGATGCTCAAGACCAAGCATCTTTTCACGCGTTGCCAGCGTCTGCCTGTGCATTGATTTTGCCTCCTTGTACTTGCCTTGGCTATCCAATACAAGCGCCAAGCTGTTCATAGTCGTCAACATGGAAGGATGCTCAAGACCAAGCACCTTCTCACGCGTTGCTAGCGTCTGCCTATGCATTAATTTTGCCTCCTCGTACTTGCCTTGGCTATCTAGCATCAGCGTCAAGTTGTTCATAGTCGTCAACGTATCTAGATGCTCAACCCCAAGCACCTTCTCACTTGTCGCCAGCGTTCGCCTATGCATCAATTTGGCCTCCTCATACTTGCCTTGATGCCCCAGCACTTCAACAAAGTTATTCATAGTTGTCAACGTGTCTGGATGCTCAACCCCAAGCACCTTCTCACTTGTCGCCAGCGTTCGCCTATACATCGATTTTCTCTCCTCGTACTTGCCTTGGCTGTCTAGCACTCCAACCAAGTTGTTCATAGTCGTTAGCGTGGAAGGATGCTTCTCGTCGAGCACCCTCTTTCTAGTCTCTATTACTCGTATAAATAGCTTCTTGACCTCCTTTCATCGCCCTTGATTCCTGTACGTCGACGTCAAATTGGCCATGCTAGTTAGCGTGTTTAGATGCTTCTCGCCAAGCACCCTCTTTCTGGTCTCTATTACTCGTATAAATAGCTTTTTGACCTTCTTTCATCGCCCTTGATTCTAATAAGTCGACGCTAGGTTGATCATACTAGTTAGGATGTCTAGATAATTCTCGCTAAGCACTCTCTTCCTCGTCTCCATTACTTGTACCTCTAGCTCTTTCGCTTTCTTTCATCGACCTTGATTTCAAAACGTGGACGCTAGGTTGGCCATGCTAGTTAGGGTGTCTAGATGCTTCTCGCCAAGCACCCTCAAACTAGTCTTCATCACTCGTATAAATAGCTTCTTAGCTTTCTTCCATCGCCCTTGATTCTAATAAGTCGACGCCAGGTTGGCCATGCTAGTTAGCGTGGAAGAATGCTCCTCGCCAAGCATCCTCTTAAATATCTTTATGACTTGCACCTCTAGCTTCTTGACCTCTCTTCATCGACCTTGATTCCTGTACGTCGACGCCAGATTGGCCATGCTAGTTAGCGTGAAAGAATACTTTGCGTCGAGCACTCTCTTTCTTGTCTCTATCACTCGCACCTTTAGCTTCTCGACCTTTCTTCATCGACCTTGATTTCTATACTTCGACGCCAAATTGGTCATGCTAGTCAGCGTGTTTAAATGCTTATTTCCAAGAGCGCTTTGCCAAGTAAACACGATTTTCTTGAATAACTTTTTAGATTCTTCTCACAATCCTTGCTTCTCATAATCTATGGCCAAAGTCGTTTTAGATCTTAGCTGCCTATTTTGTTTATTCTCGCTTAGATAATTTCAATCAAATTCGAACTAATCTTCTATCGTCTTTACCCTAGTTCAATCTTCTTTGTGTATTGATGAGTTCAAATAAACTTCTAATTGGGAATTCCATGACGAAAATACCAAATTCGCTAATTTGATAAAATTAACGAAAGAATATGTCGAACTCTTGGGAAGTCTATCCCAAATGAAAATCGAAAAAGAAATCAATAGAAGAGATGAGTTACTAAGAAATTGCGCTTTTAGCTTGATCAAGTCACGTATCTTTATACTCTTAAATGCATGAATCGACTCGACATCATTCGACGCGAGATCGTGGCATCAATTTTGTCAAGATAATAGTTTTGGTGTGTACTTTGTGTCTTTGAGTCACATTGCAAGTAATATCAATGTTTTGATCATCGATTGATCAATGCTAATAGTAGTAACTACGAGGGACTATTTAGAGCCTATATCTAAGATTTCTAAAATGGGGGTGTTACTTGCACTGCTTATTTGATTCGATAACTAAGAAGAGATTTCTATAGAAGCTAACGCGATACCTTCAAGATATGTGTATCAAGGCTTAGTAAGAAGCATATAAGAGCCAGGTTTACGATATTGTCTTATTAGCTAGGCGTGCAATATAGCAATGTTAAATCGTGATGTACTTAGCGACTCGAGCTCTTCAATAAGATTTCGTGTAAAAGAGTTGTCGTTAACACCAATCGTAGTAATCTTCGAATTGCATGCTCAAAGCTCTTCTTTTGAGTTAGCACATCTTGTTGCACTTGCGACAAAGCAACAATCTAAAATGAAAACAACATCGAACTTGGCGCGTTCAAGAATATCTTGCAAATCAAATCATATTAGCGATGCGCCTTCATTTCGATTTGCTTGTCAAATACTTCGACTTGGTCGTTATTTGTTAAGATCTAGGGAACCATGATCGCCATAGTATAGAATTAAAAGGCTAAATTTATGATTATAAGCTTTACGAAAATCGTTGAGTTTGTACTCCAATTGTGTTGCTAAATCGCTTGACGAAATCAAATATCTCTCAATTCTATAGTGGTACATGTCTCGAATTACACACTTTAGGTCGATGACTTTAGTTTTCGTTCTTAGATCATCATCTTGTTATCGTAGAAGAAGGACAACAACATCACGATATCTTCTAGATGTTTTAAAAAGAATCGTTTTCGTTGCTCGATTTAGATGCTCGAAGAACTCCTTAAAGCTTTTTAGATAATCATTGGTTTATGCATCTACAATAAGAAGTGAACTTTCGTTGATTACTAAATTTGCACTATGTTGCATTTCTATTGTGCGCTTTGCTTTAAAAATTAGCTTCGTCAAGTCTTGAACTTAACTAGATTAGTGACTTCATTAACGCTAAAAAAACTTGATAACTGTTACGAGCCTAGCAGGAACGTACTAGTATAAGGAATACGCTTAGGCGTAGTACGAGATACGAGTGCCTGCATGCTCGCTTTGCTCGACGAGCGAACAAGACGAGCAAAATATGTTCGCTCTACTTGACGAACGAGCAAGACGAGCAAGATATGCTCGCTTTGCTCGACGAACGAACAAGACGAACAAGATATGCTCGCTTTGTTCGACGAACGAACAAAACGAACAAGAGAAAATCTTCTTTAGTATATAGATCTTCTAAACACGACTTTCTTATAAATCGTGTTCAATTTATCTTAAGTCTTGACTTATTGTTACGACTACTAAAGTTGCAAATTCTTGTTATCAAGTGATTGCTTGCATTGCCTAAAGACGCCTACAAATCTTTTTAAAAGCACAATCCTCTCTAATATTCTAAATCGCTAGATAGTAGCGTAACACTTTGAACACTCTAAGAATGTTTGTATTAGGTCAACGCGCTCCTACCTCGAGCACTAGCTCATTAGCATCACGTCAACTCTCTATTGATGAAGACGACAAGATTAGAATTAACAAACTCGACGTCTACCATGAAGATCGAATTGGCCTAGAAGATTAACTTATGCAAATGAATATTTACTTCATTTTCTATCTTGTTTTAGCGAACAAGAAGACAATTTTTGCATTCACATTTCTTAGAGAAAGAGTCTAACACTAGCTCAAGCCAAACTTACGCAAGTACCTAGAGAATTATGACAAAAATTCTCGTGCAATGTTCACGAACTTCGACAACTTTAAGAGAGAGCTTCGAAGAATTTTTGAAACATTCAACGAGAAACAAATCGCAAAAAGAGTAATTTAGCATCTAACTTAACGAATCTTTGCAACAAAGTACGCAACAAAATTTCAAAAGTATGTCAATTTTATCGAATGAAATAATGTCGCATTTATGACAATGTTTCGACAAAATCTTAAGAACAATCTTAAGAACGAAATTATGCGCGATGGCAAAAGCATTAGCAATATGTTCGATCTCATCGAAGTAGTCATCGATTTCGACGACAAACTATATAAAAGAGCTATGAAAAAAAGATACGATCAATCTCGAAGAAGAACAAGAATCTCTTTTGAATTAACGACCAAATATTATTCGAGAGAATCTCGTTTTAATTAGAAGTACAATAACCTAGACTATCGTGGGCCTACATCTATGAAACTAAACTTTACTCAACAACGTAAAGAGAAGAATCCTAGGGGAAAGCAAGGTAGCAAATCGAAAACGTGCTATTCATGTGGCAAATTGGGTCACTTCGCAAGAGATTGTCGTTTAAAGAACTTGATAATTC
>JAABUQ010001260.1_pt1 | contig 55593 bp, 56 predicted proteins | sample 5560001 | NCBI WGS metagenome assembly JAABUQ01 (sample SAMN10711888, study PRJNA513371) | rock metagenome | isolation source: Antarctica rocks | place: Antarctica: Victoria Land, Finger Mt nord | collected 2015-12-18
GGGTGCGGGTGTAATATAAGGAAGCCGTGGTCGGCGAAGGCCGACCGCCCACGGTTATCCTTGCTCCCGACAAAGCCGTAGATGGTCGGCCTTCGCCGACCATGGCTTCGGCCTAAGGCCGATACGAGAACTTCGTCGGGCCGAGCAGCTCCGGCAGCAGCGGGCGCACCAGCGCGAGCCAGGCGCACAACCGAGAGCGGGTGTCGCGCGGGTCAATAATGTCGTGGATCGAGAACGCCTCCGCGCGCGCGAACGGCGTCTGCCGGGCGGCAAAGCGCGCCTCCAGCTCCTCGCGCAACGCGGCCGGATCGTCGGACGCGGCTAATTCGCGGCGGAAGGCGACGGCGACGCCGCCCTCGACCGGCAGCGGCCCCATCTCGGCCGACGGCCAGGCGAGCACGTAGGCGTCGGGGCCGAAATGCGCCGCCGCCGCCAAACCCATGCTCTTGCGCACGATCACCGTCGCCCACGGCACCGTGCAGAGCGAGGCGGCGAGCACCGCGGCGGCACCGGCGCGCAGGGTGCCCTCGCGCTCGGCATCCGGTCCGATCATGAAGCCGGGCTCGTCGACGAAGGTGATGACCGGGAGGTGGAACGTCTCGCAGAACTCGACGAAGCGCCGCATCTTGCGGGCGCCCCCGGCGGTCATGGTGCCCGCCGCGTGGCGGCAGTCGTTGGCAAACACGCCGACCGGCACGCCGTCCAGCCGCGCGAGCACGGTGATGATGCCCGGGGCGTGGCCGCGCCCCATCTCGAACACCGTGTCGCGGTCGAGCACCGCGTGCAGGATGCGCCGCACGTCGTAGATGCGCCGGCGATTGACCGGCACGATGGCGGCGAGCGCTTCCTCCCGGCGATCGGGTTCGTCGTTCGGCTGCGCCGCGGGCGGCAGCTCCCAGACGTTGCGCGGCAGGTAGGAGAGGAAGCGGCGGATCGCGGCGAAGGCGGCGCGCTCGTCCTCCACCACGTCGTCGATCACGCCGCTCTTGCCGTGCAGCGCCGCGCCGCCGAGCTCGTCCTTGCTCACCGGCTGCCCCAAGGCGCGCTCGACCAGGGCCGGGCCGCCGGCCATCACCTGCGAGGTGTGCCGCGTCATCACGCAGTAATGCGACGAGACGAGCCGCACCGCCGGCAGGCCGGCGACGGCGCCGAGTGCCGCCGAGGCGACCGGCACCGTGGCGAGCGCCCGCCCGACCGAGGCGAAGCGCGGCGGCTCGAACACCGGCGCCGACAGCGCGCGCGGCCCGGACTTGCCGCCACCGCCGGCCACGCTGCCGCCGGCACCCTCGTGCAGGCGGATTAGCGGGATGCGGTATCGGCAGGCGATTTCCTCGGTGTAGACGCTCTTGCGCAGCCCGGCGGGGGAGGGCGAGCCGCCCGCGATGGTGAAATCCTCGCCGCCCACCACGCAATCGCGCCCATCGACGCGGCCGATGCCGAGCACGAAGTTGCCGGGCGTGAAGTCGACGAGCTTGCCCGCCTCGTCGCGCTCGGCGCTGCCGGCCAGCGCGCCGATCTCGCGGAAACTGTCCGGATCGAGCAGCGCCTCGACGCGCTCGCGGATGGTGAGCCGGCCGTGCGCGTGCTGGCGCGCGACGCCGGCCTCGCCGCCGCCCGCGCGCGCGATCGCGCGCATCCGCTCGGTCTCGCCGAGCCGGTCCTCCCAGCTCACAGCGCTTCCGCGTAACCGAGTTCGGACAGGATTTCGCGCGTGTGCTCGCCGAGACCCGGCGCGCCGCGGCGGATGCTGGTGGGGGTGGCGGAGAACCGTGCCGCCGCGCGCGTCTGCCGCAGGCGGCCGGCTTCGGGATGCTCGGTCTCGACGAGGATGTCGTTGGCGAGCACCTGCGGGTGGCGAATGACCTCGCCGCGCGTCAGCACCGGGGCGCAGGGCACGCCCGCCTCGTTCAGCCGTTGCAGCCATTCGGCGCCGGGCCGGGTGAGCAGCACGTCCTGGATCAGTTGCAGGCGTTCGTTGATATGCCGCTGCCGCAGCGCGGGGGTCGCGAAACGCGGGTCGTCGAGCCAGTCGGGGCGTTCGAGCGCGCGGGTCAGCGCGGTCCACTCGCGGTCGGTCTGCACCGCCGCGCTAATGTAGGTGCCGTCGCCGGTCCCGTAGATCAGGTCGATGAAGCTCGCCGCCTCCGCTTGCGGGAACTCGTCGCCGACGAAGGTCTGGCTGCCCATGTCGGACGCCCAGAGGAAGCCGAGGATGGCGTCGAGCATCGACAGGCGCACGTGCTGGCCCTGGCCGGTGCGCTCGCGCGCGAGCAGGGCGGCGGTAATCGCCTGCGCCGCCGTCATCGCGGTATGCTTGTCGGGCACGATGGTGCGCACCAGGCGCGGCCGCGCCTCGTCCGAGCCGCCCTGGATGGTCGCCAGGCCGGAGACCGCCTGCACCAGCGGGTCGTAGACCGGCTTGCCGGCGTAGGGGCCGGTCTCGCCGAAGCCGCTGATCGAGACGTAGACGATGGCGGGTGCCACGGCGCGGATCGCGTCCTCGCCGGCGCCCACCCGTTCGGCGACGCCGGGGCGGAAGTTCTGCACGAACACGTCGGCTGTCGCCGCGAGCCGCAGCAGCGCGTCGCGGCCGAACGCCGTCTTGAGGTCGAACGCGACGGAGCGCTTGTTGCGGTTGTTGTTGAGGAAGGAGGCCGAGAACCCGCCGCGCCGGTTGTTCCCGGCGCGGGTGTGGTCGCCGCCGTCGGGCGCCTCGACCTTGATCACGTCGGCGCCCTGGTCGGCCAGCAGCATGGTGGCGAGCGGCCCCGAGATCATCGTCGTCAGGTCGACGATGCGGTAGCCGTGCAGTGGACCGGTCATACGCGCGCCTTCGCTCTACTTCGCCGGTTGCAGCAACGCGCGCGCGTCTTCCGGGATTGCGAAGAAGCGGTTCTTCAGGCCCTTCTGGTTCTCGTAGATCGAGCCTTGCAGGTCGGCCGGCGGCAGCGGCAGGCGCACCGGGACTGGGGTCAGCCGCGGCGTGATGCCGGGCGTGCCCGACACCATCAGCGCGTCGTAGGCCTCGAGCCCGCCGGCGAAGCCGAGCAGCGGCCAGGCGTCGGCGGCGCGGAATTGCAGCAGCAGCAGGCGGCGGTCGCGATCGGAGGTGTTGGGCGCCGAGCCGTGCACCGCGCGCACGTGATGCACCGTGATCGAGCCCGCGCGGCCGGTGAGCGGCACGGCGCGCGCGTAGTCCACGTCCCTCCGTGCCGGGTCCATCGCGCCGCAGAACCGGCCGGCGTCATGATGGTCGAACACCGGGCCCTGGTGGCTGCCCGGCACGATCATCAGCGGCCCGTTCTCGAGCGCCATATCGTCCATCATCACGCCGACCGCCGCCAGGTCATCGTTGGTGTGCGGGTAGAACGCCCAGTCCTGGTGCCACTCCACCGGCGCACCGAACCCGGCCGATTTGAGGTTCAGCTTCGCCGTGTCGAACCGGATGTCCGGCCCCCAAAGATCGCGCAGCACCGCAGCGATCCCCGGGTGCTCCACCAGGGCGCCGTAGGCGGGGTGGTGCAGGTGCGGCGCCTTGATCCGACGCACGCGCGGCTGCGCCGGCGTGTGGCTGTCTTCGAGATCGTAGATGTCGTCGTGCTGCGAGACCGCCCGCGCGCGTTCGACGAACTCGTCGGTCACCCGCCGCAGCGTGGCGACCTCCTCCGGCGACAACACGTCCGGCACGACCAGGGCGCCGACCTCGTGGTATTCCTCGACTTGGGATTGGGTGAGCATCAGTCCTCCCGGGGCTGCGGTGCGGGCTTGATATTGCCGCTCGACCCGCGCGCGGGTTAAACGCGCGTCTTCGACCGTATCGCGTGCGGATGCGCCGGTCGAGCCTCACGCCTGCCACGCCCGATCGCCGCGGCGCAATCGCAAGTAGTTTCACGCCGTTTTGCGGCGTATCTGACGACCCGATCACGGGCGCAACGCCGCGACATACCATGAGAGGTAGATGACGCTCGGTGGCTTGGGAGACATGACGACCGGCGACACCAAGGGTCCGCTCAAGACCATGCTCATCGCGGGCTGCGTCTTGACCGGCTTCATGGTCGGTGTCGCCGCCTGGATGCTGGACCAGCTATGGCTGGATGCCTGGCAGCAGGCCACGCAGACGTCGCGCAACCTTGCACTCAGCCTCGAGCGCGACGTCGCCCGCACCATCGAGACGTATGATTTCTCGTTGCGGGCGGCCGTGCGGGATGTGAGCCTGCCTGGATTGGATGCGCTCCGGCCCGAATTGCAGGAAGCGATCCTGTTCAACGATTCCGCTCTCACCAACCCGTCGCAGCCGCTGCTCATCGTCGATGCTGCCGGCTTGATCACGCACAGCAACGTCGGACCGGCGCGAGCGCTCAATGGAGCCGAGACCGAGGCGTTCATTGCCCATCGCGACAGCCCCGGCCTCGGACTGCTCGTGGGCCGACCGGTGCGAATCGCCGGTTCCGACAGCTCTGCCTTGACGCTCAGCCGTCGGATCGAAGGCGCCGACGGCTCCTTCGCCGGCGTGGTCATCGCTATGATGGATATGCGTTTCCTCCGGACCCTGTTCGACGGGCTGCACCTGGGCGGGCAGGACGTGGTCGCGCTCACCAGCGCGGATGGGTCTCTCGTCATGCGGCGCCCCTTCGATGTGGCCGATATCGGGCGCGACGTGCGGGGTTACGGGATGTTCCAGCAGTCGCTCCGTGCCCCCGCCGGAACACAGACCGCAACCGGGAAACTCGACGGGGCGCGCCGCCTTTACGCGTTCCGCAGGATCGCCGGCCTGCCGCTCACCGTGTTCGTGGGTCTGTCCGCCAAGCAGATCAATGCTGCCCTGATCGGCAAGATGTGGGCGCTCGGCGGCATGGCCGCCGCGTTCCTGGTGTTGCTGCTCCTGCTAAGGGGGGGTGCTGGTGCGGGAGTTGCGACGTCGGAGTGTCGCGGAAGCCGCGATCAGGCTGGCGCAGGAATCAGCGCGCGCCAGCGACGCCAAGTTTCGGGTCTATTTCGACAAGCTCGCGGACGGTCTACTCGTGATCCGGGCCGAGACCGACGGAAGCTTCGTTTACGCCGAAATGAACCATGCGGCTGAAACCATGCTCGGCCGTGCTGCGCGCGATGTAATCGGGCGCAAGCCCGGGGAGGTATGGCCTCCCGGGCAGGCAAGGATCGCGCAGCAGGAACTGGCCCGTTGCGCCGAATACGGCGCGCCGACCGCGTACACCGAGCATCGCGACCTTCCGGAAGACCGGCGCGAGCTGCGGGTCAACCTGGCCCCGGTGCGCGACGGGGAAGGTCGCGTGACGCTGATCGTGAAAAGCGTGCGCGATACGACGGATGTAGCGCGGTTGGAGGAGGGGCTGCGTCGGTCGCAGCGCATGGAGGCGATCGGCCAGCTCGCGTCCGGGATCGCGCACGACTTCAACAACCTTTTGCAGGCACAAATGGGCAGCCTCGAGCTGTTGCTCCGAGAGGTAAGAGGAGACATCGCGGCGGAGCGGCATGCGCGCACGGCGCTGGAGATGGGCGAGCGCGGAGCCAAGCTTACGCATCGGCTACTGGCCTATTCGCGCAAGCAATTGCTGCTGCCGCGCCATGTCGAGCTGTTCGGGCTTCTCGCCGGCATGGAGGAGATGCTGCGCCGCACGCTCGGGCCGCAGATAACGGTGCGCACCGTTCTCGCGGCCGATCTTCCGGCGGCCTACGTCGATCCGGCACAGCTCGAGAACGCCTTGCTCAACCTTGCGCTCAACGCGCGCGATGCGATGCCGCACGGCGGGTTGTTGCGCCTGGAGGCGTTTCCCGCCGGGGGCAGCGGCCGACCGCCGGAACTCCTGCATGGGGACTACGTGGTGGTTGCCGCCGCGGACGCCGGTTACGGGATGACCGACGAGGTTCTGACCCGCGCCTGCGAACCGTTCTTCACCACCAAGGGATCGCGGGGATCCGGCCTCGGTCTATCGATGGTATCGGGCTTCGCCCGGCAATCGGGGGGCGATCTGGTCATCCGCAGTGGGCCGGAACAGGGCACCCGGGTGGAAATCTGGCTGCCATGCGCGGGGCCCGTCGCCCGAGTCGATGATGTTGATGTCGTGCAAGGCTCGGCCGAGCGTGTCGATCGTCCGTGCCGTCGCCGTCTCCTTGTTATCGACGACGATACCGATGTGCTGGTGACGATTGAGGCCTTTCTGGAGAGCGCCGGGTTCGAGGTCGTTGCCTGTTCAAGCGCGGCGTCGGCGTTGGTGGAGCTGCAATCGGACCGCGTCGTCGATGTGCTGGTCACCGATTACGGTATGCCGGCCTTGAACGGAGCCGAACTGATCGAGAAAGCGACGGCGCTGAAGCCCGGGTTGGCTTGCCTGCTCATCACGGGCTATGTCGAGGCGCTTGTCGTCAAGCGCACGCGTCCGGTGGTCCCTGTGCTGCACAAGCCGTTCCGATCCGAGGACCTGATCACCGCCGTCCGCGACCTGCTCGAGGCGGTGCCGGCGGACCGGTCGGATTCCGGCTGACAGGAGGGCGCAGGGTTCCCGAGCGCTTGCCCGTTTGCCCCCGCGTAGTAACGTCCGCCCTGGACTTTTCTCGCGTTGCGCTATGTCTGCCACGTACAACGAGACATATGGAGGAATGATGACTGGTCTGCGCGTCCTACTCGCCTGCACGGCTATCCTGGCGGCATCGCCCGCTCTGGCCGCCGGCGACCCCGCCCACGGCAAGGTCGTGTTCAATCAGTGTCTCGTTTGTCACACGATCGAGCCCGGGAAGTGGAAGATCGGCCCGAGCCTCTACGGGGTGATCGGGCGGCATTCGGCGACGTTGCCCGGCTTCCAGTATTCGGAAGCGATGAAGAAGTACAACGTGACCTGGAGCCCGGAGACGCTTGAAGCCTATCTCCCGGCGCCGATGAAGGCGGTGCCCGGCACCAAGATGACGTTTGCCGGACTGTCTAGTCAGAAGGACCGGGAGGATGTCATCGCGTATCTGGAGACGCTGAAGTAGCTGAAACACCGTGGCCTGCCGGCAGCGTGCCGGCGGCCACGGACCGATCAGCTCAGGCGATCAGTCGGCGATACAGGTGCCAGGTGGCGTGCCCGAGCACCGGCATGATGACGGCCAATCCCACCAGCAACGTCGCCGCGCCCACCGCCAGCCCGATCGCGACGATGAGGCCCCAAACCGCCATCACCAGCGGATTTGTCATCACCGCGCCCATCGAGGTTTGCACCGCGACGGAGGCGGCCTCGGCCGGGGTCGATCCGACGTCGCGATCGACCAGCAGCGGGATCGACACCGCGCCGAGCGTCAGCGCGATCACGGCGAACAGGAAGCCGGCCCCGGTGCCATACACGAGCAGCGCGCGACCGGGGTGAGTTGCCAACGTCGCCTGCACGAGTTCGGAGATTGAATCCCCGCCGATCCCGCCGAGCGTTTGATCGTAGATGATCTTGGCGGTGACCAGCCAGAGCACGAACAAGACGCCGAGCATGCCACCCAAAATCAGGATGGAGGCGATGCGTGGCGAGCGGAACACGTCAAAGGCGTTTTGCCAGGAAACCGGGTAGCCGCGCTCGCGGAGCTTGCTCATCTCGTATAGCCCGACGGCCGCGATCGGCCCGAGCAGCGCGAAACCGCCGATCAGCGGATACAGCAGCGGCATCGCATTATTGCCGGAGGCGATCCGGCCCAGCACGATGCCCATGATCGGATACACCAGTCCAAGGATCACGAGATGGGTCGGGCTGGCGCGGAAATCCGCCCAACCGAGGGCGAGAGCGTCGGTGACATCCCCTAAGCCGATCTTACGGACTACGGGACGCGCCACCCCCGATCGCAAGGCGGACAGTGCTGTGTCGTTCGCCATCGTTTTTCTCCCGGACATGAAACCGGGTGGCCACAGGCGGACACGTGACGCCGATGAGCAAGGGGCGACCGATCAGCCCTCGGGTCACGTCAGTCCGCGACCGCCCAGGTGGGAACCATAGGCTGGCTTGGCGCCGATCGCGTGCTCACATTTCCGGGTGCGGGTGTCTCAGGCCGCGCGGGCCAGGCTCAACTCGGACCAGATGGCGGAAAGCGAGGCGACAAGGTGCTCGATGTCCCGGTCCGAGTGCAGCGGCGAAGGGGTGAACCGCAAGCGCTCGGTGCCGCGCGGCACGGTCGGATAATTGATCGGCTGGACGTAGATGCCGTGATGGTCGAGCAGGGCGTCGCTGATCTGCTTGCAGAGCACCGCGTCGCCCACCATCACGGGAACGATGTGGCTCGGGTTGTCCATGTGCGGCACACCGGCTTCGTCCAGCAGGCGGCGGACGCGCGCGACCCGCTCGTGCATCCGGGCGCGCTCCGCGTCGCTCGACTTTAGGTGCCGAACGCTCGCCAGGACGCCGGCGGCGACCGCGGGCGGCAAAGCGGTGGTGAAGATGAAGCCCGAGGCGAAGCTGCGAACGAAGTCGCACAACGCGGTGGAGGCCGCGATGTAGCCGCCGATGACGCCGAAGGCCTTTGCCAGTGTCCCCTCGATGACGGTGAGGCGGTGGGAGAGCCCTTCGCGCTCGGCGATGCCGCCGCCGCGCGGTCCGTAGAGGCCGACCGCGTGAACCTCGTCGAGGTAGGTCATCGCCCCGTGCTTGTCGGCGACGTCGCAGAACTCGGCGATCGGGGCGATGTCGCCGTCCATCGAGTAGACGCTCTCGAACGCGACCAGCTTGGGCCGGGTCGGGTCCAGCGCGGCCAGGCGGCGGTCAAGGTCATCGGGATCGTTGTGGCTGAACAGGATCGTCTCGGCGCGGCTGTGCCGGATGCCCTCGATCATTGAGGCATGGTTCAGCGCGTCGGACAGGATGACGCAGCCCGGCATCCGCGAGGCCAGAGTACTGAGGCTCGCCCAGTTGGAGACATAGCCGGAAGTGAACAGGAGTGCCGATTCCTTGCCGTGCAGGTCGGCGAGCTCACGCTCCAGCAGCACGTGATGGTGATTGGTGCCGGCGATGTTGCGCGTGCCGCCGGCCCCGGCGCCGCATTTGTCGAGCGCCTCGTGCATGGCCGCGAGCACGATCGGGTGCTGACCCATGCCGAGGTAGTCGTTCGAGCACCATACAGTGACCGGCGCCTGCCCGCGCTCCTTGTGGTGCGTGGCGGCCGGGAAATTGCCCGCGCGACGTTCAAGATCGGCGAACACGCGGTAGCGACCCTCGCGTCGTAGGCCGTCGAGTTGCTTCTGGAAGAACGCCTCGTAGTTCATGCCTGCCTCACGTTTGGCACCACGCGCCCGCGCGCAGCTGGGATACTACCTTTTTGGGGCCGTCGCAGGAACTGCGTCAGCCGGAAGAACGCACGCCGAGCGCCGAGCGCCCAGTGCCATAGCGCCGCAAATGGGAGCGGCAGCACCATCAGCCAGTGCTCCAGCAGTCCGAGTGCGGTCATCGTCGCCAGGAAGGTCAGCCCGGTGGCGGCGAAGCCGCCGCTATCGGCCTCGTAGGCGCGGTATGCAAGCAGGGCGGCGGTGATGGTCGACACGGTGATCGACACCGGGAACAGCAGGTTCATCGGCTTACATGTGAAGAAGCTGCCAAGGTAGCGAAGGTCTTCGGGCAGGAACTCCTCGTTCAGATTCCGTACGCCGAGGAACACGTTGAGCTTGGCGCTCTGGCGCATCAGCCAGAGGATGACGAACGTCCAGGTGCCGACCTGGTTGGCCCCGCCCCAGGTGGGCGCAACCACCGCGACCGCCGAGGCGACGATGGCGAGTTCGTGGTAGAGCATCGCGCCGACCGCTTCGCCGAACCGCCGCCAGCCGGCGCTGCCCTCGGAGCAGGGAGCGCGGCGCGGGCCGGTCACCACCCCCATGAAGAAGCTCATCTCCTGCCAGCCCCAGACCAGCAGGCCGTAGGTGAAGGCCGCGTAGGCGCCGCCGACGCTGGCATCGGCGCTGCTTCGCGCGAGGCCCAGGAGCGATGCGGCCAGCACGACCGTCCCGCCCGCCATGCTCCAGCGGAACGTCCGGCGGGGCAGGTTGTCGAGCGCGATGATCAGGCCGGTGCTAAACCACCAGACGAACAGCGCGAAGAGGATCGGATAACCATACGCGGCCACGGCGGGCTACCAGGCGGGTGCGAGGCGGATTTGCGCCGGCAAGGGATTGCCCTTCGGCGGCAGCAGGTAAAGTCGCAGCACGGTAAGGCCGGCGGCGGCGGTCAATCCCGCGCGCTTGATGCGACTGGCGAGCCCGGGCCTCGCCTTTGCCGCGTTCATCGCCTCGGTGATCCGCACCAGCCGGTCGAGCCCGGCGCGGAACGCGGGGCCGTCGGTGTCGAGCGTGATCGGGAACACCTGCCGGGAAATCTCCGAGGTAATGCGGAACACCTGCAGGTCGTACTCGGTCGGGTCGATCCCGAGGGCGGCGTGGAACACCGGGCGCGCGTGGTCGCGCACGTACATCGTCGCGTAGACGGCGACGAGGAAGAACTTGATCCACAGCCGGTTGATGCCGGTGAGCAGCTTCGGGTTGGAGCGCATCAGCAGCGCGAACGCCTCGCCGTGCCGGAACTCGTCGTTGCACCACTCGCGGAACCACTTGAAGATCGGGTGGATGCGGTTCTCCGGATGCCGCTCCAGGTGCCGGAAAATCGAGATGTAGCGGGCGTAGCCGATCTTCTCGGACAGGTAGGTGGCGTAGAAGATGAACTTGGGCTGGAAGAAGGTGTATTTCTTCGCCTTGGTCAGGAAGCTCAGGTCCACGCCGACGCCGAAATCCTTCAGCGTATCGTTGATGAAGCCCGCGTGGCGTGCTTCGTCGCGGCTCATGTAGCTGAACAGCTCCTTGATGTCCGGGTTCGACGCGCGCGTCTTGATCTCGGCATACAGCACGCAGCCGGAGAACTCCGCGGTGACGGAGCTCACCAGGAAATGCAGGAACTCCTCGCGCAGCGCCTCCGGCATGGTCGAGAGATCGAGGTCGAAATCCGCGTTACGGATGAAGTGGCCCTTGTTCTCGTCGCGCTTGAACTCGGCCATCAGCTGGTCCCAGTCGGCGCGCACCGGGCCGATGTCGAGCTTGTCCATCGCGGCGAAATCGGTGGTGTAGAAGCGCGGGCTGAGCACCGTGTCGGTCTTGGCCAACTCGGTCGACTGGTTGATCGGGCGGTCGCGGGTGACGGTGTCCATGCTCAATCCCTCGCGTCGAAGCCGACTTCGTAGAGCTCGGTCAGTTGCAGCAGCCCAGCGAACTGCGTCCAGGCGCGCGTCAGCGGGCCGGCCCGCGTCACCGTCGCGCGGCCCTGATAGGCGATGCGCTGGCCGAAGCGGATGCGGGTCGGGGCATCGTGCACGATCATCGTGTCGCCCGGGCGGATGTCGATGCCCTCGGCGATCGCATGCGCGTGCAGACTCTCGGCGGTTTGCTCAATGTCGATGCTGCAGGGCACCTCGATGCGGCGCGGCGTGCCGATCATCGTCCCGCCTCGGTCCGCGACGGCAGCAGGCGGGCGAACACGGCTTCGTTGGTGGAGCCGAACGCGGCCAGTTCGACATGCCGGCCGGTCACCGGATCGTCGAGCGTGAGCCGTCCGTCCTTCCAGGCGGTGAGGCGGAACGGCGCCTGTTCGCTTTCGCCGCCGCGCTTACGCACCTGCGCCAGCCCGCGCATCGTCGCGCGCAGGAAGCCGTTCTGCCCTTCGAGGACCTCGACCGGCTTGTTGTCGCGCGCGTCGTAGATCAGCACGGCGCCGTCCGACCGGTCCGCGAAGCGCAGGTCGCGCTCGACGACGGGCGTGCTTGACGGCTCGTTCGACACCGGGCCGGTCAGCCGGACGGTCGCCGCCGCGAGCAGGGTGAAGCCGATGAGCGCGCCCGCGCCCAGCAGCGGCGCGCGAGGGAAATGCCGGTCGATCGCAGCACCGCTCATGGTCGTTCTCCTCGTCAGGCGACTGCCGTGGCGCGCACGCGCGGCCCGGCGCCGGCGACCGTCTCGGCCACCGGCCGCGCGGGCTGCTCGGCCGAGGCCGCGAGGCCGCGAGCCAGCACCTGGGCGACGCGGGCGGCATCCGGGACCGCCCGCAGCATCGGCTGTGGCCGGGACATCCGCCAGGGCCGAGCATGGGGCCAGAGATAAAGATAGGCGATCTTGCATTCCGGCAACAGCGACACCGGGATGTCGCCGGCGCCGGCCGGAAAGCCGCGCAGACCGGCGCTCTCGATGGAGCGGAACGGCAGGTTCAAGGTCATCGGGAAGGCCACGCCGATGCGCATCACCAGACGGCGGTCGGTGATCGTGTATACCGTGGTGCGGCAGACCAGCCAGGCGAACGCGGCGACGAGGCCGAGCGCCGCCATCGCCAGCCCGGCCACCCGGGCGATGCCGAGCGCCGCCTCCCGCCACTCCGCCCCGGCGGTCGCGACGGTTGCCACGTACCAGGCGATCAGGATGGCGAAGTAGATCGCGAGCGCGCGCAGGTGGAAGCCGCGCCGGACAAGGGCGCTCCACTGCGGCGCGCCCTGCCACAGCAGGGTCTCGCCGTCGGGCAGGGGCTCCGGCAGCCCGCGGACCGGCTCGCCGCCGTGCTCGTTCACAGCAGCGGCCCCAGCCGGGACGGCTCGGCGAAGAGCTGGCCGCCCGAGTAGTACGCGGTGATCTTGTCTTCCTCGAGCAGAGTGATCTCGTCCGGGTTCCGGGTCGGCGGCACATCGACGAATTGCACCGCGAGCAGCGAGCGCACCGCGATCTCGCGTCGCTTGGCGTCGATCACGGCGGAGGTCATCGGCAGCAGCACGTGGCGCGATCCTTCGGGGATCGGGATCTCCACTTCGAGATAGCGGATGACCACCTCGGAGCGATCCACCCAGACATCTGTCACGACGCCCGCGACCTGCCGGTCGGCGCCGATCACCGTCATGCCGCGCGGATCGGGGTCCTCGGCGTCGACCCAGTAATCGTTGGCGACGCGCATGGGCACGATGCGGGGCAGGCCGCCCTCGTAGGTCACGTCCGGGGTGTCCTGCCGGCTCGCCCAGGCGGCCGGGCCGACGCCGGACAGCATCGGATTGCCGACGGGCTCGACCGGCGAGCCCTCCCAGATGGCGGGGGCGGTCCCATGGGCCAGCGGCTCGGGCGGCTCGAGGCGGGGCGAGGTTTGCAGCCCGCCATGCGGCAGGATGAACGTCTTCGGCCTCGGCATCGGCGGGAAGCCTTCCACGACGACGCCGGTGCGATCCGATTCGAGCGGGTAGCCTTCGCGCTTGTCCTCGCGCCGCAGATAGAAGATCAGGCCGGCGAAGAAGATCCAGAACGCGTAGAGCGTGAGCTGGGCGACGTCGATGTAGCCGGTGATGGCGCCGGTTGGCATGGCTTTACCTCGGCATGGTGAGCGGTTGGTTGCGAAGCGCGGGGGCGGCGGCTGTCCGATGCGCCGGGCGCACCAGCGGGCCGATGGCGATCAGGGCGGCGAACAGCAAGGCGATCTCGAGATGATAGACGACGCTGTAGCCGGTGGCGGCGTTGTCGAGTGCGGCGCCGAGCAGGCCGCGTTGCGCGAGGGCGGCGACACTGTCGCGGATGATGCCGCCGGCGGCGACCGCGAGCCCCGCCGCCGAGGCCTGCACCGCACCCCAGACGCCGAGTGCGAGGCCGATCTGGCCCTTGGGCGCCATCGCCATCGCGGCGGTCAGCGTGCAGTGCGCGAAGATGCCGGCGCCGAGGCCGATCAGCGCCGTGCCGACGGCGAACAGCAGCGGACTGTCGAGCGGCGCGGCGAAGATCACGGCGGCGAACGCGGCCTGCCCGGCGAGCACGCCGAAGCCGGACAGCCGATACGGATCCGCGCCGCGCCCGAGCGCCCGGGCGGCGACGGTAAAGCCGACGATGCCGCCGACCGCGAGCAGCGCGGTCATGCTCGTCGTCACCGCGACCGGCAGGTGCAGCACCTGGCCGCCGTACGGTTCGAGCAGCACATCCTGCATGGAGAAGCCGACGGTGCCGAGACCGAGCGCCACGAGGCGCCGCGTCGCCTGCCCGGTGGCGTTGAACGCGTGCCACGACCCGCGGAACCCGGGCAGCGCGCGGTCGCGCGCGGTGCTCGCCGGGTCGCGCGCCTCCTGCTTCCAGAGCGCCGCCAGGTTCAGCACCATGGTGACCACGGCGGCGCCCTGGATGACCTGGATCAGCCGCACCTCGCTGAAAGGCGAAAGCAGGGCGCCGAACAGCACGGCGCTGGCGACCATGCCGATCAGCAGCATCATGCAAAGCAGGGCGACGACGCGCGGCTGCTTCTCGACCGGGGCGAGATCGCAGGCGAGTGCCAGGCCGACGGTCTGCGTGGTGTGCAGCCCGGCGCCGACCAGCAGGAACGCGAGTGCGGCGCCGATCTGGCCGATGACGATCGGGCCATGCGTGTCGCCCGAGAGCACCAGCAGCGCGAACGGCATGATGGCGAGGCCGCCGAATTGCAGGAGCGTGCCCATCCAGATGTAGGGCACGCGACGCCAGCCGAGCAGGGAGCGGTGCGTGTCGGAGCGGAAGCCGACCAGCGCGCGGAACGGCGCGAAGACGAGCGGCAGCGAGACCATCACCGCGACCAGCCAGGCGGGAACGCCGAGCTCGACGATCATCACGCGGTTCAAGGTGCCGATCAGCAGCACCACGGCCATCCCCACCGTGACCTGGAACAGCGACAGGCGCAGCAGCCGGCGCATCGGCAGCTCGGCGGTCGCCGCGTCGGCGAACGGCAGGAAGCGGGTGCCGACCGCGCTCCATTGCCGCGCGAGCCTGGCGTTGATGCCCATCATGCGCGCGCGAGCTCCAAGGCTTGCGAGATGTAGAAGCCGGTGGACACGCGGTGTGTGCGGGCGGGGCGCAGGCCCTCACCCAACCCTCTCCCGGAGGGAGAGGGCTTTGCTGCTCCCTCTCCCGCCGGGAGAGGGCCGGGGTGAGGGTCGAGCGCGCGCAGCAACGCGCGCGGCGCGATCGGCTCGATCGCCGGCGCGCGGTCGCTGCGGGGGAACAGTTTTCCGACCGCGTGCATCGCCGCCAGCATCGGCGTGCGCGGCGCGAACGTGAACAGCACCGACCGCTCGGTGCGCTTGGCGAGGCCGGCCAGCACGCGCAGCACATCGGGCGCGCGATAATGGATGAGGCTGTCCATGGCGACGACATGGTCGAAGCGGCCGAGCTTCGGGTCGAGCATGTCGCCGACCTCGAAGCGGATGCCGAGATCGCGCGGGCTGCGTTCGCGCGCGAGGCCGACCAGCGTGGGCGAGAGGTCGACCGCGACCACCTCGGCGCCGCGCCTGGCCGCCTCGACCGCGAGCGCGCCGGTGCCGCAGCCGGCGTCGAGGACGCGCGCGCCGTGCATGTCGTCGGGCAGCCAGGAGAGCAGGGTGGCGCGCATCGCGTTGCGCCCGGCGCGCACGGTGGCGCGGATGCCGCTCACCGGCGCGTCGGAGGTGAGCTTCATCCAGGCCTGCACGGCGGTGCGGTCGAAATAGGTTTCGAGCTGGCCCCGGCGCTGCGCGTACGTCGCGGTCGGCATCAGTCGTATCCCAGCAGGTCGAAGATATCGCGGTCCTTCATTGGCGCCGCGACCAGCGGCTCTGTCCCCGTCCACAGCATCGCGGCGAGGCGCATGTACTCGCTCTGCACCGCTTCCAGCTCCGGCGAGGGTTCCATCTCGAACAAGGTGGACTTCTTGAGGCGCGAGCGACGGATCACGTCGAGATCGGGGAAGTGGGCCACCGTGCTGAGCCCGACGCGGTCGTTGAACTTGTCGATCTGGTCGGTGCCGGCGCTGCGGTTGGCGATAACGCCGCCGAGGCGGACGTTGTAGTTGCGCGACTTCGCCTGGATGGCGGCGACGATGCGGTTCATCGCGAAAATGCTGTCGAAATCGTTGGCGGTAACGATCAGCGCGCGGTCGGCGTGCTGCAACGGGGCGGCAAAGCCGCCGCAAACGACATCGCCGAGCACGTCGAAGATCACGACGTCGGTGTCTTCGAGCAGATGGTGCTCCTTCAGCAGCTTCACCGTCTGCCCGACGACGTAGCCGCCGCAGCCGGTGCCGGCGGGCGGACCGCCGGCCTCGACGCACATCACGCCGTTATAGCCCTGGTAGACGAAATCCTCGACGCGCAGCTCCTCGGAGTGGAAGTTCACCGTCTCCAGCACGTCGATCACCGTCGGCAGGAGCTGCTTGGTGAGCGTGAAGGTGGAATCGTGCTTGGGGTCGCAGCCGATCTGCAGCACGCGCTTGCCGAGCTTGGAGAACGCGACGGACAGGTTCGACGACGTGGTGCTTTTGCCGATGCCGCCCTTGCCGTAGACCGCGAACACCTTCGCGGTGCCGATCTTGACTGCCGGGTCCAGCGCGACCTGCACGCTGCCTTCGCCGTCCCCCCGCGTCGGTCTGGTGATGGCGTTCATGCCGCTACCCCTATGTCGATGCCTTCGAGCCGGTCTTCCAGTTCGTCGCCCGCCCGGCGCAGCGCGTCAAGCGTCGCGTCGTCGGGCGACCAGTAGTTGCGATCGTTCGCTTCGAGCAGCCGGTTGGCGATCTTCGCCGACGCGGTCGGGTTCAGCGCGGCCAGGCGCTGGCGCATCTCCGCGTCCAGCACGTACGTCTCGGCGAGCTGCTGGTAGATCCAGGGTGAGACCTGGCCCGTCGTCGCCGACCAGCCGAGCGTGTTGGTGACATGCGCCTCGATCTCGCGCACGCCCTCGTAGCCGTGCTTGAGCAGCGCCTCATACCATTTCGGATTGAGCGCGCGCGTGCGGGTTTCCAGCGCGACCTGCTCGGCGATGGTGCGGACGATGCCGTCGCCGCGCGTCTGGTCGCCAATGTAGACGCTCGCCGCTTCGCCGCCGCGCGCGCGCCGCACCGCGCGGCTGATGCCGCCCAGCGTGTCGAAGTAGTGGTCCACCGTGGTGACGCCGACCTCGATGCTGTCGAGGTTCTGGTAGGCGATGTCGACGCGCGCGAGCATGTGGCCGAGCACGGCGTCGTGGCGCGCGGGTCGGCCGTTAACCCCGTAGGCGAAGCCCTTGCGCCTCGTGTAGGCCTCGGCGAGTTCGTCCTCGTCGTTCCAGGCGCCCTCGGCGACCATCATGTTCACGTTGGAGCCGTAGGCCCCGTCGGCGTTGCCGAACACCCGAAGCGCGGCCTGCGCGATGTCGCCGCCGTGCTCGGCCTGGAAGGCGAGCGCGTGCTTGCGTACCAGGTTTCGCTCGACCGGCTCGTCGGCGGAGGCGGCGAGCAGCGCCGCTTCGGCCAGCAATTTCGTCTGCAACGGCAGCAGGTCGCGGAAGATGCCGGAAAGCGTCACCACCACGTCGACGCGGGGGCGGCCGAGGGTTTCGAGCGGCACCAGTTGCGCGCCGGTCAGTCGCCCGTAGCTGTCGAAGCGGGGCGCAGCGCCCATCAGCCAAAGCGCCTGCGCGATCGGGCCGCCTTCGGTCTTCAGGTTGTCGGTGCCCCACAGCACCATCGCCACCGTCTCGGGCAGCGCGTTGCCCTGCGCCGCGTGCCGCGCGAGCAGGCGCTCGGCCTGGCGCGCGCCGTCCTCGACGGCGAAGGCGCTCGGGATGCGGAACGGGTCGAAGCCGTGCAGGTTGCGACCCGTGGGGAGCACATCGGTGGTGCGCAGCAGGTCGCCGCCGGGAGCCGGGCGAAGATAGCCGCCTTCGAGCGCGTGCAAGATGGCGGCGATCTCGTGGTCGGCGGCGAGCAGCGCGTCCACCTCGGCGCGCCGCTCCGGTTCCATGATCTTGGCGGCGTCGAGCATCTCGCTCCGCGCGGTGTCGTCCGGCGGCACGCCGACGACGTGCAGGCCGTGCGGGATCAGCGCGTATTCGAGTTCGAGCAGCGCCACGCCGAGACGGTCGATCTCGCTGAGCGGGTCGGTCCACGCGGGCTCCGCGGCGGCGAGATCGACGGCGGCGGCTTGCGCTTGCACGAGAGCGGCGAGCGACGCGCGCTGGCCGGGATCGGCGCCAGGTTCCAGCGCGCGCCAGCGGTCGAGCGAGGATTTCAGATCGAGCAGGCCCCGGTACAGGCCGGCGTGCGCGACGGGCGGGGTGAGATAGCTGATGAGCGTCGCGTTGGCGCGGCGCTTGGCGATCATGCCCTCGGACGGGTTGTTCGAAGCGTAGAGATAGAAGTTCGGCAGGTCGCCGATGAGCCGGTCGGGCCAGCATTCGGCGGACAGGCCGGCCTGTTTGCCGGGCATGAACTCGAGCGCCCCGTGGGTGCCGAAATGCAGCACCGCGTTGGCGGCGAAGTCCTCCCTGATCCAGCGGTAGAAGGCGCTGAAGGCGTGCGTCGGGGAGAAACCGTGCTCGAACAGCAGGCGCATCGGGTCGCCCTCGTAGCCGAAGGCGGGCTGGATGCCGACGAACACGTTGCCGAAGGTTTCGCCGAGCACGAAAATGCTTCGGCCGTCGCTCTGCTGGCGGCCGGGCGCCGACCCCCACTGGCGCTCGATCTCGGCCAAATGCGGCTCGCGGCGGACGTGATCGTCGGCCGCAATGCGCGCGGCCACGTTCGCATTGCTGCCGAAGCGCGCGGCGTTGCCCTCGATGATGCTGGCGCGGAGGTCGTCGACGGTCTCGGGCACGTTCACGGTGTATCCGGCGGCGCGCAGCGCCAGCATCGTGTTGTGCAGCGACTGGAACACCGAGAGATAGGCGGCGGTGCCGGTCGCGCCCGCGTTGGGCGGGAAGTTGAACAGCACCAGGGCGACCTTACGCTCGGCCCGTTTGGCGCGTCGGAGTGCCACGAGCTTCGCGATGCGTGCGGCGAGCATGGATGCGCGCTCCGCGTGCGCCACCATGTCCCGCTTGCACTTGACGCCGTCGCAGCCGGCGCAGGGATCCGCGGCCTGAGCGCGGCCGCAACGTCCGCCGAACGTCATCGGGGCGATCGCGCCGTCGAGCTCGGGGATCGCGACCATCATCGTCGCCTCCACCGGCAGCAGCCCGTGCGGATCGGCCTGCCATTGCTCCAGCGTCTGGAACTCGACCGGGTGCGCCGCGACATAGGGCACGTCGAGCGCGGCCAGGATCGTCTCGGCGGCGCGCGCGTCGTTGTAGGCCGGGCCGCCTACCAGCGAGAAGCCGGTGAGCGAGACGACCGCATCGACGATCGGCTTGCCGTCGCGCACGAAGAACCGCTCGATGGCCGGACGCGAATCGAGGCCGCTGGCGAAGGCGGGGATCACGCGCAGGCCGCGCGCCTCAAGCGCGGCGATGGCGCCGTCGTAGTGGCCCGCGTTACCGGAGAGCACGTAGGAACGCATCAGCAGCAGCCCGACGGTGCCTGCTTTTCCCGCCGCCGGAAGCTGCTCGACCCGTTCGACGATGCGGCTCTGCGCGCCGGGATGATACAGGCCGACGTCGGGGTACTGGATCGGCGGCACGACGCGTAGGTTGCCGGCCAGCGCGGCGCGCGCCCCCGTCGCGTAGCGGTCGACCAGCAGGCGGACGAGGTTGGCGAGGTTTTCCTCCGAGCCGGCGAGCCAGTATTGCAGAGCGAGAAAGTAGGCGCGCACGTCCTGCGCAGTGCCGGGGATGAAGCGCAGCAGCTTCGGCAGCTGGCGCAGCATCTTCATCTGACCGTGGCCGCTCGATTCGCCGCCCTTTGGCCGTCCGCGCAGCCGCTTCAGCATCCCGATCGCGCCGACCGCCTCGGCCGACATGTTGAACTTGCCGACGCGCGTGAGGCGCATCACCTCGCCGGCGGACATGGCGCAGAGCATCGCGTCGCACGCATCGCGACGTGCGGCGAGTGCCGGGAGCACCGCGCGGATGTGGTCCTCGAGGAACAGCATCGTCGCGATCACGATGTCGGCGCTCGCGATGTCGGCGTGGCAGCATGCGAGGGCGGCCTCGTCGCTGCCCCATTCGTCGGCCGCGTGCATGACGAGCTCGAGGCCGGGAAGCTCGCGGCGCAGGCTGGCCTCGGCGCGCGCCGCGGCGCTGGACAGGTGACTGTCCATCGTCACCAGCACCACCCTCACGGGCGTCGGGTCAACGGCCGAAATGCGCTTTGGCATCGTACAACGTCTCGACCGTGATCGTGGTGAGGCCCTGCTCCTGGGCGAAACGCTCCGTGTTGCGGCGGGCCTTGCCGCGCACGAAGAACGGGATCTTCTTCAGCTCGTCTTCCGCTTTCGTCGCCCAGTTGAGACTGGAGGGGGCGAGGTCGGGCGCGGCGGTCGCCTCCGGCAGTGCGGCGGTGCTGCCGAGATGCGAGGGCGCGGCGTCGTCGCGGAACTCGGCGTCGTCGCGGAACATGCCGAGCAGATGTTCCTCGAGGCCCATCATCAGCGGATGCACCCAGGTGTCGAACAGCACGTTGGCACCCTCGAACCCCATCTGCGGCGAGGTGCGCGCGGGGTAGTCCTGCACATGCGTCGGCGCCGAGATCACCGCGCAGGGGATGCCGAGGCGCTTGGCGATGTGGCGCTCCATCTGCGTGCCGAGCACGAGCTCGGGCTGCAGCTCCGCCACTTTCGCCTCGACCTCGAGGTAGTCGTCGGTGACCAGCGCCTCGACCCCGTAGGTCGCGGCGGCCGCGCGCACCTCGCGGGCGAACTCGCGCGTGTAGGTTCCGATGCCGGCTACCGTGAAGCCGAGCTCCTCCTTGGCGACCCGGGCGGCGGCGAGCGCGTGCGTGGCGTCGCCGAAGATGAACACGCGCTTGCCGGTGAGATAGTTGGAGTCGACCGAGCGCGAGTACCAGGGAAGCCGGCAGGCGTCGTCGTCCAGCACCGGCGACGGGTCCACGCCCGCGAGGGCAGCGACCTCGGCGATGAAGTCGCGCGTCGCGCCGACGCCGATGGGGATCGTCTTCGTGAACGGCTGGCGGTGGTTGCGCTGCAGCCACGAAGCCGCCTGGCCGGCGATCTCGGGATACAGCACGACGTTGAAATCGGCGTCGCCGAGGCGGGCGAGGTCGGCGGGCGTGGCGCCGAGCGGGGCGGTGACGTTCACCGTGATGCCGAGTCGGCCGATCAGGTCGGTGATTTCGCGCAGATCGTCGCGGTGGCGGAAGCCGAGCGCGGTCGGGCCGAGGATGTTGCAGCGGGGCCGCGTTGCCCCCTCACCCCGTCCCTCTCCCGGAGGGAGAGGGAGAAGCGGAAGCCCTCTCCCCTCGGGAGAGGGTTGGGTGAGGGGCGCGAAAGCGCGGACCAACTGATAGAAGGTTTCGGCAGCACCCCAATTCTCTTTCTTCTGATACGAGGGCAACTCGACCGGGACCACGGGGATCGGCAGGTTCAGCGCGCGGGCGAGGCCGCCGGGGTCGTCCTGGATGAGTTCCGCGGTGCAGGAGGCGCCAACGAGCAGGGCTTGCGGGCGGAACCGCTCATACGCCTCGGCTGCCGCGCGCTTGAACAGCTCGGCGGTGTCGCCGCCGAGGTCGCGCGCCTGGAACGTGGTGTAGGTGACCGGCGGGCGCTTGGCCCGGCGCTCGATCATGGTGAACAGCAGGTCGGCGTAGGTGTCGCCCTGCGGCGCGTGCAGCACGTAATGCAGCCCCTCCATCGCCGTCGCGATCCGCATCGCGCCGACATGGGGTGGTCCTTCGTAGGTCCAGACGGTGAGCTGCATCGGGCTAGACCGCGAGCCGGGCGCGGCGCACCAGCGGGCGCGCGAACAGCTCGGCGAGGTCGGCGGCCTGCTCGTAGCCCTGGATCGGCGTGAACAGCAGCTCGATCGACCATTTCGTCGTCAGCCCCTCGGCTTCGAGGGGATTGGCGAGGCCGAGGCCGCAAACGGTGATGTCGGGCCGCGCGGCGCGGCAGCGGTCGAGCTGGCGGTCGACGTCCTGGCCCTCGCTCAGCGCCGTGCCGGCCGGCAGCAGGTCGAGCTCTTCGGCGAGATGCTGGCGATGCAGGTAGGGCGTGCCGATCTCCACCGGACGCATGCCGAGTTCGCGCGCGAGGAAGCGGCCGAGCGGGATTTCGAGCTGCGAATCGGGGAAGAAGAACACGCGCGAGCCCGCGAGCTGGTCGTGGTAGCGGGCGAGGGCGCGCTTGGCGCGCTCCCGCGGCAGGGCGATGGCGTCGCGCAAGCGCGACTCGGCGACGCCGCAGGCATCGGCGGCGGCGCGTAGCCAGAGCGTCGTGCCCTCGGCGCCGAGCGGGAAGGGGGCCGGGATGCGAGTCGCCCCGCGCTGCTCGAGCGCGCGCGCGGTGTCGGCGAGGAAGGGCTGCGCCAGCAGGAAGCGGGTGCCCGGCCCGACCGGCGGCAAGTCGGCGGCGCGGCGCGGCGGGAGGAAGCTCACCGCATCGAGGCCCATCGCGGCGAACAGGCGGCGGAACTGGTCTTCCACCACGTCGGCCAGGGCGCCGACCACGAGTAGCGAAGAACCCTCACCCCAACCCTCTCCCGAGGGGAGAGGGAGAAGAGAAGCCCTCTCCCCTCGGGAGAGGGTTGGGTGAGGGGCCGGGAGTTCCGGCACCAACGCGGCCAGGCAGGCGTCCTCGCCCTGGGTGAACGTGGTTTCTATGCCACTGCCCGAGTAGTTCAGCACCCGCACCTGCGGGGCCAGCGCGCGCGACAGCCGCTGCGCCGCCCGCGAGAGGTCGAGCTTGATGACCTCGGACGGGCAGGAGCCGACCAGGAACAGCAGCTTGATGTCCGGCCGCCGCTCGATCAGGCGCGTCACCACGCGGTCGAGTTCGTCGTTGGCATCGGTCAGGCCGGCGAGGTCGCGCTCCTCCATGATCGCGGTGGCGAAGCGCGGCTCGGCGAAGATCATCACCCCGGCGGCCGACTGGATCAGGTGCGCGCAGGTGCGCGAGCCGACGACCAGGAAGAACGCGTCCTGGATCTTGCGGTGCAGCCAGACGATGCCGGTCAGGCCGCAGAACACCTCGCGTTGGCCGCGCTCGCGCAGCACGGGAGCATCGCTGCACCCCTCAGGCGCGGTTGCGGCGGCGTTGCTCACTTCGAGGCTTCCAGCGCGCCGCCGGGAGCGTGGGTCCAGTCCGCGCTTTCGCGTCGGGCGGCGCGCAGCTTGAGCACGAACTGCGTCGCATTCACCACGTACGAGGTGTAGGCGGCGAGAGCCAGGAACATCTGGCTGCGCACGTCGACCGTGCCGGAAAACAGCGCGAGCAGGTAGGCGGTGTGCAGCGCCAGAACGAGGATGCTGACCACGTCCTCCCAGAAGAATGCTGTGGCAAACAGGTAACGGCCAAAGACCTTCCGTTCCCAGATCGAGCCCGTCACCATGATGGTGTAGAGCACCAGCGTCTTGATCACGATCGAGGCGGTGGCCGCCTCCGCACCCTGCCCGGTGAGCAGGAATCGTAACACCAGGAACAGGCTCATCAGGAACACGGCGAACTGCACCGGCGCTAAAACCCCTTGTACCAAGGTCCAAGGCGTCGCATCGCGTCGGCGGCGCTCCTCCGGCGTGTAGAGGCCGCGGCCAGGTCGATGTCCAATCATGGTGCTGCGTCCCGCGACAGTGCCCCACGGACACGCATCGATTGCGTCGAACAGGGGGCTAAACAGGCTGGTTGTAAACATGGCTTGACAACGCTCCCGCGGAAAGCTCCGCTCGGCGATCTGACGCCGCCGAAACGTCGGCACACGTCCGTGTTGCTGGAAGAAGTCGAATGCAAGCCCGTCGAGACTGGTAGTGAGCCACCCCGCCTCCCTGCGTGATGTCCACGAAAGCGAGGCTAGAGCGCTGCCAATCGGTGTGTCAAGCGGATGGAACGTAAAGATGGCTTGACACTCGACGACCAAAAGAATGCACTTAGGGGGAAGGGACAGCCGATGGTCGCGTTGAGTCAGCGGGTCTTAACGAGGAAGCAGTGGCAAGGCGCCGGAACGGTGCCCCCCGAAGCGCGTTTGTCATACCAGGTTGCTCGTCCGACGCAGGACGCCGCTGCCGGGCGGCGCGACATCCTGACGCGGACGATCAAGGCCGATGTCATCCCGCGTTTGCTGCTCATCCGGGGCCGTGCGGCCCGTCCCCGGATGCCGGAGACCGCCATGACGGGCCCGATCGCGGCCGAGATCGGCGAACTGGCCGCTATCGCAATGAGGCAGGACTTCACGCCTGCCCTCGCGTTCGTTGACTCAGTGCGGCTCAGGGGCGTGTCGCTCGACTCGGTGTTCCTCGATCTGTTGACGCCGGCAGCGCGCCATTTGGGCGAGATGTGGGATCAGGATCGGGCGAGTTTCGGCGAGGTCACGCTGGGCTTGGCCGTTTTGCACCAGGTGCTGCGGGAACTTGGGCCGGCGTTCCAGACCGGAGCGGCCGCGACCGGGCACGACCTGCGCGCCCTGCTGGCGCCGGTGCCGGGCGAGCAGCACAATTTCGGCCTCGCCATGGTCGCCGAGTTCTTCCGCCGGGCAGGCTGGAGTGTCAGGGGCGAGGCGATGACGACGCGCCGGGAACTGGTGACGGCGGTGCGCGGAACCTGGTTCGCGGTGGTCGGGCTTTCGCTCGCCTCCGAAGGTCGGCTGGAGGCGCTTGCCGCTTGCATTCGTGCCATTCGTCGCGCGTCGCGTAATCCGGCGGTCGGCATACTGGTTGGCGGCCCGATTTTCGTCGCACACCCCGAACTTGTTCGATCCGTCGGGGCCGACGCGACGGCGGTCGATGGGAAACATGCGGTGCTGCAGGCTAACAGTCTGCTCGCCGGAAGCGCGTGCCAAGTCTGAACGAGAACAAAGAAGTCTAAGGGGAGGCGCGATTGGAATGGAGGGCTGCGTCTTTCGTGAAGGGTTTCAAGGCTCCGAAGAAGTCGCTGGGCGATCTTGACGCCGATGTCGCCGCGACGTTGATCGCGGCGGCCGCCGATGTGTCGATCGTGCTGGACAGCGCTGGAGTTGTGCGCGACGTCGCGTTCCAGAGCGACGAACTTTCGAGCGAACTCGACGGCTCGGCGGGCTGGATCGGCCGACCCTGGTTGGAGGCGGTGACGGTCGAGAGCCGGCCCAAGGTCGAGGCGCTGTTGCGCGATGCCGGCGCGAAGGGCTCGCACCGATGGCGCCACCTCAATCATCCGTCCCCCGGCGGCGCCGCCGTTCCGGTGCTGTATTCCGCGGTCCGCATCGGCAGCGACGGCCGCGTCGTGGCGTTCGGCCGCGATCTCCGCGCCATGTCGGCGTTGCAGCAACGCCTGGTCAATGCGCAGCAATCGATGGAGCGCGACTACTCGCGGCTGCGCCACGTCGAGATGCGCTATCGGCTGCTGTTTCAGATGTCGTCGGAGGCGATCCTTATCGTCGACGCGGCCAGCCAGAAGGTGGTCGAGGCCAACCCCGCCGCCAGCCAGCTGCTCGGTCCGTCGCGCAAGCGGGTGGTCGGGCGGCCGCTCGCCGACGTGTTCCGCGCCGAAAGTGCGCAGCCCTTGCAGTCCTTGCTCGGGAGTGCTCGGGCGGCCGGCCGAGCGGAGGACGTGCCGGTGCGCCTCGCCGGCATCGACCGGGAGGTGATCGTTTCGGCGTCGCTGTTCCGCGAGGACAACATGGCGCTGTTCCTGGTGCGCCTCGTGCCGGGCGAGGGAGAGGCGGCCGTCGCGGGCGTGCCCAGGATCAAAGCCAAGCTGCTCAAGCTGCTGGAGAGCGCGCCGGACGGGTTCGTGCTGACCGACATGGACGGCCGGATTCTCACGGCCAACGCCGCGTTTCTCGAGATGGCGCAGATCGCCGCCGAGGAGCAGGCGCGCGACGAGCCGGTCGATCGCTGGCTCGGCCGCCCCGGCGTCGATCTGCAGGTGCTGATCGCCAACTTGCACCAGCGCGGCTCGGTGCGGCTGTTCTCCAGCACGCTGCACGGCGAGTTCGGCGCTCAGATCGAAGTGGAGATCTCCGCTGTTCTGGTGAAGAACGGCGGCCAGCCCTGTTTGGGCTTCGCCATCCGCAACGTGGGCCAGCGCCTCAGCGTCGAGCCCAAGGCCGGTCGCGAGCTGCCGCGCTCGGTCGAGCAACTCACCGAACTGATCGGGCGCGTGTCCCTCAAGGAGCTGGTGCGCGAGACCACCGACGTGATCGAGAAGCTCTGCATCGAAGCGGCGCTGGAGATGACGAACGACAATCGCGCATCCGCCGCCGAGATGCTGGGGCTGAGCCGGCAGAGCCTGTACGCCAAGCTGCGCCGCTACGGCATCGCGGACTTCGTCCCCGACGGCTCGAGCTGAACTCGCGTGAGCCGCCCGGCGCCCAAGGTCATTCTGGAGCTGCTCAAGCCGATCACCTGGTTCGCGCCGATGTGGGCGTTCGGCTGCGGCCTCGTCTCCGCCGGTTTGCCGCTCGCGCCGCGCTGGCCGGTGGCGCTGGCCGGCATCCTGCTCGCCGGGCCGATGGTCTGCGGCACCAGCCAGGCGGTGAACGACTGGTTCGACCGCCACGTCGACGCGATCAACGAGCCGGACCGGCCGATCCCGTCCGGGCGCATCCCCGGCCGCTGGGGGCTTGCCATCGCCATCGTTTGGACCGCGTTGTCGCTGGCGGTGGCGACCGTGCTCGGCCCGTGGGGGTTCGGCGCGGCGGTGGTGGGGCTGGCGCTCGCCTGGGCCTACAGCGCGCCGCCGCTGCGGCTCAAGCGGAACGGCTGGTGGGGCAACGCGGCGTGCGCCGCCTGCTACGAGGGGCTGCCCTGGATCACCGGGGCGGCGGTGATGGCGGCGGCGCGTCCGGCCTGGCCGGTGTTCGCGCTCGCGGCGCTGTACAGCGCCGGTGCGCACGGCATCATGACCCTCAATGACTTCAAGTCGGTGGAGGGCGATCGGCGAATGGGCATCGGCTCGCTGCCGGTGCTGCTCGGCGTCGAGCGCGCGGCGCAGGTCGCCTGCATCGCCATGGCGGCGCCCCAGGTCGCGGTGGTGGCGCTGCTGTTCGCCTGGGGCGAGCCGGTCCATGCCGCCGCAGTCGCGCTGCTGCTGGCGGCACAGGTGCTGCTCATGCTGCGGCTGCTGCGCCGGCCGCGCGAGCTGGCGCCCTGGTACAACGCCACCGGCACCAGCCTTTACGTCATCGGAATGCTGGTCAGCGCGTTCGCGCTGCGGCCGTAGAAACGGGGAGAACGGCGATGGCCGAGGCGGAGCTATTCGATGTCGTCGTGGTGGGCGGCGGCCCGGCGGGGGCGACGGCGGCGGCCGATCTCGCCGCGCGCGGCCGATCGGTGCTGCTGCTCGACAAGGCCGGGCGGATCAAGCCCTGCGGCGGCGCCATCCCGCCGCGATTGATCCGCGATTTCGCGATCCCCGACGAGTTGCTGGTCGCCCGGATCGCCGCCGCGCGCATGGTCTCGCCCGCGTCGCGCGAGGTCGACATGCCGATCGACAACGGCTTCGTCGGCATGGTCGACCGCGACGTGTTCGACGAGTGGCTGCGCGTACGCGCAGCCGAGACCGGTGCCGTCCGCCGCACCGGCACGTTCGACCGGCTCGACCGCGACCCGGACGGGGTGGCGGTCGTCGAGTACCACGCGCAGGGCGCCGAGAAGCGAGCCGAGCGGGTGCGCGCGCGCTGCGTGATCGGCGCGGACGGCGCGAAGTCGGCGGTGGCGAGGCAATGCGTGAAGGGAGCGGAGCGCATGCGCTACGTGTTCGCCTATCACGAGATCGTCCGCTCGCCGGCGCCCGGAGTGGCGGCGTTCGACGGCGCGCGCTGCGACGTCTACTACCAGGGCGAGCTATCGCCCGATTTCTACAGCTGGGTGTTTCCGCATGGCGACACCACGAGCATCGGCACCGGGACCGCGCGCAAGGGCTTCTCGCTGCGCGGATCGGTCGGTGCGCTGCGGCAGGCGACGGGCCTGGACGCGGTGGAAACGATCCGGCGCGAGGGTGCGCCGATCCCGCTCAAGCCGCTGCGTCGCTGGGACAACGGGCGCGACGTGGTGCTCGCCGGCGATGCGGCCGGGGTGGTTGCCCCCGCGTCCGGCGAGGGCATCTATTACGCGATGGCGGGCGGGCGGCTCGCGGCGGACGCCGCGGAGGCGTTCTGCGCCACCGGCGACGCGCGCGCGCTCGGGCTGGCGCGCAAGCGTTTCATGAAGGCGCATGGGCGCGTGTTCTGGGTGCTCGGGATCATGCAGTATTTCTGGTACTCGAGCGACAAGCGGCGTGAGAAGTTCGTGAGCATCTGCCGCGACAAGGACGTGCAGCGGCTCACCTGGGAGTCTTACATGAACAAGGAGCTGACGCGGACCAAGCCGGCGGCGCATGTGCGCATCTTCTTCAAGGACCTGGCGCACCTGTTCGGTTTCGCCTCCGCTTGACCGGCCGACACGCGGGCACACGCATGTAGGTGCCCATTCTGTGCGCGGCGCTCGCGGCCATGCTGGTCGCCGGCCTCGGCGCGCTGATGACCGACCTCGGCGACTGGTACGTGAACCTGCGCAAGCCGCCCTGGCAGCCGCCGGACTGGTTGTTCGGCCCGGCCTGGACCCTGATCTTCGCGCTGACGGCGGCGGCCGGCGTGCTGGCCTGGCGCGACGAGCAGAATCCGGGCCGCCGAGAGTGGATGCTGGCCCTGTTCGCGCTCAACGGCTTGCTCAACGTGGTCTGGAGCCTTTTATTCTTTCGTTTGCACCACCCGGACTGGGCTCTGCTCGAGGTGGGCTTCCTGTGGCTGTCGATCCTAGCCTTGATCGTGGTCATCGCTCCCGCGTCGCCCGTGGCAGGCTGGCTGCTCGCGCCCTATCTGGCCTGGGTCGCCTTCGCGGCGTTGCTCAATCTCGCGGTGGTGCGGCTGAACGGCCCCATGAGCTAACCGCGATCGGTGGCCTCGGTGGCGTCCGGTCGAGGCTTGGCTGCCTCAGGAAGCCGGCATCGCGCTGGCGCGAGCCTTCCGCCGGGTGACCGGGCCCTTGCGGATGCTGGTCCGAGGCGACCGCAACTTCGGAGCGGGCTCCTCCGGCGTGCTGTCGTCCAACCGTTCACGGCGACTGCCGAGCCCGATCTGCTTGGCGAGCGCCGAGCGGTGCTTGGCGTAGCTCGGTGCCACCATCGGGTAGTCAGGCGGAAGCTGCCAGCGCTTGCGGTAGTCGTCCGGCGTCATGTTGTACGCTGTCTTGAGATGTCGCTTCAGCATCTTGAGCTTCTTGCCGTCCTCGAGGCAGATCAGATAATCCGGAAAGACGGATTTCTTGATCGGCGCCGCGGGGTCGGGCCGTTCGGGCTCGGTCGTTTCCGAGCCGGCATGGCGCAATGCCTCGTAGACGCGCTCGATCAACGGCGGAAGTTCCTGCGCGGAGACGGCGTTCTTCGATACATGCGCCGAAACGATTTGGGCGGCGAAGCCGAGCAGTCTCGGCCGATCCTGGTCGTCAGTCATAGCGCGATGATCCGAAATTGGTTCTCTACTATAGAACGTATTCGGTTGAATTGCGCAACAGCGGCGATTGCGAGAGCCGCCCGGTGCACTCGTCGCGCCTCCCATCGAGCAGCAAACTGCCGCCCCGCGTCTGCAATTTGACGTCGGCCGTCAGAGATCGACGCGGCTTTGCTTGCACCGTTTCCCGTCTCTTGTTGTGCAGTAAAATCGTCAACCGCGGCGGACGAGATGTGTCGAAGCTACTGTCCGCGCACACTGACCTGACCACCAGGCGAGACTGTTACGCCGGGAAGCTGTTCAAGCGATTCGGCGAGAGACCGGTTTCCCCCGCCTGGCTGATTTATCAGGCGTTGATGGTCCAGTTCGTAGATGGTTGCCCCGAGTGGGGGCGTGATCCCAGCGCGGGCTTTGTCGAGATGCTGGTTGACGGCGACGTAACCCGGCCGCGGTGGCTGCGCGGCGCACCCGGCAAGAACAATGGTCGCGATTTGCCGGAGCGATGACGCAGGCGCGGTGACAGCCGAGGCGGCATACCGGCCCTAACCGGCTGCCAGCCTGCCGGGCTGCCGTTGCAGCCCGGCAGGTTCGCGGATCGTTCAGCCGTGGCAGGTGCAGCCGGCGTGCTCGCAGCCGGCGCCGCTCTTGTGATGATCGGCGCACGGGTCGCCGCAGAAAATGCGCCCGTCGCGCTTCACGCCCTGCTCCACGCCCACGACGCAAACGCAGTCGCTGCACGCACACTTCACTCGGTCGATGGTCACGCTCATGGTCTCACTCCTGTTCGGCGTTGATATCGTCGTCCTGTTCACGCGGTTCGACGAGATGCTCGACCATGTTGGTCAGCATCTCCCGCACGTGGCAGTCAGGGATGCTGTAAAAAATCTGCTTGCCTCGCCGGCCCGCTTTCAGCAGTCGGGCGGCGCGAAGCAGGCGTAGATGGTGAGACACCAGCGACTGGCTCAACGCCAGCTGTTTGGTGATTTCTCCCACGTTCTGCGGGCCGTCGAGGCAACTGGTCACGATTCTCAGCCGGTTCGGCTCTCCCAGCAGCCGGAAGAGTTCGGCCAGTTCCACGGTCTGATCGGTGTTGAGCACTCATAGTTCCTATGAACACGTATTCATGTGTCACAGAGAAACTGCGCGGTCAAGTTCGAGGCGGGCTCCATGCGGTATCCTGATTCGTTGATGGCTTGCCCCATGCGGAGCGTGCACACTACGCCTGCGCGGGCACGGCCCTCCGGCGATCCGCTACCGGGGAAGAAGTTATGACCACGATGACCATGACGGCGACACGGACCACGACGGACACGGCAAGGACGGAGCACTTTGATGTCGTGGTCGTCGGGGCAGGCATTTCCGGGATCGGGGGCGCCTACCACCTCCTCAAGCAGTGCCCCGGGACGACATTCGCCGTCCTTGAATCTCAGGAAACCTTCGGCGGCACGTGGACCACGCATCGCTACCCGGGCATCCGGTCCGACAGCGACCTCCACACTTTCGGCTATCGCTTCAAGCCCTGGACCGGGACGCCGATCGCGACCGCGGCGGAGATCCTCAAATACATGGGCGATGTGATCGCCGAGAACGGGATCGGCCCGCACATCCGATACCGGCACACGATCGCTTCGGCGCGCTGGTCGAGCGAGGACAATCTCTGGACGCTGGAGGCGACCCGGACGGACACCGGCGAGATCGTCCGCATCGCGGCGAACTTCCTTTGGATGTGCCAGGGCTACTACCGGCACTCGGAGGGCTACACGCCCGAATGGGACGGGAAGCAGGACTTCAAGGGCCGCATCATCCATCCGCAGACCTGGCCGGAGAACCTGGACTACAAGGGAAAGAACATCGTGGTCATCGGCTCGGGGGCGACCGCGGCCACCCTCATCCCGGCGATGGCCGCCGATTGCGGCCATGTGACCATGCTGCAGCGCTCGCCGACGTATTTCCTGACCGGCCGCAACGCCAACCCGCTCGCCGACGAGTTGCGCGATCTGGGCATCGACGAGGAATGGATTCACGAGATCGTCCGCCGCAAGACCCTGCGCGAGCAGGCCGTGTTCACCCGTCGTACGTTCGAGGAACCGGAGACCGTGAAGCAGGAACTGCTTGGCGCCGTCCGGGCCCATTTGGGTGAAGATTACGATGTCGAGACGCACTTCACCCCGAACTATCGCCCGTGGCGACAGCGCGTCGCCTTCATCCCCGACGCCGACCTGTTCAAGGGGATCCGCTCGGGAAAGGCGTCGGTCGTCACCGACGAGATCGAGCGTTTCACCGAGACCGGGCTTCTGTTGAAATCCGGCCAGACGCTCGACGCCGACATCATCGTCACGGCGACCGGTTTCCACCTGAACGTGCTCGGCGACATCGACTTCGTCATTGATGGAAAGCCGCTCGTGTTCTCGGAGACGGTCACGTATCGCGGCATGATGTTCACCGGCGTGCCCAACATGGCGTGGGTGTTCGGCTACTTCCGCGCGAGCTGGACCTTGCGGGCGGACTTGGTCGCCGATTTCGTGTGCAGGCTGCTCAACCACATGAAATCAAAGGGTGCCCGCAAGGTGACGCCGACCCTCCGATCCGAGGATCGGGAAATGCCCTTGCTGCCCTGGATCGACCCGGAGAACTTTAATCCCGGCTACATCATGCGGGGCATGCACCTGCTGCCGAAACGCGGCGACAAGCCCGAATGGCAGCACACCCAGGACTACTGGGCGGAGAAGGATGAACTACCCGCCATCGACCTCGACGACGGCGCGTTCGTGTACGAGTGAACACCGGCTGTTTGCGACAGGACGGGAGCAGGGACGGATGCTGATCGCCGGGGACATCGGCGGCACCAAGACGCTGCTCGGACTCTACACGCCGGAGGCGGGGGCGCGCGCGCCGGTCGCGCAGAAGGAGTATCACAGCGCCGCCTACCCGGATCTCGAACAGATGGTCCGCGCCTTCCTGGCGGAGTCGGGACAGCGGGCGCGCGCGGCGTGCTTCGATGTCGCCGGGCCGGTGACGGGCGGCCGGGCGAAGCTGACCAACCTGCCCTGGCTGCTCGACGAGGCGGCGCTGGCCGAGGCGCTCGAGCTGCAGCGGGCGATCCTGCTCAACGACCTCAAGGCCGTGGCCTACGCGGTGCCGCTGCTGCAACCGGACGAGCTGCACGTCGTCAACCCGGGTCGCGCCGAACTGAACGGTACGGTGGCGGTGGTGGCGCCGGGCACCGGGCTCGGGGAGGCGTTCCTGGTATGGGACGGGTCGCGCTACGTCGCTTGCTCGTCGGAGGGCGGCCACGCCGATTTCGCGCCGGGCGACGACGTGCAGGCCGCACTGTGGCAGTATCTGGCGACCCGTCTCGGGCACGTCTCCTGCGAGCGCGTCTGTTCCGGCAGCGGCATCCCCAACCTCTACGACTTCCTGCGCGATGCCGGGCACGCACCCGAGCGGCTGGACCTCGCCGCGCGCTTGGCCGCGACGCAGGACCGCACGCCGCTCATCGTGGACGCGGCGTCGCACGGCGACCCGCTCTGCGCCGCGACGCTCGACCTGTTCGTCGCCATCCTCGGCGCCGAGGCCGGCAATCTCGCGCTCAAGGTGCTGGCGACGGGCGGCGTCTACCTGGCCGGGGGCATGTCGCTGCGGGTCGGCGACCGGCTCGACGACCCGCGCTTCATGCGCGCCTTCGCCGGCAAGGGGCGCTTCGCCGACCTGCTCGGCGCGGTTCCGGTGAAGGTGGTGCTGACACCCGGCGCGGCGCTGCTCGGCGCGGCGCAGTATGGGCTCGATCGGTTGAACGAGGGCTGATCCGCGAGACCTCGCGGTGAGCCGAATCACGCAACGCTGACAGGAAACAGACACGATGCAACTCGGCATGATCGGCTTGGGACGCATGGGCGCCAACATGGTCGGGCGGCTCATCAAGGCGGGTCACGATCTGCACGTCTACGACGCGCACAGCGAGCCGGTGCAGTCGCTGGTCGGCCAGGGTGCGACGGGCAGCACGAACCTGGCGGACTTCATCAAGGGCCTCGCCAAGCCGCGCTCGGTCTGGCTGATGGTGCCGGCCGGCGTGGTCGACGGCGTGCTCGGGCAGATCGCGCCGCTGCTCGAAGCGGGCGACACGGTGATCGACGGCGGCAACTCGTACTATCATGACGACGTGCGCCGCGCCCGCGAGTTGAAGCAGCGCGGGTTGCACTACGTCGATGTCGGCGTGAGCGGCGGCGTCTGGGGGCTCGAGCGCGGCTACTGCCTGATGATCGGCGGCGAGAAGGACACGGTAGGCCGGCTCGACCCGATCTTCGCCGCCTTGGCACCGGGCCTCGACTCGGCCCCGCGCACCACCGGCGCCGACGGCACGCCGAGCCAAGCCGAGCATGGCTATTTGCATTGCGGCCCCAACGGCGCCGGGCACTTCGTCAAGATGGTGCATAACGGCATCGAGTACGGGCTGATGGCCGCGTACGCCGAGGGTCTGAACATCATCAAGCACGCCGATGTCGGCCTGCATCAGCAGGAGATGGACGCGGAGACGACGCCGCTGCGCCATCCCGACCTCTACAGCTACAACATCGACGTGGCACAGGTGGCCGAGGTCTGGCGACGCGGCAGCGTGGTCGGCTCCTGGCTGCTCGACCTGACCGCGAGCGCGCTGCGCAAGAGCCCCGACCTCGAGCACTTCGCCGGCCGCGTGTCGGATTCGGGCGAGGGGCGGTGGACCTTGCTTGCCGCGATCGACGAGGGCGTCCCGGCACCCGTCATCAGCGCGGCGCTCTATTCGCGCTTCGCGTCGCGCGGGCAGACCGAGTTCGCCGACAAGCTGCTCTCCGCGCTGCGCTTCGAGTTCGGCGGCCACGTGGAGAAGCCGAAGGCATGAGCGGCACCAACGACATCGTCTTCCTGTTCGACGTCGACAACACGCTGCTCGACAACGATCAGGTGCAGGACGATCTGCGCCAGCACATCGCCGACGAGTACGGCGCGCTCGCGCGTGACCGGTACTGGGCGATCTTCGAGGAGTTGCGCGGCGAGCTGGGCTACGCCGACTACCTCGGCGCGCTGGAGCGCTACCGGGTCGAGCAAATCCACGACCCGACCGTGCTGCGCATGTCGAGCTGGCTGGTGGACTACCCGTTCGCGAGCCGGCTCTACCCGCAGGCGCTGGAGGCGGTGAAGCACGTCGCGCAATGGGGTTCCGCCGTCGTGCTGTCCGACGGCGATGCCGTGTTCCAGCCGCGCAAGATCGACAAGTCGGGCATTTGGGAAGCGTTCCAGGACCGCGTGCTGATCTACATCCACAAGGAGCAGGAGCTCGCCGACGTCGAGCGCTTCTACCCGGCCCGCCGCTACGTGCTGATCGACGACAAGGTCCGTATCCTGCATGCGGTCAAGCAGCTCTGGGGCGAGCGGGTGACGACGGTGTTCCCGCGCCAAGGGCATTACGCGCACGACCCGAAGGAGCTGGCGGCGCACCCGCCGGCCGACATCACGATCGAGCGGATCGGCGACCTGTTGAACGTCGATCTCGCCGCGTTGCAGAAATCCTGATGCAGGAGGCCCGATGACCCTGACACAGTCGCCGGCGTGGCGGGCGTTGCAGGCGCACCACGCCGCCATCAAGGACACGCATCTGCGGACCTTGTTCGCCGACGATCTGGGCCGGGCGGCGCGGTTCACCGTCGAGAGCGCCGGCCTCGTGCTTGATTTCTCGAAGAACCGCATCACCGAGGAGACCGTGCGGCTGCTGGTCGAGCTCGCGCAGGAGCGCGGCGTGGCGGCCCGCCGCGACGCCATGTTCCGCGGCGACAAGATCAACGAGACCGAGCGCCGTGCCGTCCTGCACGTCGCCCTGCGCGCGCCGTGCGATGCGACGATCGAGGTGGACGGCAAGGACGTGGTGCCCGAGGTGCACGACGTGCTCGACCGCATGGGCGCGTTCGCGACCAAGCTGCGCGACGGCAGCTGGAAGGGGCACACCGGCAAGCGCATCCGCACCGTGGTCAACATCGGCATCGGCGGCTCCTATCTCGGGCCGGAGATGGCGTATCTCGCGCTGCGGCCGTACAGCGAGCGCGCGCTGGATTTCCGTTTCGTGTCCAACGTGGACGGCGCCAACTTCGCCGAGGCGACGCAGGGGTTAGACCCGGCGGAGACGCTGTTCATCGTTTCATCGAAGACCTTCACCACGCTGGAGACGATGACCAACGCGGCGACCGCGCGAAAATGGGTGGTGGACGCGCTCGGCACCGATCAGGCGGTCGCCAAGCATTTCGTCGCGGTCTCCACCAACATCCCCGGCGTGCAGAAGTTCGGCATCGATCCGGCCAACACGTTCGGCTTCTGGGACTGGGTCGGCGGGCGTTACTCGATGGACAGCGCGATCGGGCTGTCCACCATGATCGCCATCGGGCCGGAGCATTATGCCGAGATGCTCGCGGGCTTCCATGCCGTTGACGAGCATTTCCGCACCGCGCCGCTGCAGCGGAACCTGCCGGCGCTGATGGGGTTGCTGACGGTCTGGTACAACAATTTCTTCGGCGCGCAGACGCTCGGCGTTATGCCGTATTCCGCGCATCTGGCGCGCTTCCCGGCCTATCTGCAGCAGCTGCAGATGGAGAGCAACGGCAAGCACGTCGCCCTCGACGGCGCCGCGGTCTCCTGGCAGACCGGGCCGGTGATCTGGGGCGAGCCCGGCACCGACGGGCAGCACTCGTTCTACCAGCTCATCCACCAGGGGACGAAGCTGATCCCGTGCGACCTGATCGGCTTCCTCCGCCCGCTCAGCCCGCTCGCCGAGCACCACGACCTGCTGATGGCCAACATGTTCGCGCAAGCCGAGGCGTTCGCGTTCGGCAAGACCGCCGACGAACTCAAGGCCGAGGGCTCGCCCGACTTCCAGACACCGTTCCGGGTGACCGAGGGCAATCGCCCGACCAACGTGATCCTGGCCGAGCGGTTGGACCCGCGCACGCTCGGCAGCCTGGTGGCGCTCTACGAGCACAGCGTGTTCACGCAGGGCGCGGTGTGGGGGATCGACTCGTTCGATCAGTGGGGCGTGGAGCTCGGGAAAGTGCTCGCCAACCGGATCATCCCGGAGCTGCGCGGGTCGGGGCCGCTGTCGCACGACGGCTCGACCAACGCGCTGATCGAGCGCTATCGGAAGGCTCGGGGGTGACCCCTCCTCCCGGCCTCCTCCCGCAAGGGGAGGAGGGGAAGAAAGCCCCCTCCCCTTGCGGGAGGGGGTTGGGGGAGGGGCGCGGACTGATGTATCAGCCGTTCACATGGGACCACGCGGGAGAGAGCGAGACAGCTATCACCACGGCAACCTGCGCGAGGCGTTGATCGAGGCGGCGCACGGGCTGATCGCGGAGCGCGGGCCGGCCGGGTTCACCTTCGCCGAGGTGGCGCGCGCCGCCGGCGTCAGCCCCGCCGCGCCCTATCGCCACTTCCGCGATCGCAACGCCGTGGTCGCCGAGATCGCGCGCCGCGGCTTCGAGCGCTTCGCCGAGGAACTCGGGCTAGCGTGGCGCGACGGCAAACCCAACCCGGTGACGGCGATCGAGAACTGCGGCAAGGCGTACCTGGCGTTCGCGCGGCGCGAGCCCGCGTCCTACGCGGCGATGTTCGGCTCCGGGCTCGTCCTCGAGGACGACCCGACATTGCTCGTGGCGAGCGATCGCGCGTTCGGCGTGCTGCGCCGTGCCGCCGAGGTCGCCTGCAGCACCGCGCGCCCCGCGACCCGGCCGCCGTCGATGATGGTGGCGCTGCATGTCTGGTCCTTCTCGCACGGCATTGCCTCGCTGTTCGTCGGCCCGTCCGACGGCGGACGCCGCCGGCTGCCGATGACGCCCGAGGATCTGCTAGAGGCCGGGCTGCTGATCTATTTGCAGTCCCTGGGCCTTGAACCCCGATAAAGAGCGATTTATGTATGTGAATGTGATTTACATTCACGGAGGCTGACATGGCCGTAGTGGCCAAAATGGACGAGTTCCTCGGCAAGGGCGGCTGGATCGCAGCCATGGTGCTTGCCTTCATGGTGCACTGGCCGATCGGGTTGGCGATCCTCGCCTTCCTCGTTTTCAGCGGACGCTTCCGTGCCTGGAGGCACGGCCAGGCGCCGGGCCGCTGGTATAACCAGGCGGCGAACGGTCAGGGGCGCAACGGCGGTTGCGCGTGGACCTGGAATTGGGGCGGCGGCCCCGGCCACGGGGCGGCACCGAGCGGCAACCGTGCCTTCGACGAGTATCGCGCCGAGACGCTGAAGCGGCTTGAGGAAGAGCAGCGCGAGTTCGTGGATTACCTAGAGCGGTTGCGCCAGGCCAAGGACAAGGCGGAGTTCGATCAGTTCATGGCCGAGCGACGCGGCCGGCCGACGCCACCCGCGGACCCGAACGTCGCCGATCTCTGATCCGACCCGGCTCAATCGACCCTCTCCCGCGCGCCCCTGCGGGAGAGGGTTTTTTATGTTGAGAATTGCTCGCTTCAAACAGCACGATTATGCGAGCGCGGCTTTGACGCCGGTGTGACCGGGATCACATCGCCTCTGGCAGAACGATTGTAACTTGTAACTCCGGCCATCGACGACGTCGCAAATCGGCGGCGCCGTTCTACACTCCGACCGTCAGCGCGATGAGGCGGCGGACCGCCATCGCCGATGGCGTCCGGAGCAGACTGTCATGGGGATTGGCGAAGTGCCTGTTTCGGCGTCCTCGGCGCGCGATCCACGGATCGACTTTCTTCGCGGCGTCGCGCTGCTGACCATCTTCATCGACCATGTGCCCGGCAACTTCCTGGGCACCTTGACCGTGCGGAATTTCGGTTTCGCCGATGCCGCCGAGCTGTTCGTGCTTCTGGCCGGCGTTTCCTCGACACTGGCCTACGGCAAGCAGTTCGAGCGGGTGGGCGCCGGCCGCGCGCTCCGTCGCGTTGCCGGGCGCTGCCTGCGTATCTACCTTTATCAGGTAGGATTGCTCCTCACGACCTTCGTGGTCTTGCAGAGCTGGCTGCCGTATTTCGGGCTCGAACCGCATAGCATAGGTCCACTGCTCAACGGCGGCCTGCGCGGGCTGAAGCACGGCCTTCTCCTGCATGCCTTGCCGTCCAACCTCAACATCCTGCCGCTCTACATCATCCTGCTTGCCGTGTTTCCGCTGATCTATCTCGGGGCACGTCGTCATCCGTTGGCAACAATCGGCGTGTCGGCGGCGGTGTGGATCGCCGCCAACCTGGATCACGACCTCAACTTGCCAAACTGGATGGACGGTCGGGGATGGTTCTTCAACCCGTTCGCCTGGCAGCTTTTGTTTGCCATCGGCGTCGTCGGCGCACGCTTCATCGGACGCGAGGGACGCGCGCTGCCCCGCCGACGGTGGGCTGTCCTGCTATGTTGCCTGTATCTCGGTTTCGCGCTGTTCGCTTCCGCGCCCTGGACGAATTGGGGCGTGAACTGGGTGCCGCTCAACGTAATCACGGACAAGACCTCGCTCGGGCCGTTGCGCTTGCTCGACATTCTGGCCCTGATCTACGTGTTGATGACGTCAGCGACGTTCGAGCGCGTGGTGCAGCGTGCCAGCCTTGGCTTCGTCTCGCTCTGCGGGCGGCACTCCCTCGAGGTGTTCGCCGCGCTCACTCTGCTGTCGCTTATGGGCCGGCTGCTATTCCGCACGTTCGGGCCGACCTGGGAAATGCAGGCCCTGATCAACGGCGTCGGCTTCGCCTGCATGATCGGCGTGGCCCGCTGCTGGAGGCGGGCCGGCCGTCGGCGCCGCGCCCGCTCGAAAAAGTGCAGCCGACTTGAAAATAGCGCGGGCTGGGGTCTTGAGCTTGCGGCCGGTTGATGGCACTTGGCAGGTATGCTCTCGATCTCGCGATTGTCGCAGACCTTGGCCGCCCTCATGCTCGGCCTTTTGGCCATGACCGTGCCAAGCCTCTGCGGAGCTCGGGAGGTCGGCCGTCTGCCGCGGGTCGCCAGCCTGCTGGCCGAGCAGGCGCCTGTACGCATCATCGCGTTCGGATCATCCTCCACGGAAGGTGTCGGCGCCAGTTCCCCGGCGAAAGCCTACCCGAGCCGGCTCGAAGGCGAGATGTCCGCGCTGTTTCCCGGCGTCAAGATCGAGGTCCTGAACCGCGGCATCGGCGGCGAGGACGCCGACGACATGAGCCGTCGCCTTGCGGTCATCCTAGCCGAAAAGCCCGATCTCGTGATCTGGCAGACCGGGAGCAACGACCCGCTCCGTGACGTTCCGCTCGACCGCTTCGTGGACGAGACCCGCGCCGGGATCGCCACCATGCAAGCGGCGGGTATCGATGTCATGCTGATGGAACCGCAATACTGCCAAAAGCTGGCGAGCAAGCCCGGTTCCGGGCAGTTTCGCGACGCGTTGCGCTCGCTCGGTGCGGAGATGGGCGTCCCCGTGATCCGCCGCTACGATCTTATGATGGGATGGGTGGAGCACGGCCTGGTCACGCTCGCGAAAATGCTGTCCGTGGACGGGATGCACATGGCCGATGCGGGCTATAAGCTGCTCGCAAAGGATGTGGCGCACCAGATCGTCGTTTTGACCAAGGACTCCGCGGGCTTCGGTACGGCGCAGCGTTAGTTTGCGGTTCGCCGATGGTGGGCGTGTCGGAACCGGCCTAGAACGGCGGCTTCCGGATAGATGAAATCCGCCAAGAGGAGGACGAGAAGTGATCCACGTCGTCGCGATCATCACCGCCAAGCCCGGCAAGCGCGAAGAGATCATGGAGGCGTTTCGCGCCAACATGCCGGCGGTGCACGGCGAGCCGGGCTGCATCGAGTATGGGCCAGCCACCGATGCCGAGGGCATCGGCGGCTTCCAGACCAAGTTCGGCCCGGAGACGTTCGTCGTGCTGGAGAAATGGGAAAGCCAGGACGCGCTTAAGGCGCACGCGGCGGCGCCGCACATGGCGGCATACGGAGCGAAGACGAAGGATCTGATCGCGAGCCGGGTGATCCACGTGCTGTCGCCAGCCTAGGACCCCTCCTCCCGACCTCCTCCCACAAGGGGAGGAGAAGAAGAAAGAACCCCCTCCCTTTGTGGGAGGGGGCAGTGGGAGGGGGCTAACGAACCCCGCGCAACGCCCCCACTTCGGGCCGTCGTAAGCCAAGATTATCCCGGAGCGTGCGTCCCGCATAATCTCGCTGATGCAGGCCCCGTCGCTGCAGCTCAGGAATGACGAGCCGGACGAAATCCTCGTAGCTACCGGGAATATGGGTGGCCGAGACGACGAAGCCGTCACAGGCGTGCGCGGTGAACCACTCCTCCAGCGTGTCGGCGACCTCCGCCGGGGAGCCGATAACGGGGTGGGCCGGCTTGCCGCGCTGGGTGATCCGAAGGAAGTCGCGCACGGTCGGGTTCGCCCGGCCGCAGGCCTCCATCACGTGGTCGCGCATGGCGTGCATCCCGGTCATGCCAGCGAGTTCCTCCGCGGTGAAAGCCTCGTCCAAGCTCTTGGTGGCGAAATCGAAATTCAGCGCCTCGGACAGTAACGAGAGCCCGTCGATGTCGCGGTAGCCCTGCTGGATCACCGTCATCTTGTCCTCGGCCTCGGCGCGGGTCTCCGCGACCACAGGGGAGATCAGGCTGGCGATTTTGACCTGATCGGGGTCGCGTCCAAGTCGGGCGACCTCGTCCTTCAGCTCGGCGTATGACCGCCGACCGGTCGCGAGGTCGCCGTACGCGACGAAGATCAGCTCGCCCCAGCGCGCGGCGAAGCGCTTGCCGCGGCCGCTCGATCCGGCCTGGATCACGACCGGATGGCCCTGCGGCGAGCGCGGCACGGTGAACGGCCCGCGCGAGCGGAAGAATGCACCCTCGTGACCCAGTCGGCGGACCTTCTCGGGGACGGCGAACGTGCCGGTGTCGCGGTCGGTGACGATCGAGCCGTCGTCCCAGGTATCCCAGTGGCCGAGCACCACGTCCATGAACTCGTCGGCGCGGTCGTAGCGGAGATCATGCGCGAGGTGTTCGAGCTTCCCCATGTTCTGCGCCTCCCCGTCGTTGACCGAGGTGACGACGTTCCAGGCAGCGCGGCCGCCGGTCATCAGGTCGAGCGTCGCGAACACGCGGGCGACATGGAACGGCTCGTAGTAGGTGGTCGAGTAGGTGGCGCCGAGCCCGATCCGGGGGGCGGCCATGCCCATCGCCATGAGGATGGTGGTCGGGTCCATCTTCACGCAGCGGATGCCGTTCTGCACGATCGGCCCGTGGTCGGGACCGTATTCCGGCATCGCCAGCCGGTCGTCGAAGAAGCCCAGGTGGAACTTGCCGGCTTCGAGGACGCGCGCGACGTGCTGGAAATAGTCGGCGGTCAGGAAATCGAGCCGCGCCTCCGGATGCCGCCAGGAACTCGCGACCTGCGTGCAGTTCTGCGCTTGAAGGAAACCGACCATCGCCATCTGGCGCATTGCTGAACCTCCGCTGATGAGCGGTATCTAACCTAGCCCGGAAAACAGGCTCGGGGCAGTGGACCGGCTATGCGGCAAGTGACACGCTGCGTGTGCCGGCCATCGGAGGTGCCCATGCCATCCCGCGACGGCGCGATCGCTCGCGCCCGCACGTTTTTCGACACCAGCTTCCGCGACCGGCTTGCCGAACTTGTCGCAATCCCGAGCACGTCGCAGGATGCCGGCCACGACGGCGACCTCCGGCGCTATCTCGAGCAGGCGATCCGGCCTTGGTTGGAGCGCATGGGCTTCGCCTCGATCACCATCCATCCCAACCCTTGTCCGGGCTTCGGCCCGATCCTGACGGCGGAGCGGATGGAGAGTGCCGGACGGCCGACCGTGCTGACCTACGGCCACGGCGACACGGTACGTGGTCTCGAGGATCAGTGGAGCGCCGGGCTCGATCCGTGGACGCTCACCGACGAGGGCGATGTCTGGTACGGCCGCGGCACGGCCGACAACAAGGGGCAGCACGCGCTTAACCTCGCGGCGTTGCAAGCGGTGCTGGATGAGCGCGGCGGCCAGCTCGGGTTCAACCTCAAGCTGGTGCTGGAGACGGCGGAGGAGCGCGGCTCGGCGGGCTTGCGGGAGTTCGTCGCCCACCATCGCGATGCGCTTGCGGCCGACGTGCTGATTGCCAGCGACGGCCCTCGCGTCGCCCCCAAGGTGCCGACCATCGCCACCGGGACACGCGGCATCTTCGTGTTCGACCTCGCGATCGAGTTGCGGCCGGGCGGGGTGCACTCCGGCCACTGGGGCGGCCTGACCACCGACCCGGCGATCGTGCTCGCGCACGCGATCGCCTCGATCTGCGACCGGCGCGGCAAGATCCTGGTGCGCGACTGGCTGCCCGCGAACGGCGTGCCCGCGAGCGTGCGCGACGTGCTGGACGGCTGCCCCGTCGGCGGTGGCGGGGAGGCCGCGACCATCGATCCCGATTGGGGCGAGCCCGGCCTCACGGCCGCTGAGAAAATCTACGGCTGGAACAGCTTCATCGTCTTGGCGATGCTCTCCGGCCGGCCGGAGAACCCGGTCAACGCCGTCGCGCCGAATGCGCGAGCGCGCTGCCATATCCGCTACACGGTCGACACCGACCCCACCGGCTTCGAGCCCGCGCTGCGCCGGCATCTCGACGCGCACGGCTTCGAGGCCGTGCGGATCGAGCACGCCGGGGTCGGGATGGCGGCAAGCCGCACCGATCCGGCGCATCCTTGGTCCGCTGGTCGGTCGCCAGCCTGGAGCTCACGCTCGGCAAGCGGGCACAAGTCATCCCGAACGCCTCGGGCGGGCTGCCGGGCGACGTGTTCGTGGACCATCTCGGCGTGCCGCTGGTCTGGGTGCCGCACAGCTACAATGGCTGCAAGCAGCACGGGCCGGACGAGCACTTCCTCCCGAGCATCGGCCGCGAGGGCATCGCGGCGTTCGCCGGGCTGTGGTGGGATCTCGGGGAAAGCGGGGTTCCCCGTTACACCAAATGCTCCAAGCACTGACCCTTCGCGCCATGGTCGGCGAAGGCCGACCATCTACGGCTTTTTCTCGGTGCACAGCAGGAAGTCATGAATGGTCGGCCTTCGCCGACCATGGCGAGGGAGGGTGCCGGGAGTCATGTGTTGGGGCGGACGGTATTAGGCTCGTCGCCGATCATCTGGTCGAGGGTGAGCGGGCACGCCGGGGAGACCGACAGCGGCGGCTGGCCGTCGATCGTGTCGGGGAGCGCGCGTCGTGCCTTGGCGTATTCCTTGGCAACGTCGATCCGCTGCCGCATGGCCGGCGTGAACTCGGATGAGGCTTGGATACGAAAGCTGCGCGCCTCGTTCCGCCAATGCTCGACATAGCTCGATGACGGCCATGCCTCGGCCTTTAACTCGTGCAGCAGCGCTTGGAATAGCAGAGACCGCACCGCCCTGACCGCGCTGCCGCCCACGTCTTCGATCTCCCCGATGATGTTGGCCCAGTCGGGCGAATCGAGGTTCAGCCGATCGGCGGCGGCGACGCGCCTGAGGCGGGCCGTCTGCTCCTCGCTCCAGAGAACGATGTCGGTGTCGTAGAGGTCGCTCACGGAATGTCTCCCTCGCGGGGAGCCTACCGCAACGCGGGTGCGAGCGTCACGCAGCGCGGCGCGCGGCGAGCGCCGTCGGCAGTTGGCCGATGGCGTGATCGATGAGCCGCCCGTCGGCATCGGCCGACAAGCCTTGCGCCAGCACCTGCCGCGCGGCGGCCGTCGCGACGTCGGCGGCGGTGAGACGGACCTCGTCGACGGCGGCCTTCTCGGCGGCGGCGATGCGATCGATGGCCATCTGCTCGCGCCGCCGCGCCGCCGATTGCGCCTCGGCGGTGGCGGTAGCGGCGACCTGCGCCGCCTGCGTCTTGGCGCCCTCCAGGAGCCGCTGCGCGTCCTCGATCGCGGCCTTCCGCCGCGCTTCGGCGTCGCGCAACATCGCTTCCGCCTCCTGCCGCAGCCGGGCGGCCTCGTCGAGGCTGGCGCGTACGGAAGCGGTGCGGTCGTCGAGCATCTTCGCGAGCGCCTGCCAGAGCCGACGGCCGAACAGGACCAGGAAGATGATGAAGGCGATCCCGACCCAGGTTCGCGGGTTGCTCCAGAACGTCTCGTGCATGGCCCGTTCTCCGCTCAGGCCTGACCGCGCGCGGCAAGCTCGGCGCCGACGGCCCGTTCGACGCTCGCCTGATCCGCCGGGTGCCCGGTGAGCCGGCCGATGACGGTGACCGCCGTTTCCGTCGCGACCTGACGCAATGCGCCGAGGGCCGAAGCACGGGCCTCGCCGATCCGGGTTTCCGATGCCCGCAGCTGCTCCTCGAGCCGCGCGTTGAGCTGCTCGGCCTGCGCGGCGGCCTGGCGCTTGGCTTCGTCGGCGGCCTGGTTGATCGAGGCCTGCGCCTCGGCCCGCGCCCGCGCCGTCGCCTCGGTCAGCTGCCGCACCGCCTCGTTTGCCTGGGCCTGCGCGCCGTGCGCGGCATCGAGGTCGGACCGGATCCTGGCCTCCCGCGTCGCCAGCACGCCCGCGACCTGCGGCAGCGCCCATCGGGCCAGCAACAAGTAGAGCGCGAAGAAGATGATCGCCAACCACACGACCTGGCTGATGACCAGCGGATTGTTGAACTCAAGCTGCGGCATTCCCTGGGCCGCGTGCGCCGCGACGGGAAGCGTCAGCAAGGCGGCGAGTGCTGCGAGGCGACGTGTCATGCGCGGCTCCGGTCGGGCGAGGCGCCGGTGCCGATCAGGTGAACAGGATGAGGAAGGCGATCAGCAGGGCGAACAGGCCGGTCGCTTCGGTCAGTGCGAAGCCAAGGATGCCGAGGGCGAACACCTGGTCACGGGCCGACGGGTTGCGCGCGATGGAGGAGACCAGCGAGGAGAAGATGTTGCCGATGCCGATGCCCACGCCCGCAAGCGCGATGACGGCGATGCCGGCTCCGAAAGCCTTCGCGGCGGCGATGTCCATGAGTGAGCGGTCCTTCGTTGGTGTCGGGGGAATTGGGCACGGGTTGCGGACGCAGGCTCAGTGCAGATGCACCGCGTCGTGCAGGTAGATGCAGGTGAGAATGGCGAACACGTAGGCCTGCAGGCAGGCGACCAGCAACTCGAAGCCGACCAGGACCACGTTGAGCGCCAACGGTCCGATCGCGATCAGGTCGCCGACCAGGCCCAATCCCGCCAGCATCACGATGAACGTCGCGAGCACCTCGAACATCACGTGGCCGGCGACCATGTTGGCGAACAGACGCACCGACAGGCTGACCGGCCGCGAGAGATACGAGATGACCTCGATCGGGATAATCAGCGGCGCCATGATCTTCGGCGTGCCGGCGGGGAAGAAATACTCGGTGAAGAAATGGCTGCCGTTCTCGCGGATGGCGACGAAGGTGACGATCACGATCACCAGGATCGCGAGCGCCGCGGTCACCGCGATGTGGCTGGTGAAGGTGAAGGCGTAGGGCAGCAGGCCGAACAAATTGCCGATCAGCACGAAAAAGAACAGCGTGAAGATGAACGGAAAGAAGCGCCGCCCTTCCTCGCCGATCTGGTCGATGCACATCCGGTATATGAAGTCGTAGCAGAGCTCGGCCGCGGCCTGCAGGCGGCCCGGCACGATCGCGCGCTGCCGCATCCCGAGCCAGAGCATCAGCAGGATCAGCGCGGCGGCGACCAGCATGTAGACGTTGGAGTTGGCGAAATTGACCGAGTGGCCGATCGGCCCCAGGCTCGGGAACAGCCGGAACTGGCCCAGCGCGTCGATCGTAGGTTCACCAGCCGCCGCCAAGGTCCACGCTCCCCGTCACTCCACCCGCCGCCCGGCTCCGGGCGGCTTCGGCGCGAACACGCGCCACACGTTCAACATCCCCGCCCCGCCGCCCAGCAACACGAACACCGCGATGAACAGCGGCCGTGTGTGCAGCCAGCGATCCAGTGCCCAGCCGATACCGAGCCCCACGACCACCGCGGAAAGCAACTCCACACCCACCCGCAGCCCGATGCCCAACGCTGAGGGTCCGAACTGGCCAGATGGGCCGGCGGCATCCGGCGGAGCCTTGTCCAGCCCCTCTCTCGCGCGGGCCGCGCGCAGCCGTTCCTCGAAGGACCCGCCCTCCGACGAACGATCCGGCCCGCCGTGTTTCTCGCTCATTGGTGCTCCTGGCAAGTCGCCCTGCCGGAAGGCGAGGGCTTGCTAACGGTGGGTTACAGCAGTGTCAAGAATGGCCGGACCCGTTTCCGCAAGGAAGACGTCCGCCGCGAAGCCGCCGGACTGCCGGTGCCACAGCCGCGCGTAGGGACCGTCCGCGTCGAGCAGCTCCGCGTGCGTGCCGGTCTCGACGATGCGGCCGTGATCGAGCACGAGCAGCCGGTCCATGCGCGCGATCGTGGAGAGCCGGTGCGCGATGGCAATGACCGTCCGGCCGCGCATCAATCCGTCGAGCTGCTGCTGGATCGCGGCCTCGACCTCGGAGTCGAGTGCCGAGGTCGCCTCGTCGAGCACCAGGATCGGCGCGTCCTTGAGGATCACCCGCGCGATGGCGATGCGCTGGCGCTGGCCGCCGGACAGCTTGACGCCGCGCTCGCCGACATGCGCGTCGTAGCCGTGCCGATCGTGCCAGTCCTGCAGCCCGACGATGAAGTCGTGCGCCTCCGCCCGCCGGGCGGCGAGTTCCACCTCGGCGTCCGTCGCCTCCGGTCGGCCGTAGCGGATGTTGTCGCGGATCGAGCGGTGCAGCAGCGAGGTGTCCTGCGTCACCATCGCGATCCGGCCGCGCAGGCTTTCCTGCGTGACGCCGGCGATGTCCTGGCCGTCGATCAGGATGCGTCCCGCTTCCGGGTCGTAGAAGCGCAACAAGAGGTTGACCAAGGTCGACTTGCCCGCCCCGGACGGCCCGACCAGGCCGACGCGCTCGCCGGGTGCGATGGTGAAGTCGATGCCGTGCAGCACGCCGCGTGCCGTGCCGTAGCCGAAGCGCAAGCGATCGAAGCGGACCTCGCCGCGGCTGACCCGCAGCTCCGTGGCGTTCGGCCGGTCGGGCATCTGGCGGGGGATGTCGATCGAGCGCATCCCGTCCTGCACGATGCCGACGTTCTCGAACAACGAAGTGACGTTCTGCGACACCCAGCCGGCCATGTTGGAGATCTGCCAGGCCATCGGCAGCGCGGTCGCCACGGTCGCGACGGGAATGCGTCCGGCGCTCCAGAGCCACAGGGCCAGCGAGCCGGTGCCGACAATGAGCGAGCCGTTGAGCAGCCCCAGGGTCAGGCTCCAGCCGGTCGCCATCCGCGTCTGATGGCGGAATGCCGCCGTGTGCTCGTCCACGGCGCTGCGGACGAAATCGTCCTCGTCGCGGGCGCGCGCGAACAGCTTGACGGTGAGGATGTTGGTGTAGCTGTCGACGACCCGCCCGGTCAGCGTGGAGCGCACCTCCGAGACCGCGCGCGAGCGGTCGCGCATTCGCGGCACGAACAGCCGGAGCAGCGCGGCGTAGACCGCGAACCAGATCAGGATCGGCACCGCGAGCCGGGCGTCGGTGCGGCCCAGCAGCAGCATCGCGCTCGAGCCGTAGACCAGCAAATACCAGATCGCGTTGACGGCGGAGACCACGCTCTCGCGGAGCGAGGGGCCGGTCTGCATCACCCGGCTCGCGACGCGGCCGGCGAAGTCGTTCTGGAAGAACGTCCAGCTTTGCCGCACGACGTGCCAGTGGTTCTGCCAGCGGATCAGGTTGGACATCCCCGGATTGACCACCTGGTTGGTGACGAGATTGAGCAGCAGCATGGCCGACGGGCGGCCAAGCAGGAGCACCGCGGCCATCCCGAGCAGCGAGAAGCCCATCCGAGCGAAGAGTTCGCCAGGCTGGTAGGTCGAGACGAAGCCGACGACCCGGCCGATGAACAGCGGGATGGTCGTGTCGAGCGCCGCCACCAGCAGACCGGCCGCGAACAGCGCCGTCACCGGGCCGCGCGCCTGGCGAATGAAGTGCCAGTAGAACCGCAGCAAGCCATTGCCGGGCGGCGGCGACGGCGACCCGCCGGTGGGGTCGAGCAGGGCTTCGATGGCGCGCAGCATGGGCTTGGGTTGAACCAAGCCGCCGCGCCGGTCAACTCACGGCTGTGGAGAACGCAAACCCGTCATGCCGCGCCGGGCGGTCGGAGCCGCGTCAGGCCGTCACCGGTTCGGGGATCGCGCTGCGCGCCGGCTCGGCACGGGCATTGCCGCCCTCGGTCAGCATCTCCATCCGGCCGGTGATCTGGCCGCCATCCTCGACTTGCAGGCGGCGGCAGCGGGCGGTGCCGAGCACGCGCCCGGTGGCGCGCACGACGAGGCTGCCCCGCGCGGTCAGCGTGCCGTCGATGGTGCCGGCGATCTCGGCGTCCTCCACCTCGACCTCGCCCTTGAACACGCCGCCCTGCGAGATCGCCAGTTCCGTCGCATGGATCATGCTGGCCTCGACGGTGCCTTCCACCACCAGCCGCTCGGCGTCCTGCACCGTGCCCTGGAGGCTGATGCCGCGACCGACCACGAGGGTGCGGCGTTCGCCGGGTTCCCGCGCCGGGCGCGGCGGGTTCGGCATGGTCGCCGGGCGCGGGGGCATGGCGCTCGCGGGAAAAGCGCCCGTCGGCTGCTGGGGGGCGGGCGGCGCGGACGGTGGCGTGGTGGCGAACGGCGTGCGAGCCATCGGTGGTGCCTCTCTCGGTGGGGCGGGTCTCGGTGGGACGGGGCGGAAAGGCGGGACGCCCAGACCGGCGTCGGTCGGTCCGGCCGGTCTGACAAGACCCCCGCCCCGGATCAAGCCTTCCGTGCGGCCGGCCGCGCCGGCGGGAAGGGCGCTCGACGCCTCGGCGGCCTTCGGCTCATCGAGCTTGCGGCGTTTGAACACGGGCTCTCCATTGTCTCGCCAGCGGCTGGGCGGCCATCTCGATTCCATAGTGGGCGTAACACGCGGCTCCGTGCCGGAACAACCGGGGGCCGAGGGTTATCCACATCGATTTGCCGCCGCGAGCTCAGCGGTTGCCGGCGTCCATGACGTGCACCATGGCGGCCGTGCCGAGCACCGGGATCAGCAGGTTGAGCAGCGGAAGATAGCTCGCCAGCGCCAGGATGCCGCCTTGGACCAGCACCGCGGCACGCCGCCGGCGGTAGAGCGCCTGCGCCTCCTCGCGGCCCATCCGCCGCATCGCCACGGCCACGAACAGCCCGCGCCCGATGGCGTAGGCACCGATCGCCCAGGCCAGCACCAGGCCGACGCCCGGCAGCAGCAGCGCGAACACCAGCGCCATCAGGTTGAGCAGCAGAATGCGCGCGCCGACGGCCAGCCCGTCCCAGACCTGCACGCCGACGGGCGCGCCGACGGCCGTGGTCAGCGCCGGGTAGAACCGTCGCTCCACCGCCAGGGCGATGCGTTCCATGTAGAGCGTGCCGATGACCGCCGCGACCGGCAGGAACAGGAACGCGGCCAGCAGCAGCGCCCCCAATCCGCCCAGCACGCCGGCGAGCCAGGCCCAGGCGCCGTGTCCCGCCAGCAGGTCGTGCACGCCCCAGGTGGACGCGGCGAGCAGGACGGCGAAGCAGGCCGCCGACCACAGCAGGCTGCGCCAGACGACCCCGAGGAAGACCGGGTCGCCGAGCTGCGCCAGCGCGCGCGAGAGCGGGGTGAGCAGGCCGTCCATCCGTACGCCTCGCGCGTGAGTTGCCGGGTTCGAAATGGGGTGTTAGGCGGGCGGCATCCAGCCGGAGCCGCTGCATGACCTCTTCCGAGCCTCGTTTCGACATCATCGGCATCGGCAACGCCATCGTCGACGTGGTCGCACCCGCCGACGACGCGTTCCTCGACAAGAACGCCATGCGCAAGGGCTCCATGTCGCTGATCGACGCGGCTCTGGCCGAGGCGCTGTACGCCGCCATGCCCGCGGGACAGGAGAGCAGCGGCGGCTCGGCGGCGAACACCTGCGCCGTCGCGGCCGGCTTGGGCGCCCGCGTCGTCTATCTCGGCAAGGTGGCGGAGGACGCGCTCGGCCAGGTGTTCGCGCGCGATATCGAGGCGGCCGGCGTGCTGTTCCCGACCGATCGCGCGCGGGATGGGGCGCCGACGGCGCGCTGCCTGATCCTGGTGACGCCGGACCGGGAGCGGACCATGCACACCTATCTCGGCGCCTGCGTGAGCTTCGGCGAGGCGGACGTGCGGACCGACCTCGTGTCCGACTCGCGGGTGCTCTATCTCGAAGGCTATCTGTTCGATCCGCCGGCGGCGCAGGCCGCGTTCCGCCTTGCCGCGCAAACCGCGCACCGGGCCGGGCGGCAGGTGGCGCTGTCGTTGTCCGATCCGTTCTGCGTCGACCGGCACCGCGCGGCGTTCCGCGAGCTGGTGCGCGGCCACGTCGATATCCTATTCGCCAACCAGACAGAGCTGTGCAGCCTGTACGAGGAAGGCGATTTCGACCGGGCGGCCGAGATGGCGCGAGGCGAGGTGGCGCTCGCCGCGCTGACCCGCAGCGAGGCGGGCAGCCGCGTCGTGCGCGGGTCCGAGACCGTGGAGGTGCGCGCCGAGCCGACGCAGGTGGTGGACACCACCGGGGCGGGGGACGCCTACGCCGCCGGGTTCCTCGCCGGCCTGACCGCGGGCCGCGGTCTTGCGACGTGCGGCCGGATGGGCAGCATCGCCGCCGCCGAGATTATCAGCCACTATGGCGCCCGTCCGCAGGCCGATCTGCGCGCGCTGGTCGCCGGGCTGCGGGACTGAAGCCAAAACGGGGAGCAACACCATGCCTGTGACAGTCGCCTACACCACGGAAGCCACCGCCGAGGGCGGCCGCGAGGGCCACGCGCGGACCAAGGACGGCAAGGTCGACGTGCAGCTTTCGACGCCCAAGGAGCTCGGCGGCGGCGGCGGCCCCGGCACCAACCCCGAGCAGCTGTTCGCGGCGGGCTACTCGGCCTGCTTCCTGGGCGCCATGAAGGCGGTCGCCTCGCACGGCGGCCCGAAAGTGCCGGACGCCACCACGGTCACGGCGACAGTGGGCATCGGCCCGCGCTCCGAGGGCGGCTTCGGCATCGATGTCGCGCTGGCGATCGCGCTGCCGGGCCTGCCCCGCGACGAGGCCGAGGCGCTGGTGGAAAAGGCGCACCAGGTCTGCCCCTACTCCAACGCCACGCGGAACAACGTGCCGGTGCGGCTGACGGTGGTTTGACCCCCTCGCCCAACCCTCTCCCGCAAGGGGAGAGGGCTTTCTTCTCCTCCTCCCCTTGCGGGAGGAGGTCGGAAGGAGGGGTAAGCCGTGCATGAACTCGTCCACCGCTACGCCACGCTGTCGCACGTCAAGATGCACTACGTGGAGGCGGGCTCCGGCCCGCCGCTGGTGCTGCTGCACGGCTATCCCGAGACCTGGTACGAGTGGCGGCATGTCATCCCGCTGCTCGCACCACGCTTCCGGGTGATCGCACCGGACCTGCGCGGCCTCGGCGATACCTCGCGGCCGGCGGCCGGCTACGACAAACGCACCGTGGCCGCCGACGTGCGCGAACTACTGCGCGAGCATCTCAAGCTCGACTCGATCGGGCTTGTCGGCCACGATTGGGGCGGCCCGGTCGCCTACGCGCTGGCCCGGCTCGCCCCCGACCTCGTGCGAAGGCTCGCCATCATCGACGTGGTGATCCCGGGCGACGGACGGCCCGGCGGCATTTCCCAGGGTGGCGCGCGCTGGCATCACGGGTTCCATCGCACGCCGCATCTGCCGGAAGCGCTCACCGCCGGGCGCGAGGCGATCTATCTCTCGTATTTCTACGAGTTCGTCTCGATCGCCGGCGCCATCACCTCGGCCGACATCGCCGAGTATGTGCGCAGCTACTCGCAGCCCGGCGCGATGCGCTGCGGCTTCGAGTACTACCGGGCGACGGACGAGGATGCCCGCGTCAATGCCGAGGAGCTGGCCCGGCTCGGCAAGCTGCGCATCCCGCTGCTCGGGATATCCGGCGGGGCCGGACGCGGGCGCGGCGCGGAACTGGAGGCGTCGCTGCGCCAAGTGGCCGAAACCGCGGAGTGTCACGTGCTGCCCGGCTGCGGCCACATGGTGCCGGAGGAGGCGCCGGCGAAGGTCGCGGCACTGCTAGAGGCGTTCTTCGCGACGGTTTGACACGTCCGGGCCGTGCGTGACCAACTCGGCGCACGACGCGGGAGGAGCAACATGGCGTATCAGCACATTGCCGTCACCACCGAGGGCCACATCGCGACCGTCGAGCTGCGGCGCGGGCCGAACAACCACGTCAGCGTGCCGCTGATCGCCGAGGTGGCCGAGGCGTTCGAGGGCTTCGATCGCAACGCCGACATCCGCGCCATCGTGCTGTGCTCCGACGGCAAGCATTTCTCCGCCGGCGCCGACCTGGTGACGCGCGACGCCGAGGGCCGCGAGGTCGGCGCGGGCCGGCGGCACCTGTACAAGGAGTCGGTCCGTCTCGTTCGCACCGGCAAGCCCATCGTCGCCGCCGTGCAAGGGGCGGCGGTGGGCGCCGGGCTCGGTCTGGCGCTGGTCGCCGATTTCCGCGTCACGTGCAGCGAGGCGCGGTTCTCCGCCAACTTCACCCGGCTCGGCTTCCACCCCGGCTTCGGCCTGACCTGCACCCTGCCCCGCGTGGTCGGCGAGTCGAAGGCGGCGCTGCTGATGTACACCGGCCGCCGCGTACCGGGCGACGAGGCGGTCGCCATGGGCCTGGCCGACGTGCTGGTGCCGCTCGAAGCCGTCCGCGCGACGGCGACGGAGCTGGCGACCGAGATCGCGCAATCCGCCCCGCTCGCCATCATCGCCACCCGCGAGACGCTGCGGCGCGGCCTGGCCGACGAGTACCAGAAGGCCACGGAACGCGAGTACGAGGAGCAGGACTGGTTGCGCAAGACCCACGACTACGCCGAGGGCGTGAAGGCAATGGCGGAACGCCGGCTGCCCCGCTTCGTCGCGGATTAGGGGGCTCCCTCTCCCTCCGGGAGGGGGCCGCGGTGATGCCGCAGCGTCTGTCGCGCACCGAGTTCCACGCCTGGGCCGAGCAACAGCCGCGCGGCCGGTTCGAGCGCGTGAACGGCAGCCCGGTCGCCATGGCGCCGGAGCGCTGGGTGCACGCGCGTCTCAAGGCGCGCATCTGGCACGCGCTCGACCGCGAAATCCGCGCGGCGGGCTTCGCCTGCGAGGCCGCGCCCGACGGGATGACAGTCGAGATCGACGCCGACACCGACTACGAGCCGGACGCGCTGGTCAATTGCGGCGACCCGATGCCGGACGACGCCATCGCGGCGCCGAACCCGGTCATCGTGGTCGAGGTGCTGTCGCTGAGCACGGCAAGCCTGGATACTGGCGGCAAGCTCGCCGACTATTTCCGGCTCGCCTCCGTGGCGCACTACCTGCTGGTGCGCCCGCTCCGCCGCGAGATCATCCACCACGCGCGGCGCGACGGGCGGATCGAGACGCGGGTCGTCACTGCCGGCGAGATCGAGCTCGACCCGCCGGGCATCCGGCTCGGTCTCGACGAGCTCTATAGCCCCTAAATGCATCGGCTTATACCAAGTCTCGGAAACGCGGCCTCCTGCCGACAAGACTCGTCATTGCGAGGAGCTCTTGCGACGAAGCAATCCAGGGCGGCCCCCGACATTCGTCCCGTGGCCCTGGATTGCCACGCCGCCAAGCGGCGGCTCGCAATGACGCGCTTGAACGAGTTCTCGTCAGTGAGACTTGGTATTATGGGAGACGAACGCATGACCGATAAGGCGAACACGACGTTAGGCGCCCGCAATGACCGAGTCGAAATACGGCCCGTGGCCGGCGCGGTCGGCGCGGTCGGCGCGGAGATACGCGGCCTCGATCTCGCGCGACCGCTGGCGGACGAGGATGTCGGCACCGTGCGCGCCGCGCTGTTCGAGCATGGCGTGGTGTTCTTCCGTGACCAGCACCTGACACCCGAGCAGCACATTGCCTTCGCCGGCCGGTTCGGGCCGATCAACGTCAACCGCTTCTTCGCTCACGCCGACGGCTACCCGATGATCGCGGAAGTGCGCAAGGAGCCGGAGCAGAAGGCCAACATCGGCGGCGGCTGGCACACCGACCACAGCTACGACCTGGCACCGGCGCTGGGCTCCGTGCTCTACGCGCGCGAGCTGCCGCCCGCCGGCGGCGACACGCTGTTCGCCAGCATGTATGCCGCATACGACGCATTGTCGGACGGGCTGAAGGCGACGCTCGACGGGTTGCGGGCGGTGCATTCGAGCCGCCACGTGTTCGGCGCGCAAGCCAAGCGGCTGGCCGCCAGCGACCTGCCGGGCCGCCTGCGCAATCCGGAGCTGGCGACGCAGGACGCCGTGCATCCCGTGGTGATCCGCCATCCCGGCTCCGGCCGCCGCGCGCTCTACGTCAACCCGGGCTTCACCTTGCGCTTCGACGGCTGGACCGCCGACGAGTCGCGCCCGCTGCTCGATTACCTGTACGGGCACGCCAGCCGCCCCGAGTTCACCTGCCGCTTCCGGTGGGAGCCCGGATCGCTGGCGTTCTGGGACAATCGCGCGACGTGGCACTACGCGCTGAACGACTACCACGGCGACCGGCGGCTGCTGCACCGGATTACCGTGGAAGGCGAGCTTTTATCCTGAATGCTGGGTGGCTCCGGCCTTGAGCACGGGCGGCGGCGCGCTCGTCAAATGCGGCGATACGACCTACCCAGCATCCGCCTGAGCGACGGTGAGATATACGGGTGTGATCGCACCTTGAGCAGGCACTTTACTCTACGAAGCTCACGATCCGCTTTGGAACGGGCGGTCGAGTAATCGCACAAATCAGCCAGAAAGATATTCGAGAACTGCCGCTACCGCCGCGTTCCGCATACGACGTGCGCGGATGTCTCCGACGTACATCGCCTCTTTGAGTTTCTCTTCCGTAGCGCGCAGGACGTCTCCCACCGTAATAAGGCCCAGTTCTACCAACTTGCTGTGCTGCCACTCCGAGACATCTAATACAGAAATTGGCTTTGTGAGTTGTTCGTCAAGTGCAAATCCTCCGGGCTGAGCAGGCAACCTCTCAACGTGCTCAAGAAGCAGTCGATATGCGTGATGATTTGCACCATACTCCGTCATACGTTTCGGGGTTAGGCCCTTGGCGATTTCGAAAGAACTAGCTGCGGGAGCAGATTCCAGAGAAAATAGACATCCTAAGTTAACCACATATCGAGTACCTATCTCGCCGCGGCTCGCCTTTATGCCCGGTGCCTGTTCCGTCAACACGCCTGTGTAAGAGTCGGTCCAAGATCATCGTCAATTTTTGCAGAGCCGTCGCAGCATCAGTCGAACTGACGCCCAGCGCAGGAATGCAAGTGCGTTTTGGTTG
>JAABUQ010001261.1_pt1 | contig 55581 bp, 48 predicted proteins | sample 5560001 | NCBI WGS metagenome assembly JAABUQ01 (sample SAMN10711888, study PRJNA513371) | rock metagenome | isolation source: Antarctica rocks | place: Antarctica: Victoria Land, Finger Mt nord | collected 2015-12-18
ACGGCGTGCTTCGAGGCAAACATCCGGGGCCAAGCGATTCCCTTGCTCTGCGCCGGTCCACGCCTCAACGACCCATAAGCAACCGGTCGGAAATATGGGGAGGGAAAACCCCGTGAACGGTTACGTTTGAAGAAGCAAAAGGGGCCAGGAGCGAATGCCATCAAGCTAGTGCCAAGCTGCTGGCTCGAAAGGGCTTACAAGAACAAGAGCCTCGCGACGTCATGGGGTTACCGCACGCCCATTCGATCCGACGAGACCCCGACCTTCACCTCGACAAACGCCTCATCGAGCGGAGTATGACTCTCGAATCCGGAGATCGGCGAAAATGTCGGGTGGGCCGAGTGAAGCGAGGCCCACCAATGGGCGGTATCCGAACCTGGTGGGCCTCGTGTCCCTCGGCCCACCCGACAGGGGAGGTCCAGGGGACGGCGGACAAGATCCAGGATCGAAAGCGACACCCCATCGAGCGGAGCTGGCTCCAGGTCGGTCACCGCTGGCGGTCGTGGAGAAGTACCCGGCCGCGTCGCCGCCGGAATCGCGCGGATCGCGGTGGCGGTCGGAAATCGGCGGATAATCCTCCCCCCACCAAAGCGATAATATCTCCCGAAGGGCTCGCTCGTCGCGCCGGCTGGGGACGCCCTTGACGAATCGGGATCGGGCTGGAAAGGCTCCGCGACGAAACGAACCCATTATTGGCGGGCGGGTGGACGATACGACGAAACGAACCCATTTCCTCGACGCAAGCTCCCCGCGCGGGATCGTGGACAGCGGACACGAGCCCGGCGCGGGGTCGATCGGCCTTCTTGGCGGCGATCGGTCACTCCTTCTTCGCCCAGATCGGCGCGATGTCCTCGGAGGACTGCTGGCGGACGCTGTTGTCGGAGAGGATCTCGTCGGTGGCGTGGAGGATCTCCTCGCGGTCGAAGACCAGGGTCTCGGAGTTCCGGTCGTCGAAGCTGATGGTGATGTATTTGTCCTTGGCGTCGCGGAGGGTCTCGACGAGGTGGCGGAGGTTCTTGATCTTGACGCCGTCGACGTCCTTGACGACCTTGGCCAGCGGGTTCCCGTAGCCCTTGCCGACCTTGTGGGGGAACATCGGGGCGGAGACGACGACGAGTTCTTCGCCGGGGAAGGCCGCCTTGTCGCCGCGCCTGGTGGCCAGCGGGCTGCCGATGAAGCTGAGGACCGCCTGCATGCCCGAGCGGTCGACCGCCGACAGGAACTCGGCCGACGCCGGCGAGAAGACCAGCGGACCATAGATGAAGTACGACGGGTAGCGGCCCCGGAGCGGCTGGATCAGCTCGTCGACGCGGGGGACGACCGGCAGGGCGACCGTCATCTCCTTGCCGTCGCGGACGATCGTCAAGGGGGCCTTGCCGTCGCGGGCCAGCGACTGGAGGTAGTACTGGAACCGGAGCCGGAGGTTGTCGCGGACCTTGACCATCCCCACGTTGTCGACCTCGTGGTCGCCGATCCGGGTGATCACGTCCCACTTCTTCAGGGGGTAGGCCGGGTCGGGCGAGTCGGGCTCGTGGACGACCATGCCGATCGCCCGCTTCTGGAAGCCGAGCTTGGCGCGGAGGGCGTCGTTCTCCAGGGTCTGGAGCTGGTCGTGCATCATCGGCTTGTAATCATACTTGCCGTCGGCGATGTCCTTGAGGAACAGGTCGACTTCCTCGGTGGGGATGATGTAGCCGATGTTGTCGGCGCCGCGGACGCCGCTGAAGGTCAGGCCGATGACCTTGTCGTCGACCAGGGCCGGGCCGCCGCTGTTGCCGGGGTTGACCGCCGCGTCGATCTGGATTCGGAGGGCCTGGGTGTGGGTGCCGTAGGGGACGAACTCGATCCGCGAGACGATCCCCTTGGTGATCGACAGGCTGGTCCCGCCGGTCGGGTAGCCGTAGACGGTGACCGCCTCCTTGATCTCGGGGAGCTTCTCGGCCCGGGGGAGCGGGGGCCGCTTCTCGAAGAACGACTCGTCTTCGAGCTTCAAGACGGCCAGGTCGATCCCGGGGGCGGCGAACTCGACGGTGGCCGCGAACTTCTCGCCGGACTGGTTGGGCTCGACGAACACCTGGCCGGCGTAGTTCACGACGTGGGCGTTGGTCAAGATCCGCTTGCCCTCGACGACGATCCCGGTCCCCGACGCCTCCTGCGGGCTCCCCTTCTGCCACGGGCGGACCGCGTCGGGCGCCCGCATCGTCGCGTAGATCTTGACGACCGACTCCCGGATCAGCTCCTCCTTCGACGGCTCGGCCCGGGCGGCCGGGGGGACAGCCAGCAACGCCGCGAGGCCGGCCATGCACGCGAACTTCCTCATCTCTCGATCCTCCAATGTCTTCGTCCGGGGCGCGGCGGTGTCCGCGGGGCGGGCCCATCCCGGTTCCGGACGAGCATTGTAGCGGCCCCGCCCCCGCGAGACGACACGCCACCGCCGGGCCGTCGGCCGAGGCCGCCCGTCCCTTGCGGCCGGGCGACGGGTCCGATAGAATTCGGAGACGGTCAATGATCCGAGGCGGGGCGGCGATCGGAGGTCCATCGATGCGCATCGCGATCCCGGCGGTCCGGCTCCGCTTGTGGCACCTGATCGGGCTGATCGCGGCGGGGGCGGCGTTCCTGGCCGTCTTCCGGTACCGCGACGAGGTCGAGGACCCGGGCTATCGATGGATTCGCCAGCTCCGGTCGTACGACGCGGCGGCCCGGGTCGAGGCCGCCGGCCATCTCGGCTCGATCCGGCCGCCGGATCGCCGGGCGGTGGGGCCGCTCCTCGAAGCCCTCTCGGACGGCGACGCCCGGGTCCGGGGCATGGCCGCGCGGTCGCTGATGTATCTCGGCGGCCGCAACGACGCCGCGGAGGACGCGACGACCCGGGCGGCGCTGACGGCGGTCCTCGGCGACCCCGACCGGAAGGCCCGGGGCGAGATCGCCCTCGCGCTGGCCATCTTCTCGCCCGAGCCGGGGGTGATCGTGCCGACCCTGATCGAATACGCCCGGGACGGCGACGCCAGGGTCCGGGGCGACGCCGTCGACCGCCTCGGCCTGTTCGCCCGCCGGAGCGGCCCGGCGCGGGCCGCCGTCCTCGCCGCGCTCGACGACGACGACTTCCAGGTCCGATGGCGGGCGACGCTTTCCTTGCTGAATTGCGTGCTCGGGCCGGACCCCGCCCCCGAGCCGATCGCCCGGTCGGTCGAGGCCGCGCTGGTCGCCGCGGCCGACGACGAGCATCCGATCGTCCGGATGGGCGCGATCGAGGGCCTCGGCCGGCTCGGCGACCAGACGCGCGACCTCCGGCCCCGCGTCATCGACGCCCTGGCCGACCCCGCCGCCGACGTCCGCGCCGTCGCCGTCCGCCACGTGGGCGCGCGAGCCCCCCGGGGCCGGCCCCCCGCGCTCGTGATGGCCCTGGCGAAAGCCGTGGCCGACCCCGACGAGCGGGTCCGCCGGGGTGCCGTCCTGGTCCTGGGCGGGATCGGCCTCGATGCCGAGCCGGCCCTGCCCGCGCTCCGGGGGGCGTCCAACGCCCCGGACGAGGGCGACCGCCGCGCGATCGCCGGGGCGATCCGGTCGATCGAACTCGCGGCCGAGGCGTTCCGCTCGGTGGCCCTGCCCCGGGCCATCGCCGAGCTGGGGGACGCCGACGCCGCCGTCCGCTCGGTGGCCGCCGACCGGCTGGGGGATTTCGGCCCGAAGGCGGCCGGGGCCGTCGCGGCGCTGGTCCGGTGCCTCGGCGACCGCGAGCCGATCGTCCGGCGCGGGGCGGCCAACGCCCTCGGCCGGATCGGCCTCCCGGCGGCCGACCTCGCCCTCCCGAGCCTGGCCGGGCTGGCCGACGCCGACGAGGTCGTCCGCCGGGCCGCGACCCTCGCCCGATCGGCCTTGCTCCGCGCGTCGGGCCGGGGCCCCACCGAAAGCGATCGGGCGCCTTCTCGCGGCGGCTCGGGGCGATAAGATGGAGGGGGCGCCCCTCCCTCTCTCCCCCCTTTCGACGGACTGGCGGAGCCGATGCACTACTTGAACGAGGACCCGACCTACGTGCTCTTGGGGCTGGGCCTGGCGGCATTGGCCTGCTTGCTGGCCCTCCAGGTCACGCAGCAGGGGAAATATCTGCTCCGGGCCGGGGGCCTCCTGGCCTGCGCGGCGGTGGTCTTCGGGGTCGAGCGGTTCTGGGTCACCGATGCCGAGCGGGTCGAGGCCGTGGTCTACGACCTGGCCAAGGCGGTCGCGGCGTCGGACGTCGCCCGGATCGAGTCGCACTTCGACGCCGACGTGACCCTGGGCCGGCGGAGCCAGACCGAGGGCCTGATCCCGATCCGGGCGCTCTTGCCCAAGCTCCGGCAGGTCCACTTCGACTTCGTCCGGGTCAGCCAGCTCAACACCCAGGCGGGGGGCCAGACGCGGCGGGGCTCGGCCGAATTCAAGATCATGGCCAGCGGGACGATCGACGAAGGGGGGACCGGCGACCTGAACTTCGGCGCCGTGGCCAGCGAATGGTCGCTCGGGTTCCGCGAGTCGGCCCCCGGCGTCTGGAAGGTCAACCGGATCACCGCCATCAACCTCCCCCGCTACGTCGTGCCCGTCCTGACCCGGTGACGGGGCGGGATCAGGCGGCGGGCTCCACCAGATGATCGTGCTCGATCCAGGCGTGGGCCTTGTCGCGGTGCTCGGGCGTGATGTGGGCGGAGACGGCGGCGTAGGCGGCGGCCAGGATGCTGGCGTCGTCGCCGAGGCCGACGATCGGCAGGAAGTCGGGGATGGCGTCGAGCGGCAGGACGAAGTAGGCCAGCGCCGCGGCGACGATCGCCTTGACCCAGGCGGGGGTCGTCGGGTCGATCAGGCAGAAATAGAGGGCGACGGTCTCCCGGGCCAGCGGGAACTTGCGGAGGTGCCGTTTGGCCGCGGCCGCGAAGCCGGTACGGACCGCCTCCTCGGCGGTCGCCTCGTCGCGGCCGACGTAGACGCCGGGGTCGATCCCCGCCTTGGACCACCAGGATTTCGCCGCGGTGGACAGTCTCATCAACAAGGCTCCCGGGTCGGTCGATCCGCGATGGTCCCCGAGGAGTATTCGCCGGCCCCGGGGAAATGTTCGGAGGCGGGGCGACCATTTCGCCTCAAGGGGCGGTGTTCCTCATGTCGCTGATCGGGGTGCCCGGCCTCAGGCCCAGGCCGTCGAAGGTGAAGGTGGCGGGCGGGATCGGCTCGTTGAACCGGGCCTCGGTGACGACCAGGGTCATCTCTTCGCTGGCGTCGGTCCCGTCCGGGTAGACCAAGCGGTACGACCGGACGAGCTGCGACGGATACCAGATCCGCGAGGCCGGGTCCTGCGCCCAGGTCCAGCGGGGGCCCTGGGATTCCTGGTCGGTGAAGAACTCGGCGCGGAACATCCCGGAACCGGCGGGGGCGACCTCGATCATGTCCCTCGCCGCCCGGCCGTCGCGGGGCTTGGCGACGATCCGGATCGCCCCGCCGGGGCCTCGGCGGGTGGTGAAATCGCCGGGGGAGTCGCGGACGATCCCGCGGATGGTCGCGAAGCCGAGGATGGGGTCGTCGTCGGCCCCGGCCCAGTGGTCGCGGTAGAAGTCGAGGTTGTCCGAGCGGTCGCCGAGGAACTCGCGGGGCGTCCGGAGACAGCCCCGGTTGGGGTCGTTGGCGTCGCGGACGACGTCGCCGTCGAGGGCCCGGGCCTCGTCGACGCAGAAGCCTTTCGGCTCGTAAGACTTGATCCAGGCCTTGCGGCGGCCGGACTCGTCGGCCACGAACGAGAACCGCCCTTTGACGTCGAACGCCGGCCGGCGCGACCCCTCGTCGGACTTCGCCGGGTCGGTGGCCGGCTTGAAGATCGTCCGGACGACCCGGGCTTCTCCGCTCAAGGCCACGGATCTCGCCGCCGCCCGGTTGGCGTCGATCCGCCCCTTGAGCCGGTCGAGGACTTCGAGGGCCGAGGGCAAGGGGCCTTCGGCGACGGCCGCCGGGGCGTCCCGCGCGACCCGGGGCGGCGCGGGCGGCGCAGGGGCCTGGCGGGCAAGCAAGCTCGCCCCGGTGACGACGGAGCCGACGACCACCAGGGCCGCCGCGACTGTCTTCCCATGTCCCAGGATCATGGCGTGGATCGTCCTTTCGGCGAGGGCGGGAGCGGAACCCGAAGCCCCGGCGCCCGCCAGCGCGGCGGCCACCTCGCGGGCCGATGCCAGGCGGCCCGGGGTCGCCCCGAGCCCGGCGAGGGCGGGGGCCAGCCCCCGGCGGATCAGCCGCCGTTTGAGCCGGTCGCGGCCCCTGGACAGGCGGCTCTTGATCGTCCCCACCGGGCAACCCAGGTCGGCGGCGGCCTGCTCGTGGGTGAGCCCCTGGAGGTCGCAGAGCAAGAGCGGGACGCGGAATCGGTCGGGGAGCCGGCCGATCTCCTCGTGGAGGGCGGCCCCGAGGTCGTCCCGATCCCCCGACGCCCCGGGGCCCGCCGGCCTCGCCGCCAACCGCCGTTCCAGGCCGCGCCGCCGGGCCGAGGCCGACCGGGCCGTGCGGGCGGCGTAGGAGGCGACCCGGTGCAGCCACGGGCCCAGCGAGTCGCGGACCCGGATCGAGCCGGCCTTGCGGGCCAGGACCAGGAACGTGGCCTGGAGCGCGTCCTGCGCCTCGTGCTCGTCGCCGAGGATGGCCCGGCAGGTCCGGAGGACGGCCGAGGCGTGCCGATCCACCAGGACGGCGAAGGCGAGCTGGGCCGCCTCGTCGCCGTCGACGCGCCCGGCCGCGAACCGCCCGAGCAGGTCGCCGTCGGTCAGCTCGCCGACCGCCCCGACGTGGAGCAAGGTCCGGAGCTGGCGGGAGCCGGTGGGGTCGCGTCGGGTCGCCACGGGTTCGAAGCCCTCGGGTTGAGATCGTCGCCATTAAACCGCGGCGAGACCCCAAACCGTTCCCATTTTCCGGGAATTCCCCCGGGCGACGATCGCCACCTCGGCCGTCCGAGGCTCGCCGGCCGCCCCTTCGCCGACGATGCTCGGGCCGTTGACCGACCTCAACGTTGGCGAGACGGCCCATGCGGTCGGGGCGTCGACATCGGCGAGGCCGGCCGCGAGGAGGGGGGGAGCCCTCCCCGACTGGTCCGGCTCAGAACCGGAAGATCAGGTCGGCCGAGGTGGTGTACTGATCCTTCTTGGTCCCGTTGTCGTAGGCCGGATTGTTGAAGCCCCGCTCGTACCGGATTTCGGGGCGGAACAACAGGTAGGGCGTGATGTGGTAGGCCAGGCCGAGGGTGACCTCGTCGTAGAAGTTGTTGTACCCCGTCCGGAATCCCTGGGGATCGTAGAGGATGCTGTTGCGGAGCACGGCGTAAGCCTTGTCCGAGAGCGCGTAGGCCGTGTAGTTGACGAAGCCCACGGCCGAGGACAGGCCGGGGATCTTGGGACCGGGGCCGGTGTTGGTGTTGTAGGAATCCGGCGGGCCGTTGGTGACGGTGCCGCCCTTCAAGGCGCTCCGTTCGAAGAGATAATACACCTCGGTCAGCGTGTGGAACCTCTCGTTGAACTTGTGCGACCAGGTGCCGGCGACCACCTGCAAGTTGTCGTGCTGGTTGCTGTAATAGCCCTTGCCGATGGAGTCGACGCCGCCGAAGAGCGAGTCCTTGCCGTCCTTGGAGACCCACTTGAGCAGGATCTCGCCGTTGGCCTGCGACGACTTGGTCCACGGGGCCATGTCGTTGCCGGCGTGGGCCCCGACCATGAGCGTCCACTGGTTGCTGAGCTTGAAGGTGAACTGGACCCCGGTGAAGGTATACGGGTCATAGCCGTACATGATCGAGTGACTATACAGGTAGTTCTCCGGCGACAGTTGCGCCTCGATGTCGATCGGCGAGATATAGCGGCCGATCCGGAGAATCGTCCCCTGGGCGAGCTTGGGGAAATAGAAGTCCATGTAGAGCTGCAACGGATCGTAGCCGTACAGGTGGTTATGCTTGAGGAGCTGGTTGCTGAAGTAACCCTTGGCCGTCGTGTAGCGGTAGTCGATCCCGTACAGGTTGGTGGCCTTGAACCCATAGTCGAAGTGGTCCTGCTGGACGGTGTCCAGCGACCGTTCGAAGATCACGATCGCCTGCGAGAGCTGGAGCGAGTTGGGCTTGATGTTGTAGGCCAGCGGGATGTTCGACCTCCGGGACGTGCCGAAGGTGTACGACGGGTCGAGCCACCCGTAGATCTTGAGCCGGCTGTCCTTCCACTTCTGGCCGTTGGGGCCGTTGTAAAGGGCCTCCATCAGCGGATAGACCGAGGCGTCGTTGACGCCGATGTTGGGGCCGATGTGTTCCTGGAACGGGAACGGCGGCGACTTGGTCGCGAAGGGGACCGGCATGCCGGGGCGCTTGTTCGGCGAGGCGGGGTCCTGCTCGGACTCTTCTTTCTTGTCGAAATACGACTTGGCCAACCGCTTGCCGAAGCCGAGGTCCGCGTACTTGCCGACCTCGGACCCGGATGGGGACGACTCGACGCTGTTGCTCGCCGCTGGGTTCTTTGTGTTATCTTGCTGGAAGAAGGTCGGCGACACGGCGGCGTCGCCCGGGGCGGCCGACGCGGGAAGGGGCAAGGGGTCCGAGTTGATCCCGATCCGGGGCGTGTCGGTGGGCATCAGCCTCCGGGCCTGGGCGCCCGACGCCGCCGGGCCCGGCATCGCCGGCCCTTGGGACCGGGCGGCCTGCCCGGAAAGGACCAGGGCGAAACCGAAAACGAGCGTGCCGCCGAGGACCGAGGGGGGGCAGGCCCTTCGTCTTGCCCGACCGTCTTGCGACCTGTTCAAGGGTTCCTCGCTTCCGGGATCGTGAGGGTAGGGTTGAGGGGGATGATCGCCGGGGCCACGCCGCGCGAAGGGTTCGCGACGTTTCCCCGGCTTGCACACGCCTTTGATCGGCGGAGAGGGATGGGGGGCTTAACGATTCCAGCGGATTTGACCGTCGCGCGGGGTCCCGATCCCCCTCTCGGGTCAACAACAGGGCGTGACGGATCGACGCCGGCCCACCGCCTCGCCGCGATGTCGCGGATCGCGGGCGGGAAACCCGGGCCCGGTCGCGGGAGATCGATCCCATGACGGCCGGCCGAGGCGATGGCCGGCCGGACGGGCGAATCTGGCCGGTGCGTCCACCCGATGACCATCCCCGCCGCGACCGGCGGAGGAGACGTGGGCGCGACCCGCCCGATGGCGGCCTGACCTGGCGAAGCCTCCGCCGCCGGCCCCAAGGCCGGGGGAAGGACGTCGCCCTGGAGACGGCCGGGCCCCGTCGCCCGGCGGGATGGGTGATGGGTGAGGCTCGCGAAGTCGGGCACTCACCCATCACCCATGACCCATCCGAACTCAGCCCCCGCGGCGACCGCCGAGGGAGGCGATGGCGTCGGCGGTGCGCTTGAGGATGTCGTCGACCTGGTCGGTCGTCTCGAAGCCGATGACGAAGGCGTCGACGGTGCCGAGGCCGAGGACGTAGCGGAGCGAGGCGTCGCGGCGCTCGGGCTCCTTGAAGGCCCCTTCGCCGAGGATCTTCATGCCGATGACGCCCTTGCCGGCCGAGTGCATCTCTTCGAGCTGCGAGGCGACCTCGTCGGGCTTCTTGTCGTCCATGACCGCCCCTTCGGGGTTGATCCGGGCGAGGTCGACCTCGACGAACGAGTCCTTGGCGCTGGTCCGGAGCGGGTCCATCCCGTGGCAGCTCGTGCCGTGGGCGCGGATGATCCCCTCGGCCTTGGCCTGGCGGAGGTAGTCCATCGAGCCGGTGTGGTCCTTGGGCCAGCCCCCCTTGGTCATGCAGTGGAGCAGGACGATGTCGATCATGTCGACGCCCAGCTCCATCCGGTACCGCTCCAGGTGGCTCTTGGCGTCGGCGAGGCTGGTGGCGTGGGTCTTGGTCTGGATCACGTAGCTTTCGCGGGGGACGCCCTTGAGGGCCTCGCGGAGGTAGACGTGCGAGCCGTACTGGTCGGCCACGTCGAACAGGGTGACGCCGCGGTCGAGCGCGTGGCGGACGACCTTGGTGAACCCCTTGACGCCCAGCTTGGTCTGGTTGCTCGCCTGGCCCGAGCCGTGGCTCCCGGTGCCCATGCCGACGAGCGAGACCTGGATGCCGGTCTTGCCCAGGGTCACCTTGTCGGTCGGGGACTTCGGGACGGCGTTGCGGGAGGCGGCCAGGCTCGAACCCGGCAAGGCGGCCAGGGCGGCGGTCGCGGCCGATGCCTGGGCCAAGAAGTCGCGGCGGTTCAAGGGCGGCGTCATGACGGTCGGCCTCCGATGATGGTGGGAGATCGCGGGGGAAGGGGCGTCGGCTCGATTCTAACTTCGAGCCCCATTGGTTACCATGAGGGGAGCGAAAATCTGGCCCCCTCGTTCCCTGGGAGAGGGTTGGGGTGAGGGGCGTCGCCGGTCGATTGGCGACGATCGAAGGTCGATCCCACCCGCAAGGGTCGTGCCGCGCCCATCACCCCCGGCCCTTCTCCCAGAGGGAGAGGGGAGAAATGGGCCCCAACCCTCGAAGGGATGCCGCGTTGTTCACGGGACTGGTCGAGACCTTGGGCCGGGTCGAGCGGGTCGATGACGAAGCTTCCGGCCGCCGATTCCGGCTGGCCTGGCCGGGGCTGTCCTCGCCCTTGGCCTTGGGCGAGAGCGTGGCCGTCAACGGCTGCTGCCTGACGGTGGTGGCGGCCGAGGGGACGACCTTCGACGTCCAGGCCGGCCCGGAAACCCTGCTCCGGACCAACCTCGGCGCCAAGGGCGCCGGCGACCCGGTGAACCTGGAGCGGTCGCTCCGCGTCGGCGACCGCCTGGGCGGCCACTTCGTCCAGGGCCACGTCGACGCCACCGCCGCCCTCGTCGACCGCCGGCCCGACGGCGACTGGGACTTCCTGGCCTTCCGGATCGACCCCGCCTGGACCCCGCTGCTGGTCCCCAAAGGGTCGATCGCCGTCGACGGCGTCAGCCTGACCCTGGTCGACGTCGGTCCCGACGGCTTCTCGATCATGCTGATCCCGCACACCCTGGCCGTCACCACATTGGGGACGCTCAAGCCCGGCGACCGCGTCAACATCGAGGCCGACATGCTGGCCAAGCACGTGGCCAAGCTGTTGGGCGACTTGCACCAGGGGTGACCGAACGAGGCAACCGGGCGGGATTGAAAAAGCCCGCCTACCGCCGCTGGTTTGTCGAAGTTGACAATGGTGTCAAGCCCGGGCGATGGCTACCCGCTTCGCCATGATGAAATAAAGGCGATCGCTTTCGCGCAAATCCTTTATCGGCTCTTCAACAATATTCACAAACCCGCACTTTCTATAAAGATCGATCGCTTTCACATTTGTGACATAAACGTCAAGAAAGAGGATATCATGACAACCGAATCGTCGGACGAGAAAGGCCGCCTCTCCAATCAAGTGTTGGACGATGGATGTACCATATCCGAGGCTTGGAATTGTCGGATTTACTGCCAATAGGGAAATGTAGGGATGGTGGCGCCCCGATGTGTAATCGCGATAATCTTCGCACAAGTCAAGACTTCCAAATCCGACAAATCGACCGCTTGGATCACGGTAGGCCCAGACCCGCCCATTGTTGAAACGGACTCTCTGGGGAACGTCGTCCCTTAGCATCCGACCGACGTAGGAATCAGCGAACGGCCAATCGCGAATAGCCAGGAACTCTGGGCTATCGAGGTCGATGGGGATCGGATTGAGGGGGATCGGCTCGCGGTCAGGCATTCGCAGTTCAGCCGGAAAGCAAGACCGGGGCGGCAAGCCGCCCCGGTTGAATCAGGGTTTCCGCAGCATTCGATACATCGACCGCTGCTGGGGATCGTCCGGCTGCCAATCCGCAGGCAACGGCGGCAACAAGGCGACCTTCAACCGGATTTCTTCCGCCGCCTGAGGGTCGAGGGTAAGCCCTTGCCGGGCCGATGGTCCGACAGCGAGTTTGGGTGTCACCCATCCCTTGAGCAGTCGGTACAACTCCCAGAGGGCAGGCAGAAGGACGTTTTGCCCTTCAAGAGTGTAGCAGGGCACCTCGGCTTCTTTCCCGTGCGTGTGCATGTCCAAAGCCCGGGAATACAACCGCGAGCCTTCCGTCCGCCAAGCCTTTTCAACCTCGGGGTCGAACGCCACGCGGCCAGCGAACACCTCTCGTCCCCATTGGCGGACTCCTGCGATGAACTCGCAGCAGAGAACCGCATGGTGGCGAAGGGCGGCGTCGATTGTCGCGCACTCCATCCCTTCGCCGTTCTGGCAACGGCCCATGCGGGCATCGAGGTCGGCGACGAAGCCTCGCACTTCAACTAAATCGAAAGTTTGCATCGTCTCCTCCTTTACGCTCACACGCCATGCGTTGGAGGACCCGACCAATCATCGGCAGCAACACCGACTGGACGGGAGAACTTCCAACAGGTTCTAGTATACGACGGTCCCACCCGTGCTGCAAGGGGACGTGCGCCACAACGTCGCATCGGACATTCCCTGGATGCCCAAAGGCCTCGAACGGATCGCGCCGGGCCAACTAGTGGGTCATTTGACTCGCCCGTGGCCATTCCTGAAGATTCTCAATCAAAGGCAGGGCCTTGATTCTCAGGCATCTCAGCGGCGGCGTTATGGCCACGGGCGAGTCAAATGACCCACTAGAAGTTATTTGGGTCAGGATTTTTCTCCGAAATCGGTGGTTGAATTGACGCATGCGAGGATGGCTTTTGAAGTCGGCTGACTCTCGACAGGGCTCGCGTCCTTTCCGATCAGACATCGCGCCGAAATTCGTTACGCAGGATTTCCTTATGCCAAGGTAAGCACCAGATTCAAGAAAATCGCGATGCTCACTTTTATTGACCAGACTTTCGCAAAATTGCCGGACTAAATGCCTATCTCGAAGCAACCTAGGGTGATCCAGCCCGGACTACCATTGCCAGGGAAAGTCCTCATGACCTCGCGTCGTCAAACTCTCTCGTACCTGAAGAGCCTGTTCGCCCGGAAGGGGATCGCCCCGCGGTATCGGTACGGGCAGAACTTCCTGATCGACCTGAACATCCACGACCTGATCGTCAAGGCGGCCGAGGTCGGGCCCGGCGACGTGGTCCTGGAGGTCGGGCCGGGGGCGGGGGCGTTGACGGTCCTGCTGGCGGCGAGCGGGGCCACCGTGGTGGCCGTGGACATCGACCCGGCGATGGCCGCCCTCACGGCCGAGGCGACGCTCGAAATTCCCGGCGTCCGGGTCTTGAACCTCGACGCCTTGGCGGGCAAGAACCGGCTCAACCCGGAGATGCTCGACCAGGTCCGCTCGGGCTTGGCCGTCGCCCCGGGGCGGCGGTTCAAGCTGGTGGCGAACTTGCCGTACAACGCCGCCACGCCGATCATCGGCAACCTCCTGGTCCACCCCGAGTTGTGCCCGGCCCGGATCGTGGCCACGATCCAGCTCGAATTGGCCCAGCGGATGATGGCCGAGCCCGGCTCCGACGACTACGGGGCCCTGTCGGTCCTGATCCAGGCCGTGGCCGACGCGTCGCTGGTCCGGACCCTGCCGCCCAGCGTGTTCTGGCCCCGGCCCAAGGTCGACTCCGCCGTCATCGCCCTGGTGCCCGACCCGGCCAAGATGGCGGCCGTCGGCGACCTCCCCTGGTTCCATTCGGTCGTCCGCCGCCTGTTCCTCCACCGCCGGAAGAACCTCCGCCGGGTCTTGTACAGCCTCTGGCGCGACCGCTGGACCAAGCCCGAGGTCGACGCCCTGCTCGACGACCTCGGCCTCACCGGCCAGGTCCGCGCCGAGGCCATGACCGTGGCCCAGCACATCGCCCTGGCCGCCGCGCTCCGCCACCGCCTCGGCCCCGACGCGGCGACCGAGGCCGAGCGGGATGAAGACGAGGGGGACGGCCCCGACGGGCTGGAGCAAGGGCCATGACTCGTCGGATGGAGATGACACGACGGCGGAGATTCGATACGATTTGAACGAAAGTCACCGGCCGACCCAGGAGGTTCCGGGATGGACGAGACCCCACTCGATCCGCCATCGACCGCGGTCCAGCTCCTGCCCCCGCGACCCCTCCCAAGAACTGACGCGGGGAAAATCCGCGACCTCCGACAATTCGAAGGGCCTTTCTACGAGCTACGATTGGCGCACAATCCGAAGTGGGCGTTGAGCGAAGGAAGTCGCCATTTCGACGAAAAAAGCGCCGTTTTCGACGCCCTCCGCAAGATCGCGAAACGCCTCGGCGACCTGGGCATTCCTTATGTCATCGTCGGAGGCATGGCACTCTTCCGTCATGGACTCCGACGTTTCACCGAGGATGTCGACGTCCTCGTGACTCCTGAAGACTTGAAGAAAATCCATGAGAACTTGGAAGGCCCGGGTTTTCGACCCCCATTCGCAAGGAGCAAGCACTTACGCGACAGCGAACTCGGCGTGAAGATCGAGTTCCTCACGACGGGCGATTATCCGGGGGATGGCAAGGAAAAGCCCGTGGCCTTCCCGGACCCGAGGGCGGTCGGGTTCGAAGACGATGGGATTTTTTACCTCCAGTTGCCGACCTTGATCGAATTGAAGCTCGCCTCCGGGATGACCAACCTCGGGCGGCTCAAGGACCTGGCGGACGTCCTGGAACTCATCAAGCTCCTCAACCTCCCGGCCGACTACGGGGATCAGCTAAATCCTTTCGTCAGGGAGAAGTTCGTCGAGCTATGGGGCCAGGGTCGCCGGCGTTACGTCACCCTCTGGCGCAATAAGTGGCTGACCGCTCACGCCCGGTCGATCGAAGAGATGATCGTCGCGATCCGAGGGGCTGCCGCCGAACTGGAAGCGATGCGCGCGGACGGAGTGACGTTGGAAGCCGAGGGCGGTACCACCGACGATTATGCTCACCTCGTGACGACCGATCCAGAAATTGCCAAGAAATATGACATGCACGAAGAATCCGAATACTGGGACGAGCCCGGGGAGGGCGAAGCGGGCGGGAAGTCGGGGCCGGAGGACGATTCGCGCTAGACATCGGGCCCCGAGTTTGCGTAGTTAAATTGTTGTCGGTTTCCTACCCAGCGACCCTGGGCGGGCGGTGCCGGGGGCGTCCGTGGGGACGCCCCTCGATCCGAAGGCCCTCGGCCCGGTCCGTGGACCAGGGCCGGCCGCCCACGCCGCCCGGTCGCGATCGCTTCGACTTCGAGGAGATTTCCCCATGAAGTTCCGCCTGGGCACCTGGGCCGTCGCCACGGCCAGCTCGTTCCTGTCGGTCGCCTTGATCGGCTGCAATCCCCCGGTCGACGAAGCTAAGAAGGCGGATGCTCCCCCGGCCACCACCTCGGGCCCGGCCCCGGCCGACTCCAGCAAGATGCCCCCCGCGGCGGCCCCGACCGACGCCTCGGCCACTCCGGCCCCGGCCCCGGCCCCGGCCCCCGCGCCGACCCCGCCCGCCGACCCCCCGAAGGTCGACGAGGCCAAGCCGGTCGATGCCCCGAAGGAACTCCCCAAGTCCTGAACCGGCTCCCTTCGCCGCTCCCGGCTCGGAGATCGCCCGCGGCCGCCCTTCCCCCCGGCGGGGGAGGACGGCCGCTCCCCGTTTCGAAGCTGGGGACGGGACAAGGCCCCGCCACCCCGGCGAAAACCGCCCGGAACTCCGGGACCGGTCGGGGGTTTAGTCCCGATGCCGGGACCCCGCCGGGCGGGCCCGCGTCGCTTCCCGTATTCGCGAGCTAATCTTCCTCGGGGTACTTTCGAATCAACAAAGAGGAAGGGCGTTGTCCGATCGGCCGATCGGGGCTACGCTGATGGGTGGAGTCAATGAGGCGTCGCGCCTCCGCGAGGATCGGATCGGCGAGCGGGATGGTCGGATCGGCCCGCGCCGAGGACGAGCCCCGTCGGAGCCTGGCCCCAGAGGGAGAGCCGCACCGTGTGGTCGAAATTGCTCCAACGGCTCGACGGACGGTTTCCCGGCCTGGCGAGCCGGCTCGGCGGCGGTCGGGCCCGGCGCGAGTTGCCGGCCTTCGGGGTCAGCCTGGCGGCCCACGTCGCGATCCTGGCGGCGCTCGGGGTCGTGGGGATCGCCGCCCAGGTCGATTTGAAACGCGAGATCACCGGCCAGGCGGTCGACACCACGATCCCGCCGTTCGACGCGACCGAGGTCCATGACATCGACCAGCCCGGGCTGGCGGCCGTGCTCGACCCGGTCGGCTCCTCGGCGCCGACGGCCGGCCCGATCCCCCTGGCCGGGTCCGCCCCGGTGGCCCCGCCGACCAAGGCCGAGGGCGGCGACGGCGCCAAGATGACCCTGGCCGGCGCCAACCTCACCCGCCCCGGCGAGATGATTCTCCCCACCGCCGCCACGCTCAGCCAGGCCGTCTCGATCCGGGGCAGCGGCGTCGAGCACATCGGCGGCGTCGAGGGGGCCGTCGACCGGATCGCCATGGAACTCCTCGGCCGCCTCGAACGGGGCAAGACGCTGGTCGTCTGGGCGTTCGACGCCTCGGGCAGCCTGGTGGCCGAGCGCAAGAAGCTGGCCGAGTCGATCGAGCAGGTTTACGCCCACATCAACCAGCTCGACAAGGACCAGGTCGCCACCGGCGACGCCCTGATGACCATGGTCGCCGCCTTCGGCAACGAGCGCAAGCCGATGTTCCCCGAGCCGACCAACGACCCGTCGGTCATCGTCAACGCCATCCGCGACGTCCCGCTCGACACCACGGGCATCGAGACCACGTTCACCACCGTCGGCTGGATCGTCAACAAGTGGGGCAAGTACAAGGACGGCCGGGGGCAGAAGTACCAGACGGTCGTGATCGTCGTCACCGACGAGGTCGGCGATGATCAGGACCAGCTCGAACGGGCGATCGCCGCCGCCTCGGCCGCCAAGGCGCCCGTCTACGTCTTCGGCTCGCCCGCCCTGTTCGGCAAGGTCGAGGGGCGGATGAGCTACACCGACCCCCGGACCAAGAAGACCTACGCCAACCTGCCCGTCACCCAGGGCCCCGAGAGCGTGGCCCTGGAGACGATCCACCTGCCGTTCTGGTACGGCGGCGACCAGTACGACAACCTCGACGCCGGCTTCGGCCCCTACGCCCTCAACCGGATGACCGGCGCCACCGGCGGGATCTACTTCATCGCCCGGATGGGGACCAGCCGGCTCACCTTCGACCCCAACGCGATGCGCGAGTATCGGCCCGACTACGTGAACGCCGAGCAATACGCCCGGTCGCTCCAGAAGGACCCGCTCCGGGGCGCCGTCATCCAGGCCGCCATGATCACCCAGCAGAAGCTGCCCGGCCAGCCCGGCCTGTCGTTCCCGGCGGCCGACTCGCCCGAGTTCAAGGAGGCGATGGCCGACAACCAGGAGAAGGTCGCCCGGATCGCCTACACCGTCGACGAGGCCCTCGCGCCGATCGCCGCGGTGGCCAAGCTCCGCGACCGGGAAACCTCGCGGCGCTGGATGGCCCACTACGACCTGATCCGGGGCCGGCTCCTGGCCATGAAGTTCCGCTGCGACGAGTATCAGACCGCCTGCGCCAAGATGAAGAGGGACGCCCCCAAGTTCAAGGACGCCAGGTCCAACGCCTGGAGGCTCATGCCGAGCGACGAGTACCTGTCGAACCCCAAGACCGTCGCCGTCGCCGGGGAGGCCCAAGGCCTCCTGAGGCGGGTCGTCGAGGAACACCCGGGGACCCCCTGGGCCACCCTCGCCGGTCGCGAGCTCAGGGACCCGTTCGGATTCCGGTGGGTCGAGACCTCCGTCCCCCCGCCCCCGAAGCGGCGCGAGGCCGACGAGGTGGCCGCCAAGAAGAAGGCCGCGATCAAGAAAGACGCCAAGCCCGAGGACGTCCCCAAGATATGAACCGATCCCGCCTCTAGGACTCCCGGCCGGGTCCTGGTAAGCTGGGCCGTCGGGAGCGTCCGATCGATCGGGCCCATGAACCGTTCGCCGCCCGTTCTCGGGCGATCCACGCCATCGGAAACGTCAGGTTGGCCCGACGGGCCCACTCCCGAAGGCCCTCGGCATTGGGGACGAAGCGTCATGGAATTGCACGTTCCGGCGACGACCGACGGCACCTACGACCTGGCCGGGCCCCGGGCCGCCGACCCCGAGGAGGTTTCCACCGTCGAGGTCGGGCCGCCCGGCGCCTCGGCCACCGCCCCGGCCCCGGCCAGGCCCGCCGACGCCGGCCCCAAGCTCCGCCGGAGGCGCCGGGTCGCGCGGCGGCGGTGGGATGCCCCGGCTTGGCTGGTCTCGGCCCTGATCCACGTCGGCATCCTGGGCGGACTGGCGGCGGTGGCGACCACCTCGGGCGAGGTCTTGAAGCGGCTCAACCCGCTCGACTCGGCGCTGGTGACGGACCCGACCGGGGCCGAGGAGATGGTCAAGATCTACGCCGACCCGTCCGACGTCCGGAGCGACCAGGCGGTCTTCGACGCGAGCACGACGGAGGGCCCGGGCATGGGCTTCGCCTCGAACGTCGGCGGCGCCGCCCCCTCGGCCACGCCGGCGGTGGGCCGGACCGGGCGGCCCGTCGGCGAGGGGACGAGCCTGCCGTCGGTCCTGAGCGTCGCCCCCCCCTCGGGCTTGAAGCTGATGCCCACGATGCCCAATCGCGACCTCGGCGGCGGCGGGATGGTCGGCGGCGACGTCACCTACGACGTCAAGGAAGTCGGCGCCGCGCTCGACCAGGTCGCCCGCGAGATCCTCCGCCACCTCGGCCAACACAAGGTCACCGTCGTCTGGCTGTTCGACGAATCGGAGAGCATGAAGGACGACCAGAAGGAGATCCGGCTGAAGTTCGACCGGGTCGTCAACGAGCTGAAGATCAACACCCCCGACGAGCCGGCCCCGGCCAAGGGCAAGGCGAAGAAGTCGAGCGGGCCGCCCCTGACCCACGCCATCGTCGGCTTCGGCGACGAGGTCCACTTCGGGCAAGACAAGCCGACCGACGACATCGAGCTGATCGGCCGGGCCATCGACCGGCTCCGGATCGACTCGACGGGCAAGGAGAACACGATGACGGCCGTGGCCAAGGTCATCGCCCACTACAACGCCCTGATCACCGACGAGCGCAAGCTCCTGATCGTGCTGGTGACCGACGAATCCGGCGACGACGGCGAATACGTCGAGGAGGCCCGCCAGGCCGCCGTCAGCCGCGACGTCCCGGTCTATGTCATCGGCCGCCAGGCGCTCTTCGGCACCAACCACATGTCGATCGAGTACCACGACCCCGTCACCAACGACGTCTTCTGGGTCGGCATCCGCCGCGGGCCCGAGACCGCCGACGTCGAGGCGCTCCAGTACGACGGCCTCCACCCCCGATGGGACGAGATCCCCTCCGGCTTCGCCCCCTACGAGCTCGCCCGCCTGGCCAAGGACACCGGCGGGATCTACTTCCTCCTGCCCAGCGAGGAAGGGCTCCGGATCAAGAGGCGCGAGAAGGCGTACACGATCAACGCCCTCAAGGAATACGTCCCCGACTACGAGAGCCGGACCGCCTACGCCCAGCGCCGCCAGAAGTCGGAGTTGCGGCGGACCCTCTTCGAGATCATCTCCGAGACCCGCAAGTATTCGTTCCGCCACCACTTCCCCGTCTTCCCCGACGAACTCCTCCCGGCGATCGACCAGGAGTTGCCGATCGTCACCGTCCGGCTCAACGCGCTAATCGCCATCGAGAAACGGCTCAAGCAACTGGAAAAGCTCCGCGACCGCGAGACCGAGAAGCGCTGGCAAGCGGCCTACGACCTGATGCTCGCCCAGGTCGTGGCCTACCAGATCAAGGCCTACGAGTACCGGGCCAACCTCCTGGAGATGCAGGCCCGCCCCCCCAAGCCCAAGATGATGCCGAACCCCGAGCTGTTCGTCGTCTGGTCGCTCGACCACTCGCACGAGGCCAAGGCCCCCAAGAAGGAGACCGAGAAGGTCTACGTCGAGGCGATGCGCCTCTTCAAGGACGTCATCGAGCTCCACCCCAACACCCCCTGGGCCGACCTCGCCCAGGACGAGATCAACCGGGGCTTCAGCGTCCACCGCAACGAGTGGCGCCACAAGCACAGCCTCCGCTACGACGAGCGCGTCAAGCTCGTGCCCAAGTTCTGAGCCGGTCGAGGGTGGGGTGATCGGCCCGAGCCGTCCTTGGGGGATGCGAATTTATGAGTCTCACCGCGGTTTTCATCAAGGTGCCCGAAGGTTACATCGCGTTCGTCGAGGAGTTGCCCGGGGCGAACACGCAGGCCGCTACCTTGGAGGAAGCCCGCGAGAACCTTAAAGAGGCCGTTGCCCTGGTCCTGGAGGCCAACCGGGGCATCGCCGCGCGTTCCCTCGGCGACCAAGCAGTCACCCGGGAACCGTTCGTGCTGCCGGCATGAAGCGTCGCGATCTGATCCGCCACCTCAAGTCGCACGGTTGCCACCTGCTCCGCGAGGGCGGCAATCACAGCATCTTCGCCAATCCGGCGACCGGCACGGTCTCGGCCGTCCCTCGCCACTCCGAGATCAACGACTTCCTGGCCCGCAAGATTTGCCGGGATCTGCTGGTCCCGGGACCATGACCGCGCCGGCCTTGGCCGCCCGACGCCTGGCGGAGCAGGAACGACTGGACCGGCTCAAGGGGGCGGCGGAGCGGAACCGGCTCGGGCAGTTCGCCACGCCCCCCGGCCTGGCCCTGGCGGTCGCCGAGCACGCCGCGAGCCTCCGGAGGGCTCGGGGCCACCGGGGGCCGATCCGGTTCCTCGACCCCGCGCTCGGCACCGGGTCGTTCTTCGAGGGGCTCCTCAGGGCGTCCCCGGGGGACCCGGTCGGGTCGGCCTCGGGGGTCGAGGTCGACCCCGCGTTCGCGGCGGTCGCGGCCGAACTCTGGGCCGGCTCGGGCCTGGGCGTGACCGTCGGCGACTTCACCCGGCTCGACCCGCCCGCCCCCGGAATCCGGGCCAACCTGATCCTGGCCAACCCCCCTTACGTCCGCCATCACCACCTCGACCGCGAGGCCAAGCGCCGGCTGGCCGATCGGGCGGCCCGGCAGGTCGGCCTGGCCGTCGGCGGGCTGGCGGGGCTCTATGTTTACTTCCTGCTCCTGGCCGACGCCTGGCTCGCCGACGGTGGGCTCGCCGCCTGGCTCGTCCCGGCCGAGTTCCTCGACGTGAACCATGGCGAGGCGCCCCGGGATTACCCGTCGAGCCGGGTCACGCTGCTTCATATTCACAGGTTTCGGCCCGACGAGGCCCAGTTCGGCGACGCGCTGGTGACCTCGGCCGTCGTCGCCTTCGAGAAGACGCCCCCGCCCCCGGGCCACCGCGCCCGGTTGACCTTCGGCGGGTCGCTGGCCGACCCCGAGCGGTCCGACCTGGTCCCCGTCGAGGCCCTCCGAGGCTCCCGGAAGTGGTCGCGGTTCCCCGCCGACGGCGACGCGGCCGACTCGCCGCCGTCCCGATCGATCGCGACCCTGGGCGACCTGTTCGCGATCCGGCGGGGGATCGCCACCGGCGCCAACGCCTTCTTCATCCTCGGCCGCGACGACGCGCTGACCCGGGGCATCCCGCCGGGCTACCTGACGCCGATCCTGCCCAGCCCCCGGCACCTATCGGCCGGCGTGATCGAGGCCGAGGCCGACGGCCACTATCCCCGGCTTGACCGCCCCCTGGCCCTCGTCGACCGCGCCCGGCCCGAGGACGAGGTCCGCCGCGAGGTCCCGGCCCTGGCCGACGGCCGGGCCCGGGGCCTCGCCTCGGGCTACCTGGCGAGCCGCCGGACCCCCTGGTACGCCCAGGAGCGGCGCGAGCCCGCCCCGTTCCTCTGCGCCTACATGGCCCGCCCCCGCCCCGGCTCCTCGGCCCCGCCGTTCCGCTTCTTCTGGAACCGATCGCGGGCGATCGCCCCCAACGTCTTCCTCCTGCTCGCCCCCAAGGGCCCCCTCCGCGACCGCCTGCGCTCTTGGCGTCTTGGCGGTCAAACATCCCCGACTTTTCCCCCTTTGAAACCATATCGGGACATAAAGCCAATCCAGTTCGCATCTTAAGGTAGGGATACGCCACCTCGGGAGACGCGGCTTTGGCCCGGACGAAGCGTGACCTCGATCCGGTCCAAGCCAAATCGCCCTCCTTTGGTACTCACCCATGAATCGTTCCGACGACATTTTGACCCAGGCTGGGTGGCAGTCGGCCGAGGAGGGCACGACTCCCACGCCCTTCGAACAATTCGCCAGTCGGCTCGGCTTCTCGCTCCAGGGCGAATTGTTGATCAACCCGCCAGAAGGTTCGGTGGGGTTCGACTTCGCCGTCCCGACCGCGGGAACCGAGTTTGAACTGCGTCGCGCCTTGTACGACCTTTTTCGGGAATTCTTTTTATCGGATATTTGTTACGCGATTGATGTGAATCATGGTGGGTGGACGTTTTCGCCGGGAAAGTTGAACCTCACCTCTCAGTTCGAGCCCTTTCCGATCTCCGTGACGCCTTGGGCGGAGTACGTCGTTTTTGGCGACGGCGACTTTTCGCACGGGGCCTTTGGCAACCCGTCCAACGGCCATCTCGTGGTCTTTGGCGAGGCTTTTGTCAGGCGGTTCTCCGCCCTGCACCAAGATCGCCTCGTCTCGGCCCAGGTTGCGGCGACACACCGGCGGGTTCGTTGATGCGACTCCGCCAAAAATCATCTCAGAACCGTCATGCGGCGTTGAGCCGTTGAAGCCCGCGATACCAGAGCAGGCCGCAGGCCAACTGGATTAGCCCCGGATAGTTCTCATCATGCTTGTCGTGGCGGACCAACAACGCACGGCACTTCCGCTGGAACCAGCGATGCACGGAACTGTCGTCGGCGAACTCCTTGGGCAGCCGGTCCCACTGGCATCCGCCGCGGAGCCGGAAAATGATCCCGTTGAAGGCGGCCCCGCAGGTCGATGCGGGGCCGCCCGCCGTGCTCCCTGGGCGGCGGCGGGGCGCCCTTCTGGAAGATCGGCTCGATCCGCCCCCAGGGCCGGTCGGGGACCTCCCAGATGGTGTCCAGCGGCTCGAGGTCGCGCTTCGTCCGGGCCAAAGCCGCGTCTCCCGAGGTGGCGTATCCCTATCTCAAGACACGAACTGAATTGGCCTTATGTCCCGAGATAATTTCTCATTCAAGAAACCTGTCAGCGAAGCGCCCCGGGCGGGCAGTACTTCACGAATCGAACGACGACACGGCCGGAGGCTCGACGACATGGCGGGTGGATTTCCAGGCGACTCGATCCAGCAGGTCAACCGGCTGTTCCTGTCCGGGACGGTCGGGGCCCTGACCGATGGGCAACTGTTGGAGCGGTTCACGACCCGGCGGGGCGAGGCGGCGGAGGCGGCCTTCGAAGGCTTGGTGGCCCGCCACGGGCCGATGGTCCTCCGGGTTTGCCGGGGGTCGCTCCGCGACCCCCACGACGTCGACGACGCCTTCCAGGCCACGTTCCTGGTCCTGGTCCGCAAGGCCGGCTCGATCGGCGAGCGGGACCTCCTCGGCCCCTGGCTCTACGGCGTGGCCCACCGCGTGGCCCTCAAGGCGCGGTCGGTCGCGGCCAAACGGCGTCGAAAGGAAGGGGAGTACGCCGCCGAACCCCCGGCCGACGTCAACGAAGGCCCCTGGCTCGACCTCCGCCCGGTCCTCCACGAGGAGGTCAACCGCCTCCCCGAGAAGTACCGCCGCCCCGTCGTCCTCTGCCACCTCCAGGGCCTGACCCACTCCGAGGCCGCGCAAGAGCTGGCCTGGCCCGTCGGGACCGTCAGCGTCCGCCTGGCCCGCGCCCGCAAGCTCCTGCGCGACCGCCTGACCCGCCGGGGCCTGACCGTCACCGCCGCCCTCTGGGGCGCCGGGTTGACGGTCGAAGCCGCATCGACGGTCGTCCCCCCCGCCTTGATCCATCGAACCGCGATGGTCGCGCTCCAGCACGCGGCCGGCCGGTCGCTCGCCGCCGGGGCCGTCTCGGCCGGCGCGGCCACACTTTCCCGGAGAACCCTCGCCATGATGACCCTATCCCGCTTCCAGTGGATCGCCTTGCCGTTGACCCTCGCCCTCGGCGTGACCGGGGGCGTCGTCGCCACCCGGGGGCCCTGGTCCGGGCCGGCGGCGACACCCCCCGGAGCTTCCAACGGCCTGAAGGAGCCCGATGGAACCCCCCTCGATCTCGACCCGGTCCCGCCCGGCTTCTTCAGCATCGATTCGCTCGCCACCAAGGGCGATTCCGGCCCCCCGGTCCTCAAGCCCGGCCAGGTCTTGACGGTGGAAGTCCTGGAAGCCCTGCCCGGCCGACCGATCACCGGCGAGCATGTCGTGCGGCCCGACGGCACGATCAGCCTGGGCTTTTACGGCGACCTCCACGTCGCGGGCCTCAACCGCAATCAGGTCAAGGTCAAGGTCATCGAGCATCTCCGCAAATGGATCAATGATGAAACCCTCGGCCTGTTCGAGATGGAGCCCAAGACCGGGAAGCACGTGACCGTGCCGCCGGTCGAGTCGAACCGGGTGCTCGTCGACGACTCCGTCAATCCGCCGACTCTCCGCAAGGCCGAGGCGAATACCCTCCCGCAATTGCAAGGCACGAGTGAACGGCTCGCCGAACTGGAGGGCAAGCTCGACCGAGTCCTGAAAGAACTGGAAGGACTCCGCCGGGAGAAGGCCCCGGCCAAGCCCCAGTGACGCGCAAGCATCTCTCCCCTCTCCCCCCGGGAGAGGGGCCGGGGGTGAGGGCCGAGGCATCCGAAGCCTTGATGATCCATCGAGCCTCCGACGGGTATCACCCGACCGGAGACGCCCCTCACCCCGGCCCTCTCCCGGAAGGAGAGGGAGGCAGACTTGATAAGCCATCACCCATTAAACATCACCCATTTCCTGAACCTTCGAGCCCATCCGTACACCTCCCCGCCCCGGTTGGCCTTGCCGGCCGGGGCGGGTGGCGGTCTAATGGGCCGGGAAAGGCACCACGAGTCGACCCGACGCGTTCCAAGACGGATCTTCCCCCCACGTCGTCGGGCCCGGAGGCTTTTCCCGTGCAGGATCGCATCGCCTATCAGGGGATCACGTTCGATGACGTCCTGCTGGAGCCCGGTTATTCGGAGTTCCTGCCCAAGCAGGTCGACATCAAGACCTTCCTCACCGCCAAGATCCCGCTGAACATCCCGATCCTGTCGAGCCCGATGGACACCGTCACCGAGGCGGAGTTGGCCATCGCCCTGGCGCAGGAGGGGGGCCTGGGCGTCATCCACAAGAACATGTCGGTCGAGGAGCAGACCCGCGAGGTCGACAAGGTCAAGCGGTCCGAGAACGGGATCATCGTCGACCCGATCACCCTGCCCCCCACCGCCACGGTGGGCGAGGCCCGCGAGATCATGAGCGGGCACAACATCTCGGGCGTGCCGATCACCGTCAACGGCAAGCTCCGCGGCATCCTCACCCGCCGCGACCTCCGGTTCCTGGAGGCCAACGACCTCCGGATCGAAGACGTCATGACCAAGGACAACCTGGTCACCGCGGCGGCCGACACCAGCCTCGAAGAGGCCGATCGGATTCTGACGAAAAATAAGGTCGAGAAGCTTCTCCTGGTTGACGATGAATATCGACTGAAAGGCCTGATCACGATCAAGGACATCGACAAGCTCCACCGCTACCCCAATGCGTGCAAGGACGCCCGGGGGCGGCTCCGCGTCGGCGCGGCGGTGGGGGTGCATGACTACGAACGCATCCAGTCGCTCCTGGAGGCCGACGTGGACGTCTTGATCGTCGATTCGGCCCACGGGCACAGCAAGAACGTCCTGGAGACCGTCCGCCGGATCAAGAAGGACTTCGCCATCGAGGTGGTGGCCGGCAACGTGGCGACCCTCGACGGCACCCGCGACCTGATCGAGGCGGGGGCCGACGCCGTGAAGGTGGGGATCGGGCCGGGCTCGATCTGCACGACGCGGGTCGTCTCGGGCGTCGGCGTCCCCCAGATCACCGCCGTCTACAACGCCGCCAAGGCCGCCGCCGGCCGGGTCCCGGTCATCGCCGACGGCGGCATCCGCTACTCGGGCGACATCACCAAGGCCCTCGCCGCCGGGGCCCACTCCGTCATGATCGGCGGCCTCTTCGCCGGCTTGGCCGAGAGCCCGGGCGACTCCATCATCTATCGAGGCCGGAGCTTCAAGACCTACCGGGGGATGGGCTCGATCGCCGCGATGGCCAAGGGCTCGCACGAACGCTATCGCCAGGAAGGGTCGCGGTCGCCGGAGCCCAAAGGCTCCGCCCCCCACAAGCTCGTCCCCGAAGGGGTCGAAGGCCGGGTCCCCTACAAGGGGCCGCTCGCCGACTACGTCTTCCAGCTCGTCGGCGGCCTCCGCGCCGGCATGGGCTATTGCGGGACCCGGTCGATCGAGGAACTCCGGACCAAGGCCCGATTCATCCAGGTCACCGGAGCCTCGGTCCAGGAAGGTCACCCGCATGATATCGTGATCACCCAGGAAGCCCCCAATTACTCCAGCTTCTCCAACGAAAGTGAGAACGGCCGCGGGCAGCTTTGATCCGTGGTTGGTGGATAGTGGTCAGTGGTTGGTGGGTAGTGGTCAGTGGATAGTGGTCAGTGAGTGGTGGGTAGTGGCCAGTGGTCAGTGAAGAGGGATTGAAGAGTAGCCGCCCTTGGCGTCCCCATCCTGGTCTTTACTACCCACTACCCACGACCCACGACCCACTCTTGCCCACCACCCACTCTCCCCGAGGCCCTGCCAAGGAAGGTCGGGCCGCTCGCTGTCCGTTGGGAATGTCGGTCGTGGTCCGTTTGCGGATGGATACGCACAACCCCCGGGACGTTCGCCGCGCCCGCGGCGTCGGGCCGGGGATGGCCAGCAAGGAGGCGTGGCTTGCGTCGCCCCACTTTCGCCTTGACCTCGGCGCTCGCGGCGATTGGCCTCACGGCCGGCATCGCCGGGGCGCAACAACCGCCGTCGCGGGCGCCGTCGCCCGAGGCCGCGGCGGCCGACCCCATCGACCCGTCGATGGCGTCCAAGGCCACCCGCTACCTGCTCCGCAACGGCATGGATTACCTGGCGTACCACGAGTACGACCGGGCCCTCAACTTCTTCCGGGCCGTCGAGTCGCGGCGGAACGAGCTGAACGAGGCCGAGCTGGCCCAACTCAAGAAGGGGATCGCGCGGGCCCAGCAAGGGAAGCGCGAGGCGGTCAACAGCCCCCGGGCCGCGGCCAGTCGCCGGGGACCGAGCCAGGGCCGCGCCGTCGACCCGGCCGGCGGCCTGGCCCTGGCCCGGCCGACGACCCCCGAAGCATCGGTCCAGCTCACGAGCGGGACCATCCCGGCTTCGGCCCCCGCCCCCGAAACCTCGGCCGCCCCGACGCCGGCCCCCGCCGCCGGCCCCGAGCCGACGAAGCCCCGACCGGCCCCCGTCGTGGCGTCGGACGGCCTCGACCTGCCCACGCTCCCCGCCGCCCCCCCGGCGGCGCTGCCCGACCTGGTCGCGCCGCCCTCGGTCGACCCGGCCCCGGCCCGGCCCGACCCGGCGCCCGCCGCCCCGGCCCCCGCCCCGATCGGCCTGGAGCCGATCGCGCCGGCCGACCTCCCGACCTTGCCGACCTTGCCCGGCCCGGCCCCGGCGGTCGACCCCTCGACGGCGCCGGCCGAGGCCACGGTCGCGACCCCGCCCGCGCCCGACCCGGCGCTGCCCGACCTGCCCCGCCTCGCCGAGCCGGCCCCCGCCCCGGCGGCCGAGCCCGCGCCGCTCCTCGCCCAGGCCCCGACCCGACCGGCCGAAGCCCCCGAGCCGCCCCCGGCTCCCGAGGCGAGCCCGGCCCCGCCGATGGCGGCCGGGGCCCCGGCCGGACCCAACGTCGTCCCCGGCGAGCCCAGCAACTCCCTGCTCACCCCCCGGCATCGCCAGGAGGTCGAGCGGCTCGCCCAGAGGGGCCGCGACCCGATGAACTCCGACCCGGGCGCGGCGGGCGCCTCCGACCCCAGCGCCGCCATCGGCCCCGCGCAGGGCTCGACCCGGCTCGAACTGCCCCGGGCCCCGAGCCCGACCGAGGCCCGGCCGATCCGCCGGATTCCGGTCCCCGAGGAGTTCGTCACCATCGGCGACCGCGCCTGGGAACCGAACCGGAAGTACTGGGCCGCCGCCGGCTCCTGCCACATGATCCTGTACTTCCAGGACCCCGTCCTCGAACGCTACGGCCAGGGGGTCGAGCAGGCGCTCGGGCCGGTCGGCCGGTACTTCTCCTACCCCCTCGACGACCCCCGGCAGTCGAACCAGCGGAACCAGATCCTCCAGCCGTTCTACTCGATCGGCAAATTCTGCTTCCAGGTCGGCACGCTCCCCTACAAGCTGGTGGTCGATCCCCCCTGGGAGGCGGAATATGACCTCGGCTACTACCGACCGGGCGACCGAATCCCGGCCGACACGATCATGATCACCCCCACCGGCGTCGGCCCCCCCTTGAAGGGCCGGAAGTATTGAGCACGAGCCCATCCCGAAACGATCCGAATCCCCGAAGGCCCCCGGTCACCCCGGGGGCCTTCGCCGTCGACGCCGGGGCTTTGATGAAAAATAAGGGCAGGGTCGGTGAAAGATCGTGGATTCCGCGCGATTGGGCTTATTTCCACGCTACATTGCTGTTAGCATGGATCGGTTCGCGAACGGCCATCGGGGGAAAATCGGACCGGAGAACCGAACCACGACGCGAAAAACGACGTAAGTTATTTCAATGAGACGAGGAAGGGAGGAGACTTCATGCAGCACAACGATGCCGCGACGTGGGGTGTCGACTGGCAAGCCGAGCGGGTGACGCTCGGTCGACACTTCTTGAGGGACATGGAAAACCTCTGGCGGCAAATCCTCAAACTGGCCGCCGTCGTCGAGACGACGCTCAACACCAGCGTCCGGGCCCTCTGCGACGGCCGGGCCGACCTGGCCGCCCTGGTCAAGTTCGAGGAAGAGTCGATCGACCGCTGGGAAGTCCAGGTCGAGCGCGACTGCCTCAAGGTCCTGGCGCTCCACCAGCCGGTGGCGTCCGACCTCCGGCGGGTCGCGGTGATCCTCCGGATCAACAACGACCTGGAGCGGATGGCCGACCTGGCCCGGCACATCGCCAAGCGGGCCCGCAAGCTCGCCCACGAGCCGATCGGCCGGGCCCTGCCCCGGGGCCTGGAGACGATGGCCCACGAGGCCCTCGACCAGGTCCGCGAGAGCCTCGACGCCCTCACCCAGGGCAACGTCGACCTCGCCCGCGCCGTGATCGCCGGCGACCGCAAGGTCGACCGCCACAGCCGGGCCGTCGTCGAGGAGCTGAAGCAGGCCATCCGCGAGGACCCCGACCGCCTCGACTCCTGGCTCCGCCTCATCAACGCCGCCCGCAACCTCGAACGGGTCGCCGACCACGCCACCAACATCGCCGAGTCCGTCGTCTACCTCAAGGAAGGGGACATCATCCGCCACGACGCCTCCACCGGGCGCTTCCCCAAGCGCTGACCGGCCCGGGCCCGATCATCCCCGGTTCAGGATCGCCAGGTGGACCGCCCGGCGGTCGAAGGCGACGAAGCCGGCGGCGTCGTAGAGGCGGCGGGCCGGCTCGTTCCGGGCGTCGACGGCCAGTTCGAGGCGGGACACGTGGGGCCGGGCCAGGTCGAGGGCGTAGGCCAGGGCCGACCGGCCCAGCCCCCGCCCCCGGGCCGCCGGGGTCAGGCCGAGGTAGGCCACCTCCCAGGTCGGCCGGTCGGGGACCTCGGACAAGAGCAGGACCGCGGCGGCCTCGGGCTCGCCCGGCAAGGTCCCGACCCGCCACCGCGACGGGTCGAACCGGCCGGCCGCCCGGTGGCTGGCCATCACGTCGTCGAGCGAGCGGATGCCCTCCAGCTCGGGCATGTCGAGGCTCCCGGCGTAGGTCCCCTGGAGGACCCGGCGGAAGTCGTCCTCGGTCTCCGGGCCGAACGGCCGCCACTCGAACCCCGGCCGGGGCGGCGAAGACGGCCGGCCCAGCGGCCGGGCGGTGTCGCGGTGCAGGAACGTCAGGGCGGTCACCTCGGGCAACCCCCCGCGCGTCAGGTCGCCCGCCGCCGTCCGGGAGGCCGAGCCGTCGACCAGCGCCTGCGCGATCCGGAACCCCCGCCCCCGGAGGTCCTCCAGCGCCGCGCGGATCAGGGCCGCCGCCAGCGAGGCCCGGCCCCAGGAAGCGTCGACCTCGGGGGGCCAGGCCGCCGCCGCCCGGCCGGCCAGCGGCTGCGTCAAGAACGCCCCGACGATCCGGCCCCGCCGCCGGGCTACCCAGAGCCCCGACAGGTCGACCCGCCCCGCCGCCGCCTCGGCCAACGCGTCGGCGATCAGCCGCGGCCGGAGCGTCGCCGGCATCCGCCGATAGAGCATCCCCAGCGCCTCGGCGCGCCACTCCGGTGGGCAGGGCAAGAACGGGCGGGTCGAGGACAAGGTGTGTTCGCCGGGTAGAGGTTTTCCCCCCTTCCCCGGGGAAAGGGCCGGGATGTTGCCAGGACTCCGCGACCCGCGATCCGAGGCGGGAAATCCGGGGACCGAGATCGGGCGATTTCCCCCCAAGGTCCGTAGAAGGAGCGGCGTCGGCCGAAGAATCTTCGCCCCAAGGGCGGAGGGGGCCGGGGCCCGACGCCCCCGGGAAAAAGTCCCAACGCCCGGAGCCCCCCGGACGTATGATAGGGTGCGGCAGGAGGGCACGCGATGCGAAAGCCGACCGATTCCGACCCCGACACCACGAATCGGGAAGTCGAAGCGACCTGGGACCCAGCCCCCCCCGAGGCCCCGCCCCGGGCCGAGGAGGCGGGCGACGCCCGGCTGGTCGAGCAAGCCCGCGACGGCGACCAGCGCGCCTTCGCCACCCTGGTTTCGCGGTACGAACGCGCCCTGATCCGCGTCCTGGCCCGCCTCGTCCGCGACGAGGAACTGGCCCGCGACCTGGCCCAGGAGACGTTCTGGAAGGTGTACAACCGGCTCGATCGGTTCGACACCGCCCGCCGATTCGGCCCCTGGCTGTTCCGGATCGGGGTCAACCTGACGCTCGACTCGCTCCGGCGCCACGAGCCCCCCCCGGCGGCCTCGATCGACGGGCCCGCTGGCGACGGCCGCAAGGCGTTCGACCTGCCCGACCCCGACCCCCGGATTCGGGCGGAGCTGGCTCAGGAGGTGCAGTTCATCCTGGAGAAGATCCCGATCGCCTATCGGACCATCCTGGTCCTCCGCGACCTGGAAGGATTCTCCTCGGCGGAGGTGGCGGCCATCGTCGGCCGCCGCGAGGCCACGGTCAGGTGGAGGCTGGCCAAGGCGCGTGACCTGTTCCGCGAACACTGGGAGCGTCGCCACGACCTGACGAGACGGGAGCCCACGCATGAGGATTGAGCATCGATGCCGCTGGGTCCGCCACCGCCTGCCGCTCCTGGCCGGCGGCGAGTTGGGCATGGAGGAACGGAGGAAGGTCGAGCGTCACTTGATCGGCTGCGCCGACTGCCAGGGCCGCCGCGACGCCTCGGCCGACGCCTTGGCCGCGCTCCGGTCCGTCGCCGCCGCCGGGTCGCCCGGCCGTCCCGACGCCCCGACGCTCTGGCCGGCCCTGGCGCGGCAGATCCGCGAATCGCACCATCGACCGACCTGGCGCGACCGCCTGGCCTTCCGCGCCGGGCCGTCGCTGGGCGTGGCCTTCGGCGTCGGCGGCCTGGCCGTCGTCGCCCTGGCCCTCGGCCGCCCCGCCCCGGCCCCCCGATCCGTGGCGACCACCGGGGCCTCGCGGGACATCCCGGCCGGCCTCCCGACGCCGACCACTCGCGCCCTGCCCGACGGCCCGGCCCGCCCCGGCCTCCTGGACTCGCCGAACTTCGATCCCCCCTCGGGGGTCCGGTTCGACTACGTCCTCGACCGCGGGACCCCCCTGGAGCCCGGCGACCGCGACCCGCGGCGCTCCTACTGATCTTGACCGATCGATCCCGGCCCGCGTGCCTCCCGCCCCGATCCCCTTTCGGCGTCCTCCCGTGGCTTCCGTCGCCCTCCACCCATCGCCGACGACCTCGCCCGCCCCCCGGGGGCGGGGCGGCGCCCGCTGGCTGGCCTACTTCGCGCCGGTCGGGCTCGGGCTGGCCCTGGCGGCCTGGCCCCGGGCGTCGGCCGACCGCCCGGGGGATGCCACCCTGGAGGCGAAGGGGGGCCGGCTCGCCGGGGCGATCGAGCGAGCCCGGGGCTCGACCGTCGCCCTGGAATATGGCCCTCGCGACGCATCCGGGAGGCGCCGGGTGGCCACCGGCGTGGTCATCAACGACCGGGGTGAGGTCCTCTCGATCCGGGTCGACCCGCCGACCGGCCGCGACCCTTCGGTGATCGTGGCCCGCGACGCGGCGGGGCACCGCCACCCGGCCCGGTGGGTGGCCAACGACCCCGAGACCGGCCTGTCGCTCCTCCGGATCGAGGCCGACGACATCCGCCCGGTCCGCCCGGCGGCCCGCGAGGCGGAATTGGGGGCGGACGTCCTCGTCATCGGCAACCCCTACGGCCTGGGCCATTCGGTGGGCCGGGGGTCCGTCGCCGGCCTCGACCGCCGGGTCGAGATCGGCCGCCGCCTCGAGATCGGCGGCCTGATCCAGCTCCAGGTCCCGCTCCACCCCGGCGACAGCGGGGCCTTGCTGACCGACCTCGACGGCGCCTGGCTGGGCCTGGTCTGGGGCGGGCTCGCCTTCCCCGGGGTCGAGCCGGCCCGGGGCGACGACGACCTCGGCTTCGCCATCCCGGCCCGCGACGCCCTCTGGGTCGCCGACCAGCTCCGCGACCGCAAGAAGGTCGACCGCGCCTACCTCGGCGTCCGGCTCGCCCCGGTCGACGCCGAGGAAGGGGTCAAGGTCAACGAGGCCCTCCCCCAGTCACCGGCCGCCCTCGCCGGCCTCCGCCCCGGCGACCGGATCGTCCGGGTCGACGGCCAACCGGTCCGGACCGCCGACGATCTGACCGACCGCCTCGACCGGACCCTCGCCGGCGCCGAGATCGCCCTCGAACGGCTCCGCCCCGCCGGCCGGGAGACCTTGAAGATTCGGGTCGCCGCCCGCCCCGCCGAAGCCCGGCCCGTCGACCCGGCCCGCGCGTCCCCCCGCGAAACGCTCCTCGACCGCGTCGACCGCCTCCAGCGCCGGGTCGACGAACTGGAGCGCCGCGACCGCGACCGGTCGGCCGGCTCCCCCTGATCGCCCGCCCCCTCAGACTTCCGGACCTCGGCGGAGGCACTCGAACAGCTCGCCGAGCGGCAGGGCGAAGCCCGGCAAGACGTCGCCGCCGTCGAGCCTCTGGCCTTCGCCGAGCCGGGTCGACGCCTCGGGCGACGTGAAAATCCGGGCCGTGCGTGTCTTCGGGTCGATCATCCAGACCAGCCGGACGCCGGCCTCGAAATACTCGCGGAGCTTCCGCTCCATCTCCCGCTTCGTGTTCCCCCGGTTCAAGACCTCGACCGCCAGGTCGGGGGCCAGCGCCGGGACCGGCTCGGAGGGGGCGACGTCGCCGGGAATCCGATCCCACGAGAAGAAGGCGACGTCGGGGATGCGGACCAGCCCCGGGAACAGTCGGACCATCCCGTCGGCCCCCGTGACCATCCCCAGGCGATGGGCCTTGACGAAGGAGCCGAGGGCCAGGATCAGCTCCACGACCAGGAGCGATTCCGCGAAGCCCATCGCCTTCTCCACGAGGACGCCTTCGACCAGCTCGCAGAGTCGCCCTTCGGGCCGGAGGAGGTCGCGCTCGGTGGCGGTCCCGGGCGAGGGCTGGAGCCGGACGCGGTCGGCCGGGACGTCGCCGAGCCGGTGGAGCAGCTCGGCGACGGTCCGGAACCGGGTCGGGGCGTCGGCGGCCTGGCTCATGGTCGGTCCCCCTCGGTTCCCTTCAGGCCCGGTCGCCGGCCAGCGTGATCAGCACGACCTCGGGGCGGCAGAACAGGCGGACCGGCGGCGAGATGGTGCCGACCCCCCGGCTGACGAAGACCTGGCAGGCCGGCCCTTGCACCAGCCCCCGGACGTACTTCTGGCCGAAGGCCGACGGGACGATGGGCGCCCCATAGCCCGGGACGTAGATCTGCCCGCCGTGCGTGTGCCCGCTGAGCATCAAGCCGACCCGGGAGTCGCGGAGGTTTTCGGCCACGTCGGGGTTGTGCGAGAGCAGGACCACGGCGTCGCGGTCGGTGGTCTCGCCGCCGATCGCCCGGCCCACGTCCTGCTTGTCGGTCCAAAGGTCGCCCACCCCGGCCACCCGGAGCCGGGCGCCCCCCTTTTCGAGCCAGGCCCCCGAGTTCCGGAGCAAGGCGATGCCCGCCCGCTCCAGGCCGGCGATACTCTCGGCGAGCCCGTCCCAATGGTCGTGGTTGCCCAGGACCGCGAACCGACCCATCGGCCCCCGGAGCTTGGCCAGGTCCTCCAGCGCCGGGGCGACGTACCGGGTCCCGTCGTGGCAATAATCGCCGCCGAGCAGGACGACGTCCGGTTCGAGGCTATTCGCCAGGGCGACGACGTCCCGGACGTAAGATCGAGGGACATAGGGGCCGTGGTGGACGTCGGACAGGAACGCCACGGTCGTCCCCTCGAACGGCCCCGGTAGGTTCGGGAGCCGGATCGTCCGCCGGGCCACCCGGCACCATTTTGCCTCCAGGAACGGATAAACCCCGCCCAGGACCACCGAGCCGACCGCCGCCCGCTTGAGGAATCGTCGCCGGTTCATGGTCCCGCTCCGGGGAAGTTCAAGGGATCGAACCCGGCCTGATGACCGCGATGATCGCGGCGAACCGGGCGAAATCGGCCACGTTATAGGTGAGCAAGTTGCGGATGCCGTGGCATCGCATGGTGGCCACGATGTTCGCGTCGTGGATTCGCCGGCCACCGACGGGCGTTTGTTCGATCAACCGGAGCAATTCGGCCGTCACCGCCGGGCCGTCCTCGGCGATCTGAAATCGAGATTGAAAATGGTCAACATCGGCGACCAACTCGCTCGCCGTTAGGGGTGAACGGTAGGTTTGCGGACGCGACAGGGTTGCCAGATACTCGCGGAGAACCTGACGGCTGGTCCACAATTCGGCACCCGCCGCCCAAAGAGCCTTCAAAATCCGGGACGAATCTTCGTGGAAAGGGGAGGCGACAATGCTGGCATAGACCAGGATATTGGTATCCACGAAGCTCGGTTCATCGTCCGTCATCACCATACATGTCCTCCCGCCTCAAGGACAGCCCCTCCGGCCACGGCCCGACGTCGTGAACCGGAAAGTCGCCAAAATCGGGCTCATGGGTGATCGGACGATCGTCGATCACCACCGTCACCGGATACCTACCCGGCTCCATGAGGTCGGGCAGTTGGAGCGTGATCTTGCCATCGGGGCCGATGAGGGCGTGGGTCTGGATGGTCTTCAACGTTCGCCTCCTTCCTCGGAATTTCGTGAACAACGGCACCCGGCCGCCACGGCTCGCGAAGGGGCCACGCGGTCCTATCTTACGATAACCGCGGGGCGGCGGCCACGGCGGTTGACGGCGGTGGTCGCGCCGTTTACGATCGGCCTCGCGACTCCGACACATTCCCCCGGACCCGGGGACCGACCCGTGCGCATCCTCCTGACCAACGACGACGGCGTGTTCGCCCCGGGGCTCCGGGCCCTCCGCAAGGAGTTGCAGGCGCTGGGCGACGTGACCGTGATCGGCCCGGCGCTGGAGCAGAGCGGCGTCGGCCACTCGATCACGCTCCTCGAACCGCTGGTCGTCAAGCCGGTCGACTACGAAGATGGCGACGCCGCCGGGTTCATGGTCGAGGGGAGCCCGGCCGACTGCGTCAAGCTCGCCATCTGCGAGCTGATGGACCGCCCGCCCGACCTGATCGTCTCGGGGATCAACGCCGGCAGCAACGCCGGGATCAACGTCCTGTACTCGGGCACGGTGGCGGCGGCGATCGAGGGGGCGTTCTTCAAGATCACCAGCATCGCCGTCTCGCTCGAACTGGCCGAGCACTTCGACTATCCCCACGCCGCCCGGAACGCCGCCAAGGTCATCGGCAAGATCCTGGCCAACGACCCGCCGCCCGGCTCGCTGTTCAACGTCAACCTCCCGGCGCATTCCCGGGGGGAGCCCAAGGGCATCCGCGTCGTCCCGATGGGGGTCGGCCGCCACGGCGAAGGCTTCGAGCGCCGGCAGGACCCCCGGGGGCGGACGTACTACTGGATGACCTACAACCCGCCGTACCACCTCGAAGGCCCCGAGACCGACGTCACCAGCCTGTGCGAAGGGTACGTCACCGTCACCCCGCTCCACTTCGACCTGACCCGCCACGACCAGTTGGCCGACATCGGCCGCTGGGACTGGGCGGGCTGACACGCCCCATCGACCGCCCCGAGGATGGCCCCCATGAGTGTTTCGCGGAGATCCCCCCGGACGGCCCCCGCGATCGCCCTCGGGCTCGCCCTGGTCGTCGCCGGTTGCGACCAGCCCACCGGCACGACCCGCCGGGCCAAGGCCCCGCCCGAGCCGGTCGTCGAGCGGCCCGCCCCGCCGGTCGAGCCCGAGGCCAAGCCCCGGCCGATCCTCGGCGAGAAGACCCGGGACGTCCGCGACGCCACCAAGGAGGTCAAGGCCGGCGGCGTCGTGACCGCGCCCGGGGTCGCGAGCAACCACCCGATCCCCGTGGTCGGCAACCCCTACGTCAGCATCATCGGCCGGGCCGCCATCCTCAACATCGAGCATGCCGTCGACCTGTACAAGGCCGAGACCGGCGAGTTCCCCAAGACCTACGAAGAGTTCAAGGAAAAGATCCTCGACGCGAACAACATCGCCCTGCCCAAGCTGCCGTTCTACCAGGAATACGGCTACGACGCCCCGAACCACAAGCTCGTCATCATGGAATACCCCGACCGCAAGGCCAAGGCGAACTATCCCCGATGAGATCGGGCGGGCGGGCGGAGGCCGGGCGGGCCGACCCCGGATCAGAGGAATTGCAGGTTCAGCCAGGCCCTTGAGAAATCCCGGTCCCGCAGCGCCTCGCGCTCGATCGCGTAATGGAGGAGGCCGCTCCCGCCCCAGTCCATGACGGCCTGCTCCGAACTGTCGACCTGGAACAGCAATCGCCAGTGGGCGTTGACGTCCCGGAGGATCTTCCGCCACTTCGGGCCGGGGGGCACTCCTCGATGGTCGCCCGGAGGCCGCCCCGATTCGGCGGCGCAGGTGACCAGGGTGGAGTAGGCCAGGCTGTAAGGGTGGCCGAGCAGGCGGTAGCCCGGCTCCTCCCCGGGGTGGCGATTGATCTCGGGGTCAAGCTCGATCAGCGCACTCCGCTCCTTGGCGGTTAACCGGAGCGACCAGACCTCGGGCCCGGCGATGTCCGGCAGGCTTACCCCCGAGGCGAACCGGGCGGCGCAGGCGGGAAAGCGGGCGGCCTCGTTGAGCTTGGCCGGGGTCCGGCGGCGGGCGAACGTCGCGGGGTCGGCCTCGTGATACAGGATGCGCCAGCCCTTCGATGGGTCGTAACCCGGCGAGCCTTCGGGCTCCCCGCCCGCCTCCTCTTCCAACCCGGATGAATACAGGGGCTCGCCGTCGGTCTCGTAGAAGAACGAGAGCAGACCGCTCGCCGGCAACGCCCCCTCGACGTCGAGGGGCGCGACTTCGGCCAGGTTGATCTGCCCGAGGAACGCCATCGGCTCGTGCCAGGAGGGCCAGTCGACCCCGACCGGCAAGTCGGGCCGGCCGCCGATCTTCGAGCCGCCGACCGGGATCTTCGCCTCCTTGACGGCCTCGATCGCCAGCCCGATCGTCGGGGCCGCCACCGCCAGCAACGGCTCCGCCACCCGCCCCAGGTCTTGCTCGCGGAGCCGTCGTCCCAGTTCGTCGCTCGTCATCGGGCGTTTCCCTCCCCGATCACCCCACCAGGGCCCGGATCGGCGTGCCGGTGCTGAGGGGGAACGGCCGGTCGAATGGGTCGCGGATCAGGGTTTCGGGGTCGAGGCCCATGACTCGGTAGATCGTGGCGGCGAGGTCGGGCGGGGTGACGGGGTCGCGGGCCGGGTAGGCGGCGTTGGCGTCGGAGGCCCCGAAGACGGCCCCGGCGGGGAGGCCGCCGCCGGCGAACAGGGCGGTGTAGCAGTGCGGCCAGTGGTCGCGCCCCCCCTTGTCGGCCCCGGCGCTGCTGGTGATCTGGCCGACCTTGGGCGTCCGGCCGAACTCGCCGACGGCGACCACCAGGGTCGAGTCGAGCAGGCCCCGGTCGTGGAGGTCGGCCAGCAGGGCGGAGAAGCCGCGATCGAACATCGGCAAGAGCGACCGCTTGAGCAGCGGGAAATGGTCGCGGTGGGTGTCCCAGCTCTGGTCGTACCGGGCCCCGGTGCAGACGGTGACGACCCGGACGCCGGCCTCGACCAGCCGGCGGGCCATCAGGAGGCACTGGCCCAGGTGGGGGAGGCCGCCGAACTGGCGGGCCTCCTTGGTCCGGGGGTTGTCGAGGTCGAGCCCGTACCGATCGCGGACCGACGCCGGCTCGCCCGACAGGTCGAACGCCCGTCGGGCCTCGGGGCTGGCGATCAGCTCGAACGCCTTCCGGTAATGGGCGTCGAGCCGCTCGACCGCCCGGCCGTCGCCCAGGGTGGTCGAGACCGCGTCGAGCAGCGACCGCCGCCGGCCGACCCGCTCCATCGGCAGCTCGCGGGGCAGGTTGAGCCCCGGGACCGCGTAATCCGGCCGGCTGGGGTCGCCCGCGACGAACGGCTCATGGGGCCCGCCGAGGAACCCGGCATCCTGGCCCGGCAGGAACGACCCGTTGTTGCTCATCCAGTCGGGCAGGTGGACGAAGTCGGGCAACGGCCGGCCCGAGGGGCGGAGCTTGGCCAGGACCGAACCGTAAGGCGGGAAGTTGTCCGGGCCCGGGGCCGTGATCAGCCGCCCGCCGGCCGCCGGGTCGCGCCCGGTCAGGGCGTAATAGGCCCCGGCGTTGTGGTCGCCGATCGAGTGGTGGACCGAGCGGACCAGCGTCAGATGGTGGGCCTGCTGGGCGAGCCTCGGCAGGTGCTCGCAGAACATCAGGCCGGGCACGGTGGTCGCGATCGGCCGGAACTCGCCCCGGACCCCTTCGGGGGCGTCGGGCTTCATGTCCCAGAGGTCCTGGTGCGCCGGGCCCCCTTCGAGGACGAACATGATGAGCGACTTCGCCGGCCCCCGGCCCGACTCCGCCCGGAGCAGGTCCGGCAAGCCCAGTCCCAACCACCCCGCCCCGCCGACGCGCAGGACGTCCCGCCGGCTCAAGCCGTCGCAAAGCCGTCGTTTCCCGGCGGTGATCCGGAGCATGGCGAGATGACCTCTCTTAATTAAAGGACAGCCGGCGGTTCGGGGAGGCCCCGCGCCCAGTCGCGGAGCCAGCGCTTCCAGGCGGTCTGGCCCATCCCCTCGAACTGCCCGAGGGCGTGGAGGACCAGCGTCGGGGTCAGTTTCGGCAAGTTGAGACTCCGGTCGATCTCCTCGTAAGCCTCGCCCACCAGCCGGCCGAACCAGAGGCGCCGGGACCGGACCTTGAACCGCCAGACCTCGGGCACCCCGATCCTCGCGTAGAGCGGCAGGGCCCTGGCCGAGTCGGCCTTGTTGTCGACCTCGATGGCCAGGTCGGGCGGCGGGTCCACTTCCAGGTCGAGCGTGGCCTTGTTCCGCATCCGGGGCTCGTTCTCGCGGAAATAAAACCCAAAATCGGGCTCCTTGCCGCTCCCCTTGCGGGGGCCGGGCCCCTTGCGGCGGAGCGTCGTGGAGACGGTAGCCCGGGCGGGGATGTCGAGGGCCTCGCAAACCTCGTCGACCACTTTGGCGAATAGCCAGGCATAAGAGTCGTGGATGTATTCGGGCGACATGAGGATCAGCATCCCATCGAGGTACGACATCCGGACCCGATCGTTGCGCGGGTCGAGGCGCAACTCCAGATAGGTCGTCCACTTGACGCCCCGGAGGACGGTGCAGGGGCGGTCGGCTCGCGGTCGTCTGGTGTCGGTGGCCATGTCGGGCGCTCCTGGGCTTCGGCCGGTGGTTCAGGCGGTCGCCGGCGGTTCGGGGAGGCCCCGCGCCCAGTCGCGGAGCCAGCGTTTCCAGGCGGTCTCGCCCATCCCGGCGACCTGATCCAGGGCGTGGAGGACCAGCGCCGGCGTCAACTTGGACAAGTTCAGGCTCCGGTCGATCTCCTCGTAACCCTCGCCCGCGAGCCGGCCGAACCAGAGGGTTTTCGACCGGGCCTTGTACCGCCAAACCTCGGGCACGCCGATCCTGGCATAAAGCGGCAAGGCCTTGGCCGAGTCGGCCTTGTTGTCGACCTCGATGGCCAGGTCGGGCGGCGGGTCCACTTCCAGGTCGAGGTCTTCCTTGTTCCGCATCCGGGGCTCGTTCTCGCGGAAGTAGAACCCATAATCGGGCTCCTTGCCGCTCCCCTTGCGTGGGCCCGGACCCTTGCGGATGAGGGTCGTCGTGACGGTGCCCTGAGCGGGGATATTGAGGGCCTCGCAAACCTCATCGACCACCAGGGCAAACCGTCGGCTGTAACCGTCGTGAATATATTGGGGGGACATCAGGATCAGCGTCCCATCCAGATACGACATCCGCACCCGATCATTGCGCGGGTCGCGGCGCAACTCCAGATAGGTCGTCCACTTGACGCCCCGGAGGACGGTACAAGGGCGGTCGGCTCGCGTTGGTCTGGTGTCGGTGGCCATGTCGGGCGCTCCGGGTCGTCGGCCGGCGGTTCAGGCGGTCGCGGGCGGCTCGGGAAGGCTTCTGGCCCAGGCGTCGAGCCAGTCCAGCCAGTCCAGCATCCGCCGGCCGTCGGCGCGGGCTTCGAGGGCCTGGAGGACGAGCGGCGGGGTGAGCCGAGGCAGGACGACGCTCCGGGGGATGTTCTCGTAGGTTTCGCCCGCGAGCCGGCCGAACCAGAGGGTCCGCTTCCGAGAATCGTACCGCCAGACCTCGGGAACCCGGATGCGGGCATAGGTGGCCAGGGCCCGTTTGGAGCTTACCGTGTTGTCGACCTCGATCGCCAGATTGGGCGGGGGGTCGACGGTCAGGTCGATCGTCCGTTTGTCCCTGATCCGGGCGGCGTCGTCGCCGAGGTAGAACCCCTCGTCGGGCTCCTTGCCGGCGCCCTTGCGTCGGCCCTGGCCTTTGATCCGGAGTGTGGTCGTCCCGGCCGCCTGGAACTCGATCCGGCAGGCCCGCGCGACGGCGGTGACGACGTAGAGCAGGTTCCGGGCGTCGAAGTCGTGGCGGTATTCGGGCGACATCAGCGTCAAGGTCCCGTCGAGATAGGTCATCCGGACGTGGTTGTTGGCCTCCAGGTCGCGGAGCCGGCGATAGGTGGCCCAGTCGACGTCGCGGAGGGTCACGCCGGGGTCGGCCTCGGGGACGGTCGGCTGGGTGGTCGCGGCGGTGGCCATCGGGTGGTCCCCATCTCGGAAGGGTCGGGCGGCTTGATCTTACCCCGGGGCCGGCCTGATTTCAAGGGACTTTGATGCGACTTGGCCCCCCGGCCGTCGCGACCGCGCCAGCCCGAAGTCGGCGCCGGGCCGCGCGTTGCAATCGGCCCAAATCCCGGGCCGGCGCGGGCTTTGGCGTTTGACAGCGGGGGGATCGGGGCGCAAGTTTCCCCGGCTGGCGAGTCCGGCCCAGCCCGATCCGACGAGGTCAGACGCGGCGCCGATGCCGAAGGGGACGGGGGATCATGGTCCAGCAATCGGGCATGGAAACGACGCTCCGGGCGGCGATGGCGGAGCGGCTCGGCGAGTCGCGGTTCGGGCTCTGGTTCGGCGAGGGGGTCCGCCTCGGCGTGGCCGACGACGCCCTGGAAGTCGGCGTGCCCAACGCCTTCTTCCGCGACTGGATTCAGGGACACTTCGCCGGCAACCTCCTCGACGCGGCCCGCGAGGTGACCGGCCGGTCGCTCCGGCTCTCGTTCCGCCTGGCCGACGAGGCCCCGCCCCCCCTGGGCCACGTGGTCGAGCCCCCGCCGCCCGACGCCCACACCCGGCCCCCGGGGCCGACCGATCCCGTCCCGTTGCCGCCGATCGACCGCCCCCGAGGCCACCAGGGGCACCCCTCGCCCCCGCCGCCCAACGCCCGCCCCCCCCGGCGGCTCGACGACTTCGTCACCGGGCCCGGCAACCGCCTGGCCCACGCGGCGGCCCTGGAGCTGATCGGGTCGGGCGCGGGGTCGTTCAACCCGCTGGTCATCACCGGCGGGATCGGCCTGGGCAAGACCCACCTCCTCGAAGGGATCGGCGCGGCGATCCGGGCCCGGCACCCGGGGCTCAAGGTCGTCCACCTCACGGCCGAGTCGTTCACCAACGGCTTCCTCGACGCCATGAGGCACGGGACCCTCACCGCGTTCCGGGCCAAGTACCGGGGGGCCGGGGCCCTGCTCGTCGACGACGTCCACTTCCTGGCCGCCAAGAAGGCCACCCAGGACGAGTTCCTCCACACCTTCAACGCCCTGGTCGCCGACGGCGTGCCGATCGTCCTGACCGCCGACCAGCATCCACGCCAGATCGTCAAGCTGACCGACGAGCTGGCCACCCGGTTCCTCGGCGGGATGGTCGTGAAGCTCGAAGCCCCCGACCCCGCCGCCCGCCGGGCGATCCTCAAGGCCAAGGCCGCCGCCCGGGGGGTGATCCTGCCCGAAGGCGTCCTCGCCTACGTCGCCGACCACTTGCGGGCCAGCGTCCGCGAGCTCGAAGGGGCCCTGCACAGCCTGATCGCCCACGCCACCCTGACCGGCAAGAAGCTCGACGTCGCCCTGGCCAAGGCCGCCCTCCGCGACACGATCCGCCACACCGCCCGCGCCGTCGCCCTCAAGGACGTCGAGAAGGCCGTCTGCCAGCTCTTCTCGATCGAGCCCGACGCCCTCAAGGCCGACAACCGGGCCCGGGCCGTCGCCTACCCCCGGATGCTCGCCATGTACCTGGCCCGCAAGCACACCGGGGCCGCCTACAGCGAGATCGGCCGCTATTTCGGAGGCCGGAACCACTCGACCGTCATCTCCGCCGAGAAAAAAGTCCACGGATGGCTCCGCGACGAAGCCCGCAACGCCCTCCTCGCCGGCTTCGAGACGATGGGCGACATCCTCAACGCCCTGGAAACCACCCTCGGGGCCTGAGAATCTCAAATCCAAGATTTCCGATTTCAAAGAACGCCAGCCATCCACCATCCGCCATCCGCCATCCGCCATCCGCCATCCGCCATCCGCCATCGGTGTCTTGTTCCCCCTCTGAGATCTGAAATCCGCGATTTGAGATCCCCCCGTCACCCCATCCCGCACATCCCCGCCCCGCACCCGCCGCCCCCGCATCCGAACGACGGGCCGCCGGCCGGCTGGCAGACCGGCAAAGCACTCCCCTGCCCCGACGTCGACGCCGGCCGCGCCGCCGCGGGGACGCTGAACTGCTTGGCCAGGTCGGTCCCGGCGCAGGTCGGGCAGCGGGGGATGTCGCCGGCCGAGCGGACCAGGGTTTCGAAGGCGTGGTCGCACGGCTCGCAACGATATTCGTACATCGGCATCGGGTCGGGTTCCTTGGCGAAGGTCGGCGCCGGGCGAAGCCAGGCCGGGCAGGACAAGACGGTCGCGGCCGACCGCGTCGGGACGTTATTCTGGGTCGAGTCCGGCCCGGTTGTCAACGTCGAGGGGAGGGTACGCCCGTGAACGTCCGCCCGTTGTCGCGCGATGAGGTCCGGGGGATCGACGCCCGGGCGGCCGAGGGCTTGAAGCTGCCGACCCTCGTCCTCATGGAGAACGCCGGCCGGGGGGCGGCGGCCTGGCTCCGCGACCGGATCGGCGGGACGAACCCAACGGCCCGAGTCGTCGTCGCGTGCGGGCCGGGCAACAATGGGGGCGACGGCGGCGTGGTCGCCCGCCACCTCGACGCCTGGGGCTTCGCCGTCCGGGTGGCCTGGTTCGTCCACCCCGACCGCCTCCACGGCGACGCCGCGACCCAGCGCGACATCCTCGGACGATCCCGGATCGAAGCCATCACCGTCCCCGACGACGCCGATTCCGCCCACCTCGATGCCCTCTGGGCCGATGCCGACTGGGTCGTCGACGCCCTCCTCGGGACCGGCGTGACCCGGCCCGTCGAAGGCCCGATCGCCCGATCTATCGCCAGCATCAACCGTTCCGGCCGCCCGGTCCTGGCCCTCGACCTCCCCTCCGGCCTCGACGCCGACACCGGCCAACCCCTCGGCGACGCCATCCGGGCCACCGCCACCTGCACCTTCGTCGCCCCCAAACTCGGCTTCGGGAAGAACGAAGCCAACGCCTACACCGGCGAGGTCACCGTCATCGACATCGGAGTTCCCCGCCTGATCCTCGCCCCTTACCTGGACCCCCGATAGGCCCGGGTCTCCCGTCCCCGCAACCATGTCCCGGAAAAACGAACCCAACGCCGCCGGCGCGGGGATTCGTGGCCTCACCAACTCCCCGGGCGGAACGAACCCATCCCATCCGCCGACGCTCGACGAAACCAAGCTGGGCCGGGCCGTCGGAAATCTCCCGGGAAAAACGAACCCAACACCCACTTCATCGCTCCCGGGACCATGCCCCTCACGCGAGAAGATCCCGCTCGCGGAACCAAGCCACCTCGAATTGATTTTGCCGTCCCGGGACATTATCCGAATGTCCGGACCGGATTAACACACATTCTCCCCAGCTTGACCTCTTTGGAACCACCACTATTCCGGCATGCCGCGTGCATCAAAATCCGCGACCGCCCCGGGAGGATGCAACGATGCGGACGACGACGACGGCCCCCCCTTCGGACACGCTCCGGGCCCGGGCGATGCTGGTGAACGACCGCCTGTGCGCCGAGTACGGGGCGCCGATCCCGTTCTTCCACGACCTGGACCCGCTCAGCGAACTGATCTCGTCGTTCTTGTCGCACCGGACGAGGAACGGCGATTCCGGCCGGGCGTTCAAGCAGCTCCGCGCCCGGTTCGCCGACTGGCCGGCCGTCCGCGACGCCCCCACGGCCGAGGTCGAACTCGCCATCGCCCCCTGCACCTGGCCCGAGCAGAAGGCCCCCCGGCTCCAGCAGGTCCTCCGGGCCATCACCGAGCAACGCGGCGAGCTGTCCCTCGACTTCCTCGCCGAGATGCCCGTGATCGAGGCCCGCGAGTGGCTCGAAGACCTCCCTGGGATCGGCCCCAAGACCAGCGCCGCGACCCTGTTGTTCAGCAACCTGAGACGCCCCGCCTTGCCCGTCGACAGCCACCACCACCGGGTCGCCGCCCGCCTCGGCCTGATCCCCGCCACCGTCAGCGTCGGTCCCGCCCACGCCTTCCTCGAAGCCCAGCTCCCCCCCGACTGGTCGGCCCAGCAGGTCTACGACAACCACGAATCCCTGATGCTCCACGGCCAGAAGGTTTGCTTCCCCAAAAACCCGAAATGCGGGACCTGCGTGGTCCTCGACCTGTGCCCGTTCGGCCAGGAAAAGATGGCCAAGGCCTCGGTTGATTGATCGTCCGACACGTCGATCGTCCGAAGCAGTCAGGTCGGGAGGGGAACCAGCCGCAGGGCGAAGCAATGACATCCGCCTCCACGGCCAGAAAGTCTGCTCCTCCAAAGACCCCCCAGAAGCGAACGGGCTGACCTTGAGGACGCGATGGCGCGGGCTATTTGGTAATTTCATAGTCAAGACGAGTGCGCAAACCGACGGCGAGGCGACCTTCGCCGCTAGCGAAGGGATTGAGCCATGAACACCGCCGACGAAATGTCCGAAGTCTTGGACCGCGTCAAGGACTGGCCCCCTCCCTCGCGGATCATCCTGGCGCGTCGCATCCTGGAGTCGCTCGAAACGCCCGCCGTCGCCGAGACCGGCCCCGAGCCGCCCCCCGAGTCGCCCACACGCGGCGTTCCCGTCGAGTCCCTCGTCGGACTCCTCGGAACCGACCGCGAACCACCCGATGACGAGGAGTGCCGACGGATCGTCGAGGAGGAGCGTTTGAAAGAGTATGACGTCCCCCCGACCATCCCAACAACTCGCGGGCGACCCGTCGAGGAACTCATCGGCCTCGGGGCCGGCGACTCACCGCCTCCGGACGACAATCAGGCGGTGGGGACTCGGGGACTGTTCAAGGCCGACGGGCCACGCGGATTATCGGCCAAGGAGGTGCGAAGCTTGTTCAAAACGAACCGGCCCGCCCCCGACGACGCGACCATGAAACGCTGGGTGGATGAGCATCGCACGGAAAAGTACGGATGACGCGGATCTTGCTCGACTTGAACGTGATCCTGGACGTCCTCCTGGGCCGCGAGCCCTGGCGGGCGGAAGCCGGGGCGATCTGGGACGCGAACCGAGACAGGCGGATCGAGGCCGCGATCTCGGCCGCCTCGCTGCCGACCCTTTTCTATTTGATGCGCAAGCAGGCCAACCTCGTGCTCGCCCATCTGGCCGTCGAGACTTGCCTCCGGTCGTCGCCGTGGATCGTTCGACCCTGGAGCTGGCGCGGACCATGACCGGGGCCGACTTCGAGGACAACCTCCAGATCGCCTGCGCGGTGGAAGCCCGGCTCGACGCCATCGTCACCCGGGACACCAAGGGCTTCGCCGGTTCGCCCGTCCCCGCCCTGTCCCCCGCCGAACTGCTGGCCCGGATCATGAGAGGCGACAACTCCTGATCGCGACCGCGCATGTGGCCACTGGAAGCGATCAGGTGGATCAGCGCGCCGATGGGGCCGCCGCTCGGTCGTTTCACCATGCCTCAATCTTCCAGCGGCTCGATCCTGGGCGACGGGCCGAGGATCGTGGGGCGGGGAGGTCGGGGGTGGCGGGCGGCGTGGCGGGAGTTGGCGGGGGGTGGGGTCCGGTCGGGGGCGATGATGGGGCCGGCGCGGCGTTCGAGGTCGTCCCAGAGGCCGGCGAGGGTGGCGCGGGCGGTCTCGGGGCGGGCGAGGGCGACCCGGGCGGCGATGTCGCGGCGGAGTTCGTCCATCCGCGACTCGCCGAGGATCCCCGAGCCGGCCAGGGCCAGGAGCATGGCGTGGGTGTCGGCCACCGCCCGCCGCCATTCGAGCGGGGGGACATCGGGCGGGGTCGCGCCGGCGAGGGGGTCGATCGCCGGGGCGACCCGGGCGGCCCCGAACTCGGCGCGGGCCCGGTAGCGGGCTCGCCAGCCCCGAAAGGTCAAGTCGAGGCCGAGCCAGAGCGTGAGCACGGTCGCCACCAGGGCCACCACCGCCCGCCGGCCCGACCCTTGCGGGCCGCGCGTCAGCTCCGCCCGGGTCCGGCCCGTCCGGTCATCGAGCCGCCAGCGCCGGTCCGAAGACCGCGCGCCCGGACCTCCCGCGCCGTTCGGCATCATCGGGGCACCCATCGTTCTCGACTCGCCACCCGGTCGCGCCCGCCCTCGCTACCCTAGTTTAGGCGAGCCCGGGGCGAGGGAGAAGGGAGCGGCGGGACGAAAGGATCGAACCGCCAAGGCGACCGGGGCGTCTCGACGGTCCCATCTTCCCCCTTTCCCGGGTCACTTCCATTTGCGGGGGATGGCCATCTCGCGGACCTGCTTCTCGACCTCGAAGCCGGACTTGGCGAGGGCCTCGCGGAGGGCTTCGAAGGCCTCGGAGGCCATGACGGCGGTGGGGTAGGTGAGCCAGCCGTCGAAGCGGTCGCCTTCGGCCTCGACCCGGCGGGTGATGGAGTGCTTGCGGACGGCCCGGGCCTGGAACGCCTCGCCGATCCGCTTGACCGTGCCGGCGGCGTCGGGGATGGCCTGGGCCCGCTCGGCCAGGTCCGCGATGGGCCAGGTGACGTGGAGCGAGCAGCTCAGGTTGCGGTCCTCGGCGCTCCGGGCGAACAGGTCGAGCGAGCATTCCAGCTCGAACCGGAGGATCAGCAGTTCGGCCGAGACCAGCCGGGCCATCCGGTCGGGGGTCATCCCCTCGTGGGAATGGCGCTCGCCGCTCCAACCGCCCAGGTTCGAGGCCGCGCCGGGGTCGATCCCGCCGACCCCGGCCCGCGTCCCCGGGCCCGGCGCCGAGGCGGCCCGCCGGCCGAAGCCGTTGGTCCAGCTCGCCCGGTCGGCCCTGGCCTTGGCGTGGACCTTGGGTTCGGGCGAGGCCGATTGCGGGCGCGGGGGCCAGGGGGCGGGGTCGGCGGCGCGGTCCACGACCCGGGCGGTCGACAGGATCTCGTAGGCCCGGGCCACCATCCGGAAGGCCCACTCGTCGCCCCCCTTGTCGGGGTGGTACTTGAGCGACTTCTGATGGTAGGCGTCGCGGATCTCGCGGAGCGAGGCCCCCGCGGCGACGCCGAGGATCGCGTTGGGATCGAACTGGAAGGAGTGCGTCATGGACTTCGCGTCGCCTTCAAGCCGGCGGTGGTCGGTCGGTCGGTCGATCGGTTCGGCCCGGACCGGGTCCGGGATGCTTCCAACATAGGTCACCCTGCAAGGCCCGGGCCGTCGAGGGCGGATCAAGCGTCGAGCGCCGGCCGGCCGATCACCTTCCGGCCGGCAACGGCGAACCCCCGGCCGGCCCCCCGGAGCTTGCGGGCGACCGCCCCGGCATCCCCCCGGCCGGCGGGCGCGGCGACGTAACCGGCCAGGTACGCCAGGCAGCCGACGCCGAGGTTCGCCAGGAACGGCAACGTCCGCGACAGCCCCGGGGGCCCCACCGGGCCCGGCGGGACGACCCCCCGGAACGCCAAGCAGGCCGCCACCAACCCGCACGCCCCGGCCAGGGGAGGACTCAAGGTCCGGACGAAAAAGGTCGCGTAGCGGATGTCCAGGACCTTGAACGCATAGATGCCCGGCACCAGGAGGTTCGAGAACAGCGTGGTCAACACCGTCCCCCAGATCACCCCCGAAACCCCCAAGGTCCGCGTCAAATAATAGCTCAACGGCAGGTTCACCAGGGCCCCGACCAGCGACGCGATGGCGATGACCTTGATGTGGCCCATGCCGATGGCCATCTGCACGATCACCGACAAGACCAGCGGGACCGTCGCCACCAGGAAAAGCTGGAGCAACGGGGCATAAGGGGCGAACCGCGCCCCGACCCAGAGGCTCAAGAACGGCGCGGCGTAGATCCCGGCCAGGAGCGTGGCGGGCGTCAGGAGGGCGACCAGGAACCGGGTCCCGTCGTACTTGATCCGTTCCAGGCTATCCCGGTCCTTGCCCACGGCCAGGCTGACCACCGCCGGCATCACCAGGTAGGCCAGCGTCCAGCCGGTCTGGCGGATCTGGAGGAATGGCTTGCTGACGTTCTGATAGACCGTGATCAGGAATTCGAGGTTGTCCTCCCGGAGCGCGTAGCCCAGGACCGTGGTGTCGACCTTGTCGGCCAGGACGACGCTCCACTGCATGAGCGCCATGTACACGCTGATCTGGAACATCGCCGCGAAGTCCGACCGCCGGGCGCCGCCGAAGTGCGGGACATACCCCAGTTCCTTGACCATGACCCAGAGCGACGGCCCCAGGCTCAAGCCGATCTGGATCGCCACCTGCCCCGCCACCACGAGCAAGAACGGGGCCCCGGCCTGATACCCCGCCCAGAGCAAGGCGAACCGGAGGACCACGATCGCCAGTTCCAGACGCGGGATGAACTCGTACCGCCGGGCCGCCTGGAGGACGCCGCCGACGACCGCCGACATCCCGAAGAACGGGGTCGTCAGGATCTGGACCCAGAGCAGCCCCAGGACCAGCGTGTTCCCCCGGAACTTCGCCGGCAGGCCGTAATAAGCGATCCCGGCGAGCACCACCATCTGGATGACGGCCACGACCGCGTAGAACGTCATCCCGCAGGCGATTGTCCGGTCGACGCCGTCGCGGTCGCCGCGGGTCCAGGCGTCGACCATCTGCCTCTGGAGCGCCGAGGCCATCCCGAATTCGAGGACGAACTGGAGGAAGCCGAACCCCCAGGCGAAGACGTAGGCCCCGTTGGCCGACGCCCCGATGTACTGCTGGGTGAGCGGGATGCTCCAGAGCGCCACGACGATCGCGACCGGCGTCTTGAGCGCCAGCCAGAACGTCCCGCGCATCATCCGGGACAGCGTCGAGGCCGAGGACGTGGGCGGCGCGGGTGTGGTGGGTGCGGCCGGGGGCACGGGAATCCTTCCTCGTGGTCGCTCCAGGTGCGGGGTCCATCGCCAACGACCGGCCATCATAACCCCAGGCCGCCCCCCTGGGTAGGCCGACCGGCCGCTCGACGGAAATCATCCGGATTCTTTACTTCCTCGCTTCCCCATCCTGGTGGCATCAGGCGCCTGTCGGTGGCGAATCAAAATTTTTCGCTGAATCGGAATTATTTACTGGACACAGGCCGTGAGGCGCGATCCAATGCCGTCGCTCAACTTCTTCTTCTGAATTCGATCGGTTCATCGTGTCAACTTCCGAGCTTCCGTCCCGGCGCCAGCCCTGATTTCTCTCGAACGAAGTCGAGATGACAACAATGGCGAAAACTCGTCGGAACCCGAGCAAACGAAAAGGTCGGCTCGTTTTTTCAGCCGGCCTCGAATATCTCGAAAATCGTTGCTTGCTGTCCATACTGCCAAAGGTGGCCGATGGCAACTTCGATATGGTCTCCGTCGGTACCGGACCCAATGCGTTTGTCTACAACCCTGTAGGAACGCCTTGGGCTTTCTCCGGAAACTCGGGAATCGCGGCCACCGACTCGTCCCTCGTCACCGACGCCGTCAACCCATCGGATCAATCGCAAGTCGCCTTCATCCAGGGGAATAGTTCGTTCGCGCAGACAGTCAAAGCCCCGCCCAAGCTAACCAAACTATTTGATGGCTACGTCGTCGAAATTCAGTACGCGCGAGGAAATTCGGTCGGTACCAATCCGGAAGTGTTCAAGGTAGGCATGAGCGCGAACGGCACTGACCTGGGTGCACTCTCATTCTCGGCCACGAACCCGGAATTCACAACCGCAACCATTTTTGCAAGTGCATTATATCGATCACAAACCCTGAAGTTCGAAGGTAATGGCAACGCGAGCAACGACAGCTCAGTTTTAATCAAGGATGTTAGAGTACTACCTAGAAAAACTGGCGGTGGGTTCAGTATCGATGCGGGCTTGGGAGACACGGGCCTGGGAGACTTGAATTACTCCACGTCGATCACCACAGGCCCCGATGGCGGAGTGTGGTTCATTGGCGGTTCGATGATCAGGGCAAATCTTGATGGGCTTGTTAGCAACTATATTGGTCGGATCGACCCGGAGACCATGGCAATAGACTACTACCCCATACCGGTTAGTCAAAGCCAGAATGGTCATCTCTATGCCACGACTTCGATCATCGCGGGACCGAACAATTCGCTTTGGTTCACCACCGGAGATGACACGCGTGGCGGTGGCATTATCGGCCGAATCAACGCGACAACTCACCAGATCCAAACAAACGAAATTCCATTCTTTGGACTAGATGATACGTCTTACCAACCTTATCGACCCGTCCTGAGTCAAAATGGCACACTTTGGATCTCATGCTATGACGGATTCATGGCTGTCAACCCGGACAACTTGGCCATTACACCCTATTTCTTCCGTGACAACACCCGCATGTTTGAAGCTGTATCCGAAATGCCTAATGGTCTCGGTTCGGTGGGTATCAAACCGCTCGGTGCCTCGGGGGGGACCAGCTTACCTGAACAAGGGGGAGCCCCATTTGTTGGCCCGGTTTCTCCGAGTATCTTACCGGACATCGTAATTCCGGGCGGTGGGATCAACACGTTTTGGTTCACTGATCCCAGCAATAATGCTATTGGGAAATTCCAGACTTCCAACCGATCAAGCACGTTGTATCGACTGCCCATTCAAAATGCCGTGCCGGAACATATCACCAAAGGTCCCGACGGTGCCCTCTGGTTTACCGAACAGGGCATTTTCTCCATTGGCAGATTCGACCCCAACACCTCTCAATTTTCGCAGTATTCCCTACCTTTCTCCCCTACCGACACCCCACCCGTTAAGTTGGGAAATATTATCGTAGGGCCCGACCATGCCATCTGGTTTAATATTTTGCCGGGGTACTTCCATTTTCCATTTAATAGTGAAGGAGGCATGATCGGGCGCATTGATCCGGAATCTGGGAAGTTTTCCCAATACCACAGCCAAAGCGGTTCTATCACTGCTGGCCCGGACGACGCCATTTGGTGCGTGCCGGCCGATTCGGAGCCCGGCCCAATCGGCCACATCGCGGTTCCGAGCAACATTGACATCCTGGTCGACAAGCAGGTTTCGGCCGATAATCCGATCAGTTCCCTCGATGCCTTCGTGAGCAATGGGCAGGATAGCAACGGCGATCCGATCAACTCGGGGAATAACACGCGGGTTGCGTGGCGGGTGGATGGTCCGGGAGGGACGCTCGATCAAACCCAGAATGCGACGTCCGACGGAGATGCATCCAACGTCCTCCATACCTCGACCAAGGCGGGCGATCATTACAAAGTCTACGCCAAGTTGGTCAGGCTCGATCAATATGGGGTGACTCGGCCGATCCTCCAGCAGGATGAGGTCCAGAGCGAGGAGATCACCGTCGTCCCCGGCCAAGCGGCGAACCTCACATTGACCGCAGACGACGCCCGACTTCCGTCTGATGGAGTTTCGACGACTACCATTAGATTCACGGCGACGGACGCCGAAGGCAATTTGGTGGCGAATGGGACACGTGTTACTTGGGATCTCGTCGGTACCGGAACGCTGAGCAACGTCCAAAAAACGACGACCAATGGCCAAGCGACGGCGACACTGACTTCGGGCGTCTTTCCGGGGACGATGAACCTTACCACAACAATCGGTAATGTTTCGGCTACTGCGAGCGTTGAAGCAGTCCCACTGAACATTCAGCTTGGAATCACGGGCAATTTTCTGACGCTTGGGTCGTCCGATACCGCGACGATCACGGCAACCGTAAACGACGCGGACGGTCTCCCGGTCGCCGACGGAACTCCCATCACTTGGTTCACGCCGAAAGGGACCATCGTCGGCACGGGTGTTGTCTTAGGGGGGACGGCGCAGGTCACATTGCTAGCGACTGGCGGATCGCAATCCTTCACTTACGGCTCGGGGGGCTACGGCACGATCCGGGCTTTCGTTGGCAATGCTGTTGGATCGGTGCGTTACACATGGCTTCCCCAGTTGAACGGCTTGAAGGTCCAAGCCGTTCATCGGTTGCTGGCTGGCGATACTACTAACGATAGCTCGGTCCCGGTCGACCAAGCCGACGGGACGACGATTAACTATCCGGTTTATGCCGGAACCGACGTCACCATCACCGGACCACCCAACGCGGTTTTCCAGGCGACGATTGGGGGCGGTCCATTATCACTCGGAGCCGGCCTCCTTCAGGCGACCGGAGATAATGGTCAATCAGGGAGCGTTGTTCCCATTACTTTGAATGCCCAGGGTGTAGGTACGTTCCGCGTTCAATCCACGGGGGCTGGGTCCAGTTACAAAAGCATTGTGGTTCCGATTTCCATTCAAGGGATTTATGGGACCACCCTCTCCACGAACATCAATATCGCGGTCCAGCCCAAGCAATATATCGGGCAGGCGCTCGATTATATCGGCAAACTGGCTTGGTCCGTGCTGGCCGGGCCTGGTGATTCGCCCGACGAGATCGCCGCCGACATGGCGTTCAGTTTCATCCCGGTCATTGGCGTCTACAGCGACATCCGCGATGCCGCCTCCGAGTTGTTGAAGCTCTGGCCGGGCGGTGAAAGTCCCGATTGGATCGCCTTCGGATTCGCGGTTGCTGGAATCGTCGCCGAGGTGACTCCCGCCGATGTCGCCGTGGATGCCATCAAGGGTGTGTACAAGGCCGCCAAGGTGGGCATCATCAATCCGAGCGGCATCATCTTCAGGACATCGCTTCAGAAGCTCAAGGGTCTCGGGAGTCAGCTGGCCACCGGGGGCAATGGGATCATCAAGTCGCTCGATGAACTTGGAAATACCGTCATCCAGCTCTTCCCGGAACTCTTCGGCAAGTCACCCGTCCTGGTCGGCAATATTCCGCTCGGTACGTTCGTTGATAAAGCTGTCGAGAACGCAGATGAATTTCGAGCGCTGCAGACGTTCATGAGCGTGGTCGACGATTTTCCTAAGGAAGTGCAAGGATTTGCCACGAAATACGGACAGGGCACTGCCAATAATATCATTCGATCCATTGATCAGTTGAGTGACGATGCTATCAAGGCTCTAGTTAGTGCTGGGAAAATGGACACCGTCGCAACGGGCATTGCCAAAGGCCGTTGGGATCAAGCTAAGGTTGATTTTTATGTAAATAAAGTGCTTCCCTCACTAAAAGGCAACCCCGTGCTCGACCAGTTCGACGAGTTCGCTGATGTGCCGGGTGACCTCGTCTACGCCTTGCACCAAGCCGCTCATGACAAGGGTGTTGCAAACGAACTGGCCATGGCAAGCATCTTGCGTAGCGATGGGGAGACTTTACAATGGTTGAGGCGGAGCTACGTCGATTCCAGCGCAGACCTCTTGAAGCGTGATGTTGACATTGAAACCGCGACCAGAATGATTGAAGTTAAGTCCAATATCGCTGCGATGAATTCACGGAAGCTCAACAGTATGTATGTAGAGCTTGATGAATTGCAAGCGTTCTCAAAAATCAATGGAAACAAACCCGTTTTTCTCGCTGGAACTGTTCCTTTTGACCAATTGAAAAAGAAGGTCGTAGATGAATTGGAGAAGAGAGGAATCACTTCCGAAAATTATATTTATTACAAGGGTGCACAATGACCTCTTTCAGCATTATCGCAGACATGAACAAGCGACAGTATATCGATCCTCTCTTCTTCAACGATCCAGGCGATCTGAATTATCATTACTTGACCGGAAATCACGTCCGGGCCATCGCCTTCCTTGTCTGCGACAATGGCAATCGTGATACACCTACAAACAAGCCATGGTCTCTCGAGGGGTCTTGGTGCGGGGATCGAATCTTCGCTGTTAGTAGCGAGATGTATCCGAACATTCGTGGATATCGCACAGCTACGCATGAACGGCCGGATCGCAATCTGTACGATATGATTGAGGACGAGTTTGAAAACATTAGCCAGCCCATGTTGATACTACTTTCTGGACTGGATCGAGAATTTGCAGCTCGTCTCTTGGCTGGCGTCTCCCCTGACAATCTTCATTTCCTTTGGATCTTGGGCGGCGCGCTTTCGCGTTATCCTAGCCCATCGCTCGAAGATGCCGTAGCCAAATGTTTCGGGTCGGATTGGAGGTTCAAATATCAAGAACAGTCCATAATCGAAGAACAAGAACTTGAAGAGGATCGCGAGGGAAGATTGCGTCCGAAGGAGTAGTGTTTTATTGTCCGAGTTTCGAGATCTAAAAACCCTCGCCTTCCATCGACCACTTCCAGTACGTTCTGGGACCTCCTACACGCCTTTTGACCTGCTGTTCTTCAGATAATAATTCTTTCCACCTCATCAAGGGTGATCCGGTCTCGCGTCCGGTCGTAGGACGAGCTGCTCAGGGGTCAGACTTTGTTATTGGTTCTTGATGAGGAGGGAGAAACTAAAAACAAAGTCTGGCTCTCCCGAAAGAAAATCGCCACGAGAGGAAGAGATTGGCCCGGGAGACAGGGCGATTGCGCCACGATGGGTAATTTGGGAGGATGAAAGCATGGCGCCTTGGGTTGGTTGGCGGTTGGGCCGACATCCGAAGCGTCGATGCTCTCCGGGTCTTCCCT
>JAABUQ010001262.1_pt1 | contig 55536 bp, 49 predicted proteins | sample 5560001 | NCBI WGS metagenome assembly JAABUQ01 (sample SAMN10711888, study PRJNA513371) | rock metagenome | isolation source: Antarctica rocks | place: Antarctica: Victoria Land, Finger Mt nord | collected 2015-12-18
AGTTACAGTTACGCTGTTACGTTGGGTGTGCGGCGTACTCTTGCGCACGACTTGGCTTCCCAAAAGAACGCCACCTGCTCGGCGGCTTCCGGTGGCCTGGCCTACGCGGGCAAGCGCGACCAACTCTATTCACAGCGTCGTTCTTATGATCGATAGAACGGGCCGCACACCCATTCGGGGCATCCGCCGACGATCCGTGCCGTCCGACGCGGCCAGCCGGCTCCGGTGAGCGGCTGCGCTACTATTCGGGGCACCCAGTCACCTACTGAGATCATCGAGGGGGAGGCATTGGCAGCCGCAGGGAAAGAGTCCAGATGGTGTCCGAGCTGACCAAGGGGTCGGCGGCCCTCGCCGAGCCGACGTCCTCCGATATCCTGGCGCACGTTCTGGGAGGCTTCCGCGTGGTTGTGCGCGGCCGGCCGCTGGCCGATGCTGCGTGGAGGCGCAGGAAGGCGCGCCAGCTCTTCAAGGCCCTTCTGGCCCGGCCGCAGCGACGCCTCACCAAGGACGAGGCGGTCGACCTGTTTTGGCCAGACTCGGACCCGGGCGCCGCGTCGACCAACCTGCGAACCGCCGTCCATGCCATCCGGCAGGCGCTGGAGTCGGTGGCGGCGCCCGGCGACTTGGTCGTCGCCGATCGGGACGGCGTCGGCCTGCGGCCGGACCTCAAGGTTTGGGTCGACGCCGACGCCTTCGAGAAACTCGCCGCCGAGGCACACCAGGCCGACGACCCTCTGCCGCTCATCGAGCAGGCGAACGCGCTGTACGCCGGCGACTACCTGCCCGAGGATCTGTACGACGACTGGACCGTCGAGCGCCGCGAGGCGCTCAAGCGCGCGTGGACCGAGCTGCAGTTCGCTCGCGCGCGGGCCGACGAGCAGCGCGGCAACCCGGACGGGGCGGCCGGCACGCTGGAGCGGCTGCTGGGCGCCGATGCGTGCGACGAGCGGGCCGGGCAGGAGCTGATGCGGCTGCTGGCGCGCCAGGGGCGACGGTCTGACGCCGTGCGTGTCTACCAGCGCCTCGAGCAAGCACTGCGCGCTGAGCTGGACCTCGAGCCGTCGCCGACCACCGCCGAGCTGCATCACCAGATCGCGGCCGGCGCGGGCGAGCGGCGGCCGGTGGCCGGCCAGGCGCCGACTCGGGCTGCCGTCGCCTGTCTGTACCCGTTCCCCACGCCCAGCCGCCTGGTCGGCCGACAGGCTGAGCGGAAGGGCCTCGAGCGGGCACTCGAGCGCGGCCGATCGAGCGGCCAGGTCCTCGTGTTGAGCGGGCCGGCCGGGGCCGGCAAGAGCGCCCTGGTCGGGACGCTGCTCCGCCGCGCCGAGCGGGCCGGCGCCCTCTGCCTAGCGGGCGCCGGCCACGAGTACGAGGGGCTCATGCCGCTGAGCCCCTTCCATGAAGCGCTCAGCGGCTACCTGCTCAGCCAGCGGCCCGAGCATCTGCGGACCGAGTTGGGCGCCGGCGCGCCAGACCTGGCACAGGTCGTACCAGAGCTGCGCCACCACCTGGACCTGCCGGCGGCACAAGGGATCGCGGCCCCCTCGGAGCGGCTCCGGCTGTTCGGGGCGGTGCACGCCTTCCTGCGCGGCTTGTCCATGCGCGGGCCAGTCCTGCTGTGCATCGAAGACCTACACGCCGCGGACGGTGCCAGCCTGCAGCTGTTCGGCTACCTCGCGCGGCAGCTGGCGGGGTCGTCCCGCCACCTGCCGGTGGTGCTGCTCGGTACGTACCGCGCCGAGGAAGCGACCTCCCAGCCATTGTCACAGCTGATGACGGCGCTGACCCGGGATCGCTTCGCCAACCTGGTCAAGCTGCCCTTGCTCGACCGAGCCGAGGCCATTCAGCTGGCCAGCTCGCTGCTCGAGGGACCGCCGAGCGAGCCGCTGACCGAGTGGCTCTACACGACCACCGGCGGCAACCCGCTGTTCCTCGAGCAGCTCGTGCTGGCGCTGCGCGAAGAGGGACGGCTGGTCCGCCGCGCAGGCGTCTGGCACGAGCTGAACGACCAGGCGCGCGTGGTCCCGACGATCATCCGCGAACTGATCGGCCACCGCTTCGAGCGGCTCAGCGCGCGCTGCCGCGAGACGCTGGCGATGGCCGCGGTGCTCGGCCAGACCGTGCGGCACGCCACGCTGCTCGCCGCGCTCGAGCCACGCGAGGAGACGAACGTCCTGGAGGATCTGGCCGAGGCGCTCGATGCACAGCTGCTGCAGGAGGGATCGGGCTGCTACGTGTTTGCCCACGCTCTGGCGCGCGAGGCGATCTACTGGGGTCTGAATGGGCCGCGGCGGATGCTGCTGCACGCCCGCGCCGGCGAGACGCTGGAGCGCCTGGCCGGCGCACGGGCGGCCGACCAGGCGGCCGAGCTGGCGCACCACTTCACGCTGGCGGGCCAGGCCGCGCCGGTACGGGTCAAGGCGCTCCGCTACAGCCTGGAAGCTGGCCGCCGCGCCGCCACCCTCTCATCACACCGCGAGGCGCTCGACCACTTTGCGCAGGCCAGCGATTTGATCGAGCACGCTGGCGAGCCGGTGGCGCCAGCCGTGCGGCTCGACGCCCTCCAGGGGCGCGGCCGGGCGGAGCAGGCGCTGGCACGATGGCCAGCCAGCATGGCCAGCTTCCGACAGGTGCTCAACCTGCTAGACGACCCAGTCAGACGGGCAGCAGCCCGCGGCGCGATCGCCTACGGGCTGCTGCACACCGGCGACATCCACCAGGCGCTGGCTGAGTGCAACGCTGGACTGACCGAGCTGGCTGCCGTCGCTGGCCCTGAGGTCGCCGCCGCCCGACTGCCGCTCCAGTACCTCAACGCGCTCGTCTGGTACCTGCAAGGTCGCTACGTTGAGCTGCTCCAGCTTGGCCAGGTGATGCGCGGCGTGGCTGCGACGCTGGCGCAGCCGCGCTCCCTGTTCGCGGCGCACAGCGTGATCGCCTGGGCCGACATGGGTCAGGGACGGGTGACCCAGGCCCTCGAGCAGTACACCCTCGCTCTCGCGGCGGCCGAGCACACCGGGGACAAGATCCAGCTCGCGATCGCGCATGAAAACCTGGGGTTCCAGAACTACCTTGGCGGGCGCTTCGCCGCCGCTCGCGAGCACCTCGACCGCGCCCTGGCCCTCTACCGCCAGTCGGCGGGCGAACTGCGCGCGGTCAACACCTTCCAGCATCTCTGCCGGCTGTGGGTGGCGGAAGGCGAGCTCGATCGAGCGCGCGGGCAAGTCGAGATGGCCCTCCAGCTCGAAGTGGAGGGGCGGGAGCGCTGGGCCGCCGACGGCTACCACCTCGTAGGCGTGATCACGGCGCTGCGAGCCGAGTGGGACGCCGCCGAGGCGAGCTTCGAGCAGGCCCTCGGCATCCGCCAGCAGGTTGGCGACACCGCGGGCATCGTGGAGTCGACCGTCGGCCTCGGGCTCGTCCACCAACACGTCGGGCGCTGGTCGCGTGCCGCCGAGGCTTTCACGGGGGCGGTGCACATCGCCGCGACGATGGATCCCGGGCCACAGACGGTCGTCGCGCACCGCCAGCTCGGCCATCTTCGCCTGCTTACCGGCGACCACGCCGGCGCGGCCGCCGAGCTGGACGTGGCTCTGACGCTCGCCGAACAGATGACCGAAACACTCGAGTACGCCACCACACTGGTGGCCGTGGCGGGCGCGTGCCTTGACGCCGGCGACCTGCCCCGGGCGCTCAGACTGAGCGAGCGATCGGTCAGATGCGCCCGGACGGTCGAGCAGGCGGTCGAGGCGCACATCCTGCTGACATTGCTCGAGCTGGCCACGCAGCGCCAAGAGCCCGCCACCGCCCACGCAGCGGAGGCGGTCGCCCAGGCTGAGCACCTCGGCAGCCCGCGGCTGCTCAGCCTGGCCCACCTGACTGTGGGGCGGGTGGCGCGCGCAAGGTCGAATCCCCGCAAGGCGACCGCGGCGTTCGAGGCCGCCCTGGCTCAGTCCGAGGTGGCCCGCACCCCGTACGAGCGAGCTCTGGCTCTCCAGGCCTACGCCCAGCATCTCGACCACCAGGGGGCTCGGCGGGATCATATAGGCGCCATGCAGGCCGAGGCGCGCGACATCCTACGCCAGCTTGGCGCCCACTCGTCCGCGGACGGTGACCGGGCGCCGTCAGGCGGTCTGGCAGGCGGGCTGGCCGCCAGCCACGGCGGTCAGCCCGCCTGATCCGGGCTCAAGGCCAGTCAGTAGCCGGGGCCCTGGAACCCGATCAGAACGTGGGCCTCGACCTCCCCATCCCCGCGGGGGTTCTTGTACCTGTACGGGATCCGTATCGCCTTGGTGACCCGGTAGGTGGTCGTGTCGAACGTCCAGTGCTGGCACTCGTCGACCTCGAACGGGGTGAACTGCCCCAGACCCTTGCGCAACGGATTGCCCACGTTGTTGCGACTGGCCGGGCCCACGACGTCGATCTCCCCGGTCGGCTCCATGGACTCCGCGCCATACGGGTTTTCCCTGGCGACGAACTCCGAGTAGTCAAAGTGCTGCCCGGTCCCGTCGGTGTACTGCTTCGGATCCAAGGTGACGGCCTTCTGCGCGCCGTCAGCCCCGCCGTACGCACCAGACCAAGCGGGCGCCGATCGCTGGCTGCCGGATGCCGTTCCATTGCGGACCTTTGCGTCAACGATTCCTTCGACCCACTTCTGCACGGCCTCCACCAGGAGATTGGAGAGGTTCGGTGAGCGTAACACGTGTCCCTCCTTTTTGGGGTTGTGCCTGAGCGCCGGCTGAGCGACCCAGCTCCCAGGGCGCGACTATCGACGGCGTGAAGAGATACCCACGGGCAGCAAACCTCGGAAACCTGAGTTGCACCCTCCCTTCTGCTTCCGCCCGCCCCCAGTCGGAGCGGTAGCGTCCTCTCGGCCAGCCCTGGTCGCTCCTCCTGCTCGGTGCGGTCCGAGATGCAGCATAGCGCGCCCGCCTTCGGAAAGGGTCACCCAGGCGCGCCGGCAGATTGATTGGTTGACGCGCACGCGGTGCTCGCCGCCAGCTCCAGAGGACAGTGGCTCAGTGGCGCTCGCCGCCCAGGAACTGCCGGACCTGTGGGCTGCGCCGCAGCCGGTCCAGCACGTTGCGCTTGATCCGGTACACGTCGGCCACACCGGCGAAGTGCTCCGGGTGCCGCGCGTAGAGCTCCGCTGGCTTCAGGTCATGTCCGAACGAGAGACGAGCCACCAGCCGCTCCGGCTCGTCCTGCAGCTCCCCGTCGATCACCTGCCACAGCTCTTCCGCCGCGATCTGGCCCAGCGCCCCGCGCTCGAGGTCCGGAGCGTGAACCGCCTCGTGGCTGACCTGGCTCAGCGGCACCACCTGCCCCACGCGCGCCGAGCGGACCCCGTCCACCAGGACGCTGTGCGCACACAGCTTGAGGTACTTCAGAACTGCGGCGAGGCAGGGGAACTGGTGGAGCCGCTCGGGCCCGACCGCCATCCAGAACCGTTCGAAGGTGCGGTTCACCCAGTATCTGTCGTCCTCGGCACTGGCGCTCCAGGCCGGGTGGCGGCGGATATAGGTCAGAACCAGACGGCCATACTGCTCCAGCAGCGCGTCCCAGGCCAACGGGTCGCGCTCGCACACGGCGCGTCGCAGCAGCTCCAGCGCGAAGGCGTCGCGGTTGGGCTCGCCGCGGAGGAACTTGCCGGTCTCCTCCCGGCACGCGCTGACCAGCTCGGCCATGAGCATCTCGCCCGCCGCGCGCTGCCTACCACCGTCGACCAGGGTCGCCCCACTGCAAAGCGTCTCCTGGCTCGTCATGGCTTGGCCCCCGTTGTCTGAGTCGTCATGACGGCAGATTAGAAAGAGGGCGTTGCGCATCTGTGACAAGGGCGTTGCAACGCTGCCAATCTGAGACGAATCAGTCCCAGCTCACGCGCCCAGCCGACCCGTCCGGGGACGATTCGCTGCGAATCGTTTCCAGACTGGCGTGTCTCAGTCGGAACCCCCCTGCTCGGGGAACTGCGCAGTTTGCCTAGCATGCCTGGCGCCCAACGGACGGACACCGCGTCGCCTACGCCGATCTGCCTGTGGCTGTCGGACGCTCCGCGGCCCAGGGGAGCCCGCCACTGGCCGGAGCGAAAGGGTGACACGTTCGGCCAGGGCAACTGCTGGCGCAGGTCGACGGCTCGACTCACTCGCCCTGGTGGGCGCAACCAGCGGCTGGAGTCCGGCCCGAGCGGTCGGGCTGGCAGCGCCATGGACGAACACCAGGTACATGATGCCGAAGATGGGCAGATGGCCGAGCAGCTCCTGGGGTGGCAGCACTGGGATGCCGAGATGGAAGGGCAGCCACATCGCCAGAATGACCAGCCGTGGCAGCATGCCGCTGATCAGCATCGCCCCAATGGCCGCCTCGGTCAGGCCGGCGGCCAGGGCGAACAGATCGTCAGTGAACCAGGGCAGGCCCAACGCGGTCTGGACGATGTTGAAGGAGGGCCGATGCAGGAGAAAGGCGCCGCCGAGCTCGGGATTCCAGATCTTCTCGCTCAGCGCGACGGCAATGAGCGACACGCCGGTGGCGATGCGCAGGACGGTGATGGCGCGGCGCTGCCAGTCCGGGTTGTGCCGCTGGAACCAGGGGCGAGCGCGGTTGCCATCGTGTGACCCGCGTCCAATCACCAGGATGGCCACTCCGATGCCGACCCAGAACAGCTGCTCGATGGCCTCGGCCGGGGAGAAGAGCAGAGCAGCGAGCGGGACCAGGGCGATCAGGGCGATGGCGCCCAGCCAGTCGGCCGCACCGGTGATGAAGCTGAGAGCAATCAGCAGCTCGACGAGCCCGACGGCGACACCGGCGCCAGTGAAGCCCAGGGACAGGTTGGGTGCCAGCAGCGACGGCTGAGCCGCGCTGCTGACCAGGCCGATGGCGGCCTGGATGGCCAGGATCGTCGGGGCGCCCACCGCCATCTTCCCGAAGAAGGTGACGTGCGGCCAGTCGCGTCGGCCGACCACCCGCTGTAGGACGCAGAGCGTCGCCAGCGCCGTGGCCGACGTGGCCAGCCACAGCAGCGTGCGGTCGCTGACGATGAGGTCGAGGCGCACGGGATGCTGGGCCGCGTCCTCGAACCACTTGACGTGGGCGAGCGCTGGCGTCGGGAGCAGGACGCCGACGAGCAGCGCCGTGCCGAGCGTCCTGCTCCTGGTCGTGCTGGTGTTCATCGCGGTCCCTCCCACCACCGGACGTGCCGGGGTTCGGGCTACTGAACGCACGGCGACCGCGGGTTCGTGTGCTCCGTGTCGTCCTGGTGGCCATCCGCGAATTGGTCGACCGCACCCGTTTCTTGATCGAACCGCGTGGCAGGACGGCGCTCAGCACCCTCCGCCCACCGGAACGTTGTGCAGCCGGGAGTAGACCCATGAGTTATCTCGACCTTGGCGTCATCGGCATCGTCGGAGTCGTGCCGTTTGCGGGGGTCCTGGTGGCCCTGTTCCGGGCGGCCGTCCTCGACGGTCGCTACAACGACGCGCAGCGGCGCCGCTGTGAGTGCCAGCATGCTCGGCGCGAGCCGCTGGCCCAGCCCATGCGCTGGCCAGCCTCGACTCGGCAGCGTCGCTCCAGCCAACCAGCCATAGCACGATGAGCAGCCGTCGGCGCGTCCAGCAGCGGACGGTGGGGCGCTCCAGGAGCCAAGAGAACGTTGCCGCCCTCGTCTGTTTTCGTCCGACGGAGGGTAGCTCCAGTAGGTCATGCTGTATACTGTGGTGTATATGGCGGCTCGGCGTACCCAGGTGTACCTGACCCAGGAGCAGCGGGCGCGTCTGGACGACCTCATGCGGCGCGAGCGCCTGTCGCTGGCCCACATCGTCCGCGAAGCCATCGACGTCTACCTCGGCACCCGCCGGCCAGATCCCACCACAGCGTTGAGCGCGGCGTTCGGGGCCCTGCCGGATCTGGACGTGCCGCCCCGCGACGAGTGGGATCGCCATCATGGCTGAGGCTGAGGCTGAGGCGCTGCTCGTCGACACCGACATCTTCGTCGATCACCTGCGGGGGGCGCGGCGGCTGCTCCTCGGTTCCGGTGACGAGGTGTCGTACTCGGTCGTGACCCGCTGCGAGCTTTTCGCTGGGTCGCGCACCGACGAGAGGGTCGTGCAGGAGCTGCTGGCACCATTCACCGAGCGCCCCATCGGCCGGGCCATCGCCGAGCGGGCCGGACGCATCCGTCGCCAGGCCGGGACGCGCATCGCGGACGCGCTCATCGCCGCCACCGCGATCGAGCACGGGCTGACGCTGGTGACCCGGAATGTCCGGGATTTCGCACCAATCGCCGGGCTCCGGCTCGTCCCGCCGCGCTCCTAGTTCTTTACCCGGGACGCGTGACGCTGCGCGGGCCGTGGCGAATGCGGTCCACGCGGATCAGCACGGCGTAGCCCTTCCTCTCGGCGTCGCGGCTCTGCTCCTCGGGGACGACCCGTTGATAGACCGCCTCGCGCTGCGCGGGGTCCTCGACCAGCCGCGCCTCACCGTAGAAGCGCAGCGGTGGGCTGCCCTTCGGGCGCACGAGCACAGCCACCTTCGGGTTGCCGCGGATAGCGGCCAGCGTCTCATTCAGGCCGCGCTCCCAGTACGCCAGGTGGTCCTTGTCCCACACCATGAAGCTGCCTTTCAGCGCCACGTCGGGGTCCGCCGCGTTGCTGGTGGCGATGACCGCCGGCGACTGGTTGGCCAGGGCATTGTCCACCGCGTCGGCGAACTGGGTAAGGTCGAGCGTCAAGGGGATCGGAGCGGGTGTGGCCGGTGGGACTGCCCCTTCTGCCATGGGAGTGGGTCCTATCTACGACGGGGTTGTGGCCCAGCATACCGGAACGGCCGGACCCACTCGGCCGGCGGCTGCCTGCAAGGTATCGCCGGCTACCCTCATTCTGTTCAGCGATGAGTCGTCACACCGCGCTGCTGGCACATGTCCAGCAGGGGGCAGGTGGAGCATCTGGGGGCGACGCCGGTGCAGACGTGTTTGCCGAAGGGGACAAGCAGCGCGTTGATCTCGATCCAGTACGGCTTCGGCAGCCTGGCTTCGAGGGCCGCGAGGGTGCGTTCGGGGCTCGTCGTGGCCACGTAGCCCCAGCGGTTCGTCACCCGGTGGACGTGGACGTCCACGGCAATGCTCGGCTGGCCGCAGGCGATGCCCAGGGCGAGGTTGGCGCACTTGGGGCCGACGCCAGGGAGCGACGTCAGCGTGGCGAAGTCGCAGGGTAGCCGTCCGCCAAGAGCCACCGCTCGCAGCGCAATCGCGTGGATCTGAACCGCTTTGGCCTCGTGGAAGGAGCTGCCGTGGATGAGGGCGTCGATGCCGTCGGGCCCGAGCGCCGCGACGTCGGCCGGGGTGCGGGCCCGGGCGAGCAGGCCGCGCGCGACGACCAGCGACACCTCGTCCCGCGTCCGGATACTCAGCATGCAGGCGATCAGCTGCTCGAACAAGGTGCCGTAGCCGTCGTCGGCCAGCTCGAACATCGCCGCCTTCGGGTACGGGCGGATCGCCGCCCGGAGCAGCGGGACGGCCTCGTCGATCGCGAAGGGGCGTTTACCCGCTTTACCCGCTTTACCCGCTCGTGTCAGTGCGCTGCCCCCGGATGCTGGATCCTGGCTTGCCATAGGCCGCCCCTCCTCCGCTCTCTTCACAGTGTCGGCCGGGCATCGCGCTCGGCCCGCACCTCGGCCTACGATGTGGCCATGAGCCCGCGGCGACCGCTACCGGCGCCCAGCCATTATCTCGTGCGCCTGGGTGAGGACGCCGGCCGCCAGGTCCTGCTGGTCGACGGCGTCGTTCAGTCGATCTCCCCGCACGACGGCGAGGCGGACGGCGGCTACTGGGCGGCGATGGTGCCGCCTGCCCGGCCGCGGCGGGCGCTGATCCTCGGCTTTGGCGGCGGGACGCTGGCCCGGCTGCTCCTGGACCGCTGGGGCAGCGACGTCCGCATCCTGGGCATCGACGACGACGTCGCGGTGCTCGAGACGGCGCGGGCGGCCGGCTGGCTCGACATCCCCGAGACGACCGTCGAGATCGTCGACGCCTTCGCGTTCGTTCGCCAGTGCCGGCAGCGCTTCGACTACATCGCCGTGGACCTCTACCGCGCCGATACGTTCGTCGGCCGTAGCCTTACCAAGCCGGTCCTGCAGCGCCTGCGGCAGCTCCTGGAGCCCGGCGGTTGGCTGGCGGTCAACCTGTTCGTCGACGCCTACCTGCCACGCCGCATCGCCCGCATAGCCGCCGTCTTCGACGTCGATAGTCGCATCCCGGTCGGCGGCAACCTGGTCGTTCGCGCCCGCCGTTGAGACGGCGCAACCGTGGCCCGCGTGCGCACGTCGAATCGCCATGGGTTGTTTAGTCGTTCTCGCAGTGGTCGTCCTCGTTCTCGGCGCCGGGCTCTGGATCACAGCCGGTCTGGTGGGCCTGGCGCTCACCCTCCTGGTGGCGGGTGTCATCGGCTACGCCGCCGACCTCGTCATGCCCGGCCGTCTACCCGGTGGCTGGCTGGGAGCCATCCTCACCGGCATTGTCGGCGGGTTCGTGGGCGGCCTCCTCTTCGACCTTCTCCATCTCGCGGTGGGTCCCCGCATCTTCGGCATCGAGGTTGTGCCCGCGTTCGTCGGCGCTCTGCTCGTGGCGTTCGTGGCGCAGATGGCGACCAGGAGCGGAGCATCGCGCTTCGCGTGAGCCCCAGGTGCTCGGGGGCCACCGCCGCCGCTCGCGAGCAGTCACCCCGGCCGCATCGCCTTCGCGCGCACGCGATTGTAGATCTCCTCCATGGTGCCGGTGAAGGAGAGGCTCTTGTGCCAGAAGGGCGGGTAGTCGCCGCCTTTCTTCACCAGGAGCGCCGGAACTGTGGCCCGAGGCGCCGCCTCCTGCGCCTCCGGCAGCCGCCTGGGCCCTGTCCAGAAATGCCTGTGGGTCAGCGCCCCGTCGGCGGCCTCGCGGTCCGGCGTGGTGTAGTACGACGGGTCCGGCGCCACATCCGCCGCATGCGGCTCCAGCCCAGACGCGAGGATCCGGCCCAGCGGCGAGGCCGCGAGCTCCGCGCGTAATTGCTGTCGCGACAGCCCGCGGAGCTCGAACAGCAGGAAAGGGTCGTTGTCCAGGGCGGCGGCCAGGGTGTAGGTCACCCCGGCAACGTGCTTGCACGGGTTGGCGTAGTCCGGGCAGGAGCAGCTGGTGATGAAGTCGCGCGGGGTGTGCGGGAGCAGATGAACTCCTCTGCCGCCGAGCGTCTCCTCGATGTCGTCTGGCATCTCGTTCATCAGCAGCCGCGTGACGGAGCCAGCCTCGGACGTCAGGCCGGCGAGAATGGTCGTCCACTGGTGGCGGGCGATCGGCGCGAGAGCGACGGTGGTCTTGTACAGCGGCTCCTTGTAGATGCCGAAGTACGGGTTGATCGAGCCACGGACCCTGGCCGTCACGCCGCTGTGGCCGATCGCGTAGTCCAGAATCCGGCCGGAGCTGGCGTACGAGCGGCCGCGGCTGAGGCGAGACGGGTCGGTGAACTCCTCCAGCGCCGCCAGGAAGCGCTGACCCCACCAGGTGCGACCGAATTGCGCCACCGCCGTTTCCTCCTTTCCTCCGCTACTCCAGGACCGCGCTGCGCTGCAGCGCGATCAAGCTCTTGAACGTCTCATTGTCGAGCTCGGTCAGCCAGGACTCGTCGCTGCCGACGATGGTCGAGGACAGGCGCTTCTTGTCCTCGATCATCGTGTCCAGTCGCTCCTCGAGCGTGCCAATGGCCACGAACTTGTGGACGAACACGTTCTTGCGCTGGCCGATGCGGAAAGCGCGATCCGTGGCCTGGTCTTCGACGGCCGGGTTCCACCATCGGTCGAAGTGGAACACCTGGTTCGCGGCCGTCAGATTCAGGCCGACGCCGCCGGCCCGCAGCGACAGGATGAACACTGACGGCACGCCATCGGGATCCTGGAAGGCGGCGACCATCTCCTCGCGTCTGGCCAGGCTCGTCCCGCCGTGCAAGTAGTAGGTGGGGTAGTGGAGCGTGCGCGACACGAACCGCTCGAGCGCGGCCCCGATCTCGGTGAACTGGGTGAACACGAGAATGCTGTCGCCGTTGTCCACGGCTTCGGCGAGCATCTCGGCCAGCCGTTGGAGCTTGTGGGACCGCTCGGCGGAGAACTCGCTGCCATCCTGAAGGAACTGGGCCGGGTGGTTGCAGATCTGCTTCAGCTTCAGGAGGGTGGCCAGGATCATGCCCCGGCGCTGTATGCCCTCGGCGTCCTCCAGGCCCGCGGTCACGTCCTTGACGACCGCTTCGTACAGGGAGGCTTGCTCCGGCGTGAGGTTGCAGTAGAGCTTCTGCTCCACCTTGTCTGGCAGATCGTCGATGATCTGCTTGTCAGTCTTGACACGGCGGAGGATGAACGGCTCGACGAGCTTCTTCAGCGCCGCCGATCGGGCCACGTCGTGGTCCTTCTGGATGGGCGTCTCGAAGGTCCGCAGGAACTGGGCCTGCTTGCCCAGGTAGCCTGGGTGGAGGAAGTTGAAGATGGACCACAGGTCGAGCAGGCGATTCTCGACAGGGGTGCCGGTGAGGGCCAGGCGGTGGCGCGCCGGCAGCTTCGCGATGGCGCGGGTCTGAGCCGACAGCGGGTTCTTGATGTTCTGCGCCTCGTCCACCACGACCCGGTGCCACTGGACCGCACGCAGGGTCTCCTCGTCGAGCCGCGCCAGGGCGAAGGAGGTGATCACGACGTCGTGCTCCCGGCACGCCGCCCGAAAGGCCGCCTTGTCGCGGGTCCGCGCGCTCCCCTGGTGTACGAGGGTCCGCAGCCCGGGCGCGAAGCGCTCGATCTCCTTGCGCCAGTTGCCGAGCACCGACGTTGGCGCGATGAGCAGGCTGGGCAGCGGCTCGCCGTCGCCCCGTTCGGCCCGCTCGACGAGCAGCCGGGCGATCACCTGGACCGTCTTGCCCAGCCCCATGTCGTCGGCCAGGCACGGATTCAGGCCCAGGCTCTCGAGGTAGCTGAGCCAGGCGACCCCGCGTCGCTGGTACTCGCGCAAGCTCCCGCGCAGAGCAGGCGGGTCGGCCACGGGAGCGAAGGCGCTCTTGTCGTGCAGCCGTGAGAGCATGTCGCGGAGCGCCGCGTCGTAGTCCCACTCGATGTCGTCGTCGCCGTTGCCGGCGGCCTTCATCAGGTCCAGGACGGTGAGCTCGGCCTCGCCCTGCTGGCGGCTCTGCCAGAACTCGAGCATCTGCTGCATACGGTCGCGGTCGAGCTGCATCCAGGCGCCACGGAACTGGACCAATGGCGTCTTGGCAGCCATCAGCTGCCGCCACTCCGTGGCGCTCACCGCCTGGCCGCCGATGGCGAGCTGGTACTGGTAGTCGACCACGGTATCCAGGCTGAAGTAGCCCGCGGCGCGCGCGGCCGTGCCGCCGCTCCGCCGGGTGGACGTCTTGAGGCGGATCCTGGCCCGCCGACGGCCCTCGGGGGTCCACCAGGCGGGAACGATGACTGTGTAGCCGGCATCCTCGAGGACCCAGGCGCTCTCCTGGAGGAAAGCGAATGCCTCGTCCAGGCTGAGGCGAAAGCCCACGGGGTGGGACGTCCGCAGCCCCTCCCAGACCCGGGGGTAGATGCGCGCCGCGTGGCCCAGGGCCAGCAGCACCGTCCTCTCGAACTCCGGGCCGAAGCGACGCAGGACGTCCGACCTGGCGGCCTTGCCGAGCGCCCAGTAGTCGGCCAGACTCAGCCTGAACGACGGGTCGTCCTTGGCGGCCACCAGGAAGTGCACCTGCCAGTCATCGACCGCGGTGGGCGGGGCCTCCTGCAACAGGAAGCAGAGCGTGAAACGGGCCCCGGTCGGCGTAGCGCTCAGCGTGTCGCGCCAGGCCGCCCACTGCTTGTAGAGCGCCAGACCATCGGGCGTCCCGGCGGCGGGCGTCGATTGGGCCGGGTACATGCACTCGTACAGGAGAGAGTCGCTGATCTGCTGGTCGAGCTTGAGGAGCAGCGGTGTCCCCGTCACGACGTCGTGCACGAGACACTCGGAGAAGTGGCGCAGCAGCGCCGCGCGGTTGAAGAGCGTCGACCCAGCCGGCACGTCCGAGCCGGCGGCGCACGCCGCTGGCATGGACTCGGCATAGCGCTGGATAGCCGACTCGTAGGCGTCCGACAGGATGTCCCAGGCCGGGTACAGCTCGAAACGGCTGCTGCCGCCCTGGCGGGTCTTGCCACGCGTCGGCGCCAGCGCGCGGTACTTCAACGCCGGGATGTATCCGTCCCGGGCGAGGACTGTCCCTTTGAGCGTCTGCGTGTACTGGCACCAGAACAGGAGGTCGGCGCCCAGCTGCAGCTCCTGCGCAGCATGGAGCGCCAGAAAGTGCATGGTGTTGAGCGTGGTGATGAGCCCGGCTGAGGCGATCTCGTAGCAGCACACCCGCCACCACGCCAGCTCGAACCGTTCGGGCGTCCGCGCGGCCCGCTCGCTCGCCACGTAGGGCAGCAGCTCGAAGGACGGCAGCGGCGCACCAACCGCGCTCGGCAGGAGGAAGAAGCGGGCGCTGAAGCTGTCGGCAAGGGCGCCGCGCAGCGGAGGTCGCTGACCGAGACGATCGGTCAGAAATGTCTCGAGGGCGTCGCCGGCGAGCTGTCCGGGGTGGTCGGGAGGGGTGCTCGGCCCGCGCGTCGCGCCCGTTGGCGTATCCGTCTCCACCCAGAGGCAGAACCTACCCGACCGAACGAAGGCGTCCGAACTCTCCGGGATCCAGCTGCCATGGACGACGTGCATCACCGCTCCTCAGCCGGGTATGCCCATCGCGGTAGTACGCATGTGTCTGCCAGAAACGACCCCGGGTTCCGGACCCGTCAGGAGACGGCTTTGATGATCAACTGTCGCACGCGTAGACGGTAGCATGCGAGCCAACGTTCGAGAGACGGCGAGACGAGGAGTCACACGGCGATGACGGATAGCAAGACGGACTCGCTTGAGGTTAAGGTCTACCGCACTGAGCTCACGCCCGTGAGCTTCCTGTACCGAACCGCTTACGTCCTCCCGGACAAGGTGGCGGTTGTCCATGGCGAGCGGCGCTACACCTACCGCGACCTGGAGCAGCGGGTCAACCGACTCGCCTCGTGGCTGCGCGCCAACGGCCTCGGCAAGCACGACCGCGTCGCGTTCCTCTGTCCCAACATCCCCGCCCTGCTCGAAGCGCACTTCGCGGTCCCCGCAGCCGGCGGCGTCCTCGTTGCTATCAACACACGGCTGAGCAGCGGCGAGATCCAGTACATCATCGAGCACTCGGGGTCGCGGTACCTGTTCGTCGACGCCGAGCTCATGGGTCTCGTCGACAGCCTGACCCTGGGCGGCATCCGGGTGGTGCGGGTCGACGACTCGGGAACGCCCGACGACCCCTACGAGCGGGTGCTGGCGGCGGGCACGCCCGAGCCGGTGGAGAGCTGGCTCGAAGACGAAGAGGAGACCATCTCGATCAACTACACCTCGGGCACGACGGGCCGCCCAAAGGGCGTGATGTTCACGCACCGGGGCAGCTACCTCAACGCCATCGGCGAGGTCCTGGAAACGCGGATGAGCTTCGACAGCGTCTACCTGTGGACGCTGCCGATGTTCCACTGCAACGGCTGGTGCTTCCCGTGGGCGGTGACGGCGGTGGCTGGCACGCACGTGTGCTTGCGGCGGGTCGATCCGGAGCGCATCTGGCAGCTGTTCGAGTCGGAGCGGGTGACCCACTACAACGGGTCGCCCACGGTGCAAGTGGGTGTGGTGAACTACCCGGGCGCGCGCCGCCTGGAGCAGGGTGTGACCGCGACGATCGCCGCCGCGCCTCCGTCGCCCACCGTTATCGGCCAGCTGCGGCGGCTCAACTTCCGGCCGATCCACGTCTACGGGCTCACCGAGACGTACGGCCCCATCACGGTGTGCGAGCCGCATGCCGAATGGGACGCCCTGTCTATTGAGGACCAGTCCAGCTTACTGGCGCGCCAGGGCCAGGCTTACCTGGTGGCGGACCTGGTGCGGGTCGTCGATGAGGCGATGCACGACGTGCCGCGCGACGGCGCTACTCTCGGCGAGGTGGTGATGCGCGGCAACAACGTGATGAAGGGCTACTTCGACGATCCCGATGCGACCGAGCGGTCCTTTGCTGGCGGCTGGTTCCACTCGGGCGACATCGCCGTCTGGCATCCCGACGGGTACATTGAGCTGCGCGACCGGAAGAAGGACGTGATCATCTCAGGTGGGGAGAACATCTCCAGCATCGAGGTCGAGCAGACGATCGTGCGCCACCCGGCTGTGCTGGAGTGCGCCGTGGTCGCCATCCCCGATGACAGGTGGGGCGAGCGGCCCAAGGCGTTCGTGACCCTGAAGCCTGGCCAGACGGCCACGGAGCAAGAGATCGTCGACTTCTGCCGCGAGCACCTGGCGCACTTCAAATGCCCGTCAGCCGTCCAGTTCGGCGACCTCCCGAAGACGTCGACGGGCAAGGTCCAGAAGGTCGTGCTCAGGGAGAAGGAGTGGGCGGACCAGGCCAAGCGAATCAACTGACGAGCTGGGGCAGCAGCAATGAACAGCATCAGTCGAGCGACCGACCAGTACGAAGCGTGGCTGGCGAAGCACACCAACCTGGTCGAGGCCGACCTCGCGCGCAAGCACGAGCAGATGACCAGTGGGCTTTTCCCGTTCTTCCGCGCCACCTACTACCGCTGGGCTCAGCACTGGCCAGAGGTGTGCGCCGAGCTGGCGACGGCGCGGGAGGTGCTCGCGGTTGGCGACCTGCACGTGGAGAACTTTGGCACCTGGCGCGATGATGAGGGGCGGCTCGTCTGGGGCGTCAACGACTTCGACGAAGCGTACCCTCTGGCCTACACGAACGACCTCGTGCGACTCGCGGCCAGCGCGCTGGTGGCCATCGACGAGAGCCACCTGAAGCTCCCAGCGGCGCGCGCGTGCGACGCCATCGTCGCCGGGTACAGCGAGGGCGTGAAAGCGGGCGGGGCGCCGTTCGTGCTGGCGGAGCAGCATGGGTGGCTTCGACGACTGGGGTCAGGCAGCCTCCGCGACCCTGCCGTCTTCTGGCGGAAGGTCGACGAGCTGGTACCGGTGCACGCGCCCAAGAACGTCCGGGAGCTGCTGGAGACGGTCCTCCCGGAGCCTGGCCTCGAGTACCGCGTGGTCTCGCGCGTCGCCGGCGAGGGCAGCCTCGGGCACCAGCGGTTCGTCGCGGTCGCCGCGTGGCAAGGCGCAAGCATCGCGCGGGAAGCAAAGGCGCGCGCGCCTTCGGCGTCCGAGTGGGCCAACCACGACAGCGAGACGGGCGACTACTACCGGGCGATCATGCGCCGGGCCGTCCGTACCCCGGACCCCCTGCTTGTGGTGCGCAAGCGCTGGGTGCTGCGTCGCCTGGCGCCGGACTGCTCGCGCGTCGAGCTCGCCGCGCTCCCGAAGCAGCGGGACGAGGGGCGGCTGCTGCACGCGATGGGATGGGAGACGGCCAACGTCCACCTCGGCTCGGCGAAGGCGGCCAAGGGCGTGCTTCGCGACGTCAGGCGGCGCCCACAGGGCTGGCTCCTGGCGGCGGCCCTCTCCATGGTCGAAGCCATGGCCGGTGATTGGGAGGAGTGGAAGGTGGCCCAGCCAACGAGCCCGGGCCAGCGCTCGTAGCTCGTAGGAGAAAGGCGTTAAGCGTTAAGCGTTAACGCGACGGCCCTGTTCTTGCATCGGTGATGGTGCTATGTCGGACGCACCATCAAGCGTCGACATCTTGCTCGTAGACGACGACCCGCACAACCTCGGCGCGCTGGACGCGGTCCTGGAGGCGGAGGACTGCAACCTGGTCCACGCGGCATCGGGTGAAGAGGCCTTACGCTACCTGCTCACACGGGACGTCGCCGTCATCCTCATGGACGTCCACATGCCCCTGCTGGACGGCTTCGAGACCGCGGCGCTGATTCGTGGCCAGGCGCGGTCCGCGGATACGCCGATCATCTTCCTGACGGCCGCGGTCACTGGCCACCTGGCGCGCTCGCGTGGCTACTCGCTGGGCGCGGTGGACTACATCACCAAGCCGTTCGACCCGGACGTGCTGCGTTCGAAGATCGCCGTGTTCGTCGAGCTCTTCAAGAAGACGGCCCAGGTGGAGCAGCAGGCGCGGCAGCTCGGCGAGACGACAGTCTTTCTCAACAGCATCCTGGAGAGCTCCACCGGGTACGCCATCATGGCCCTCGACCTCCAGGGTCGGTTCCTGGCATGGAACGCGGGTGCTCGGCGCATGTACGGCTACAGCGCCGACGAGATGGTCGGCAAGCAGTCCGTGAAGCTGCTGCACACGCCGGAGGACGTGGGTTCGGGCAGGGTTGCCGATGTTCTCCAGCTCGCACTGCGGTCGGGCAAAGTGGAGGGAACGTTCCAGCAGGTGCGCCGCAACGGCGAGCGCTTCAGCGCGTCGGTCGTGCTGGACCACCGGATGGATGCGGAAGGGACGACGATCGGCTTCGTCGCCATCGCCCAGGACATCACCGAGCGGCTGCGGGCTGAAGAGGAGCGGGCGCGGCTCATCGAGGAGCGAGCGGCACGCGCCGAAGCCGAGGCGAGCTGGCATCGCATCCAGGAGATCAACGCCGTTTTACGCGAGACGATCGTTTCGCGCGATCTGGCGCTGAAGCAGGCGCAGGAGGCGATGCAGACGCGCGACGAATTCCTCGCCGCCGCGTCGCACGATTTGCGGACCCCGCTCACTGTCATCCGCGCGCAGGCGCAGCTGTTGGCGCGCCGAGCGTCGCGCTCCGGCAGGGGCGACGAAGACGGGATGGTCAGCGCCTTGAACCGGATTACCGTGTCGACGCGCAAGATCAGCCGTCTGATTGACCAGATGCTCGACGTCGCCCAGCTCCAGGTCGGCCGCCCGCTGCAGCTGGACCGCGGGCCAACGGACATCGTGGCGCTGGCGGGCGAGGTCGTGGCAGAGCTGGCGGAGACAGAGCGGGGCCCCCGTATCCGTCTGGAGACGACCGAGCCTTCCCTGGTCGGATTGTGGGACGCCGCACGCGTCGAGCGGGTGATCGGCAACCTCGTGCACAACGCGCTCAAGTACAGCCCCGACGGCGGCGAGATCCTCGTTCACCTCGCGCGGAGCGACGGGACGCATGAGCCACCCGCCGTTGTGCTGCGAGTGCAGGACGCGGGCGTTGGCATCCCGGCGGACGAGCTGCCGCGGGTGTTCGATCGCTTCTTCCGCGGCCGTAACGTGGTCGGCAAGATCTACGGCACGGGCATTGGCCTGGCCGGCGTGCGCCAGATCGTGGAGCAGCATGGCGGCTCCATCGCCGTGGTGAGCACGGAAGGCCAGGGGACGGTGGTGACCGTGCGGCTGCCCCTCGAGCCCCCGCCGACCACAGCGCCGGACAGCGGAGAGGCCGCTGGTGGCGCGCCTGACGCGCTTCCGCTGCGCGCCACCAGCCGCTGACTACTGACTACTCGGCGCTACGCTTCGGTCGCTATCGCGCCGATCAGCTCCAGGATGCGCGACGGCGGCAGGTGCTGCTCCAGGACCCGCACTCCCAGCGGGCTCAGGGCGTCCTCGATGGCGTTGTTGACGGCCGGCGGCGCGGCGATCGCGCCGCCCTCTCCCACACCTCGGGAGGCCACCTCGTCGCCGGTGGGGATCTCGAGGTGCTCGATCTCGATCGTGGGGATCTCAGACGCCGTCGGCACCAGGTAGTCCATGAACGTGCCCGCCAGAAACTGGCCGTCGTCCCCGTACGCCGAGCGCTCCAGCAGAACCGCGCCGATCCCCTGCGCGACGCCGCCGCGGATCTGGCCATCCACGATCGCCGGATTGATGATCTCGCCGCAGTCCTCCACGACGACGTACCGCTTGATGGCGACCTGGCCAGTGTCGCGATCGACCTCCACCACGCAGCAGTGGGTGGCGAAGGTGTAGCCGCTGAGGTTGCCGCCGTCGTACGCCGCCGTCTCCTCGAAGCCCATCTCCTCGCCCTGAGGCAGGATGTGCGGGGCCATGTACGCCGTCATCGCGACGTTGGCCAGGGGCATCGTCTTTTCCGGCACGCCCTTCACGCTGATGACGCTGTCGGCGATCTCCAGGTCGTCGGCGGCGACTTCGAGCAGGGCCGCGGCGATGCGCAGCACCTTGTTCTTGATGCGGCGGGTGGCGAAGCGGGTGGCGCCGACGCTGATGGTGGCCGAACGGCTGCCGCCCGTGCCGATCAAGCTGAAGGGGGAGCTGGCGGTGTCGCCGTAGACGACGCGCACGGAGTCGAACGCCACCCCCAGCTCATCCGCCACAACCTGGGCCAGGGTGGTCTCGTGGCTTTGCCCGTGCGGCGCCTGAGCTGACGAGACAGTGACGTGCCCGTCCGCTTCGAGGCGCACCCGCGCCTGTTCGGGGATGGCCGCCGGGAAGCCGACCGAGGTCCAGAAGTTCGCCGGGCCGGGCGCGAACTCCATGCAGTTGGCAATGCCGACGCCGAACAGGCGGCCGCTATCGTTGACGCGCTCCCGCTGCTGCTCGCGGATGCCGTCGTAGTCGACGATGGCGAGGGCTCGCTCCATCGCCTGCCGCTGCGTGACCCAGGTGACGTCGGGTCCGGTGAGGAGGGTCGTCGGGAGGTCGGCGTCGTCCAGGAGATTCTTGCGGCGGATGTCGGCGGGGTCGAGATTCAGCTCGCGGGCGACGACGTCGAGGAGGCGCTCGCGGACCCACGTCTCCACGGCCCACGGGCCGCGGTACGGCACGTAGCTCGCCTTGTTGCTGAAGACCACGCGCAGCCGGAACGACATGTTGCGCAGGCGGTACGGGCCGGGCAGCATCGTCCGCGCGATCAGCCCCAGAAAATTAGCCGAGTTGGGCGGGGTAGGGTACGCGCCCTGGTCCATGACCATGTCCACTTTGAGGGCGAGCAGCGTCCCGTCGTTCTTGACGGCGGCCTCGACGGTGACGTCCTCTTCGCGGGCCTGGCCAGAGGCCGTCAGGTTCTCCTGGCGATCCTCGATCCACTTGACGGGTCGGCCGAGCAGCTTGCTGGCGGCCAGGATGGCGAGGTCCTCGCGGTACACCTGGGCCTTGCTGCCAAAGGCGCCGCCGATGTCCGCCGCGTTGACGACGCGGAGCTGATGGACCGGCTGGCGGAGCGCGGCCGAGAGCAGCACCCGGAACACCTGGGGGGCCTGGTTCGCGGTGTGGTAGGTGAGGAAGCCGGTGCTCGCGTCGTAGTCGGCCACTCCGCCACGGCCTTCCATCGGCACGTTGGCGTAGCGGTGCTGGCGGAAGGTCTCCTTGACGACGCGGTCCGCCTGGGCGAACGCGCCGTCGACGTCGCCCCAGGTTTGCGGCAGGTCGAAAGCGAGGTTGTCGCCGAGCTCCTCGAACAGCGGTGGCCGGGACGGATCGAGCGCCTCCCGGATGCTGACGATGGCGGGCAGGGGCTCGTAGTCCACGGCCACCAGCTCGGCGGCGTCCTCGGCAACGTAGCGGCTCTCGGCCACGACCAGCGCGACGACGTCGCCGACGAGGCGGACCTTGTCCCGCGTGAGGCCGTAGATCGGGGGCGACTTGTGGCCTGGAGTGGGCGCATTGCCGGCCGGATTGGTGACGCTCTCGATGTCCTCGGCCGTGAAGACGGCTACCACGCCGGGCAGCGCCCGTGCGGCCGAGGTGTCAACGCCGACGATGCGGGCGTGCGCGTGCGGGCTGCGCACAAAAGCCGCGTGCAGCATGCCGGGCAGGGTGAGGTCGCCGATGTAGTGGCCGTGACCGCGCAGGATGCGCTGGTCCTCGACGCGGTGGACGCTGGCGCCGATCAGCTTGAGGTAGCCGCTGGCGCCGGTTGCGCCGTTGGTCCGGGGTTCGACTGCCATAGGGGTGTCTCCTGATCAGCGAGTCGGGGCGCTTGCGGCAAGCTTCTGTCGGGCCAGCTCCACGCCAGCAACGATGCTCTGGTAGCCGGTGCAGCGGCACAGGTTGCCGCTGAGCGCTGGGCGAATCTCTTCGGTGGTGAGATCGGGCGTCTTCGTCAGCAGGTCGTAGGTGGTGATGATGAACCCCGGGGTGCAGAAGCCGCACTGGAAGCTGTGGCTCTCCATGAACGCTTGCTGAATAGGGTGCAGCGCGCCATCTGGACCGGAGAGGCCTTCGATCGTCAGGATCTCGGCGCCGTCCGCCTGGACGGCGAGCATCAGGCACGAGCGCACGGCCTCGCCGTTCACCAGCACTGTGCACGAGCCGCATACGCCGTGCTCGCACCCGAGGTGAGTGCCGGTGAGCTCCAGGTCGTCCCGGAGGAAGTCGGCCAGTGTCTTGCGGACGTCGACGTCGGCGCCCCGCTGCTGGCCGTTGACGACGGCCTCCACGCGCATGTGCTTGGTTCCCTGAGTCGTCGTCGTCGTCGCGGTCATCGGTTGCCTCTCGTCGCGGAACGGGCTCGGCCGGCGGCCTCTTCAAGGGTGCGGCGGGTCAGGACGGTCGCCACGTGCCGTCGGTACGCGGCCGTCGCCTGGACGTCGGTGGTTGGGTCGACCTCCTGGCCGACCCGTTCGGCGGCGGCCGTGACCGCCTCGGCCGAGAACGGCTGGCCTTTGAGCAGCGCCTCGGCGCCGCGGGCGCGGACCGGGCCGGGGCCAACGCCGGTCGCCGCCAGGCGGACGTCGGTGCACGTGCCGCGCTCGTCGAGCTGGACGACGGCGGCCACGCCGGCCAGGGCGTAGTCTCCGTGGCGACGGGCCACCTCCTGGAACGCGTACCCGGCTCCCGTGGGCCAGGCGGGCAGCCTCAGCTCTAGCAGAAGCTCGTCCGGCGCGAGCGCGGTCGTCAGGTAGCCGAGGAAGAAGTCAGCGGCCGGGATGACGCGGACGCCGCGCTCCCGACTCTGGGCCACCATCGCGGCGTCGAGGGCAGCGGCGACCGCTGGCAGCTCGGACGCGGGGTCGGCGTGGGCGAGGTTGCCGCAGACAGTGCCGCGGTTGCGAATCTGCATGTGGCCGATGTAGGGCAGCGCCTCGGCCATGAGCGGCGACCGTTCGCGGACGAGGCTGGCGGTCTCCGCGGTCCGCTGCCGCACCAGCGCCCCGATGGTGAGCCCGCTTTCGCGTTCGCCGATCTGGCTCAGCGCGCCGTCCACGCGATTGATGTCGACGAGGTGGGCGGGGTGGGCGAGCCGCAGGCTGAGGGTGGCGATCAGGCTCTGGCCGCCGGCCAGCACCTTCGCCTCGTCGCCAAGCTCGGCCAGCGTGTCGAGCGCCTCGGACAGCGAGGCGGGCCGGTGGTAGGTAAATGGCGGTGGTTTCACTGGCTGTCTTCTCCTCGGTTCTCGGTTAAGGGTGCGTCAGAAGCGCCTCGGTGACGAACCAGAACCTTTCAACAAGCTCAGGTCAACAAAGTCAGGATGACCCTTCGACAAGCTCAGGATGAGCGGGCGGGAGCAATCCGGGCCAGCGGCTGTCAGCCGTTGGCGTGGCGCCACCTGGCGCGCAGGTCGGCGAGCGCTTCGCCCGTCACCTGGGTATTGGCCTCCCAATCCGCCGGCGCGCACTCCTCGCACACGGCGAGGGTTTCGGCGGAGCTGCCCAGAGACGCGTCTGCGCCAGTGGACTCGGGCGGGACCCCGAGCACGACTTTCGGGATACGCTGTTCGCCACACACGGCGCAGGTTGCTTCCTCATCGAGCTGCTGCGCGACGACCGCGTACTGCGGGCTGCCATACATAGCCCCAATGGTAGCCTGCCAGAGCCGCGTCGCGAGCCGATGGCTCGTCGGGCGCCGAAAATCGAAGCCGCATGTTGACCGAAGGGGACGCGCGCTCTGTCCTGGTGGAGCTGGGAGTTGCCCATCCCAGCGGGCTGAGCGCCGTGTCCGGCGGCTGGGATACGGACATCTGGCGCGTCCAGGCCGATGGCCAGACGTACGCGCTGCGCGTCTTCCGGCCGGAGCAGCTGAGGACGTGGCGGCGGGAGACCGTGGCGTTGCGGGCGGCCGCCGAGCACGGCGTCGCGGTGCCCGCGCTCCACGGCGCGACGGTGTGGCGGGATCGGCCGGCGCTGCTACTGGGGTGGTGCGGCGGCACCACCGTGTTGGCGCGGGCCCGTGCCCGGCCGCACGCGACCTACGGGCTTGGCGTTGCCATGGGCCGGACTCACGCCCACATCCACCGGGTGCCCGCGCCCGCCGCGTTAGGTGCCGGGTCGCCCGCGTGGCTCGACCGCCTCCAGGGGGAGGCCGCGCTGCGGGCGCGGCTGCGCGCCTTGGCCCCGGCGGAGGGCAGTCTGCTGCACCTCGACTACCACCCGCTGAACGTGATGTGCGACGCCGGCGGCGTCACGGGTGTTCTCGACTGGGCCAACGCTGGCGCGGGCGACCCGCGCGCCGACCTGGCGCGGACGGTGAGCATCCTGCGCCTCAGCACGGCACCGCCGGGCACCAACCCCCTGCTGGACTGGGCTGGCCGTGCGCTGCTCGAGCTTGGCTGGCGCGCCGGGTACCGACAGGTCAGTGGCTGGCCAACGAACATGGCCCCGTTCTACGCCTGGGCGGGTGCGTGGATGGCGCAGGATCTCGCCCCAAAGCTGGGCCGGCCGGGCGTGTGGCTGCGGCCGGACGACCTCGAGCGGATGCGCCGCTGGGCCGGCGCCTGGAAGCGGCGCGCCGGGGTCGTGGAGTGAGGAGTGAGGAGTGAGCGGTCAGGGTCTATCGTCGGCCAGGACAGACGCCTGGCCAGCGGGCACCGTCAGTCGCGAAAAGCGCGGGCCACCGCGGCGCACCGTTCGAGGACTGGCAGCACCGCGCCGGCGTCGGCCGGGGGCAGGCGGAACACGCAGCGCGCGACGCCGGCGGCGCGGTAGCTCTCGACCTCCGCTGGCTCGGCGGGTGCCCCGTACATGGTGACCGGCATGGGGGCTCGGCCAGCCTCCTGGCACAGGGCGTAGAACGCGGCCAGCCGCTCCGCGGTGGACTGTTCCCCGCGCCCGGGGTGCGGCATCCACTCGTCGGCGTACTCGATCACGCGCCGCATCGTCTGGGGCAGGTCGCCGCCCATCAGGATGGGCGGGTGCGGCCGCTGGATCGGCTTCGGCCAGGACCACAGCGGCCCGAAGTCGACGAGCTCGCCGTGGAACTCCGCCTCCTCCTCGGCCCAGATCGCTTTCATCGCCGCCACCTGTTCCCGCAGCAGTCGCCAGCGCGTCTTGAAAGTCGTGCCGTGGCTCTCTACCTCCTCGCGGTTCCAGCCGGCGCCAATCCCAAACAGGAAGCGCCCGCCCGAGAGGTGGTCCACGCTGGCGACCTCCTTGGCGGTGATGATGGGGTCGCGCTGAATCAGCAAGCAGATGCCAGTGCCCAGCTTGAGGCGGCTGGTGGCGGCGGCCACCGCGCCCAGGGCGACGAACGGGTCGAGGGTGTGGGCGTACTCGTCGGGAAGGGGCAGCTCGCCGCCGCCCGGGCGCGGCGTGCGGCGGGAGGTCGGGATGTGGGTGTGCTCGGGCAGGAAGAGCGACTCGAAGCCGAGATCCTCGGTGGCGCGCCCGAGATCGACCACATTCATCGCGTAGTCCGCGGGGAACATTGTGACGCCGAAGTGCATGGTGGTCCTCCAGGAGCCGCCCACCTCGGTGGGGTGGGGTGGGTGGGGTAGGAAAGCGCGCGGTCGGTCCCGCGCCGGTCTGCCCCGGCTCCCGGCTATTATTTCAGCTCTTCAGGTCGAAGGTTTTAGGTTCTAGGTTCAGGATGGCGGCCACAGCCGCGTCGGTGTCCCGGAGGGTGGCGAGCAGCGCGGCAGGGCGGTGGGGCGCCAGATCGCCCGGGGTGTAGCGGCCAGTCGCCACGGCCACCGCCCGTGCGCCGCCGGCCCGGGCGCAGGCGATGTCGAGCGGGGTATCGCCGATCACGACGACCTGTTCGGCGTCGAGCGCCTCGCCGGTCGTTGCGCGCAGCTTCTCGAGGGCGATGGGCACGAGCTGGTTGCGGTCGTGGTGGTCGCTGCCGAAGGCGCCGACGTCCGGCAGCAGGAACTCCTCCAGGCCGGCGCACGACAGCTTCATCCGCGCCACTGGTTCGAGATTGCCGGTCAGCAACGATTGCCGCACCCCAAGGCTGTCCAGGCGCCGCAGGACGTCCTGGACGCCGGGCAGCACCTCGAGCTGCGCCGCCAGCTCCGTCCGCGACTTGGCGAGATCGGCCGCGTACGCCGTCCCGAACGTCTCGAGGAGCGCCTGCGCCTGGTCCTCGGAGATGGCGTGCAGCGCCAGCGTCTCCAGCGCAATCTGGCGATCGGTCTTCCCGGCGGTGCTGATCCGGGCGACCTCACCCACCAGGCGGTAGGTCGCGCGGAGGGCGCGGTTGTACGCGTCGACGGCGAGGCGGCCGGTGGCGTGGAGCAGCGTCCCGTCGATATCCCAGAGGGCCAGGCGGATGGCGCTGTCGTCGGGTGGGTGTGGCACGGGGCGAGTAAGCGTACCCGCGTGACGCGGCCCCTGCCACTTCCCGGGATACCGACTGCCGGGTATGATGGCGCGGTGCCGGTCGCTCACACGAGCCTCGGCCGACCCACCGGGAGAGGGGAACGAGGGGATGTGGGGCGAGAGGAAGTGGCGCCTGGTTGCGCCGACGGTTGGGGTCTTTGGGTGTCTGCTGATCGCGTCGACCGTGTTGGCGCAGGCAGCCCAGGAGCAAGCGGACGCGCGCGTACAGCAATCGGTCCAGGGCTCTGAAGGCGCGCAGCAGCTCGACGGCGTTGATCTGAATGGCGACGATCAGGTCACCCGTCCCGGCCGGCCGACGCGCCCGGGGCGCCCCACGCGACCCGGGCGCCCAACTCGTCCAGGCCGGCCCACACGCGACGGTCGACCAGTTCAAGAGTGCGCGGACTACAGCAGCGGCGATGGCGGCGACAGCAGTGCCTCGCCAGCTGCCTGTCAGGGCGGACAGTAGCCACGCACCTTACCCGGTCTAGACTGAGCCGAGGCAGTGCGGGATGAGCCGCGTCGCGCCGGGCGTTACTCGCGCGGCGTGGCTCGCCCTCCTCCTGGCGCTGCCGGCGCTGATCAACCCGCTCGGTGCGGTTGCTGTCGAGCCGCTCAAGGCCGCCATCTTGCGCTGCCTGGCGCTCATCATGGCCACTGGCTATGTCCTGAGCTGGTCGCTGGGCTGCGCGCCAAGGCCGCGACTCGACAGTGTCAGAGCCGGCGCCATCGCACTGGTTGCGGCCACGGCCCTGTCGGTCGCCGGATCGGGCGATCCGGCTCTGAGCCTCTTTGGCACGTTCGACCGGGAGATGGGCCTCGTCACGCTCGTGGCCGAAGTCTGCCTGCTCATCGTTGGCAGTGAGCTCCTGGCCGACCCCGCCATTCGGACCAGATCGGTCGTTGCCCTGGTCCTCGGTGCGGTAGCCCCGTGCGCGTACGCGCTGCTGCAGGTGTTGGGGCGGGATCCCATCTCGTGGACAGGTGTTGTCGGCATCGTCTCCACGACGGGTTCCCCCACATTCCTCGGCGGGTATCTGGTACTGGTCGGGCCATTCGCGCTCTGGCTGCTGGTCCGTGCTGGACAGAACGCGGTGCGTGACACGTGCCCGTGGTCGAGCGTCAGGTACGACGGCTGGCTCGCGACGTACGGCCTCATCGTGATCGTCCTGCTCCTGGCCAACGTCCGGGGTCCGCTGCTGGGCTTCGTCGCGGGTACTGTGGTGTGCGCGGGGATGCTTGTCCGCGTCGTGGCGCCCGGGCGTTCGCTGGTGGCAGTCGTCGTCGGCGCTCTTGCGCTCACCGTGCTCGGTGCGGCGCTCACCGCCACGGTCGGCCTGCCCCTCCTGCACCGGTTCCTGGATGTGCAGGATGCCTCCACCAATGCTGCCGAGTCGGTCGTGGAGCGTCTTGTTCTCTGGCGCTCGGCGGCGCTTCTGCCGTTCGCGAGTCCGCTACGGCTCTTGATCGGCTTCGGACCGGAGATGCAGCAAGCGGCCTTCGAGCGGGTGCCGGCCGTGATACAGCTTTCACCGGATGAACAGTTCGACCGAGCCCATAACCTCTTCGTGGACAGCTGGCTGACTGGTGGTGTCCTCGGCCTTGGCTTCCTGCTTGCCACGATCGCGGCGGCTGTCGGCTCTACCTGGCGAGCCTACTGCCAGGCGCAGCAGCAGCGAACCCGGCTGTTGGCCGCGGCCGTTGCGGGCGCGCTGGCCGGCCACCTCGTCGATCAGAGCTTTGCCTTCCAGACTGTGCTTACCGGCGCGTGGTTCTGGGTCGTGCTGGCGTTCGGGTCGAGCCTCGCCCGATCACCCCGCGTCTGGGCGGCGGCACCCGCGCGGAGCCACGGGCGCGGCCTCGTCCGGGCAACCCCGCTGCTGGCGCTGCTGGCGCTGCCGGCGCTCGCGGCGCCGGCTATTGCGGACATGCTGTACGGGGCGGCGCGGCGGGCGGAACGGGACGCCGATCAGGTGGAGGCGGCTCAGCTTGCCGAGCGTGCGGCGTGGTGGGCGCCCTGGGTCGAGGAGCTGCCGACGTACGCTGGAACGACGTGGCACCAAGCCGCTGCTCACGCCGACGCATCGCTCGTCGCCCAACGAGAGGAGCGCGCCGCGAGCGACCTCGAGCTCGCCACGCAGAGAGCAAGCTGGGATCCCTATGCCTACCTGCGTCTGGCCCGTCAGGACGCAGCGTGGGCAATGCGAGCAGCGTCGCCGCCAGAAGCTGAGCGGCTGGCGGCCCACGCCGCCGAGGCGTGCGGGCGCGCCGACGCCCTCAGCCCGTACCGGCGGGCGATCACGGACGGCTGTGCCGATGTCGCCCGGATCGCGAGCACGCTGCCAGCCTCTCCTGGCGGCCCCCGTAGCTACAATGGGCCGGGAGGCTGACGCATGAAGACAGTGCTCATTACTGGCGCCGCTGGCTACATCGGGGGCTACCTGCTTCCCGCCTTCCGCGAGCAGTACACGCTGCGCCTGGTCGATACCCGCGACCGCGACGGGCTGGGCCGACCGGTTGACGGGCTGCAAGTCCGCGATATCGCCGATCCGAGCCGGCTGGAGGAGTACCGCGACCTCTTCCGCGGCGCCGACGCCGTCGTCCACCTGGCCTTCATCCGCCCGGCGGAGAACATTCCTACCCTCCACCAGCGCTACCTGGCGGAGCGCGCCAACGTGGACATGGCGTACGTCGTCTACCAGCTGGCGCTCGACGAGGGTGTCCGGCGGGTCGTCGTCGCCAGCTCCAACCACGCGGCCGATTTCTACGAGGGCCCGCTGCGGCGCAAGGAGATGGACACGGTGTACCCGGATGCGCCGCGGCCGCTGTCCGACAACTTCTACGGCTGGGCCAAAGAGGCGTACGAGCACCTCGGGTTCGTCTACGCGGCGGGCCTCGCGGGTGGACCGAATGGGGAAGAGAAGGCCGCGCGCCGTCTAGAAGTGGTGCAGGTCCGCATTGGTGCCCCCCGCGACCTGGCTCTCGCGTCCTTCGCCGACGAGCGCCGGCACGACCCGAAGGCGCTGCACCGCGACCTCGGCATGTGGGTCAGCCCGCGCGATCTCGCCCACCTGTTCGTCCGGGCGATCGAGGCGGAACGAATCGAGAACGAGCACGGCATCCCTTTCCAGGTGGTGTACGGCGTCTCTGACAACACGCGGAAAGCGTGGAGCATCGCCAACGCGCGCCAGGCGCTCGGCTACGCGCCGCAGGACGACTCCGAGGTCGTGTACGCCGACGAGATCCGTCGGTTCATCGTCGACCCGGCCCGGGGCAGCATGGTCGCGGGCGAGCAGCGCGGCGGTCAGGGCCATCGCTGAGGCGCCCGCGAGGGGGGCGGGAGCCCTCCGGTACGCCAGCGCGTCGGGGCGCTGGGTGCTGTTGGCCACGGTGCTCGGGTCCGGCATAGCGGCCCTCGACGCGACAGTGGTGAACGTGGCGCTGCCGGCCATCGGCAGGGACTTCGGCGTCGGCGTCGACGGGCTCCAGTGGACGCTGAACGGCTACTTGCTGACGCTGGCGGCTCTGATCCTGCTGGGCGGCTCGCTGGGCGACCGCTTCGGGCGGCGGCGCGTCTTCACCGTCGGTGTCGTCTGGTTCGCCGCGGCCTCGGCGCTGTGCGGATTGGCGCCGACGCTTCCCTGGCTGGTGGCCGCGCGTGCCCTGCAAGGGGTGGGCGGGGCGCTGCTGACGCCCGGCAGCCTGGCTATCATCCAGGGGAGCTTCGCCCCGCCCGACCGAGCGGCGGCCATCGGCGCCTGGTCGGGCCTGGGGGGTGTGGCGACGGCCATCGGGCCGTTCGTCGGCGGCTGGCTGGTGCAGGCGGTCTCGTGGCGCCTCATCTTCCTGCTCAACCTGCCTCTCGCCCTGGTGGTGATCCTCGTGTCCCTGCGGCACGTGCCTGAGACGTCCGACCCGGACGCGGTGCCCACGACCGACGGGGTCGGGGCGGCCCTTGCCGCGCTGGGACTGGCGGGAACGACGTTCGCGCTCATCGAGGCGCCGGCTCAAGGAGCGACGTCGCCCGCGATTGTCGCCTCGGCGGTGGTCGGCATTGCCGCTCTCCTGGCGTTCGTGGTCGTCGAGGCGCGCCAGCGGTCGCCCATGCTGCCCCTGGACATCTTCGCCTCGCGCCAGTTCACCGGCGCCAACCTCGTCACGCTAGCTGTCTACGCTGCCCTCAGTGGGGTGCTGTTCCTGCTCTCGCTCCAGCTCCAGCAGGTGGTTGGCTATTCGCCTCTGGCGGCTGGCGCCGCGACGTTTCCTGTGACGGTGCTGCTGCTGCTGTCCTCGCGCGCTGGCCGGCTGGCCCAGCGCATCGGTCCCCGGCTGCCCATGACGCTCGGGCCGCTGGGCGCGGCGCTTGGCATGCTCCTGCTGACGCGGGTTGGCGCGGGCAGCTCCTACATTGGCGACGTGCTGCCGGCGATAGTGGTGTTTGGGCTGGGGCTGTCGCTCACCGTGGCCCCTCTGACGGCGACTGTCCTGGCCGCCGCGGAGGCGCGGCACGCCGGCATCGCCTCCGCCGTCAACAACGCCGTCGCGCGGGTGGCGGGTCTGCTCGCCGTGTCGCTGCTGCCGCTGCTGGCCGGGCTCACTGGGGACGCCTACCGCCAGCCGGCGGTCTTCAGCGCCGGGTTTGGGATCGCCATGGTGCTCGCCGCCGGCCTCACGACCCTCGGTGCCGCCATCGCGTGGCTCACCATTCGCAACGACACGGCTCCCTCGCGCCCTGGCAGCGAGGACGTGCACTGCGCTCTGGACGCCCCGCCGCTGCGCTCCGGCCCGGTCCGCGCAACGCCGAGCAGTCCCGTGGCCGGGGTCCGACCTGGGGCGTAAGCTGAGCCTGTTCGCGATTCAACGGCGGGGCTTGCTCCGCGACCAGGCCCCAGAAGGAGTTTTCTGATGGCTGAGGCTTTCGAGTACATCTCGCATTCCCGGCTGGAGTACCACCACGGGTATCGGCACGCGTACCTGGGTGAGGTGCCCCAGCCAGTCGTGTACGGCGTGCAGGGCGGCCTGCGGACGTACTACGGCGCTGCTGAGGGTCCGCCGGTCGCAGCGACGCTCGATCACATCGTCGCCGCCGTCGCCGGTTGAATGTTCGGCACGCTTGCCGGCGCCCTGTCAGGGCGCAAAATTCCATTCGACCGTGACCAGTACACGGCTACCGTCGACGGTCGCATCGTCGGCATTGGGCGGACCATCCGCATAGAATCCATCGCGATGCACTACGACCTGGCCGTGGCACCCGAGCACCGGGGAGCGGTCGAGCGCGCGCTGCACGCGCACCCCGAGGGCTGCCCCGCGCACCAGAGCGTGAAGGACGCGATCAGCGTGACGTGGGACGCGAGGCTCCGACTTGGCGATGAGGTAGTAGAGACGAGCTCCCGCTAGCGACGGCCACGAGCAGGGGTCTCACCGCGGGGCTGGGCAGTGCGACAGCTAAACTCAAAACTAAACTAAGCTTTAGCGTTGGCGACTAACCGAGGAGGCGTACCCGCATGGTGGCTCGTTGGTTGGCGATGCTCGTCTTGACGATGGCGGCGGTCGGCGTTCCGGTCGCCGCGGGGCCGGCTGCTGCCGACGCGCCGGCGACCTGGGCCGTGGGGCCGGACGCCGCGGGCGACAACACCCTCGATGGCTACATCGACCTCCCCAGCGCCGGCAGCACGGTGGCGGCCGGGTCGTCCCTGCTCGTCGGCGGCTGGGTCGTGGACAAGGCGGCGCAGGGCTGGGCAGGCATCGACGACGTGCAGGTGTACCGCGGCACCATGGGCGCCGGCGGGACCATGCTGGCCAAAGGCATCGTGGCGCAGAGCCGCGCCGACGTCGGCGCGGCTCTGCGCAACCCCTTCTGGGCGGCGTCTGGCTTCAGCGCGGTCGTGCGGCGCAGATGCTCACCGCCGGTGCGACGACGCTCGCCGTGTACGTCCACACGCCGGGTAAGGGGTGGTGGTCCAAGCAGGTGTCGCTGACCGTGGCTCAGGGGCAGGCGACGGCGAGCACGACCACGAGCACGAGCACGACCACGACCACGAGCGCCGGATCAGGTGGCGCCGGGCCCCTGTCGTCGCGCTTGCCTGGTGGCACCGGCAGCGCGGCCGGGTCGCTGGTCAACGTCGTCGAGGCGCCGAAGTGGGGCGAAGCAGTCCACACGGACCGCCTGTATACGCTCACCGGGTACGCGCTCGACCAGAGCGCGACAATCCATCAGGGCGTCCAGGGGTCCGGCATCGACCGCGTCCAGGTCTACGTCAACGGCGAGCGCGACACAGGCCTGTACGTGGGCGACGCGGACGTGGCGTTCAGCGACGACACGGCCGCGGCGACGTACGGCAGCCAGTTCGCCAACTCTGGCTATCGCCTGACCTTCAATCCCACCAAATATCCGACGGGTTCGGCCAACCTGTACGTGTACGCGCGCTCGGCCGTGACCGGCAAGGAGGCGGTGGCGCTCGTGTCGATCGGCATCACTGACACGCCGTCGACGTCCTGAGCGCGCCAGGTGTAGCGGCGGCTGGCGACGAAACGGCGCGGCCGCCGGAAACTGGTTGCTACGCTTGCGGCAGCGACCCCGCCCCATGGCTCAACGACCCACGCCGGCCGCCGGCCCCGCTCGACCCGGCGGCCCGCCCGGCTTCGACCCGCCGCGGGCGGGCGGGCTCGCGGCCCTGTGGCGCGCCATCGGCTTCCTCCGCTCCTACCGGCTGGAGACGCTCGGCGCGCTGCTGGCGCTGCTGCTGGTCTCCGCCGCCAACCTCACCACGCCGCAGCTCATCCGCCTCGCCATCGACGTTGGCTTCGGCCAGCGCCGGGGGGACGTCATCGCGCAGGTCGTCGGCGGCCTCGTCGTGCTGGCCCTGCTGCGTGGGCTGTTCACCTTTGGCCAGGGCTACCTGGCCGAGCGGGCGTCTCAAGGCATTGCCTACGATCTGCGCGAGGCGCTGTTCGCCCAGATCCAGCGTCTGAGCTTCAGCTACTACGACCGCGTCCAGACCGGACAGCTGCTGACCCGCGTCACCAACGACGTCGAGCAGGTGCGCACCTTCGCGGGCAGCGGCATTGTCCAGATGGCAGCGTCCGCGGCCATGCTCGTCGGCAGCTGTGTCGTCCTGTTCAGCGTGAACTGGCGCCTGGCGCTCGCCGCCATCGCGGTCATCCTGCCTATCTTCTGGCTGCTCGCCCGTTTCGTCGGGCGCGTCGGTCCGCTGTTCGGGCAGGTGCAGCAGCTCCTGGGACGCTTGAACACCATCCTCCAGGAAGATCTCGCCGGCATGCGCGTCATCCGCGCCTTTGGGCGCGAGCAGTACGAGATCGACCGCTACGGTGCCGCGAACGAGGCGCTGCTCGTGCGCACGCTGGCCACTGTCCGCGCCCTGGCGAACAACTTCCCGCTCGTGTTCTTCTTCGCCAACCTCGGCACGCTCGTCGTCGTCGGCTACGGCGGCCTCCAGGCGATTGGTGGCGGGCTGTCCATCGGCGAGCTCATCGCTTTCAACACGTACCTCAGCTTCCTGCTGCAGCCGATGCTCACCATCGGGTTCCTGGCGGCGGCGATGTCGCGGGCGGGCGCCTCGTCGCTGCGCATCTTCGACGTGCTCGACGCGCCGCTGGAGATCCACGATGCGCCGGATGCGATCGAGCTGCCGCCGATCACGGGGCACGTCGCCTACCAGAACGTCTTCTTCAAGTACCCCGGCACCGCTGCCGAGGTGCTGTGCAGCGTCAGCTTCGAGGCGCAGCCCGGCCAGACCGTCGCGCTGCTCGGCACGACGGGGTCGGGCAAGAGCACGCTGGTCAACCTGCTGCCGCGCTTCTACGACGTGACCGGCGGCAGCGTCCGGGTGGACGGCCACGACGTGCGCAGCGTCACCCTGAGCAGCCTGCGCAGCCAGATCGGCATCGTGCTCCAGGAGGCGCTGCTGTTCAGCGGGTCGGTCCGCGACAACGTCGCCTACGGCAAGCCGAACGCGACGCAGGCGGAGGTCGAAGCCGCCGCCCGCGCCGCCCAGGCCGACGAGTTCATCAGCGGCCTGCCGCTTGGCTACGACACCGTCGTGGGCGAGCGCGGCGTCGGCCTCAGCGGCGGCCAGCGCCAGCGGCTGGCTATCGCTCGCGCGCTCCTGGTGGATCCGCGGCTGCTGATCCTCGACGACAGCACCTCGGCGCTCGACGCCGACACGGAGTTTGCCCTGCAGACGGCCCTGGATCGGCTCATGCGGGCGAAGAACCGCACGGCCTTCGTGATCGCGCAGCGGATCAGTACCGTTCGGGACGCCGACCTGATCCTCGTCCTGGACGACGGTGGGATCGTGGCGCGCGGCACGCATGCCGAGCTGGTGCGCGAGAGCGCCCTGTACAACGAGATCGTCGGCTCGCAGCTGCGCGACGACCTCGCGGCTGGTGCTGGTGCTGGTGCTGGAAACAGCTCGCCCGAGCTCGCGCTAAATTCAGTCCCCAGCGCAGACGGTCGGCCGGCCGCGGCCCGGATGGTGGAGACCGGGAGGTGATCCGACCCCTGGCCAGCACGGCCGCCACGCCGACCGAGCAGCCGACGCGGGTTCGCGCCACCGCCGAACGTCTGGTTCGGGAGACAGCTCCCTTCAAGGGCCAGCTTCTGGCGGCGTTCGGCCTGGTGCTCGTCGGCGCCGGGACGCAGGCGGCGGCGCCGTGGCTCGTGAGCCGCGCCATCGACCGCGACATCGCCGCGGGCGACCCGGCTGGTCTGGCGCGGACCATGGGCATCCTGTTCGTCGTGTACGCGGTTGGCGCGCTGGCGTCGCGGGCGCAAACGTACCAGGTTGGCTCGGTCGGCCAGTGCGTCCTGGCCAATCTGCGCAGCCGCCTGTTCGAGCATTTCCAGCGTTTGCCGCAGCGCTTCTTCGATAGCCGGCCCGTCGGCGACCTGATCAGTCGCGTGACCAACGACGTCGACACGCTCAACACGTTCCTGTCCCAGGGGCTGACGCAGCTGCTCGGCGCGCTCTTTGGCCTCATGGGCATTATCGTGGCGATGCTGGCGCTGAGCTTGTCCCTGGCCCTGGTGAGCTTCACCATCATCCCGCTCATCCTGTTGACCAGCTCCGTCTTCGGGCGGCTTGCCCGCCAGGCGTTCCGCACGACCCGCGAGACCACCGGCGGCGTGACAGCGGAGCTGCAAGAGGAGATCGTCGGCGTCCGCCAGGCGCAGGCGTTCAATCGCACCAGCGCCAACCTCGATCGCTTCCGCGAACGCAACAGGGCCAACCGCAACGCCAACGTCTCGGCGGTGGCCATCACGTCGGCATTTGCGCCGGCGATCGACGTCCTCAGCACCATCGCGACGGCCGTGGTGATCGGCTACGGCGGCTACCTGCTGCTGGCTGGCGGGCTCACGGTCGGGCTGATGGCCGCCTTCCTCATCTACGTGCAGCAGTTCTTCCGCCCCATCCAGCTCGTGGCGCAGGTGTACACGCAGCTCCAGACCGCTCTGGCGGGCGGAGAGCGGATCTACGCCATCCTCGACGAGCCGGCGGAGGCCGCGGACGCGCCTGGCGCCGTGGTGCTGGACAGGATCGACGGCCGGATTGCTTTCGAGCTCGTCTGGTTCGCGTACGAGCCGGACCGGCCAGTGCTGCGGGACGTCAGCTTCGCCGTCCGCGCGGGCCAGACCGTCGCGCTCGTCGGGAGCACCGGCGCCGGCAAGACGACGATCGCCAACCTGATCCCGCGCTTCTACGACACGGTGGCGGGGGTCGTCGCCATCGACGGCCACGACGTCCGGTCCGTGACACGGGCCAGCCTGCGGCAGCAGATCGCCATCGTGCTCCAGGAGCCCTTCCTCTTCAGCGGGACTGTCGCCCACAACATCGGCTACGGCCGCGCGGGCGCGAGCCAGGCCGAGATCGAGGCGGCGGCGCGGGCCGTGGACGCCCACGACTTCATCACGGCTCTGCCCCAGGGCTACGACACGGTGCTTGGCGAGCTTGGCGGCACGCTCAGCCAGGGCCAGCGGCAGCTGCTGTCATTCGCCCGCGCGGTGCTCGCGGACCCGCGCATCCTGATCCTCGACGAAGCGACCAGCTCCGTCGACACGCGGACCGAGGCGATCATCCAGGGGGCGCTCGCCAGGCTGCTGGCGGATCGGACGAGCGTCGTGATCGCCCATCGCCTCAGCACCATCCGCAAGGCCGACCTGATCCTGGTGGTCGAGGATGGCCAGATCCTGGAGCGGGGCAGCCACCAAACGCTGCTGGCCCTGGGTGGCCGCTACAGCGACCTGTACCAGCGCCAGTTCCGGGACCCGGCCGCGCCCCGGCGCGTGGCGATCGCCCAGCCTGTTTGAGACGGTGTGGTGCACCGGCGGTGACGCGATGCCGTCCCCCTGCGCTCCTGTAGCCTGCCCAGTATGGTCCAGACGCCAGCCCCCCCAAGCACGTCCCTCGCGTCGCGTCTGGGCATCACCAGGCCGATGGCGCTCATCCTGTTCACCATCTTCCTGGACCTGCTGGGCATCGGCCTCCTCTTCCCCATAGGGCCGTTCTACGCCAGCTCGTTCGGCGCCACCGCTTTCGACGTGGGGTTGCTGTTCACGTCGTTCTCGGTCGCCCAGTTTCTCACCATCCCCATCCTCGGCGCCCTGTCCGACCGCTACGGGCGACGCCCCGTCCTGCTCATCTGTATCGCTGGCGAGGCGCTGGGCTACATCCTGTTCGGCACCGCGAGCAGCCTGACGATGTTGTACGTGTCGCGGCTCGTGGCGGGCGCGTCGTCGGGCAACATCGGCGCCGCGCAGGCGTACATGGCCGACATCACCACGCCGCGCGAGCGGACCCGCGGCTTCGGGCTGCTCGGGACGGCGGTCAGCGTTGGCTTCCTGTTCGGGCCAATCATGGGCGGCTTTCTGGGCCAGTTCGACCTTCGCCTGCCCGCCTTCGTCGCCGCGGGGCTGGTCGTCGTGAACTGGGTCTCCGCCCTCGTGTGGCTCCCTGAATCGCTGCCTGCCAATCGCCGGTCCGGCGCCTCGCTCACGCGGGGCCTGAACCCTTTCGCCGTGCTGGGCACGCTGCTCAAACGCCCGCTCCTGCGCGCGCCACTGGCGGCCACGTTCCTGTGCAACTTCGCGTTCAGCGGCTACCTGGCGACCTTCGCGCTGTTCACCAGCGCGCGGTTCGACTGGGGGCCGGAGAACGTGGCCGGCGTCCTCGTCGTCCAGTCGCTGATCAGCATCATCGTGCAAACGCTGGGGGTGCGGCGCATGAGCGCGGTTTTGCCTGATACGACCATCTTCATGATCGGAGCGGTCGCCAACTTCCTGGGTTTTCTGGCCATCGCCTGGGCGCCGCACCCGCTGTTGCTGTACGTCCTCTCCGCCCCCTTGCAGGCGACCGGCAGCGCGCTGTGGCGACCCTCGCTGACGAGCCTGGTGAGCAAGCTGGTCTCGAACCGGGAGCAGGGCCTGGGTAGCGGGGGCTCGCAGGCCAGCTCGGCCCTGGCGACGATTGTCGGCCCGATGTGGGCGGGGATCATCTTCGAGCAGATCGGCAAACCGTCGCCGTTCCTGGCCAGCGCCGCCATCTTCGTGGTCGCCGCCGCCACCATCGGGCTGGCGGTTCGTCGGCAACCGGCGCTGGGCGCCATCACGCCCGCCCTGGCGGCCAAACCCGTAGCGAGCTCTCGCCAGCCGGCCGAGATAGCCTGAGCAGCCATCTCCACCACGCTCCACCACGCCCAAAGTCGGAGTGGCGCTATCGCACGGGCAGCGCGCCCTGGTACCCTCGCGCTCCACCCGGGCATCCCTGGGAGAGACGCAGAGGAGCCAAGTCTATGAGCGCGAACAGCAAGAGAGCGATAGCACGTGCGGTCTTTGGCGCGGTGGCGGGGGGCTCGCTGCTGCTCGCGGGTGTCCCCGTGAGCAGCGCGGCGCCGGCGCACCAGAATGCCGGCCCGTTCAAGATCGGCGTGTCCAACTCCTTCTACACCAACACCTGGCGCCAGGAGATGCTGTGCTCGATCAGCCTCGAGGCGCAGACGCCTGAGACGAGCCCGCTGATCAATGGCGACATCAAGGTTGCCAATGCCGGCCAGGACGTGGCGCGCCAGATCGCCGACATCCGCAACTTCGTGACCGAGGGCTACGACATGATCCTGATCGACCCCGCCTCGACGCAGGGCTACGACCAGGTGCTCCAGGAGGCGACCGACGCCGGGGTCAAGGTCCTGGTCTTCGACCAGTTCGTGCCGAGCGACGTCCCGTGGCAGGTTGCCAACGACCAGCAGGAGTACGGTCGCCAGAGCATGCGCTGGCTGGCGAACGCCATGGGCGGCAAGGGCGACATCGGCGTGGTCCGCGGCATCATCGGCACCCCCGGTGACGCCGACCGCGAGGCGGGCCTCGAGGAGGTGCTCCAGCAGTACCCGGACATCCACATCGTGGCGAATCCCGAGGGCCAGTGGGACGAGACGAAGGCGCACGACGCGATGGCGTCCATCCTGGCGGCGCACCCGAACATCTCTGGCGTGTGGGCGTCAGGCGGCGACACTGGCGTGGCCCAGGCCTTCATCGACGCCGGCCACCCGTGGGTGCCGATCGCGGGCGAGGAGGACAACGGCTTCGCGCGCATCATCATCCAGAACGCCACCAAGGGCCTGAAGGGGACGACGGTGTCCAACCCGCCGGCGGTCGGCGCGTACGCGCTGCTGGTCGGCCTGCAGATTCTGCAGGGCGCGGACATCCCCAAGAAGAGCACCATGACGCCGCGACTCATGGACAACCAGGCCGGGCTGGCGGATCTGCAGTCGAACTTCGCCCCCGATCTGCCCGACTCTTTCCAGGTGAACTGGGGCATCCCGAACCAGCCGCTTGGTCAGACGCACTACTCGTTCGACGCCATGAAGTCGTGCATGAAGGCCGCCGGGACCACCAGCTAGGCTAATAGTTGGTAGCAGCTAGTAGTTCGCCGACGCGTTAGGGATAGGGAGCCACCATGCCAGTGCTCGACGCCCGGGAGATCGCCAAGCGGTTCGGCGCCGTCGTCGCTCTCTCGGGCGCGAGCCTCTCCGTGGAGCCGGGCGAGGCCCACGCCTTGCTCGGCGCCAACGGGGCGGGCAAGAGCACGCTCATCAAGGTGCTGACCGGTGTGCTCCGCCCCGACGCCGGGTCGATCACCTTTCAGGGCCAGGCGGTGGCTGTGACGTCCCCGCGCCACGCCCTATCCCTCGGTCTCGGTGTGGTGTTCCAGGACCCGGCGCTCGCGCCGGACCTGACGATCGGCGAGAACCTGCAGCTGTCGCGGTTCACGGGGGACCAGAGAGCCCTCTTTGCCCGACTGGTGGGTCAGCTTGGCGTCCCTATCCTCGACCTCGGGACGCGTGTTCGGGAGCTGCCGCTTCCCGTCGTCCGCATTCTCGACCTGGCCCGCGTGCTAGCCGCCGGCCCGCGCCTTCTCCTGCTGGACGAGCTGACCGCCGAGCTGCCGGCCGACCTGAGTGAGGGCGTCTTCGCCTACCTCAAGCAGTACACCGAGGAGGGTGGCAGCATCGTCTACGTGTCCCATCGTCTGGCTGAGGTGCGCGCGGTCTGCGCCCGAGCCACCGTCTTGCGCGACGGCACCAACGTCGGCACCGTGGCGCTGCGGGACACGAGCGACGAGGGTTTGCTGGACCTGATGCTCGGCCAGCGCACTCGCCAGGCGCTCGGGGCGGGCCAGGCGGCGCGGCGCCAGCTCCCCGATGACAACCCCTTCTACCAGGTGCGCGGCCTCTCGTGGCGCGAGCTCCACGACATCTCGCTCGACGTCCGGCGCGGCGAGATCGTGGGCGTCGCGGCGCTCGAAGGGCAGGGGGCTCAGCAGCTTTTCCAGTGCCTCGCCGGGAGCCGAACCCCTGATAAGGGCGAGGTGCTGCTCCAGGGCCGCCGCGTGTCGCTGGCCTCCACGGTTGCCACCATCCGCGCCGGCGTGGCGTACGTTCCTGCCGAGCGGGTCACCTCGCTGTTGCGCCAGCGGTCGGTGCGTGAGAACGTCGGCCTGGCGTTGAATGCCCGCATTGCGCACTGGTTCGCGCCCGCCGACGCCGCCGAGGAGAGGCGCGTGTCGAACGCCATCGACCGTCTCCAGGTGGACATGCGCGCCAGCAGCCAGGTGCGCCGGCTCAGCGGCGGGAATCAGCAGAAGGTGTCGGTCGCGCGCTGGCTGGCGCGCGGCTTCAAGGTGCTCCTGGCGTACGACCCAACGCGCGGCATCGACGTCGGCACCAAGCAGCAGATCTACACGCTGCTCCGCGAGCTGGCGCACGAGGGAGCGGGCATCCTGCTGTACTCGGGTGAGCTGCCCGAGCTGTTGACCCTGTGCGACCGCATCGTGGCCGTGTACCAGGGGCGGGTGCAGGCGCGCTTCGACACGGCGACTCTGGACGAGGGCGACCTTCTCGCCGCCATGCATGGGCTCGCCGCGCGCGAGGGATCGGCCGGGCTCCGGACGGCCCGGGTGCCGGCGTGAGCGTGGCGGCGCCGCTCAGGCGCGGCTGGGCCGCGCCGCGTCCCGGCCTGGCACGGTGGTTCTTCCACAACGAGCAGGTGGTGCTGACCTTTGCCCTCCTGGCGGCGATCGTGCTGGCGAACTACCTCAAGAACCCGCGCACGCTGGCGCCTTTCGGCATCCAGACGACTGTCAACGTCGCCACGCCTTTCGCCTTCGCGGCGTTGGCCCAGATGTGCGCCGTCCTCGTCCGGGGCGTCGACCTGTCGGTGGGGTCGCAGATCGCGTTGGTGAACGTGGTAGCGGCCACCACTCTGCAGCGCGACCCTTCGGGCGGCTTTGTCTTCGCGGTCCTGATCCTGATCATGGCGACACTGGTTGGCCTGGCCACCGGGCTGGTGATCTCGGTGACGCGCGTGCCGGACATCATCGCCACCCTGGCGACCTCGGCGATCGTCTACGGGGCGGCGCTCGTCGTCCTGCCGAGCCCGGGCGGAGCCGTCCCCCGCACCTTCGCGCGCACGTTCAGCGGCGCCACCGGCGGCGTGCCGTACGCCCTCATCCTGCTGGCGGTAGCGCTCGTCCTGGTCTGGCTGCCGCTGCGGCGCTCGCGTCTCGGCTTGGCCATGTACGCCCTGGGGAGCGACCCGCAATCGGCGCGGCTCGCGGGCGTGGACGAGCGGCGGGCGCGGATGACGGCGTACGCCTTCGACGGCCTGTTCTGCGGCCTGGCCGGCATCGCCCTCTCGTCGCTGACCGCCTCGGGCGACCCCAACATTGGCGTGCCGTACACGTTGAACAGCATCGCGGCGATCATGATCGGTGGTGTTGCCCTCGCCGGCGGCCGGGGCTCCGCCCTCGGCGCCGTGGGCGCCGCCTTCTTCCTGTCGGGCTTGATCAGCTTCCTGTTCTTCTTTGGCGTGGACCCGAACTTTCAGATCGTGCTGCAGGGGCTCATCCTGATAGTCGTCACCGGGGCCGCCGTCGTCTTCCGCAGGGTCCGCGCGTGAGCGCCCTCGCCTCCCCGCGCGTCGAGGCCCCGAGCCGCGGCGTTGCCCTGCGCCGTTGGATGGTCGAGCGCCCACTGGCGACGCTGGCAGTTCTCCTGGTGGTCGAGCTCGTCTGCGCGAGCGCCATGGTCAAGGGCTTCTTCAGCATCGGCCAGCTGCCGGTGATCCTGCTGGCCGCGGCCATCGTCGGAACGTTCGCCGCCGGCCAGACAATGGCCGTGCTCACCGGGGGCATCGACCTGTCGGCATCGGCGGTCGCCACGGCGGCCGGCTTCGCGGCCGCCCAGGCCGACGACCGCGCCGCGGTGGCGATCCTCGGCGCGCTGCTCTTCGGGGCGCTGATCGGCGCCATCAACGGCGTCGGCGTCGGCTTCGTGGGCGTCCACCCGTTGATCATGACGCTCGGCGTTGGCGGCGCTCTGACGGGTGGGCTGCTGATCTACACGTCCCGCATGGTCCACGAGTCGGTGCCGCCAGCGCTCGTCAAGGATCTGACCACGACCCGGATCTTCGACCTGGTGCCGAGTGGCGCGCTCGTCTGGCTGGGCACAGCCGCCCTGCTCCTGATCCTGCTGAACCGCACCCGGTTTGGGCGCCTGGTCTACGCCGTCGGCGACAACGCGGAGGCGTGCCGCATCTCCGGCGTCCGCGTCGGCGCGGTGCTGCTGCTGGTGTACACCATCGCCGGGATGTGCGCCGGTCTGGGCGGCCTGCTGCTCGCCGGCTACTCCAACTCCAGCTCGCTCGGCATGGGCGACCTGTACCTGCTGCCCTCGGTGGCCGCGGTGGTGATCGGCGGCACGTCGATCATGGGTGGCATCGGCGGCCTGTCCGGGACCGTGGCCGGCACGCTGATCCTGTCGGTGCTGGACACGCTGTTGAACGTGACGAACACGTCCAAGTCTGTCAGACAGCTCCTGTACGGCCTGGTCATCCTGCTGGTCGCGTCGGTCTACGGCAAGAGCGGCGACGAGCGCTGAATATTTTGAATATTGGTGTGAAGGAGACGCGCGGGTGACCGTCCGCATCGCCATTCTGGGCTCCGGGTTCGTTGCCGACATGTACATGCAGGGGCTGCGGGAAGTCCCCGGCCAGCAGGTCGTCGTCAATGTGTCGCACACGCCTGATCGCGCCCGCGCCTTTGCCGACCGCTGGGGCATCGCCGACCACACCACTGACATGGCGGCGGCCGTCGGCCGGCCGGACGTCGACCTGGTCCTGATTGCCCTGCCGAACGACCTCCACCTGGAGGCGACGCGGATCGTCGCCCGGGCGAAGAAGCACGCCGTCTGCACCAAGCCGCTCGCGCGCACCGGAGCCGAGGCGCGGGAGATGCTGCGGCTGGTCGAGGACGCCGGCGTTCTCCACGGCTACGCCGAAACGGAGGTGTTCTCGCCGGCCGTCATGCGCATCCGCCAGCTCATCGACGCCGGCGGCATCGGGCGTATCTTCACCATGCGCTCCCGCGAGGCGCACTCGGGCCCACATGCCCCGCATTTCTGGGACCCGGCGCGCAGCGGCGGCGGCGCCCTCATGGACATGGGCTGCCACATGATCGAGGCGTTCCGCTACTTCCTCGGCAAGGACGACGCGCTCGTCGAGTGTATCGCGTGGGGCGGGCTGCTGGTCCATGGGGACAAGACGACGGCCGAAGACAACGCGGTGGCCATGATGAAGTTTGCCTCCGGCGCCCTCGGCGTGGCCGAGGTGTCGTGGGCGGCGCTGGGCGGGATGGACCTGCGCAACGAGGTTTACGGCGACCGTGGGGCGGGTTTCACCGACGTCACCCGCGGGACACCGGTGCGGGCATTCACGCTGGGCGCGGCCGGCTACGTCATGGAGAAGGCGGACGCGGAGACCGGCTGGGTGTTCCCCGTCCCGGACGAGGCGCGGGTGTACGGCTACCACGAGGAGATGCGCCACTTCGTCGAGTGCGTCGCCAGAGGGCAGCGGCCGCGGGAGACGTTCGCGGACGGCTGCGTCGTCAACAGCGCCATCGACGCCTGCTACCGCTCGATGACGTCCAAGCGCTGGGAGCCCGTCGCCGACTAGCGGTACGGCGGGAGCGACCGCCGCTCGAGGGCGCGGGGGTCTAGACTGCATGTCCTAAGGCGGAACGTTCTACGACGCCTGTGGCGAGAAGGGGAGCGACTATGCAGGTCAAAGCAGCGGTCCATTACCAGGCTGGCCAGGGCGTCGAGATCGAGATGCTCGACCTCGAGGAGCCGAAAACCCACGAGGTCCGGGTCCGCTACGTGGGCAGCGGCGTCTGCCACAGCGATCTCCACCACATCCAGGGTCTGGTACCCCACCCGTCGCCGGTCGTCTACGGCCACGAGGGCGCCGGCATCATCGAGGCGGTCGGCCCGGACGTCAGCGGCGTCCAGGTGGGCGACCACGTCCTGACCTCGTACATCCCGTCGTGTGGGCGCTGCTACTACTGCACGATCGGGCGCCCGAACCTGTGCGCCTTGCGCGACATGCCGCGCCACCTGCTCCTCGACGGCACCAGCCGCTTCAAGAAGAATGGCCAGGACATCTACCAGTACCTCCAGTTGGGCACCTACGCCGAGAAGGCGACAGTCCCCGACGTCAGCGTCATCCCGATCCGCAAGGACGCACCGCTGGAGGTTGTCTGCCTGGTGAGCTGTGGCGTGATGACCGGCGCCGGCTCGATCATGAACCGCGCCCAGGTGCGGCCAGGGTCGACAGTGGTCGTCTTCGGCTGCGGCGGCATCGGTCTCAACGCCATCCAGGCGGCAGCCCTGGTGGGCGCCGCGAAAGTCGTCGCCGTGGACGTGTTCGACCAGAAGCTGGAGTGGGCCAGAGAGTTCGGCGCCACGCACACCGTCAACGCCGGCCAGGTGGAGGACGCGGTGGCGGCGGTGAAGGAGATCTGCGGTCGCGACGGCGCCGACTATGCCATCGAGGCCGTCGGCATCCAGAAGACGATGGAGCAGGCGTTCCACGCGGTCCATCGAGGCGGCACGGCGGTGGTGATCGGCGTGCCGCCGGCCGGCATGCGGCTTTCGATCGACCCGTCGCTGCTGCTCCAGGAGCGGATCCTCACCGGTACCAGCTTCGGCAGCACGCGGCAGCGGGTGGACCTGCCAATGATCGTGGACATGTTCATGGACGGCAAGTACAAGCTGCGCGAGCTGATCAGCCGCGAGGTGGAGCTTGAGGATCTGAACGACGCCTACGACCGGCTGATCAAGGGCGAGGTGAAGCGGAGCGTCGTCCGGTACAGCTGAGGGACGAGGGGCAGCAGCGTGCCCGCACCGGGCACGCTGCTGGTGGAAGCCGATGGTGTCATGGTGCGCTGCTGCGCGCTCTACGACCACCTGCAGGTCCGTCTTTAGCGTCGCGTCGACTTCCGCCACCGGCCGGCCGACCTGGTCGCCCGCTCTTCATGACGCCGCCACCCGAAGCTGATAGCCGGTGCCGCGGATCGTCCGCAGTAGCCGCGGCTCGGAATCATCGCCGAGCTTGCGCCGCAGATAACCGATGTACACATCGATCACGTTCGACATCGATACGAAGTCGAAGTCCCAGACGTGCTCGGCGATCTGCGTGCGGGTCAGCACCCGGTTCGGGTTGCGGGCGAAGTACTCCAGGATGGCGTACTCCTTGCTCGTGAGGTCGACGAGTTTTCCGCCGCGGCGGACCTCGTGACTGACCGTATCGATTTGTAAATCCGCTATCCGCAGGAGGGGATCCCTGGCAGACGGCCCATCGCGCCGCAGCAGGGCCCGAATGCGAGCCAACAGCTCGCGGAACGCGAAGGGCTTGGTCAGGTAGTCATCGGCACCGCTGTCGAGCCCGGCGACGCGATCATCGACCGTGTCGCGAGCCGTCAGCATGAGGACGGGCATGTGCATCTTCTGGGCACGTAGCTGGTTGCACAGGCTGAGTCCATCGAGCCTGGGGAGCATGATGTCCAGCACGATCAGGTCGTACGGTGCCGCCGTCGCCAGGGCGAGGCCATCGGCGCCATCGTAGGCGACGTCGACGGCATAGCCATGTTCCTCTAAGCCGCGCTTGAGGACGCCGGCCAATTTATGCTCGTCTTCGACAACCAGAATACGCATGGCCTTGATCTCCGTATGGCACAGCGTGCCGCACGGAGATGAAACCCAGATGAGTATTGCTCAGGATGGTACGAGTGAGACGGGGCTAGCTCCCGCCGTCGCCGCCCCCGCCGAAGTCTCCACCGCCGCCCCAATCGCCACCTCCATCGCCGTCATCCCAGCCGCGGCCACCGCCCCAGCCACCGCCGAACAGCGACCCGAGCACGAATCCGGCCAGGCCACCGAGCGCTGCTTGTCCCCAGGGGGCCAAGAGCTCGCTCATGTTGTTGCCGGTCCGAGTGTGGTGAGCAGAGATAGCCTCGACACGCTCTCGGACCCTCGGGACCAGCGTTACGGATTTCAGTTCATGTTGCGTTCACGTGCGCCGTGCATCCTGCTCGGTGAGGTGGCCAACGCGGCCGGTCCTCGAACGACCCTGAAGGAGGAGGATGCTCCGCGCACTGGACGTGTTCCGAATCGCAACCGCTCGATCCGTACGATGTTTCATCAAGCTCCGTACCAATTGCTACGGATGACAAAGGAGATTTCTCATGTTGAAGCGCATCTTGTCTGGCGGCGCCGCCGCTGGCGCACTGACGACTGCCTATCTTGTCGGCAGCGTCAGCCTTGGTGGTGTGTTCGCGCAGACGAATCCGAGCCCCAGCCCGGCGACCACAGTGTCAACACAGCCGGGAACGCCGACCGCGCAGGGGACGGGTGAGCAGGCCGAAACGGCGAATGACACCAGCGAAGCGGCAGCGTTGGCCAGCCAAGCAAAGATCACCGCCGATCAAGCCAATGCCGCGGCCCTCGCGAAGTTCCCGGGAGCGACGGTTGGCACGGTCGAGCTCGACAACGAGAACGCTGTCCTCGCCTACAGCGTCCAGCTTACCGATAGCGCCGGCATGGGCCAGGATGTGAAAGTCGACGCGACCAGCGGCACGGTGCTCTCGGCGCAAGCCGACGGCGCTGAGACGCCTGGCGCTCCAGAGGGGCCTGGAACCGGCGACTGACCTCGAGCCGACCACCTGGGTGGGGAGCAGGCTGCTCCCCACCCTTTCCAGTGGCCGACATGCGCCGCCAGCCCCACTAGCCGACCCCGCCGATCGGCAAGTGGCAAAGAGACGGTCGCTCCTGGCCAGGATGGGCGGCGCCCCTTACGCGTTCGCGAGGGGGCGTCCCAGGCCGAGCGACTCCCGGGCGTAGCGCACGCTCGCTTCGAGGTGCTCCCGCTGCTGCGCCACCAGGCGCTCCCGCACGTCGGCAGGTGTGTCCTGCGCAAAGGGGTCGGTCAGCTGCGACAGCGGCGCCGCGCCCATCCGGGTGCCGCGCCGGGCCAGCTGGATGAACCGCGCCAGCGCCCGCGCCGACATGTCGGGGTAGGCGCGCCAGAAGTCCGACAGCGGATCGAGGTACGGGATCGGCAGCGGTGGCATCGCCGTGATGATCTCGAGATTGACGGTGACGTCCGGGCAGTGCCGTTCGAGAGTCCCCATGATCGCTGGCAGGTCGACCACGCCCCCGCCGAGAACTGTCCATTGGCCCTCGGCCCCCGACGGGTGCTCCCACACCAACGCGTCGCGTACTTGCGTTGTGGCGACGTACTGGCCGAGAACCTCAGCAGAGTAGGCCGGGTCCTCGGCGGCAAAGATCGGGTTGCCGGTGTCGAGCGTCACGCCAACGAAGTCCTGGCCGGCCTGGGCCACGAGGTCGCGCAGCTCGTCTGCCAGCAGGTCGCCCAGGCCGTGGTTCTCGACCGCGATCTTGATACGGAGGTCCCGCGCCACGGGGGCCACCTCGGCAAGCGTCCGCAGGCACTCGGTGATGTGCTCCGAGATTGGAACAGGCCCGAGACGGTCGCTCTGCGCCCCGAGGTAGCAGCGGACCACCGGTGAGCCCACCGCCGCGGCGGCGTGGCACATGGCCGCCAGCTGTTCGGCCCCACTGCCAAGCTCGTGGTTAAAACTCGCGGCGAAGCGGTTGATGCTGCCCATCCCCAACTCGATCCCCAGGCCGTGGTGGGCCGCGTGCGCCTTCAGCTCGCCGAGATAGCCGGGATCGTGCGAGGCGAGCATCTGCCGCTCGGAGTAGTGGACGACCTCCAGGCCGAGCCCGGCGGCGTAGTCCAGCATGTGGAAGGCGTCCCACCCCTGGAAGCGCAAACTGTAGACGTCGAGCCCGAGTCGCATGCGACGTCGATGGTAGCGCGCCGACCCGCCCCTGACGGTGCGGCACTGACGGTGTCGGTTTGCGTCACGCTCTCCGTGAGCGCTCCGTACCGGCACGGGATAGGTTCATCGGCGCTGATAGCTGATAGCTGATAGCTGATAGCTGATAGCTGACGGCTCGTCTGTCTCACGGCGCGGCGGCGACGGCTTCCGGCTCCGGCACGTCCCCCGACCGGCGTGGGCGCATGGTATTTGCGGCGTCGCGATCCGAGACTGTTAGAGACAGCAGCGAGCCGGCCAGGGCCATACCAGCGGCCACCAGGAACGCCCAGTGAAACGCTGCCAGTGGGCCGGACAGGTCGGACGGCGCGCCGCCGGCCTGGACACCCAGCACGCTCGCCAGGACGGCTACCCCAAGCGCAGCGCCGACCCGATTCTGAGCATTGAACAGCGCGGACGCGCGACCGGTGTCCCGCGAGCTGATCGTGGCGAAGGCGGCCGCCTGCACGGGCAGGAACACGCAGGCCATGCCCACGCCGATGCACCACATGCCCAGACGGATGAGCCACAGGTCCGTGTCGAGCCTGACCAGGGAGAAGGAAGCCATGGCCATGGCCACCCAGAACAGGCCCGCCGCCATCAGGCGGCGCGGCCCGACACGGGGGTACAGCTTACCGACCACCTGTGAGGACATGAGGACGCCGATCGCTTCGGGAAATGTCGTGAGGCCGGACGTGAGAGCCGACGTGCCGACCAAGTCCTGCAGGAAGAGGGGCACGGCGAACAGCATGCCGACGAAGGCCGCCGACGCGCACAGCGATGCCGAGTTGGTCGCACGAAACAGCCGATTGGCGAAGAGCCGCAGGTCGAGCAGGGGCGCGGCCTGGCGCGGCTCCACCCATACAAACAGGGCAAGCGCGAGCAGCCCGCCGACGCCGGCCGCGACCACGGGGACCGAGCCCCAGCCGAGCGCAGGCGCCACGCTCAAGGTGTAGAGGACGAGCGCCAGCCCCGCCCCGGCCAGGACGAAGCCGACCAGGTCGAAGCGGCCCGCTGTCGGCTCACGGTGCTCGCGCAGGAACACCAGCCCGAACAGGAGCGCGGCGAGCCCGATCGGCAGGTTGATGTAGAAGGCCCAGCGCCAGGACAGCTGGTCGACGAGGAGGCCGCCGAGCACCGGACCGACAGCCGGGGCGACGACGGTGGGCACCACGAGCACCTGGGCCGCGCGGGCGCGCCGCTCCGGCGGAAACGCCCGGAACAGCATGGCCGTGCCGACCGGGTTCAGCATCCCGCCGCCGACGCCCTGGAGAACGCGGAATGCCACGAGCTGGCCCAGGCCGGTGGCCAGCCCGCACAGCGCGGAGGCCACGGTGAACAGCACGAGAGCGGCCAGGAATGTCCTCTTGGTGCCGAGCCGGTCGCCAACCCAGCCGGAGGCAGGGATCCAGACGGCCAGGCTCACCAGGTAGCCGATGATGACGCTGTCGGTCGACGAGACGGAGACGTGAAAGTCGCGGGCAATGGTGGGCAGCGCCACGTTGACGATCGTGGAGTCCAAAATGTTCATGAAGGCCGCCGCGACGAACACCGCCGCGACGGCATACTCCGGCCTGAGCCGGTCGCGGAGCATGGAGCCAGAGAGCACGGTCACACGTATAAGACCAAAACGACCGCGCCGCCCGACCAATTTAGGCCGAGACCCTCGACCAGCGCCTCGGCCGGGGAGTGCGCCGCCGTGGTTGATTGAGCGTGCTCTCGCCGTGGCGTCGCCAGAGCCGCTGTCCTCCGCTGATGCCCGGCCCTGACGTGGTGGGATGTGGGGTTTACACCTGGCATCCATACTGCCGCGCCAGAGGCGGCATGTGTCGTGCAGCAGATCTGCCACCGGGCCGCTGGGGTGCTGTCGTGCGGACCGGGTTGGAACCCCAGGGAGGTGCGCGACATGAGCGATCCCGCTCCGCACATGACTAGCAGGTTCCTGTCCTGACCGCCGCCGCGCCGGGGGCGGCGGGCCCGGGAGACTGGTCGCCCTCCGGCTCTGGGCCCGACGCTGGCCAAGACGCGCGGATGGAGGCGTGTCGCCTCGGTTCCTCTCTACGTCCTGAGCCTGAGCAGACAGCAAGGCACCTTGGTTGAGACCGCCGTGGTCGGGCAGATACCCTAGAAGGGAGACAGACTCTGATCCAGGGGCTCCCGGTGGCGGGAGGAGTCAGAGAGGAGGCGCGATGCTTGTTACTCGCCGGGCCACGTTGCTTGGAGCTCTCGCGGCCTTGTCTGCGGCCTGCGGGCCGTCGTCGTCATCGGCGCCGCCGCCCACGGCCGCGCCGCAGCCAGCAGCCGCGCCACAAGCGACCGCCGCCGGCGTCGCGGCGGCGAGCAAGCCCGCTGGCAGCGCCCCAGCGGGGAGCCTGAGGCTGATGGGCTTCTCCTCCTCGCCCGAAGAGGATCGCTTGCTCAACGACGTGTTGACCGACTTCATGAAGCAGTACCCCACCATCCAGGCCAAGTTCGAGGCGGTGCCCGAGTACGCGACGAAACTCCAGACCGATCTCGCGGCCGGCACCGCGGCGGACGTGTTCTACGTGGACAGCTTGTTGGCCCCGACTTGATGAAGCGGGGGCTGCTCGACGCGCTCGACCCCTACATCCAGCGGGACAACGTCAGCACCGACGACTTCTACCCGGGCCTGTTGAAGGCGTTCCAGTGGCAGGGTAAGACCTACGGCCTCCCCAAGGACTGGTCCAGTCTGGCTATGGAGTGGAACCAGGACATGGCCCAGGCGGCCGGGGTCGACAAGCCACCCGCCACCTGGGACGACCTCAAGGCAGCCACCCAGAAGCTCACCGACAAGAGCAAGGGGGTCTTCGGCACGGTGATCCCAACTGAGCTGCCGCGCTTCGGGGCGTTCGTCTATCAGGCGGGTGGCAAGCTGCTGTCCGACGACGGCTCGAAAATCGCGCTGAACAGCCCCGAAGGTCTGCACGCCCTCGAGTACTACTACGGGCTGTACAAGGACGGCACCGCGAGCACACCCTCGGATACCGGCACCCAGTGGCCTGGCGATGCCTTCATCAAGAACAAAGCGGCCATCGTCTTCGAGGGCAATTGGATGTTCCCGGCCATCAAGAAGGACGCGCCGAACTTGAAGTTCGGTATCGCCGAGATGCCAGAGGGTCCCAAGGGGAAAGGCACCTTTGCCTTCACGGTCTCCTACTCCATCAACGCCAAGACGCCCAACAAAGAGGCGGCCTGGTTTCTGGTCAACTACCTCACTGGGCCCGATGGGATGAAGAAGTGGACATCGCTGGGTCTCGCCATGCCGTCCCGTAAGTCGCTGGAGACCGAGTGGCTGAGCTCGTTCAAGGAGCGCGAGCCGTACCTCAAGGCTGGGTCATACGCCCAGCCCTGGCAGCTCGGTCCAGGTGGACAGGAGATCAACGACAAGGTCGTGACGCCCACCTTACAGGCGGTCTTCTCGGGCAAGACGACGCCCAAAGACGCCCTCGCGGCGATCGAAAAGCAGGGCAACGACATTTTCGCCAAGCAGTAGCAGCGAAGCACCGTCAATCGGGAGTCATCGGCCAAGGCGGACCACACTGCCGCGATTCCCGTCACAGGTTTCCCATGGCAAACCCAGGCATCACGTTCGGCATCAGAAGCGCCGCACGGTGGCCTCCTGGGCTGTCTGGCACGGCCCGCGAGGACGTTGTCGTCGGCTACCTCTTCATTTTGCCGACGCTCGTCATTCTCGGGACGTTCCTGGTCTGGCCCATCCTCCAGACGTTCTGGATGTCGCTGTTCAAGTGGGACCTGCTAACCCAGGAGCGGGAGTTCTTCGGCCTTCGGAATTACTCCCTCCTGGCCGACAGCGCCGACTTCTGGCTCGCCGCGCGCAACACGATCTACTACGCGCTCGGCGTGGTGCCCGCGCAGACCATCCTGGCCCTCCTGCTGGCGATCGCCGCGAACCAAAAGATTCGCGGTCGCACGTTCTTCAGGGCAGCCTACTACTTCCCGTCCATCTCATCGTCGATCGTCGTGGCGCTGCTGTTCATGTGGATCCTGGCGGGCGGTGGCCTGGCTGACTGGCTCATGACCCTCCTCGGCGGCGCGCCGATGCGGCCGGCGTGGCTGGCAAATCCGAACGGCATCATCCAGCTGCTGGTGTCACCGCTCGGTTGGAACGTGCCCGAGTGGGCCGTGGGACCGAGTATCGCTCTCTTGAGCGTGATGATCCTGAATGTCTGGACCACGACTGGATCGATGATGATCATCTTCCTGGCCGGCCTCCAGGACATCCCGCGGGACGTCTACGAAGCCGCCGCGGTGGATGGGGCGGGCAGCCGCCAGTCTTTCTGGAGCATCACGCTGCCACTCCTCAGACCGGTCACGCTGTTTGTGGTGGTCGTGGGCGTCATTGGGTCATTGCAGGTGTTCGACCAGATTTGGATGATGACCAAGGGCAATAGCGGCACGACGACGCTCGTCTACCATATCTACAAGGAGTCCTTCGGCGGGGGCTTTCGAGCCGGGTCGGCCGCCGCAATGACAGCGGTACTCTTCAGCGTCATCTTCGTCATCACGCTGCTCCAACTGCGCTTGTTCGGTCGGCGCGACTCTTAACGGGCGGGGACACCAGTGGCGACCGTCGCGGTTCCTCGGCACGACGCCGGCGTCAGCTCAGTGGGCGAGCCTGACACCCGGCAGGACCGCCTCTTGAAGCTGCTTGCCTACGCCGCGCTGATCTTCGTGGCGCTCTTGATGTTCGTCCCATTCATCTGGTCCCTCGCGACATCGTTGAAGACCAACCCGGAAGCAGCGCTCTTCCCGCCCACCATCCTCCCGCAACAGCCGACACTGGCAGCGTACGCAACCGTCCTCACCGGCGCGCCGTTCTTCCGTTGGTTCTTGAACAGCCTCGTCGTCGCGGCCGCCGTGGTTGTCTGCCGGGCGATGTTCGCCACGATGGCTGGCTACGCCTTCGCCCGCCTGCAGTTCCCGGGTCGCGACGTGCTCTTCGTGGTGGTCCTGGGTACCATGATGGTGCCGGCGACGGTCCTGTTCGTTCCACGCTACATCGTGGTGCTGAACCTTGGTCTGGTCAACACGCTCCATGCCATGTGGATCCCGTTCGCTGTCGACGCGTTCGGCGTGTTCCTGATGCGGCAGTTCTTCCAGTCCATTCCCGACGAGCTCGAGGAAGCCGCCCGCATCGACGGCGCGAGCCGGATCCGCATCTTCTGGCAGGTCATCTTGCCGAACGCTTTGCCCGCCGTTGCCACGCTGTGCGTCTTCGCGTTCCAGGGATCGTGGAACAATTTCATCGACGCCCTGATCTTCATCTCCGGCTCGAACCGCGAGGCGTTCACACTGCCGCTTGGCCTGGCGCAATTCCAAAACTTCTACTACACGGACTGGCCGGTGGTGATGGCCATGGCCGTGCTGACGACCGTCCCGATGGCAGCGGTGTACGTGTTCTTCCAGCGGTACTGGGTGGAAGGCATCAGCCGCACGGGCATCAAATAGCTACCGAGCCGAGAGTCTGAAAGCCAGCGGCTACGCGGCCAGAGTCTGGCCCTCCTCAACGGGATGGTCGTTTGCTGAAAAAGCGGGCTACCACGAGCGAAAGGTCGCTTGCAGGTCGCCGTTCAAGGTTCGGGTACGGGTCTGGAGCAGGACGTGGGCGGCCGAGGGCGCCCGCTGCATCTGTTGCTGAAAAGGACTACCGGGTGGACGCTGCTGATAGGGCTAGAATCGCCAGCCTCAGGCTCGCCAGTCAGGGTATCGAAGCCAGCGCTCTGTCCTCTCCCGCCGAGGCGGTGCGCTGGATGCTCGCGACGCAGGCCCAGGACCTGCCGGGAGCGAAATGGTCGGTCGGCCTGCGCGTTCCGGGGTCGACCATCGCCGACGTCGACGCCGCGCTCGCACGGGCGGAGATCGTGCGCTCCTGGCCCCTGCGCGGCACGCTGCATCTGGTCGCCGCCGAAGACCTCCCCTGGATGCTGTCGCTCACGGCGGAGCGCACCGTACAGGGCATGGCGACCCGGCATCGCCAGCTCGGCCTCGACCGGGCCACCTTCGAGCGCGCTCGGGAGCTCGCCGTCGCCGCCCTCGCGGGTGGGCGGGCGCTCACCCGCGCTGCCCTGTTGGCCACGTTCGAGGCCCACGGCATCCCGGGCGGCGGACAGCGCGGGGCGCACCTGCTCTGGTATCTCTGCCACACCGGGACGCTGTGCCTCGGGCCCATGCACGGCGGGCAGCAGGCCGTTGTTCTGCTGCGCGAGTGGATCGTGGCGCCGCGCGCGCTCGGCCGCGACGAGGCGCTTGGCGAGCTCGCCCGGCGGTACTTCGCGAGCCACGGGCCAGCCACACTGGGCGACTTCACCCGGTGGACGAAGTTGCCGGTGCGCGACGCTGCCCCGGCGCTTGCCCTGGCGCGCGGCGACCTGGAGGAGGTCGCCATCAACGGCACGCGCTACTGGATGGCGGCCGGCACGCGCGACCGGGTGGCGTCGCGCCGCGTGCACGCGCTTCCCGGGTTCGACGAGTACCTGCTGGGCTACCAGGACAGAAGCGCCGTGCTCGCCCCCGAGCACAGCGGGGTCATCGTCCCCGGCAACAACGGCATGTTTCTCGCCACCATCGTCAGCGCGGGCCAGGTGGTCGGCACGTGGCGCAGGACGACCGTTGGGCGGCGCATCGTGGTGGCGGCAGCTCCGTTCGCGCCACTGGCGCCGTCGGATGTGAGCGGCTTTCAGGAGGCCATCACAGCGTACGGACGCTTCGTGGGTTCGCCGGTCCAGGCCGCCTGACCGCCCATGGTCTTCACTCATGCCGTTCGCAGAAGGAGCTGCGGGTTGCGCGTCTTGGCCGAGTCAGGGTCGATCCCCGTGTCGACCAGCCGACTGCTCCCTGCCGATCACCCATGGCCGCTTTGCCGTGTCGCGCCAGGACGACCGGCGTGAGATCCACTTAAGTCTTGATCAACTCGCCCTGGATCGCCGCGTGTGCGGTCCCAACCTTGCTAATTGTGGTCCGGTGCGGTCACGCGGCACAGGGCGGTGTGACCAGCAGGAGGTATGCATGGACGAGGAGTTTGCCAGGCTGTTCCAGAAACCGCAGGAGTTGAGGCCTGGGGCCACGTGGGAAGACGTGGCGCACGAGCTCGAGGCGCTCGGCAAGAGCCTTGAGGACGCGGTTCAAGCCGTCTGGCAGCGTCGCGAGAACCGCGAGCGAGTCCGCGAGCTGCGGGACTCGCTCCAGTCGATGGCCCAGGAGGTCAATTGCGCCATCGGGGAGAGCGTGGCGACGCCCGAAGCGCAGCAGGCGCGCGACCAGTTCCGGCGCGTGAGCGAGTCGGTGCGCGTGGCCGTCGAGCGGTCCACCCAGGAGCTA